>Ga0326726_10002730_pt1 | contig 16167 bp, 14 predicted proteins | sample MHFenrmetagenome_2_FD_207603 | JGI IMG/M metagenome (GOLD analysis project Ga0326726, IMG submission 207603) | Lab enriched peat soil microbial communities from Michigan Hollow, Ithaca, NY, United States - MHF15MN | ecosystem: Environmental > Terrestrial > Soil > Wetlands > Peat | place: USA... | reverse complement strand
CAATCTGTCCGACACGCAACGATCGCGACGCTCCCAGCTCGACCACCGGCAAGTCGTGCGCGCCGACGCGAATCACTGCAAGGTCGGTATCCGGATCATCGCCGATCAATTGCGCGTCGAGTTGCCGACCGTCCGGCAGGGCAACGCCGATCTGGCTTGCCCCGTTCACGACGTGACTATTGGTGAGCAGGTAACCGTCCGGTGTGAAGACAAAGCCGGAGCCCGCACCTTCCGCATGGCGCGTCCGCCCCAAACGATCGCGGCCCTGACGTGTAACCGCAATGGACGCGACCGCCGGGCCGACGCGCTCGACAACGTCGACGACGGTGCGCGAATAGGCATCGAGGAGATGCGGATCCGACGGGTTCCCGGCGGGTGACGGAGGATTGGCGGGCGCGGCGCCGTCCGCTACGAGGAGAAGAGGAAGGCCATCCATGGGCGCCATCTGGGTCCACAGGGAGTGCTTTTCAATGCGCGCCCACAATCGCGCCATGGCAACCGACGCCCGTCATGCATTCATCCTGTTCGCCCACGGCGCACGCGATGCAAAATGGGCGCAGGCGCTCCACGTCTTGTGCGACGAGGTGCGCGCGCGGCGGGCCCAGTCGCACGTGGGCCTGGCGTTCCTGGAGTTCCAGACGCCGTCGCTTGAGGACGCGCTCGGCGCCGCGGTCGCTGCAGGCTGCACGTGTATCGATATCGCGCCGGTGTTCTGGTCGAGCGGCGGACACGTTGCCAACGACGTGCCGCCGTTGCTGGAGACGTTTCGCCTCAGCCATCCGCGGATCGAACTCGCGCTGCTGCCGGTCCTCTCGGAATTGCCCGGCATGATGGATTTCATCGCCGCCGTACTGGATAACCTCGCGGCGCCGCCGCGCGTTTCCTTCACTTCACCCAGCCCTTCTCGCGGTAAAACTTCAGCGCGCCGTCATGCAGCGGCGCGGTGAGGCCGTTCTTCACCATGTCTTCCGGCTTCAGCACCGCGAGCGCCGGGTGCAGCTTCTTGAATTCGTCGAAGTTGTCGAACACTGCCTTGACGACCTGGTAGACGACTTCGTTCGGGACTTTCGCCGATGACACGAAGGTCGCCTGCACCCCGAACGTCTTGGTGTCTTGCGGGTTGTTCGGATAGAGATTGCCGGGAATCGTTGCGTACGCGTAGTACGGATTCTCCTTGACCAGCTTGTCAATGGCCGGCCCGCTGAGGGATACGAGCTTCGCTGCGCAGATCGTGGTCGGATCCTGGATGTTGGCCGACGGATGGCCAACGCCATAGAAGAATCCGTCGATCTTGCCGTCGCACAATGCCTGCCCGTGCTCGTCCGGACGCAGTTCCGCGGCGAGCGAGAAATCGGTGATCTTCCAGCCCATCGCGCCCAGCAGTTGTTCCATCGAAGCGCGCGTGCCCGAGCCGGGATTGCCGACGTTGAAGCGCTTGCCCTTGAAGTCCTCGAACTTGACGATGTTCGCCTCCTTGCGGGCGAGCACCGTGAACGGCTCCGGATGCAGCGCGAACACCGAGCGCAGGTCGGCGTAGGCCCCGTCCTTGGCGAACTGCTGCGCACCCTTGGTCGCGTTGTAGTGAACGTCCGACTGCGCGACGCCGAACTCGATTTCGCCTGCCTTGAGCGCGTTGATGTTGAACACCGACCCACCGGTGGATTCAACCGAACAGCGCAGGCCGTGCTTGGCCCGATCGCGATTAACGAGCCGGCAAATCGCGCCGCCGGCTGGGTAGTAGACGCCCGTCACCCCTCCGGTGCCGATCGTGATGAACTTCTGCTGCTGGGCACCGGCGTCGGGCGCCGCGGCAGCAAGCGAAAGGGTCGCGGCAGCAGCAATGAGCGAAAACACACCTCGCATCTTGGCTCTCTGTCGAAGGCGTTATGTTGCGAAGGGAAGCGGCGACCTTAGTCGGGTCGGCGGTGCCGCGCAAAGCGGAACCGCCCGCAATCACTACGCCTGCGCGATGGCCGCATCGATCGCGCGCGCAAGGCGCTCGATGACCTGGTCGAGCTCGGCCTCGGAAATGATGAAGGGCGGCGCGAGCAACACGTGATCGCCCTGCACGCCGTCGATCGTCCCGCCCATTGGATAACACATCAGGCCCGCATCCAGGGCCGCGCGCTTCACGCGTGCATGCAGCTTGAGCGCGGGAGCAAAGGGCGCCTTGCTGGCCCGATCGCGCACCAGCTCGAGCGCGAGAAACAGCCCGCGCCCCCGGATGTCGCCTACGTGCGGATGGGTGCCGAACCGGTCGACGAGGCGGGCACGCAGCTTCTCTCCCATGGTCGCGCAGCGTGCGACCAGCGCGTCGCGCTCGAGCACGTCCTGCACCGCCAGCGCGGCACTGCATGCGACCGGGTGGCCGATGTAGGTGTGCCCGTGCTGGAAGAACCCGCTTCCCGCGGCGATCGCGTCGATCACGCGGCCGCCGATCATCAGAGCGCCGATGGGTTGATAGCCGCCGCCGAGACCCTTCGCGATGGCCATCAGGTCGGGCGCCACGCCTTCCTGTTCGCAGGCGTGCAGCGTGCCGGTGCGCCCCATCCCGCACATCACTTCATCGAGGATCAGCAGGATGCCGTGCCGGTCGCAGATTTCACGCACCCGCTTGTAGTACCCGGGCGGTGCGGTGAGACACCCGGCGGTAGCGCCGCCGACGGTTTCGGCGACGAAGGCGATCACCTTGTCGCCGCCGACGCGTGCGATCGTCTCCTCGAGCTCGCGCGCGAGGCGTTCGCCGTATGCCGCACCGTCTTCATCGCTGCGCTGCTCGCGGTAGGCGTACGGCGCGCTCACGTGTTCGACATCGATCAGGAGCGGCGCGAACTGGCGGCGCCGCCACAGATTGCCGCCGACGGCCAGCGCGCCGAGCGTGTTGCCGTGGTAACTCGCGCGGCGCGCGACAAAACGCGCGCGCTGCGGCTCTCCGATCTCGACGAAGTACTGGCGCGCCAGCTTGAGCGCCGCCTCCATCGCCTCGGAGCCGCCCGAAACCAGGTAGACATGCGAAATTCCGGGCGGCGCGTGCGCGATGAGCCGGTCGGCGAGCCGCTCCGCGACCTCGGTCGAGAAGAAGCTGGTGTGCGCATACGCAATGCGATCGATCTGCGCGTGCATCGCCGCCAGCACGTCCGGATGGCCGTGCCCGAGGCACGACACCGCCGCGCCGCCGCTCGCATCGAGGTAGGTCTTGCCGCTCGCGTCCGTGATGACGCAGCCCGCGCCGTGCACGGCAAGTGGATACTGGCCGCGCAACTGACGATGCAGCAGGTGCGATTCGGTCTTCATCTGGCGTCGAAATTTGCAGGGAAACGGGTGACTGCCCACGCCTGGCACCGGGAACGCGGGATTATCGCCGCGCCGGCACGCCTCCGCCTACTTGCAATAATCGACGCCATGACGCCATGAACGTGATGTCGATGGAATCCGCATGAAACGCATTCGACCGACGCTTGCCCTGATCACAGCGCTTGCAGCGCTTCCCGCCGCAGCGATGACCGATGGCCGCACCGCGCAGGACCGGCCCTTCATGTCCGGCGGGGTCTCGCAGGACGAACTCGCAGACCTGCGCAGCCAGCAACCGTTCTTCAGCCTCTCGGTGCTCACCGCCGCGCGCGGTTCGGGCGCGCATCTCGCCGGCGTGCACGTGCGCATCGTCGACGGCAGCGGCAATCAGGTGCTCGACACCGAGATGGACGGGCCGTACCTGCTGGTCGACCTCCTGCCTGGCAAATACCAGCTCGAAGCCGTCAATGAGGGCGAAACGCAGAAGCGCGCGCTGACGGTGCGCCAGGGTTCCGCACAACGCCTGGTGTTCTACTTCAAGTCCGACGCCGAAGTCTCGCCCGACCTGAAGCACTGAGCGACGGTCGCGTGCTGCGGCGCCGCTTCTTCGCCACTGCGCTGTTGGCGTTGCCGCCCGCCTGCGCCCATGGAGCTGCGGCCGCAACGACGCGCTTCGCGGTGCTCGGTGACGCGCCGTACGGCCCCGGCGAGGAGCCCGAGTTCGAGCGCGTGATCGACCGCATCAATGCCGATCCCACGCTGCGCTTTGCCGTGCATGTCGGCGACATCAAGGCCGCAGCGGAGCCGTGCTCCGACGTGTTGATCCGCCGCAGGCTGGCGGCCCTCGAGCGGCTCAGGCTGCCGTGGCTGTACACGCCCGGCGACAACGAGTGGACCGACTGCCACAACCGCGGCGCCGGCCGCTTCAATCCCATCGAACGGCTGCAGTTCCTGCGTCGCACGTTCTTCGCCGACCCGGCGCGCACGCATGGTACGAACGGGTTTGCGGTCCAGTCGCAGGGCGCAGTCCGCGGGTTCAGCGCGTATGTCGAGAACCAGCGTTTCGAGCTCGACGGCATCGTGTTCGCCACGGTGCACATGGTGGGCAGCGACAACGGACTTGCGCCCTGGCGCGGCCTCGACAGCAACGACCGCGTCGTCGCGCCGCGTGCGGACCGGGTCGACGAGGTGCGCGCCCGTACCGCGGCCGTGCTGGCGTGGATCGATGCGGCATTCGACCGGGCGCACACAATCGGCGCGCGCGCGGTCGTGCTGTTCTTCCAGGCCAATCCGTCGTTCGAGCGCGCTCCGGACGCGGCGCGCCGCAGACCCTTCAACGCCTTCCTCGCACGGATCCACGACCGCGCGGCAGTGTTCGCGCAACCGGTGCTGCTGGCTCACGGCGACCTCCACTGGTACACGGTCGACCGGCCCTTCGCCGATCTGCCGCTCGTGGTGCGGATGCAGGTGCCCGGAAGTCCGTTCGTCGGTTGGGTGAACGTCACCGTGCGCGACGGCGACCCGCACGATTTCTTCCGCTTCGAACGCGGGACGACAAGCACGCACGAACCGCCCTAAGCGGGGGCCATTTCGGCCGATCGGCGTCGGGCGCGGCCCCTCAAGGACCGGCCGGCGGATGCCGATTTCCTGTTACGCGAGCATGCGCGCGGCCTGCCCTTTCCATGAACACGAACCCACGGCCAACCAGGACTCCCCCCCGCCAGGCCGCGTTCACGCTTATCGAGGTCGTCAGCGTGATTGCGATCATCGCGGTCATCGCGGGCATCGCCATTCCCTCGTACGGCGACTACCGCGCACGGGCGTTGAATGCGCAGGCGCGCGCCGACATCGTTCTCATCGACACGCAGATCGCCCGCTACGAGGTCACGACCAATGGCGGAATGCCGGATTCCCTCGACCAGGTGGGGGGCGCCCCGCTCGATCCGTGGGGCAATCCGTACCAATTCCTCAACCTGCGCGACCCGGCGAACCTGCATGACGCGCGCATGGATCACAACCTGCATCCGATCAACACCGACTACGACCTCTACAGCATGGGGCCGGACGGACGCAGCGTGAAGCCGCTGACCGGCGCTCCGAGCCGGGACGACATCATCCGCGGCCGCAACGGCCGCTTCATCGGCGTCGCGACCGATTTCTGAGCGGCCGATGGATCGCAACAGCGGCCTCTTTTCGAGTGCCATCGGGCGCCGCCTGCTGCTGCTGTTCGTGATCGCGGCCTTCGTGCCGGTCGCCGCGATGATGCTGATCGCGCTGACCAAGGTCGACACGACGCTCAAGGCCGCGCTCGACGAGGAACTCGTGCAATCGGCCAAGGCCTACGGGATGCAGCTCATCGACCGGCTGGCGCGCCAGGAGCACGAGTTTGTCGTCGCTGACGACGCCAACGGCTGGCAAGAGTTGCAGCGCGACGTTCGGGCGCAACTTGGCGACTTTGTTGGCCTCGGCCGGGTCACGAACACCGGTGCGCTCGCCCGACGCACGGGTGACCTCCCTGCAGATATCGGCGTCGACGCATCCGCCATTGCAAACCTGGCAGACGGCAAGACCGCGCTCGCCGTCGCGCCCGGTGCGCAAGGGCGGCTGCTCCTCCTGCGCCGGCGCGCCGAAGCGGACGGCCCAAGTGCCAGCGTTGCCGCGCCGAACATGAGGCGGGTCTGGGGCAACCCCGACACCTACCCGCCCCAGACCGACTTCTGCATTGCCACGGCGAGCGGCATCCTGTTGCATTGTTCACGCCCGATCGCGCTGCCGAGTCTGGACTGGCGCGCGTTGTCACACGGCGGCGCCCAATCGCTGCGCTGGGAAGACGACGGCGAGCCGCTGCGCGCGGCGGCATGGACGCTCTTCATCGAGTCGCGCTTCGCCGGCGAGGATTGGGTGATCCTCGCGATCCAGCCTGAGCGTTACGCGTTGCGGCCGGTGCAGTCCTTCCGCGCGGCATTTGTTCCGGTTGGCGTGCTTGCACTGCTCCTCGTGATCTTGGTGAGCACCAACCAGATCCGCCGGATCCTGACGCCGCTGCAGCAGCTGCTCGCCGGCACGTTCAGGATGGGACGCCAGGACTTCTATCCGCGCGTCGAAGTCGAGAGCCGCGACGAATTCGGCCAGCTCGCCGGTGCCTTCAACGACATGGCCGATCGCCTCGGGCTGCAGTTCCGCATGGTCGCCGCGTTCGCGGAGATCGACCGCACGCTTCTCACGACGCTCGACCTGAGCGACGTGTCGGCGACCGCGACACGTTGCATCCAGGAGATCGCCGGCGTCGACATCGTGAGCATCGCCCTGATCGAGCCCGGCACCAGCGATCGGTTGCGGCTGTACAGCGTCGCGGGCATGGACGCAGCGACCTGGGCCGGCGCGGAGTTCCGCTGCAACAGCGGCCCTTTTGCAGCGATCCAGCCTCTCCAATGGACCGCAGAGCCGCCGCTGCCGCCGCCCTTGGTGGCGCTGCTGCGCAACGCCGGCGCGCGTGAATTCGCGTTGCTCCCAGTTGCGCGTGGCAACGTTGCGTCGGGCGTCGCGGTGCTGGCCCACTCAGCGGCACGGCCGATCGCGATCGAGCAGGCGGCGCAGATCGGTGGCGTGGTGGACCGCATCGCGATCGCGCTCGAAGCGGTGGTACGCGATCGCAAGCTCTACGAGCAGGCCCACTTCGATGCGCTGACCGGCCTGCCGAACCGGTATCACCTGCTCTCGCTTCTCGCCCAGTCGCTCGCACGCGCGCAGCGCCAGGGCGTGCAGGTCGCCGTGCTGTTTGTCGATCTGGACAATTTCAAGCGCACCAATGACACGCTCGGCCATGCGGCGGGCGATGCACTGCTGCAGGCTGCCGCGCTGCGCATACGCGGCGCGCTGCGCGAAGGCGACCTGGTTGCCCGCCTCGGCGGCGACGAGTTCACGGTCGTGCTCGACCAGCTCGGCGACCCGCGTGCGGTCGGTGCGATCGCGCGCAAGGTGATCGAAGTGCTCTCGCACCCGTTCCCGTTGCAAGGCCAGGACATGTACGTCGGCGCCAGCATCGGCATCGCCGTATATCCGAGCGACGGCGCGACAGCGGAGGATCTGCTCAAGCAGGCCGACACGGCGATGTACCGCGCGAAAGCCCTCGGCCGTGGCGGCGTTGCGTTCTTCGAGGACAAGATGAACGCCGAGGCGAGCGAGCGCGCCCGTGTCGATCGCGAACTGCGCCTCGCGTTGCAGCGCGACGAGTTCGTGCTGCACTACCAGCCGCAACTCAACCTGCGCACCGGCCGCCCCGAAGGCGTGGAAGCACTGGTGCGTTGGCAACATCCGGAACGCGGCCTGCTCGCCCCGGGTGCGTTCATCGAGGTCGCCGAGGAAAACGGCCTGATCGACGCGATCGGCGGCTGGGTGCTGGACCGCGCGTGCTCGCAAATGGCGCAATGGCGTAGCGATGGGCTGGTGATCCAGCACATGGCCGTGAACGTTTCGGCCCGCCAACTGCTGCGGCCGGACTTCTTCACACGCGTCCAAGTTGCGCTCGGGCACAACGCGCTGGAGCCGGAGGCGGTGGTGCTCGAGGTGACCGAATCGTTGTTTGCCGACGCAGGCGCCGTCGAGGTGCTAAAACGGCTGCAACGCCTTGGCGTCGGCATCGCAGTCGACGATTTCGGCACCGGCTACTCGTCGTTCGCCTACCTGCGGACGTTGCCGATCTCGATCCTCAAGATCGATCGCACGTTCATCGTCGACGTGGCGACGAACGCGGCCGCCGCGACGATCGTGGCGGCGATCATCAAGATGGCGCAGGCGCTGCACAAGGAAGTCGTTGCCGAAGGCGTCGAAGACGCGGACCAGATCGCTTTCCTGCAGCGCGCCGGCTGCGACCATCTCCAGGGCTATGCGATCAGCCGGCCTGTCGACGCGGGTGCGCTGGAGCGATTCGTGCACGCCGCGGGCTCGCCGCCCGCGGCGGCCGGGCTCGCCCAGAAGAGCGCACCCGATCGCCACGAGGAAAGCTTGGGCGTGTAGGTCACGTCTGGCGGGTCGCCTGAGCGGCTGCGGCCGCCGCGCTGCCGCCGTGCGGAACTCGCGCCCACAGGTCATCGCACGCCGCGCGATATTCGCGCTTCAGGCGCTCGATGGTTTGCGTTGCGCTCGTCACGCGGTCGACGGCGCCGATCCCCTGGCCGCTGCCCCAGATGTCGCGCCACGCCTTTGTGCGGCCGGTGCCGAAGTTCATCTTCGATGGGTCGCTCGCCGGCAGGTCGTCAGGATCGAGGCCGGCCGCGACGATCGACGCCTTCAGATAGTTGCCGTGCACGCCGGTGAAGAGGTTCGTGTAGACGATGTCATCGGCCCGTCCGGCGACGATGGCCTGCTTGTAGTCCGGCGTGGCATTGGCTTCGTCGGTCGCGATGAACGCGCTGCCGATGTACGCGAGGTCCGCACCCATCGCCTGCGCGGCGAGTATCGAGCGGCCGTTGGCGATCGCGCCGGAAAGCAACAATGGGCCCTCGAACCAGCTGCGGATTTCCTGCACGAGCGCGAACGGACTCTGGCGGCCCGCGTGCCCGCCCGCGCCCGCGGCGACGGCGATCAGGCCATCGGCCCCTTTCTCGATTGCCTTGTGCGCGAACGTGTCGTTGATGATGTCGTGCAGGACGATCCCGCCGTAGCTGTGCACCGCCTCGTTGACCTCGGTGCGTGCACCGAGCGAGGTGATCACGACCGGCACCTTGTATTTCACGCAAAGTTGCAGATCGTGCTCGAGCCGATCGTTCGACTTGTGCACGATCTGATTGACCGCGAACGGGGCCGAAGGTGCATCCGGGTGTGTGCGATCAAACGCGATAAGTTCTTCGACGATCCGCGCGAGCCATTCATCCAGCAGTTCCGCCGGACGGGCATTGAGCGCCGGAAACGCTCCCAGGATGCCGGCCTTGCACTGCGCAAGGACGAGGTCCGGGTTGGAGATTATGAAGAGCGGCGCACCGACCACGGGCAGGCTAAGACGGTTGCGCAGGCTTGCTGGAAGAGTCATGAGCAGCGTTTCAGGGTAGGCGGACCGCCCGGCGAGGCCGGATATTGCCTGAGCGGCGGCTTTGCCCGAGCGAAAGGCGTGAAATCACGTCGCGCAACGATCGAAACTTCACCTTTTCACTGCATCCGGTTCCGTCTATGTTGTCGAATTGACGTTTGAATAACGTCGCAGTGGTGCGTCCGGGCTCGAACGCCCGGGCGCCGCCTCTGGATCCAATTCGACAAGAAAGAATGATGTCTGACCCGCGCAACGTCCGCACGCCTTCGGCTACCCGCAACGGTGGCGAGGTCGGCTGCTTGCCGCCGGGGTACCGCCTGCACGAGTTCGTCATCGAATCGGTCCTTGGCGAGGGCGGGTTCGGCGTGGTCTACGGCGCGACCGACACACGCCTTGAGCGCCGTGTCGCCATCAAGGAGTACATGCCCACGTCGCTCGCCACGCGCGACGTGGACTTCTCGGTGCATGCGCGCTCTTCGGCCGATCACCAGGAAGCCTTCGTCGCCGGCCTGCGCAGCTTCGTCAACGAGGCCAAGCTCCTGGCGCGTTTCGAACACCCGTCGCTCGTCAAGGTGTACCAGTTCTGGGAAGAGCGCGGCACGGCCTACATGGTGATGCCGCTCTACACCGCGCCTACCTTCAAGAAGTGGATCCGCCAGCGCACCAAGCCGGTCGAGGAAGGCTGGCTGGTGGCGTTCCTCGATGGCGTGATCGATGCGCTCGAGGTGCTGCACAAGGAAAACTGCCTGCACCGCGACGTTGCGCCGGACAACATCCTGGTGCTCAACGACACCTCGCCGATGCTGCTCGACTTCGGTGCCGCGCGCCGCGTGATCGGCGATCTGACGCACAACCTCACGGTGATTCTGAAGCCGGGCTTCGCGCCGGTTGAGCAGTACGCCGAGACCTCGGCCCTCAAGCAAGGCCCCTGGACGGATGTGTATGCACTTGCCGCCGTCGGCTACTTCGCGATCACCGGCAAAGCGCCGGTCGCCGCGGTCGGGCGCATGGTGAGCGACGAGCTCGTCCCCTTGCGCGAGCTCGCCGCCGGCCGTTATTCGCACCGGCTGCTCGCCGCGCTCGATGCCGGCCTGCGGGTGCGGCCGGAAGAGCGTCCGTTGTCGATGCAGGCGCTGCGCGCGTATCTGTTTGGCGAAGCCGTGCCCGACGACAAGACGACGGTCATCATGGCAAAACCGGCAGCGCGACTTCCGCCCGCGCCCGCGGCGCTGCACTCGACGTTCAAACCCAAGACCGATGCCCCGGCCGACGAGGAAGCAACCCGCGTGCTGACGAATGCGCCGCCGAAAGCGGCGGTGCCGGCGCCGGCCGCGAGTCCGTCGACGATTTCCCCGAGCGCGGCGCCGACCTTCAAGCTTCCGCCGCGGCCCGCTACGCCGCCGGCGCAGAGCCAGAACGCCGCACCGTCGCAACCCGCAAGAAAATCGAGCGCACTCCTGTGGGCGGGCTCGTTTGCAGCGGGCGGCGCTGTGCTCGTGCTCGGTGCGGCGTGGTTGTTCGGACGATCGCCAAGCCCGGCACGCGCGCCGGCCCCCGCGGTCGAGATGGCACAGACGAAGCCGACAGCGCCGGTCGTTGAAGTCATGCCTGCACCAGCGCCCGCGCCAGCCCCGGTACCGGTTCCCACGCCGCCGCCCGCGCCGGCGCCGGTTCAAGCCGCGCCCGCCCCTGCTCCACATCCGGCACAACCCGCACCCAAGGCGCCCTCCGCACAGCCGACCGTAAAACCCGCACCACCGCCTGCGCAGGCCGCTCGCGTCGAGAAGAAGGCGCTGCCGGCGGCGACGGCGCCCGCCAAGGTCGAGCCGCCGAAGGCCGTCGAAGCGCCGAAGGCGGAGCCCCCGCCACCGCCACCGGTGGTGCGCGCGCCTGAAGGGCCACCGCCGCTCGCGGTCAGCGACAAAGGCATGACTGACCTGCAGGTCGAGGGCGTGGTCGACCCCAAGGCAAAGGAGCCGCTCTTTGCCGCCTACACCTGTTGCAACCTGCATTACTCCGGCGACTGGGTGAGCGACCTCAACTACTCGGCGGACACGCGCATTCCAGCGGGGTCACCGATCAAGATCTTCGATTACGGGCGCTGGCGCCTGATCACGGAGGTCGACGGCAAGAAGATCCGCATCGGCCTCGATTACGGCCGGCGCCAGGAAACACTCGCGCAGTTCGCGCGCAAGCTCACCGTCGACAAGGACCTGCGCTTCCGGATGGCAGCGTTTCCGGCGATCGTGCAGGACGCCATCCGCGCGGCGAAAGTGCTGCCCGGCATGACCAAGGAGCAGGTACTGATGGCGGTCGGGTTCCCCGCACGCCATGAGACGCCCAGCATCGACGGTGCCGACTGGAAGCTGTGGCACACGTCGCGCATTCCGTACACGGTCCACTTCGATGAACGTGGGCGCGTGAAGGAGATCGAGATCGACCCGGAGGCGCGCTCGAAGGTTGTTTACGGCGTCAAGCCCTAGGTGCGCAGACGATCATGTCCGATCCCGGCTGCGGCCGGATTGTCCTGCTCTCGTTCCTCGCGTGCGCAGTCGTGTTGGGCGCCGCAGAAGGATTGGCGCGCATCGGTGCCACGATCGTCCAGGATATCGCCCGCGCGCAAGAAGGTGGTGAAGAACGATGGCTGCAGTTGTCGCCGACCCTCGGCCCCGCCCCGTCGAGGAAGTTGATGTCGGCGAAGCTGGGCCTGCCGGTACCGAACGAGCGGGAAGCGTCGGTCGCCGCCCGCTCCGCGAGCTGATCACCAGGTAGATCGAGGCGAAGCTCGCGTCTGGCGCGCGGCCAAGGGCCGCGGTGCGTCAACCCTCCAAGCGCCCACCACGGCCGGCACCTCGCGCAAAACGCGTTGCACCCGAAACAGCCTCGCCGCTCGCAAGCGTGACGCGGCCGTGGCGAAACTCGTTGGCGAGCGCCGCCTCGAGCGTGAGCCCGTCCTGTTCGAACACGCTCGCACGATCGTTGCGCAGGCACACCTGCGGAAAGCGGGCGATCTCTGCTGCGAGGGCCTGCGCCTGGGTGCGCGCTTCGCCTGCGGGCACGACACGATTCGCGAGCCCGATCGCAAGCGCTTCCTGGGCCTGCACGGCTCGCCCGGTGAGGATCAGATCGAGCGCGCGGCTCGCGCCGATCAGCCGCGGTAGACGCACCGTGCCGCCATCGATGAGCGGCACGCCCCAGCGGCGGCAGAAGATGCCGAACACCGCGTCCTCTTCGACCACGCGCAGGTCGCACCAGAGTGCGAGTTCCATGCCGCCGGCGACTGCATAACCATCCACCGCGGCAATCACCGGCTTGTTCAGCAGCAAGCGCGAAGGCCCCATCGGCGCGGTGCGCGTCATGTCGTCGTTGAGCGGATTGCTGCGTTCGAGCGCCGCGCCGAATGCCTTCAGGTCCGCACCGGCGCAGAACGTCCCGCCGTTGCCCGCGAGCACTGCGACGATCGCGTCCGGATCCGCGTCGAAGGCGCGCATCGCGGCCGCAAGCGCCTCGGCGGTCGGGCCGTCCACCGCGTTCCTCGCCTGCGGCCGGTCGATCACGATCGTGGTGACCGCGCCATCGCGCAATACCTCAACCGTCATGGGCTTCTCCCGCGAGGCGCGGCAGAGCGGCCGCGTCCGTCTCGTCGATGTCGATTTCCATCCGCAGCAGCGCGGCGCCGACGGTCTTGCCGAGGTTGTCCGAGCGCAGGCTGCGCGCGGCGCCGCCCGACAGCGCACCGTTCAACACGAACTTCAGCGCGAGCAGGTTGTCGAGCGGATAACGATCGACGCTCGTCGTGCCGAGCCACGCGAAATGGGCGGCGACCCGCTCGACCGTCACCGCGCGCTTGAGCACAGCGTAGGTTGGCGCGTCGTAGGCGAAAAGGCCGATGTCGGCGCGATCGCCCTTGTCGCCGCTGCGCGCGTGCGCGATCCGGGCGAGGCGGATCTTCACGCGACCTCCTCGATGTGCACGTTGACGCCGCTCTCGATGTGCGCGCGCGCCGCGAGCGTGGGCCACACACCGAGGAGCTGGCTTGCCGGCGCGATCCCGTGAAAGCCGCCCATGTATGGCGGCCCCGACAACGCAAGCCACGGAAACTGGCGCGGAAACGCCTCGGCCACGCGCCGGTCGCGCGTGCGCACCGCCATCCGCAGCCAGATTTCGTTCATCTGCTCGCGCGCCGCAAGATCGGCGTGCGGGCCGAGGAACGTGTCGAGACCGAGATACTCGACGCGGATTTCCTCGATCGGCTGCTTCTGCTCGCGCAGCGCCTGCTCGACGAGGGCGACCGTTGCCTGCGCCTTGCGCCAGGCGTCCGGCCAGCAGAAGCCGATCACCGCATGACCCATCCATCCGTCTTCGTAGCCTGCGACGATCTTCAATTGCGGGGGACGCGGGATGCCCGTTGCGCCACGCACGTCGACCCGGTCGCTGCCTAGATCGGTCAGCCGCAACGTGCCCATGTCGAGCACGACGTCCGGCGAGAAATAGGCGTGCGGGTCCTGCACTTCGTAGAGCAGCTGCTGGCGCACGGTGTCGAAGCTCACACGGCCGCCTGTCTGCGGCGCCTTGGTCACGATCGCGACGCCGTCTTCGCGGACCTCAGCGATCGGATACCCGATATGACCCAGATCGGGAATCGTGCTCCAGGCCTCCGCCGACCCGAAGTTGCCGCCGCTTCCTTGGCCGGAACATTCGAGCAGGTGGCCGACCGTGAGGCCGAGCGCAAGGCGATCCCATTCCGGCTGCGACCGCGCTTCGAAGGTCCAGCCGAGTTCATGAACGATCGGGCCGAGCGAAAGCGCGGCGTCGGCAACACGCCCGGTCAGCACGATGTCGGCACCTGCCGCGAGCGCGCGCGCGATCGGCTGCGCACCGAGATACGCGTTGGCGAAGACCAGTTGGTCGCGCACCGTGTCGATCCCGGCGCCGGTGTCCATGTGACGGAGCGCGTCACCGGCCGTGCGCAGCACGTCGATGCGATCGAGGACGTCATCGCCCGTGACGACGGCGATCTTCGCGCGCATACCCTTGGCGCGCAACGCCGCGATCAGCGCTGCGGCGGCCCCACGCGGATTGAGGCCGCCCGCGTTGAGTACGAAGCGCACGCCCCGTGCCGCCGCCAGCGGCCAGAGCGCGGTGAGCATCGGCACCAGATCACGCGTGTAGCCGGCGGACGGATCCTTCACCATGTCCTTGCGCAGGATGGCGAGCGTGAGTTCCGACAGGTGGTCGGAGGCGATGTACTGCACGTCGCCGCGCTCGAGCGTTGCGCGGATCGGCAACCACGAGTCACCGTAGAACCCAAGGCCGGCGCCGATGCGAACCGACTTCACGATGGGGCACGCCGGCGCGCGCGCGCTTCCGCCGCGGGCAACAGGAAGAATTCCGCACTCTCGCGCGCCAGAGCGTCGATCGAAAGCGGACCGGAGCGACGGAACCAGGTCGCGGCGAAGTTGACCGCGCCGAGTATCAGGAGGCGCGCCAGCTTGGCGTTGCCGCGGATCAATCCGGCGGCCGCCAGTTCGTCGATCACGCGCTGCCAGAGCGCGTCGTAGCGGTCCTTTACTGCGATCAGGCGCTTGCGGTAGACCGGCGGAAGACTGCGCCACTCATAGAGCATCACCGGCACGAAGTCGCTGCCGTCCTCGAGGATGGTGCCGAAGTGCGCGCGCAGCAAGGCAACGAAGCGCTCGCGTGCGCCGGTATGGCGCGCCAGGGCTTCCTCGCTGCGCGCCAGTCCCTGGCGCAGCCCTTCTTCCATCACGGCGAACAGGATCTCTTCCTTGTTTGCGAAGTGATAAAACGGGCTGCCCGAACGCATGCCGACCGCCGCGGCGATGTCGCGTACGGTGGTGCCGTCGAAGCCCTGCTCGCGGAACAGACGCGCCGCCAGGCGGACGATCTCGGCACGCCGGTTCGTCTCGGTGCCGTTGCCGTTCGGGCGCGCCGCCGCCGCAGCGCGCGCGCGGGTGCCGACCGGCGCAGACCGCGGCACTGATCGGGTGGAAGGCGCAGCCATCGCGGCCGATGCTAGACACGCGGTCCGCACAAAGCAACTGCTTGCTCGGTGCCGCGCTCGCGCGTGCGGACCGCTGCTCTGCGAGATTGTCAGCCACGAGGGCCACCCATACACTGCCGCGCCACACGACAGGCGCCCGGCGCGATCCACTGGGCCGGTTTTTCGGGGGAGCAGGTGCAACTGGCGCAGATCCTGATCAGCGGCATCGCCCAGGGCTGCATCTACGGCCTGATCGCGCTCGGGTTCGTACTGATCTACAAGGCAACCGAGACCGTCAACTTCGCGCAAGGCGAACTGATGATGCTCGGCGCGTTCGCCGGACTCGCCGTCTACACCGGACTCGGCTGGCCTTTTCCGGTGGCCTGCCTGGTCGCAGTCGGAGTCCTGGCGATCGCGGGATTTGCCATCGAGCGCGCGGTCCTCCGACCGATCCTCGGCCAACCCACGTTCGCCATCGTGCTGGTCACCATCGGCATCGGTTACGTCGCCCGCGGCGCCGTGACGATGGTGCCGAACGTCGGCACCGAAACGTTTGCGCTCGACGTGCCCTACCGGTTCGCGACGGTGCGCGCCGGTGTTTTGGTTATCGCTGTGCCGCAGTTGATCGTGATCATCGTGACCGCGGTCCTCTGCACCGTGTTGTTCGCGCTGTTTCGCTACACCCGGATCGGCATCGCGATGCAGGCGGCGTCGCAGAACCAGCTTGCGGCCTACTACATGGGCATTCCGGTGAAGCGCCTGAACGGCGTCGTGTGGGCGCTCTCGGCGGCCGTGGCCGCAGTGGCCGGCCTGCTGCTCGCGCCGATCACGTTCGTGCACGTCAACA
>Ga0326726_10002729_pt1 | contig 16168 bp, 23 predicted proteins | sample MHFenrmetagenome_2_FD_207603 | JGI IMG/M metagenome (GOLD analysis project Ga0326726, IMG submission 207603) | Lab enriched peat soil microbial communities from Michigan Hollow, Ithaca, NY, United States - MHF15MN | ecosystem: Environmental > Terrestrial > Soil > Wetlands > Peat | place: USA... | reverse complement strand
GCTGGCGGCGGTGGTCGTCGGGTTTGTGGCGGTGCTGTGGTTTATCGGGCCGCTCCTGGCTGAGTTCTGGGGGTTGTGCCTGATGCCGGTTGGCGATGGGTTGCAGTGGGTTGCGTGCCGGTTACAGGAGGCGGCCCGTCGGTTGTGGGATGTTGGCAGGAGGTTTGAGACTCAAGGAAAAATTTACCGGAGGATGTCATGATTGGTCGGGTGGTAGCAATAGGGGCCCCTTCTCCGGATGAACCGGTTGGGTCGGTCACGTTGCGGGCGGTGGTTGCCCAGTTGAACGCAGCGCTCGATGAGGTGCAGGTGTTGCGGGATCTGCTTTCGGCGTATGCGGTCGATTCGTTTGGGGCGTTCCCGGCGGAGGTTGACCTGTATTTCCAGCAGCATCCAGTGGCGGAGGTGGCGCTATGAACGACTTTTTTGTTGAAGTGATTATCGTCGGCGCCGCCAATCCTCGCCCGATGCTGTTTCGGGTAGGCGCGATCGACCGGGTCGCTCCAGTGATCGGATCCAATGAGGGTAGGACGATGCTTGTTTCGTCCGGGGTGATTTATTCGCTCCGTGACGAGTATGACGAGGTAAAACGAAAACTTGAATCGGCATCAATGGCAATGAAAAAACAGGAGATGGTGCGATGAAAAGCCGTGAGTTCATTGTTGAGCGGGTTGACCTCGGAGACGGGGTCATACCGTTGGCGAGGTATGAGGTGCGGGCAAACGTTGGAGACGGAAAGCTCAAGAGGTTCGAAGCGATCGACGACACCAAGTACATGGGCGATGCGATCAAAACGGTGCTGAAAGAGGCCACGAAAGGTCGTGCAAGTAGCGATCTGCGCAGGGCAAAGATCACGATTTATGTAGACCGGGAGGGTTCGAAGCATGGCAAAAGCTAAGGGTGATGTGTTCCTGCGGTCACTGACGCCGGTGTCGCTGACGGCAGAGCAAGAGGTGGTGAGCGATCTGACGGATACGGGCGATGTAATGGGTGTGGCCTGGAGCCCGAAGTACCGGGCGTGGAGGTCGTATCTGCATATCGGGCAAAAACAGGTGCATCACGCCCTGCATGAGACGAAGGCGCAGGCTATCGCTGCGCGTCGGGCGGCCGAGGTGGAGTTCTGCCGATCGACGGTCACCAGAGAGCAGGTGAAGGCGTGGTATCCGGCGGCGTCGTTCCGCCGGCATCATCGGGCGCCAAAGGTGGCGGTGCGAAAGCGGGCGCTGCTAAGGGCGGGGACGGTGATGCGTGAGGTGTCCCGCTTGGTGAACCGGGCTGTGGCGGAGTGGCCGGAGGATGAGACGGGACGGCGCCGGTCACCGATGACCAGAAGTGAGGAGCTGTCGTTCGGTCGGAGGATCGGGCAGGTGCTGGCTCTGGCGGAGTATCTCCGGATGACGGGCGATGTGCGCATTGAGGAGATCGAGGCCGGGATGCGGGAGGAGGTCGGGAGGATCGTGAAGTACAAGGTGTGATGTTCACGAAATTCGTTTCGTGAACATCGAGCAGTACATGCCCCTACGAAGCGGAAGCGGCGTACGGCGAGGTTCAAGTCCAGCAGGGGCGCTAAGAGATTTAATAATTGATAGTTGATAATGGAGTGGCTATGGCTGAGTCTCAGGGGTATCTGGCAGAGAAACCAAAAACGTTTGTGCCGGTAACCAGTGCAGACCAATGGACGGCGATCGAGGACATTCTAAAGCATTATTATTTCTCGATTAGGTTCCGGATCGGCGAGACAATAATCGATGTGCGGCGTCTTCAAGTGAGGGAGGGGCGAACCAAGTTGTTCGTGTACATCGACGGGAAGATCGACGTTCGCAAGTCACAGAAGGACAAGGAGACGGGATTGTTCGATCCGATGGTAATGCGTGTATGGAGACGCCAAGAGATATTCCTGGTTAGCAAGCAGCGGCAAAGTAATCTCCTGACTAAGTGGAAAGCCGCCAGGGTCTCGAAAAAGGAGATTGAAGAGCTGAAAAAGATCGCAGGATTTGACCGGTCATTCATTATGTACACCCCGGAATTTAGTGCGGCGTCATCGCTGGCCCGTCAGTTCCGGAAAATCGAGGGAATCGAGGTGGAGTGGTAAATATGGAAAAGCCGCTGTTCATCCCGTTAAAAAAAAAGTATTTCGAAGAGTTTGCTTCAGGGGAAAAAAAGATAGAGTATCGTGTCGAAGGACCCCGATGGAATGCAACCACGTGCCGAATTGGACGATCGGTAACGTTGAGTTGTGGGTATGGGCGAGGTCATCGGATTAATGGAATTATTACGGGATATCAAAGCAGTTCTATTCCTACGACTACTGAATCTTGGATTGATTGTTACGGATCAAATCGATCTCTGGCAGCGTGCATTCAAATTGATGTGGAGTCAATACTATGCTGAACAATATGCTGATCAAGCGGATCAAGACGTTGCAGCGGGCGGCGCAGATCGAGGAGGCGGATTACCGGGCTCTGCTGGCAGGGTATGGCGTTGCGTCATGCCGTGAGATGGACCTGAAGCAGGCGGCGGAGCTGATCTCTTTCCTGCAGAAGGTGGCCGGACAGGGGCAGGGCTCGCACCGAGCTCCGAAACGGTATGCGGATCTCGGAAGACGTGATGCGGAGTGGGCGACGGCGAAGCAGCTACGGATGCTGGAGGCGATGTGGATGGAGGTGACGGTGCAGAAGAGCCGAGGGACGGCCTTGGCGGCGTATCATTCGTTCCTGATGCACAAGTTCGGCGTGTCGAGCCCGGAGATGATCGCGCGTGAGGATGTGAGCAAGGTTCGTGCGGCGCTGGCGGCGATGAGAGGAAAGTTGAAAGTCAAATGCTGATCGTTATTTTTCTTTAATTTTAACCACAGGAGGATGTATGAGTGATCAAGTGACAATCTCTTTAAACCAATATCAGAAGCGGGTGCTGTTTTTTGCTGCAGTTTCCGTCGGCATTTCACTGTTTATCTTGCCGGTGATGGTGGAGTATCATGGTTTTGATTCGTCCAGATTTTCATTTCTGGAGTATGTCGCGGTGAGCAGTTTCCTGAGTCCGGATTCAGGATTTTTCGCGCCAAGGTATACGGTGAATGTGCTGGTGCTGGCGGCGGAGTGGGTGATGATCGGGATCTGTACGGCGTTTGGCGTATGGATCTCCGGTAAGATTGCCGTGAAAAGTGCCGAGTGATCAATTATCGATAAGTGATGTGTAAAGCCCGGTTTAACCGGGCTTTTTCATTTGCGTCAGAACGGAAGCTGTCCTTGGCCTTTGCTGACGGGTCGATTGAGGCGGAGCTGAACGGCGCGGACGCTCAGCCCGGTGGCTCGAGCAAGCTGGCGGGTATCCATCTGACCGAAGTGCTTTTCAATGAAGGCCTGTTTTTCGTCGGTAAGCTTTCGTTTGGGGATGTAGAAGGATTCGCCCCCGAACGACTCCTGTACGAGCGCGGCGGTCTGGTGGCCTGCATGAGTGCAGATAAAGTCGAGAAGTTCGTGTCCGAACATGGTTCCTGATTTGGGGGTTCAGATTTTTTCAGCGTAAGTGTTTTTTACGACATCCGCAAGTTTGAAGTGAGGTTAACCCTTTAGGGAAAGCTCGTCGTAGTATTCCCGGACAGCTTCCATCGCTCCGTTGGGGTCGCCTTTATATTGCCGGGCAACGGCGTCACGGATATTTGGCGGCAGGAGGCGATACGCGCGGCGGCGCAGCGCAATGGTCATGTCTTGCCAGAATCCCCAGGTGGCGGCGTTGATGACTTCTTCGTCGCTGAAGGATGGGTTCGATTCTGATTTGAGGTGGCTGGCGTGCTGGCGGGTGATGTGGGATTCCTGGAATACGGCGGCGTAGATCTGCCATGCTTCGTCGTGCGTCGGCAGGGGCTGGTATTTGTTGCCGCTGGCGAAGGTGGTTTTTCTGCAGCGGTCGACGAAGGTACGGAGGTCGGCTTTGCTGATGCCTTTCAGGCTGTCGGGGATCCCGGCGAAGGGTGGTGGGTCGATGCCGACGACTTTGACGCTGGCGTAGCTTTTGAGCTTGACGCGCTCGATTTCCTGCATTGCGGAGATGATTTCGGCGGCGCTGGCGTTGGTGAGGTGCAGTGCGGCCTGCACCATGGCGTTTTGTTCGGTGGTGCAGCCGAGTGTTTCGACGTCGTCCTGGCGAAGTCCTGCGGCTTTGAGCTTGCCGAGCAGTGCGGTCATGTCGTGCTGCCGGCGGCTGCGATCGCAGATTGTTTGTGGCGTAATCATATGAGGCCTTGCCTGAGTTTGTTGGTGATGATTTCCGGTTCGAGCCGTGACAGCACGATGTCGGATATTTCGTCGATGTCGTCGTCGAAAACTCCCCATACCGGACGTGCTGGGAACCGTGCCTTGGTGCGGTCTTCCGTCCATTGGTGGTACTTGAGGTAGTCCACCGAGACGAGGTAGAGATCGCCACCGTCAAGTTCATAGTCCAAGCTGTTGCGCAGGGTGCCATGGCGGATAAGTGGTTTACTGCCGGTTTTCTCAGCGGCTCGTTTCCGCAGGGTGCTTTGCGCGAGGGGTTTGTAGGGCGAGTATCCGTACCCGCTCATGTTGATGGTACGGATGGCGCTCCCCCGGAGCTGGGTGCCGATCTCTTTGAGGACTTGCTGGTCTTTGGCAAGTCCCTGGATTTTTCCGGGTAGATCGGTGACGTATTGGCGAGCGTCGTCGAGACCTATGATGGTGACTTTAATCATGTGCTTGCGTCGGCGCCGAGCTGAGCGATGATTTCGGCCAGTTTGTTGATGATGAGCTGGACGGACTGCCGTTGTAGTGTACGGGTTCGTTCGTTGAGCCAGTCTTCGAAGCTTTTGGTTTTATCGCCGATGAATTCGGCGTTGGAGATCTGCGCCTGCATTTCCGGCGTGACGGTGTCAGGCTTTTTGATGCCACGTTTTTCGGCCTGCCGTCGGCTGATGGGAATCGCGGTGCACCGGCAGTTGAAGCCGATGGGCGGGTAGTACTGCTTGTCGGTGCTTTTGAAGATTTTGCCGTGCAGGATGCGGTGCTCTGGACGAACTCGCTCGTCTTCGGCGGTCATGTACTCCCAGTACGGGAATCGGTCGGAGACCTCCTGCAGCTTGGCAAACTGCCCGGCCCCATAGGCGAGCGTGGTTTCGGTTCTCCAGATGGTACGGGTCTGGTAGCTGTTGAGGCGGCTGTAGCCCATGCGGTCGAAGATGGGATCGATCTCTTTGCGCCACTGGTCAATGCTGGTGCCGTTTTCGAGCGCCTGGGCAAGGGATTCCTTGAGGGCGTCCGAGAGGTCGACGTCGGTGACAATGGCCGAGACGAAGGCTTTGAACCGGTGGAACGCGGCGGCGTCTTTGTTGCCGAAGCGAAGTGGGAGATCAATCGTTGGGGCGTCGGCTTCGAATGATGCGGTTTTTTCACGAAGCGTCGCGGTCGTGATATGGCTGGTGGTCGATGCCATGTCGGGTTCGTCAAGCGCGGCGAGCTGGTTGTTCATTACGGTCGCTCCGCGTGACCAGGCGATGTCCATGGCCCCTTGCAGGGCGCTGCTCCATGCGGTGATGAAGTCCTGATCAGGCTGAGGAGAGAGGATCTCTTCAACCGTTGCGGTCAGGGCTTTTTTTTTAGCGTTTCGCCGGCGGCGATGAGGGCGTCAAGGTCGTAGCCGGATTCAAAGGTCGTGGCGGGCGGTTGCGGGGCCGTTGGCTGCGGGGCGGCTTCTTCCCAGTCGCCGGGTTCGTACCCGCGTTTGGCAAGGAGCTGGTTGCTGGGCTTGCGGCCGGTGGCTGTGGCGTAGACCCGATCGATTTCGGCCTGCGCTTTGTCGTTTGCCGGCGGGTCGTAGAGGTAGAAGCCGGCATTTTCTCCGTCATCGGGAATGTTGTTGACTTCGATCATCCAGTCAACGGCGGATTTGATGAGGTCTTCGGCGAGCTCCTTTCCGGCGGAAAGGGCGTCGTCCTGGATCTCCATGCCGCTCTGGCTGCTGGCGTAAGCTCCGGTTCCCTGGGCGTTGGTGGCAAGGTCGCTGCCGAGCCAAAGCATGTTGATGGTTCCGCGGCACGACTTTTTGAAGATCTCGTAGGCGTCCGAGGTCGAGGATCGGCCTTTGTTCTCGACTTTTTCGATGCGGGTTCCCTCTTCGACAACGGCGACGGCGGCGTTCCGGAGCGCACGCAGGGCGGCTTCGACCTTGTCCTTATACTCGTTGGTGCTTCCGGGCGGCACCCAGCCCATCCAGTGGTCACGGCCGTCATCCTCGAGGAATCCGAGGTGGAATTCGAAGTTCGCGGCGAGACCTTTGGCGTACCAATATGCCTCATCGAGGAGGCCGTTGCCGTAGGGGTTCTTGTAGCTTGCTTCGTGCTGGACACAGATGAACTTCCGGGGCCATTTGTCGTGGACGCGGATTCCGTAAGGGTTTTCCCTGGTGACCAGCAGCAGGTTGTTGCCCTGGTCGAATTCGAACCATTCTCGCGGCTTTTCCACCAGGTTGGTGATGCGGTGCTGGCCGTTGACCTGTGCCCACATGGCTTCGAAGACGGTATAGCCGTAGTCGCGGGCGCTGGTGGCCGCGGGGATGATTTTGTTGATCGGCAGGGTCCCAATGACCTCTTTCATCCATTCGGCCCGGGCTCCCCGGCTGGTGGTTCTCGATACGTCCCATTCAAGTTTCTTGATGCCTTCCCGGTACCGCCGGGCGACGGCGGCCACGTCGGGCTGCTTGATGGTAAGGTCAAACACCTGTATGGTGCGACCGATGTTGTTGAGCACTTTCGAGGGGTGCGGCAGGAGGCGCGTGACGGCGAGGGCCGCCTCGACGTAGGTGCGGACGGCGACTTCCTGAGTGATGGTCGATGGTGTGGCGGTGCGTGGCATTATTGGAACATTCTGGTGATTGAGTGGCCGAATCGGCCGTCGTATCCGTCGAGGAGGCGCTCGATGCGGTCGGTACGGGCGGGCTGGTCGAGAGGCGCCCTGATGGCGCCGATTATTTCGGGCGAGACGGTGCTTCCGGCGTTGACGGCGAGGGCCGCTGACCAGAAGAAGTCGGCGTGGCTGTTCGGGTTCTCTTCGTTCTCGATCGGGTCAAATCGGGTGTTTCCGGCGGCGGTGACCGTCTGGTGCATACTGTGGAAGTCCTCCCTGATGACATCGGCAAGAGGTCCGTCCCCGGGGAGCAGGAAGTCTCGGTCTTCCATCTTGGTCTTGACCAGCTCGGCCATGCGGCTCTTGCCGGTATTATTGAAGGTGACGGATTCGACACGGTACATGCCGAAGTCGAGCTGTGCGTCTTCAGCGATCTGTGCGCCCATGCCGCCGTTATCGATTCCGGCGCGGTGGCACAACGGGTGCATCAGGTAGGTCTTGAGCGTGGCGTACTGGATCCGGAACGCGGTTTTCTCCATCGGGTGGACGATTCGGGTGAGGTGCCGGTTGCCGGCAAGTTCGTTCACCCAGATGACGGATAGGTTGCGCTTGCGGCCGATGTCCATGCCAAGCACGAATGGGTTGCGGATTTCCTCAAGCGCCTGAAGGAGGCCTTTCTCGGTGCAGCCTCCGATGAGGCTGTAGGTGAGGAAGGCGGTCGATTCGTCGATGGGGTTGCAGCAGTACTCCTGCTCCCATGAGGTCGGGCCGGCCTTGGCGCGTTTTTCATCGAGCCATTTTGTGCGTTCGGCAAGCGTGGTCTTGCGCCCGAAAATCTTGTCGACAAGACCCTGATCGACGGCGTCGAAGATGGTTGTCTTGTGGACAATGGCTCCAACCGCGGCGGCGTCCTGAATGAGCTTGTAGAACCGGCAGCTCATGCCGTTGTGCGTGGAGATGATGCGCAGCGGGAATCCCCAGGTGGTGACCGGTTCGGCGGCCGCCCACATGCCGTCCTGGTCTTTGTGCCAGGCAAATTCATCGAGCACGACTTTGCCGCCTTTCGACCGGAACTGCGACGGTGAGCTGGTGAGCGCCGTTATACGGCGACCGTTGCTGAAGGTGATAGACTTCACGGTGACAGGGCGGCCTTCGTCGTCGAGGACTTGCTCGTTCATCGCCTTAGCAGCTTCGTTGAAGAGCTTGGCCCATTTCTCGCAGTAGAGGATGTACTCGCGGGCGGCGGTGTCGTCGGCGGAGCTGAACCAGACGTCCCACCTGCCGGCGACGGCGTCGCGCACGTCTTCGTAGCTCTGGACGTAGGTCATTCCTCCACGTCGCGTTTTTTCCCAGATTTTGAAGGGGCTGTCGTCGAGCAGCCAGGCGATCTGGTACGGCAGGAAGTACCGGTTAAGGTTGGGGGCCATAGGTCAGGATCTCCGGATTCCGAGGATTTCCTCTTCGATCTGCCGGATGGTTTCCGGGGTGAGCTGCTTCGGCTTTTCGGCTTCCGGTTCACCGTCGGGATCCGCTGTTTTTTCTTCGTAGTTCTGCAGCTTGAGCAGCAGCGGGGCCATTTTACCGATGAAATAGAGCTGGGACTGGCTGGGCTCTTCCCCGGATTCGCAGCTCTGGATGGCTTTGTCCGTGAGGCTCTGGATGAGCTGATAGAGCTTCTCGTGCGTCTTCCCGGTGGCTTCGGCAAAGCCTTTGCGGCGTCCGGACCAGTTTCCTTCTGTGGCCCAGTACCGGACGGTCCTCTCTGCTACGCAGAGACGGGCGGCGATATCGGCCTGTCCAAGACGCTCCTGAACGTAGAGGCGTTCGGCTTCGGCGTAAAGTTCCGCTTTTTTTGCCATGGACGTGTTACCCGTTCAGCTCTTCGTTGATGGCGGCGATCTGCCGGTCGATCGATCGGATGGCGACGGCGTTGTCGTTGAGTTTTTCGGCGGCCCGTCGAATGGCGTCGGTGTCGAGCGTCGAGATTTCGGCGAGGCTGTCGGCCTTCATCAAGATGATGGTCAGGGCGTCGATGGCGTCGGATTCAAAGGCTTTGCGCTGAGTACGGAGCTGGTCGTGCTGGCCGCGGCGCTTGAGGCGAAGGTCTGACAGAATGCTCATGATGCGTTGTGGATTTTGTTGATGCACCGGTTTTCGAGCAGGCGTTCGAGTTTTGCGAAGATGTCGCGAAGTGCGGTTTCGTGCGCTTGCTGCATGGCCTTAATCCTCTCGACCAGTCCACGATTGATACTGATCTGCTCCCGGTTGTCGTCGAGGGCCTGTTTGAGCAGTTCGAAGTCCTGTTCGCGTCCGCTGGTAACCTGGTGTATGATGGATTGGTATACGTCCCTGCTGTGCAGTTCCCTCTGCTCCCATTTGCGGTTCTCCCCTCGCATGTAGAGGATCATGACTCCGGCAAAGATGCTGATCGAGAAAAAGAGCAATACCGCGATGCCGAGGGTCTGCGCCAGTTCGGTCGCGTTGGATGGCAGGAAGTCCATGTTTGCATGTTTGGTTACCGATCGATACAGCTGCAAGGTAGCGCCAGAAATGACGAGAAGCCCGAAGAACCGCGTCGCTGAATGGTTTCGACGAAGCGGTACACTACAGGATGACGGTTTTGTTGGGGTAAGTTGATCTCTATAAGGCGCAGGAAACTGCGCAAGGATAACCACCTGATGAAGCAGGACAGACATGGTCGGTGATGGCGCGGTTGCCAGTAAGGCGTTAATGCCAGTAGTTGCCGACCATTGGAAATTCAACAACGATTCAACTACCGTTCACATGCCATTTAAGAGACACAAGATTTTTGCGAGCGGGGTCCACAAGAAGGACAATCCGGCTCAGGCCGTCTGGACGGCGGACCGGGTTCGGGGAGTGTATGAAAGTTCGAGGGAGAGCTCGCCGGCGTTGATTCCGTACACGTTCCGGCATCCGGAAAATGCTCTTCCGGTGCTTGGATATGCCGATCGCGACAGCCTCGCCGTGTTTGAGGAGGGCGGAAGGACGTACCTTTCCGTGGTGCCAAAGGAGATGGCAAAGGAGTTCCTGGGCGGGCTCAAGGCTACCGGGTTCGATAAGGTGAGTATTGGCCTCGGCCAGAAGGGCGAGATCGTGCACATCGGGTTTACGGACAATCCGGCGGTGGCCGGACTTGGCGCGGCGTTCGAGGCGTCTGAAATGGTGCCTCCGGTCTACCTCGAAGAGGTCGAGTTCGAGGCCGGGGACCTCGGACATGAGTTACGGTCGGCGTTCGAGGTCTCCTGGAAGTGGCAGTTGCAGAGCTGGATGTCCGACGTGGCGTCGCTCTTCCAGGCTATGCGGGAGCAGAAGATCGAGACAGACGGCATCGATGCGGCGGACAAGTTCCTGCCGTCGTATGTGCTCGACTACCTGAAGCGCCCGCTGCCGGACGACCATAACGACAACGAAAACAACGGAATCACACCAACCTATGAAGGAGATACACCTATGACCGCTGAAGAGCGAGCCAGGATGGAACGGCTTGAGGCCGAAAACAGGACGCTGCTCGATCAGGCAGCAGCGGAGCAGAAACGTAAGCGCGGCGAGGCCGTGGAGCAGTTCTGCGCCAACCATGCCGCGATCGTGACCCCGGCAATCAAGCCTGCTGTGGTGGCGATTCTTTCGGCGCTGCAGGGCATCGATGGCAACCTGACGTTCGAGGCTGACGGCAAGCCGGTCGAGAAGAGCCCGTTCGAGGCGATGTGCGACCTGATCGGCGGGGCGAAGCCCGCGGTGGTGTTCGAGGCCGTGGCGACCAACGACAATGGCCCTGCCGGCGACGGCAACCCGAGTGCTGACCAGGTACAGGAGGCCCTGGCGGCTCAGTTCGAGGCGGCGAAGGCAAAGTGATCGCCTCTGCCCGGTTCACCGGGCACGCTCCGGGTCCGTTGTGGGGAACGGCCCGGAGCTGATTTTTCTACATAACTCTTCCGGAGACAACTATGCTTCTTTTCCAGGCTTCCGCGGGTGACGCGGTGACCTCGATGGTGCTCAGCGAACTGCGCAAGTATGCACCGGTCCTCGAGTACCTGCAGTTCTTCAAGGCTGACGGATCGGGCGCGACCGAACGCTACGGCGACGATATCGACGGCACTCTGGCCACCAGGACGATCGGTAACGATTTCTCGACCAAGGATGTCGAGCCGGACTACGGGACCTTCGCGCTGAAGATCCTCGGCAAGAACGTGCGGATCGATATCGCCTACGAGGAACGCGGCGGTGATGTGCCCAGCGAGTTCCAGATCAAGCTGAAAAACTGGGCGATGAACGCGGGCAGGAACTTCATGTATTACCTGATCGACGGCAACGCGACGACTGACGCGACCCAGTTCAACGGTCTGCGCAAGATCATCGCCCTGCTTGATGCCGCCGGCGTGAGCGACCGGGTAATTTCGCCGGCCGGAGATAACGGCCTGCAGATCCCGCTCGGCAACGACAATACCGCTCGCAAGGCGCAGCAGCAGTTCCTTGAGCTGCTCGATAACGTGATCGAGTCGGTCGATGGCGGAGCGAACTGCCTGATGATGGACGGACTGCTCTTGAACAGGCTGTCGGCGGTGGCCAAGGAGATGACGACCATCACCCTGAACCAGTATGATGCCATCGTCGGCAGCTACAAGGGCATCCCGGTTGTGCCGACAAGCCGCAAGTACGACGGCACCCGCATCATCCCGTGGTCCGAGACCGTCGGCACCTCGACGGACTGCTCCAGCGTGTTCGCCTTCCATTCCGCCGAGAAAGCCGATCTGACGGCCATGACCACCAGGACGGGCCTCAAGGTCTACCCGATGGAGAAGGTGAGCAACTTCTACCAGCACATGGTGCAGCTCCAGATGGATATCGCGGCGCTGTCGAACCGGTGCGTGGCGAAGCTCGAAGGCCTCAGGCTGGGGTGATCGGTGCTGTACTGTAACCTGACATCTCTGCAGGGGTACATGCCCCTGCAGAAGATCATCGAGTGCTGCGACGATTACGGCGCCGGATCAATGGACGCGTCAGCAACGGCGAACCTTGAGGCGGCCAACGCGGCTGCGGTGTCGGAGATCCACCTGTACGTCAGGGGCCTGTACACGGTGCCTTTCGTTTCGGTGCCGGATGAAATCGCATCGATAGCAGCGCAGCTCACCAAGGTGCAGCTTTATTACCGTCGGGCGGCCGAGGAGGTTCCCGAGTCGATCGCGGCGCTGCACAAGCGCCTGCAGGAGCAGCTCAAGGGAATCACGGAATCGACGTTCCGGATCGAGAGGAGTGAAGGAGATCCGGAGGCAGCAGCTCAAGGGCCGCGGGTGAGCAAGACGTTCCAGCGGTTTCCCCAGGGATTTCAGGGCGGCCTTCTGGACGAGAATGCCGATTTCGACCTGAGACGGCTGTACTGACGGGAACCCGGAAAAACGGCCAAGGATGGCCAAAGTATGCTCGTAATGTCTCCATGTGTCACTTGCGGGTAGCTATGGGCTGTTAAAGGCCTGTTCAACGCGATTAAACGTAGTTATGGCGGCTGGTGCTGCCTGACTTTCAGGAGAATAGCGACTATGCCGAAATTTTCACCTCTCTCAGCTACCCGACTGGCCGGATGCCATCCGGATCTGCAGAGGCTGTTTTCTGTCGTGATCGAGCATTTCGATTGCTTGGTGCTTTGTGGCCACCGGTCGAAGGCGGAGCAGGATGCTGCCGTATCTGCCGGGAACTCGAAAACGCCGTGGCCGCAGAGCAAGCACAATGCGACGCCGAGCCTGGCCGCCGATGTGGGTCCGTTTGAGAAGCCGTCGATGCCGATCGATTGGGCTGACCGTGAGCGGATGATGCTGTTTGCCGGGTTCGTCACCGGGGTGGCCAGCATCATGGGGATTCCGATCCGTTGGGGCGGCGACTGGGATCAGGATACGCAGGTCAAAGACAACAGTTTCGATGACCTGGTTCACTTTGAACTTGTAACAAAATGAGCACAATTTTCGAAAAGATCGGGAGCGTGATCGGTGGGGTTGCTCCTGCAATTGCCGGGGCTCTCGGGGTGCCGACTACGGCGCTCTCGGCGGTGAAGTGGCTGGGCGAGAAGCTCGGTCTGTCCGATGCTTCGCCGGAGGCGGTAGCCAAGGCAGTGGAGGCGATGACCCCTGAAGAGGTGCTGAAGATCCGTGAGTGGGATCATGAGTACCAGATGGCCGAGCTGGCCGCAAAGACCGACTTGGCGAAGTCATCGATGACGACTCAGGCGAGCCTTGAACGGACGTATGTGACGGACACGTCCGATGCACGGCATGTCCATGCGGAGAATACGGGGGTGTTTTACCTCGGCCTGGCAATCCTGACGACATTCACGTTGACGATGGGGGCGGTGCTGTGGGGATCGTATGCCCTCATGACGGGAGGGATGCCGGTGAAGGATGTGGCCCTGGTGGCGACGGCAACGGGATTGATCGGCACCGTGGTCGGGTATGCGGCGGCAAATGCGCAGCAGGTGGTGAGCTACTATTTCGGCAGCTCGCGCGGCAGTGCCGACAAGACCTCGGCGATGGCTCAGGCGGTGGCGTCGATCGGGCGAGGGAAACAGGGTTCGTAAGGCCAGAAACGCGATAAACAAGGACGGCAATGCTCGGTGAAACCCTGCGGATAGCGATGCTGGACGGTGCTGCGACGGCGATGGCCGGCGGTGTCGAGGTGCGGATGCATACCGGAGATCCCGGTCCTGCGGGGACGGCCCATGTGCTGGCTCCTGGTGATGGTTATGCACACCTTACGGGGGTGTCGTTCGCCCGGGTGATGCAGGAGCTGAAAAGCTTGTCGGCGCAGGTGCTCGGGACTCGGACTGGCGGCGTGGACGTGACGCTGACACATTTCTCAGTATGGAAAGATGGGTCGCTCTTGTTTGCTGCCGAGATGGAGTCTCCAGTATCGTACGCCGTCCACGCAGTTCCGCCCAGGATTCCTGTCGGTGGATTGACGGCAAGCCTGGTTTGACTGATTTTGATAACTGAATTTCACGGAGGATATCATGCCATTTTCTACATCCGCAAAACAGGTCATGCTGGACGCGATCGAGACCGATCTCGCAGACGCGGCGATAGTCCGGCTGCATACCGGTGATCCTGGCGCAGCGGGGACCGCAAACACGCTGGCCGAAGGGAACGGGTATGCGCACCTGACCGGGGCCTCGTTTACCCGCACTGGCGTGACCCTGGCCAGCGACAAGGCGCTGGTCCCCGGCGTGAGGACGGGTGGCGGAGATCAGATCATCACCCATGTCAGCGTCTGGAAGTCAGGGGCAACGCCGGCGTTCCGTATGTCGGCACAGCTGGCTGCGCCCGTCACCTATGCGGTCGGGGGACTGCCGCCCGGGTTTGACATCGGGGCGCTGTCCGCAACGATCACCGACCCGGCATAACCCGTCCTGATATCATCACCGTCTATCACTGCATCTGATGTCAACAACTGTCACCACATACATCGTCCCTGGAGCGATATCGTTTGTCGTCCCGGCTGGGGTCTATGTCGTGACGGCGAAGGGCATCGGTGGTGGCGCGGCCGGTGGCGGCCGGACAACGCAGGGATGCGGTGGCGGCGCCACCGGTGGATGCTACGCGGCGGCTACGTTCGCGGTCACCCCGGGAGAGACGCTTACAGGAAGCGTCGCTGCGTCGGTCACCGGAGGGGTGACGCAGGTCAACGGCAATGATTCGTACCTGCAGCGATCTGGCGTTGATCTCATCCGCGCAAAGGGCGGCATTGGTGTGCCGGTCAACACTGCGGCCGCGGCGACTCCGTCGACCAGCGGTTGCGTCGGAAATGTCGTTTATGCCCCAGGTCGGGGACAGGCCGCAAGCGGCACGACCTATTCGGGTGGCGGTGGTTGCGCCGCCGGACCGTCAGGAGCTGGCGCAGCGGCGAGCCCCGCAACAGCAAGCGCAGCCGGACAGTTTGGCGCCGGCGTGTCCCCGGCGGGAAATGGCGGCGGATCTCGGTCGTCAGCTGGTAACGGTAACGCCGGCAGCACCTACGGCGGTGGTGGGTCGGGCGCATGGAGATCCTCCAGCACCAACCGCAACGGCGGAGGTGGCGCGCAGGGGTGGATACAGATTACCTATGATCTGGTTGTTCCGGGGTATCTGTCGGACGTCGCCGGCGCCCCAACGCATGCCTGGTCGCTGCGCCGTCTCGATCCGGGGTATTCCGGGCCTGCAGTCCTGGCATGGAAGCCAGGAGGAGCGACGCTCCCTGTCGGGTTCGCTATCGACGGAGGGCTTGATACGACTGCCCTGCTGGCATTTGCTGGCGGCGGGGACGCATTCGTCACGACGTGGTACGATCAAGGGTCGGGTGGCAAAAATCTGGTGCAGGCTGACTCGGCAAAAATGGCGAAGATCGTCGCTGCCGGAACCCTTAACGTCGATGCCGCCGGAATCCCGGCGTCGTATTTTGACGGTGGTGATGGCCTGCAATCAGCATCCGTGTCGTTGCACACCTACGGTAGCTGGTTTGTTCGGGGTCAGTTATCGGCCGCGAACATATTGATCGAGCTGTCTCCCGACACGAATTCCTTTGATGGGCAGGGTTTCACAGGTGACAACAGCCTGACACCATGGGCCTTCAGGCGTGGTGGTAGCATGAGGTATTGCCAGGGATCATCCGGTTGGTTTGTTTCGACGACGCCTCATGTCGGGACGCTCATCAATTCAGGCGTCGCGGCGTATTACCTCGACGCAGTGGCGCAGGCAAACGGCACTGAGACCGGTACAATGCCGGCGAATTCGACCGTTACGGATGCCATCAACGTCGGAGGCCGGAACGATGGTAGCGGGAGTAACTGCACCGGCTATATCTCTGAAGTCATCATCTACGACAACGTTGATCAGACGGCCAATCTGTCAAGCATCGTCAGTAACATGCTTGGCGCGTGGCCCCCGGCCCCCGGGGCGTCGTTCACGATGGTTACAGGATCCGTCTCGGCGAGTGGTGCAACATCCGGTGCGATATCGGCTATAGCAGGGAGAGTTGCCGCGGTTCAGTCTGTCGCTGTCATGTCGTCGTCCGCGTCCGCGGTTTCCGGGCAGTCGTCATCTGTCCTGTCGGACGGAGGCGTTATTGCTCTGTCCCAGGGCGTCCACCTGGCTTCGGGCCCTGTTGGTGCCGTTGCTGCCCTGAGCGGGTTACGGTCGACACTTCCCGGGCTGATCTGCCAGGCAATTGGTGCCGGGACTGTCGATTACGTCGTTGATGCGTGCGGGTCCATGGCTGTGCAGGTATCTGCGCAGATTGATGTCTCGGCGTCTGGTGTTGGTTTCGCCAGCGAATCAGGA
>Ga0326726_10002727_pt1 | contig 16182 bp, 13 predicted proteins | sample MHFenrmetagenome_2_FD_207603 | JGI IMG/M metagenome (GOLD analysis project Ga0326726, IMG submission 207603) | Lab enriched peat soil microbial communities from Michigan Hollow, Ithaca, NY, United States - MHF15MN | ecosystem: Environmental > Terrestrial > Soil > Wetlands > Peat | place: USA... | reverse complement strand
GACGTCGAGTTGGCTCCCGTCCTCAAGGTCCCTCCTGAGCGAATCGCCGACTGCGAGCGGGGCCGCCGGAGAGTGCCAGGTTGGGTCACCGACTTCCTCGACGGCGGGCGTCGTAGGTGGCGGCTGTTGTCGAGGGATACCGCGACTGCTCTCATGGTTGAACGAGACGGCGGGCTCACGCAGGTCCTAAGGCACAGGGGCTGATTCGAGAGGGCCTGATCGGGAGACGTCGCCGTGAGGCTCCGAGCTGCCTCGCGGGCCGGACATCAAGGCGCGAAGCCGCGCCAACACCCGTGTGAACACGTCCGTCAGATTCGTCGGATTCACCACGCCGACGTGCGAACCTGGCCGGAACTCGCAGTGCGCCTGAGGCACATATCGCCGCACGACCGATTCAACCGCCTCAAGCGAAGCACCCTGCCAGTAGCCGTCATTCGCGGCCACGAGCGCCTCCGCCGGCGCGTTCCACTGGCGCCCAATCTGCGCCACGACGTACTGCGCGATGTCTGAGAACTGGCTGGGGGAGATATAGTCCCACTCCAACCCGAAGCATCGGAAGCGTGATTCCAGGTCCTTCTTGTGGAAACGCCGTTCTTGGTGCCCCTCGCGCCAGGCGAACGATCCGGGGACCTCCGGGTTGATGAAGCGAAAGGCGCGGTGATTCGGGTAGGCAAACCACTCGTGTTCCTGAAACACGAGGCCGTTGAGCGGAAAGAGCAGACGCTGCCACGGGGTCGGCGAGAACCGATCCGGCGCAACCGACACCCAGGCTAGCTCCACGCGCGATTCCAGCTCGCCCGGCTGGAAGGTCGCCGCCGCGGCCAGGAAGTCGTAGAGCCCATTGCTGGAACAGATCACCGCGAACCGGTGGAAGCGCCGAAGTAGAGCCGCCAGATCCTCGCGGATCTGCTCCAGCTTTCGGTTCGTGTTTGGAATGGTGTACTTCTCCCAAATCGGCCTCGAAGCCGAAAACTCCGGCACGTCGAGCCCCTTGAGGTAGACGCGCGGACCGAACACCCGCACCAGGCTCGGGAGGGAGATTCGCATCTGTCCGGGCGAGCCGCTGATGCCGGGCACATAGTAGAAGACATGCTTCGCCTGATCCGGATTCCCCATCTCCGCCAGATCGTCGTAGAAGAACCGGTAATCGGAAAGCGAACGGCGATAGTCGGCGAGAAAGTGCCGCGCGAGCAGACCCGTTGGCTGAACGCTGTGCATCGGGAGGCGGGAGTGTGTAGAACGACCGAGACGCGTTTCGGGAAACCAATACGACACGACGCGCTGGCGCGCCAGCGGTTCCAGCAGGTCAAACCGACTGCAGCGACGCCGCGATCACCGGGAGCGCGCTGAGCGCCACGCCGTCTCCGAGTCCCGTTTGAGCCGCGTGAGATCCGCGATAAGGTTGGATTGCAGGCCATCGCGGAGGCGGCCGCGGAGATTCAGCAAACCACCGCCCGGCAAATGATCGAACCGATATCGCCGGATGGCGACGACCGTGATGCCGCTGTCCGCACTCGCGGCGCCGGCCTCCGCCCGGTCGACGGCGGTCGTCACCTCGAGACCGGCCTCGAAGTAGTGGTCCGCATAGATCTGCTTCGCCGCGAGGAGCGTGAGTCCCGGAATCTCCGGGGGTGAATAGACGACCTCGTGCATGATGCGAAGCACGCGCCGCACGTGCGGGAGCGCATCGATCGCCCAGAAGATCACGTCGGTCCCCCCGGGCAAACTGTCGCGCGGATACTGAAGGAGGAATCGCCCGGCTGAGGGAACCACGCGAAACGCGTACGACGAATCGCCGAGCATCGCGGCGAAGGCCTCGCTCGCGCGCACACCGCCGCCGTCATCATACGTGACCATCGCCTCGTTTCCTCGGCGGCGGTAATCGGTGACGTAGTCGACGATGCGCCGCCGCGCGTACGCCGCGACATCTCGAGGCGCACTCGGGCCCGACAAATCGATCGTGCGCAGCGCATCCATGTCGGTGGCGGGCAGCTTGAAGTTGCACGAGCTCGGACGACAGGCGCGCAGTTCTTTCACGTCATCGGCCGTGATGTCCACTGTGCGCACGTCCGCGTCGGCCGCAGGGTTGGAGAACACGTGCGCTTCGCCGCGGCTCGGCGTCAGGAGCGCGCGAGGAACGTCGCGCTGGCGATCGACGAAGAACGCTCGCGGCACGTCGATTCGAATCGCGCCAAACGCGGCGATGTCCCGCTCGTCCGCCGTGGGCAACAGTTTGCCCGCCGCTTCGCCGCGCGCGAGCGCCGACAGCTGCGATCCGCTCAGCCCGATGCTGCGGACCAGAAAATCGTTCAACGCGGACGAGCGCTCTTGTGCGTGAAGCGGGCCGGCCACGAGCAGCGCGATCGCCAAGCGTCCCAGGCCACTCCGTCTGCGCTTCAGTCGCATGTTGCATCCTCGAACGGGGGGAGCGGATCGTGTTTGGTTTCGTTATCGACGAACGCCGCCGCGGAACTGTCTCCTGCGAAACCGCGTCTGGGAAATGCACCAACCCCGTGACTTTGGGAAGGTCGCCGGCGCTGGCGCGCCGCAGCACCGCTGTTCCAGCGCACGCCCGTGCGCCGCTACCCGGCGAACTTGCAGCGTGTGATGCTCCGAAAGCTCGTCGCGGTTGACGCCGCTGAGGCGCTCGACGACCTGCGCGTCCCGCCCGGCAACCGCTTGGAGATACGTCGCGGCGATCGGGCCGGACAGCACAGTATTCGCGTCAACGATCAATGGCGCATCTGCTTTCGATGGCGTACCGGCGATGCCTACGAGGTCGAAATCGTTGACTATCACTGAGGTGGCCCATGGCCAATCGTAAGCCCACGAAGCTCCCACCGATCCATCCGGGTGCTCGACCGTGCGAGCTAACGGACGTTGCACGGGCATCGCAGTCCCCACGTAGCCAAGAGCACACGCTTGGAGCTGCGGTCCATGCGGCTTGGCGGCTCAGGTCCCGCGATACGTCGAATAGCCGAATGGACTGATCAGCACCGGCACGTGGTAGTGCTCGTCCGCGGCCTCGATGCGAAAGACGACGACGATCTCGGGAAAGAAGGTCGACCGGAGATGGCGCGCAAAGTAGTCGCCGACGTCGAACCGCAGGCGATAGGTCCCCTCGGCCAGCGTGGCCCCCGCCGAGACGAACTCGCGCAGGCGGCCGTCCTTGTCGGTGGTGCCGGCGCCGAGGTTGGTGTCGCGTAAGTCGATCGCGGCGTCACCGTTGGCGTCGCGCACACGCTCGAGCAGGACGGCGACCCCCGCCGCGGGTTTGCCGATGGACGTGTCGAGAACGTGGGTGCTGAGAGTGCTCATGAGTGTTCGCTCAGTAGCGCGCGGAGCCGGAGGCGCGTGATCTGATGCTGCTCGCCGGCCGCGACGCGCAGCTCGGCGGAGGGAGCGTTCGCGAGGCGACGGCGGGCCGTCGCCAACAGCTCGTCGGCGCTCTTGCCGGCGGCGCAGACGATGTAGATGTGCCCGAACTTCGCCTCGTAGTCGCGGTTGATCCGCGCGAGCTCGTCGCGCGTCCGCGGCGCGGCGGCGGCGACATTGCGCTGCTCGCCGGCGGACCAGGCGGCGCCGCGCGCGTCCTGGGGCTGCGCGCTCCGTTGTTCGCCGATCCGTGGATGGTGGTCGAATGCTTCGCGCCAGTCGTCCGGGCCGAGCGGGGCCCACGCCTCGTCGGCGGCTGCGAGCGCGTCGTCGAGCGAGTGGAAGGGCCGGCGCGCGAGCATCGCGCTCACCCAGCGGCTCGCGCCGCAGCAGGCTCGGAGCGCGTCGGCGGCACGCTGGGGCGGCATTGCGTTCAAGTCGTCGATCGGCGACGTCACCGCGCGGCGACCCGCCCGATCAGACGGAGCCGCGCGACGCCGCCGTCGGGATAGATGTTCAGCCGAACGTGAGTCGCGGGAGTAGCGGCAACGGGATCGAAGGCGTGGCGCGTGTGCGGCTGGAGGGCCGTCTCCGGCACGAGCGGCCGCCACGTCGCGCGATCGGCCTCGAAAGTGGTGGCCACATCGCACGCCTCGAGCATGCAGCGCCCGGGCGCGTTGCCCTTGTAGTGATCGGTATCGAGCTCCACGCGCGCGATCGTTCCACGCCGCGCGAGCCGAACGATCGTCCAGTCGTTGCCTTCGCCGCGGCGGCGCTTCGTCTCCCAGCCGTCGCCCATGTGCGTCGAGCGGCCGGGAAGAATCAGATTCTGCCGATGGCCGTAGTGCATGTCGCTGCACGCCACGACGAATCCGCCGTTCTCCATTGCCGCGAGATCCGCGTCGCGCCCGGCCGCGAAGACGCGCTCGTCGGGCAGCACGTCGCCGTGCACGCGGAGCCGCGCCACACCGCCGTCGGGAAAGATGTTGAGGCGGAGGTGCGTGACGCGGCGCCCACCGTCGTCGATGACGAAGTCGTTCTTCGAGTCGCCCTGGAGCTCGACCTGCTCGAGAAGCGGGCGCCACGGCACCGACTCGGCCGCCAGCGCGCCGGCGGACGGCGTGCCGGCGACGTCGCACGCATCGATGCTGGCGTGCGGCGGAAAGTTGCCGGTGAAGAAGGTCGTGTCGATGACGACGCCGCGCACCACGCCGGCAAGACCGAGACGCACGATGACCCAGTCGTAGCCCAGCGTGCGGCGGCGGCGCGTCTCCCAGCCGTCCATCCACTTGCCGCGCTCGTCGTATACGCCCTCGCGCCACTCCGGCGGCGCGCTCTTGATGAGCCGCTCCTTCGGCGCGAAGAACTCGTCGTTGGCCGCGACGACGACGGTGCCGAAGCGCTCGCTCGCCAGATTCGGAAGATCGGTGAAGTCGGAGACGGTCGTCATTCGCTCGGTGTGATTCGCATTGAGTGGTCCGTGAACACCACGCGTCCGCCGACGATCGTCGCTCGCACCACACCGAACAGCTCGCGGCCGGCGTACGGCGTCACGGGATGACGATGGAGCAGCCCGGCGGGATTCACAATGACGCTGGTGTCAGGGTCCCAGATCGTCACATCCGCGTCGAAACCGGTGGCGAGCGTGCCCTTGGTGGCCGACAGCCCGGCCAATCGCGCGGGCGCTTCGCTCATCCATCGCGCCATCCGCTCCGGCGCGATACCTTGTGCCCTCGCCCCAGTCCACACAGCGGCAAGCGATAGTTGGAGTGACGCGATGCCTCCCCAGGCGGCGAAGAAGTCGCCGCCGGTATCCTTCATGACCGGCGGACACGGGGAGTGGTCGGACGCGATGAGATCGATCTCGCCGTCGACGAGCGCGCGCCAGAGTGCCTCCCGGTCACCGGCAGCACGAATCGGCGGCGCACACTTGAGCTCCGTCGCCCCGTCGGCGATCTCCTCCGCGGCGAACGTGAGATAGTGCGGGCACGTCTCCACAGTGAGCGGCAGACCCCGCGCTCGCGCTTCGTGAATCAGCGGGAGGCTCGTCGCCGACGACAGATGTACGATGTGCACCGGCGTTGGGCAGGCCTCCATCAGCGAGACGAGCAGCGCGATCGCCGATCGCTCGGCCTCGGGCGGACGCGACGCGAGGTACGCGGCATACGAGCGCGATCCACCCGGCGGCGCCGCGCCGAGTCTGGCCGGATCCTCGGCGTGAACCATCAGCGGCAGACCGGTTCGCATAAGCACGGGAAACGCGGCGTGAAGATCATGCTCGGTGACGGCGGGAAACTCGTCGACACCGGACGGCGCGAGGAAGCACTTGAACGCGCGCACCCCGGCGCGGGCCAACGGCTCGATGTCGTCGGCGTTCCCGGGCACCACACCGCCGACGAGCTCCACGTTCACTGTCGTCTTGCCGCGCGCCGCATCGCGCTTCGCTCGAAGCGCCGCGACCGTCGTCGTGGCGGGGATCGAGTTGAGCGGCATGTCGAGCAGGGTTGTGATGCCGCCGGCCGCCGCGGCACGCGTCGCCGTCTCGAATCCCTCCCAGTCGGCGCGACCGGGGTCGTTCACATGAACGTGCGTGTCGACGATGCCCGGCATCACGATCGCGTCTCCGGCGTCGAGGACCGGCGACGACGTTGGGTCGTCCCACTCACCGACACGCGCGATCCGTCCACGCTCGATGTGCACCGACGCGGCGCGCATCCCCGCCGGCGTCACCACGCGCCGTCCGCGGACGACGAGCGTGCCGTCAGGCGCCGGCGGTCTCACTCCAGAATCTGCGCAGCAGGTTCACCGATACGCGCCGGCGATACGCCTCGGTCGATCGAAGGTCGTCGATCGGCGAGATCTCGCGTTCGAGCGCCGCCGCGGCCGCGTCGATGTCGCGCCGCTCGGCGAGCACGCGCTCGACCTCGCGTGCGCGCACAACGGTGGGCGCGACGCTGCCGTACGCGATGCGCGGCTTTGCCCCGCGAACGCCGGCGACGACGATCTTCGAGATGGCCTGCGCCGCTCGTGTGCCGACCTTCCTGAACCACTGACGGCCGTCGACACGCGGCACCTCGACCGCGACGATCAGCTCGTCGGGCTTCATGACCGTCGCGCGATAGCCCGTGTAAAACGACGTGAACGGCACGCGCCGCTGTCCGTCGACGCTTCGCAGAACGACGACGGCATCGACGGCGGCGAAGACCGGGAGTGTATCGCCCGCGGGCGACGCGTTGGCGATGTTGCCGCCGATCGTGCCGCGATTCTGAATCTGCGGTCCGCCCACGAGTCGCGCGGCGTCGATGAGCATCGGCAGCCGGATGGCGACCTCGGGCGACCGAATCACATCCGCGTACGTGGCGAGGGCGCCGATCACGAGCGCGTCGATGCGGAGCGAGATATCGCGCAGCTCGTCCAAGCCCCAGATGTCGACGAACCGACGTTGCGTCAACGTGCCGAAGTTCGCCGCGACATAGACGTCCGTGGCGCCCGCGACCGGCGTCCGCTGTTCGTCACGCAGCAGGCGGAGCGCCTCGCTCGTCGACCAGGCACGCTTGAGATCGAGCTCCGACATCGCGGTTCTCATACGCTTGCCGCGCTCGGGGGCGACATGTCGCCCGCCTTCCATTTCAGCACGGCGCGATAGATCGCGCCGTACCCGGTGCAGCGACACAGATTGCCGGCGAGCGCGGTCTTCACGTCGTCGAGCGTCGGATTGGGGCCGAGGGCGAGCGCGGCCATGATCATCCCCGGCGTGCAGATGCCGCACTGCGCGCCGACCTCGTTCATGAACAAATGCTGAAGCGGATGTTCGTCACCGAGCCCCTCGATCGTGACTACCGCTGCGTCTTCGGCCTGCGAGGCCGGCACGAGGCACGAGCACACCGGCGCGCCGTCGAGCAGCACCGTGCACGCGCCGCACTCTCCCTCGCCGCACCCTTCCTTCGTGCCGGTGAGCCCGCAGTTCACGCGCAACACGTCGAGCAGGCGCGCCGCGGGCGGCGCGTCGACCTCCTCGACGTGGCCGTTCAACGTGAAGCGCATTCGGCGAGCAGCTCGGGAGTGGCCGGGATTTCGCGAACGTCGAGCCCGAGGTGGCGCAGCGCGTTCGCGACCGCCGGTCCGGGACCGTCCATCGGCAGCTCGCCGAGACCCTTCGCGCCGAACGGACCTCCGGCATACCGGTTCTCCACCATGACGACGTCCATCTCCGGCGTGTCGAGCGTCGTGGGGATCACGTAGTTCGTCAGCTGCGCGTTGGCCATCGCGCCGTTCTTCATCACGACGCGCTCCAGCAGCGCGTAGCCGAGTCCCTGCGCCGTCCCGCCTTCGATCTGGCCGAGCGCGAGCGCGGGATGGATCGGGCGTCCGAATTCCTGCACCGCCGTGAGCTTGATCGGGCGAACCTCGTACGTGTCGGGGTCGAGCTCGAGCTCGGCTACGTCACAGCCCCACGCGAACGTGGCGTACGCGTCGCCACGATAGGTCGCGTCGTCCCATTGAATCCAGTCCGGCGGCTCGTAGCCGCGCTCGACACTGAATGGGCCATGCTCGGCGTAGTGGGCGGCCGGCGTGCTCCCCGCGAGCCGCGCGCGCATTTCGTGCGCGCATTCCTCGAGAATCTTGCCGACGACCATGCACGTCCGCGACGCCACGGTCGGTCCGCTGTCGGCAACGACGGACGTGTCCGGCGGCGCGACTTCCACGCTCTCATATGGAATGCACAGCGCGTCGGCGACGATCTGCGCGTGCATCGTACGCGTCCCCTGGCCGATCTCCGTGCTGCCGACAGCGATGCGGACGCCGGTCGGCGTCAGGTCGAGGCGCGCCCGCGGTCTGAGATGCTGCTCGCCGCTGCCCGTGAATCCGGCCCCGTGATAGAAGAGCGAGAGTCCGATCCCCTTGTTCGTACCGCGATACGCTTCTCGCTTATGCCGGAAGTCGGTGCGCCTCACGGCCTCGTCGAGCACGAGCCTCGCGCTCGCGTCCTCGCGCAGGCGTTGGCCGGTCGCCGTGGTGTCGCCCGGAGCGAGCGCGTTGATCGCGCGGAGCTCGACCGGGTCCATGCCGAGCGCCTCGGCGATCCGGTCCATGTGGACCTCCGCGGCGAACTCCGTCTGCGGCGCGCCGAAGCCGCGAAACGCACCGTTTGGCGGCGTATTCGTCAAGACGGCGCGACCGTGGATGCGAGTATTCTCACAGCGATACGGACCGGCGGCGTGGATGCAGCCGCGCGACAGGACGACGGGGCTCAGCGTGACGTACGCCCCGCCGTCGAGCAGCACGTCGATGTCCATCGCGACGAGCTTGCCGTCCCGCGCGACGCCGGTGCGATGGCGGACGATGGACGGATGGCGCTTGGTCGTCGCGACCATGTCCTCCACGCGGTCGTAGATGATCTTGACCGGCCGGCCCGACTTGAGCGCGAGCAACGCCGCATGTCCCGCGATCATCGACGGATATTCTTCCTTGCCGCCGAAGCCGCCGCCCGTCTCCGTCTGCACCACGCGCACACTCACGTTCGGGCCGAGCATGCCTTTGAGCGCTTTGAGCGCGTAAAAGGGGCATTGCAGCGAGCCGTAGACGACGATGCCGCCACTCTCCGGCACGGCGATGACGCCGTTCGTCTCGATGTAGACGTGCTCCTGATGTCCCGTGCGGTACGTCCCTTCGACGACGAGATCGGCGCCACTGAGCGCGGCGTCGACGTCGCCCTTGTCGATGGCGATTTGCTTGAGGAGCCCTGTCGACAGCTCGGGATCGAACAGCGGCTCCTGCTCATCGTACGTGATCTCGACGCGTGCCGCGCGAAGCACCTCCGCGTTCTCGTGCGCGAGCAGCAGGATGGGCTCCGCCGCGTGGCGAACCTCGCGCTCGACGAGGAGAGGCTGATCGTCCTCGATGAGCGCGACGACGTTACGCCCGGGAATGTCGCGATGGTCGGCGATCGTGAAGCCCGCCTGGTCGAACTCCAACTTGATGTCGCGCACGCGCCCGCACGGAATCGTCGAGCGAACCGTGCGTCCGTGCAGCATGCCCGGAAACGTCAGGTCGTCAGCATACAGCGCGCGACCGGTCGCCTTACCGATTCCGTCTTTTCGAGCGACGTTCGATCCGACGGCGGGCATGAGCGTGGGAAGCGGGAGGTGGGACCGGCAAGATGCGGCGTGGAATGCACTGCGGGCAAGCGTCGATCATGCGTTCGCTTCGCTGACGATGACGCCGAGTCGAGCGGCCCCCGGCCCGGACTCGGCGAACACTTCCGCGACACGGCCTGTTTCGGCGGAGTACCGCGCGGCGATGTCGCGCACGACGGATTCCGACGATTCTTTGCCGAGAATCGCCACGGTTCCGCCGCTGCCGCCGCCGGTGATCTTTGCGCCGAAGAGGCCGGCGCGCGGCCCGGCCTCGGCGGCGATCGAGACGAGACGATCGGTGGCGTCGCTCCCCAGGCCGCACGCGCCGTAGCTCTCGTGCGACGCATACATCAGCGCGCCGAGCTCCGTCGCTACCGCCGGATCGTCGCCGAGGTCGTGGAGCAGCTCGGCGAAGCGTTCGATCCGCGCCTGCTCGTAGATCGGGTGCGCCGTTGCGTTCCGAACGGGATAGTTGTGGCCCGGTACGACCTTCGTGACGCGATCCGTGATGCCGTCGAACCTCGCCAGGAACTCCTCGCCGCTCATTCGTTCGGGCAAAAGATGACGGAACATCGTCTCGTATTCCCGCGGCGTGATGTTGGCGAGGTAGCCGTGCCAGACATCGTCGTTCACGAAGGCGTGGTCGCCATGGCGCCCCGAGCGAAACCCCTTCGCCTCCGCGATGAGCCGGTGCCCCATGAACGCCGCCGTTCGCACCGTCCCGTAGTCCGCGCCTGAGACCGCGTGCCGAACGCCCGAGTCGATTCCATAGAAGCGATGCCCGCGTGGAATCGCGACCTGACCCTCGATCGTGGCCGGCTGGCAGCGCAGCCGAAGCAGGTGGTTCGCTTCGCCGCACGCGCTCGTCATCTGATCCATGATGCCGCACGGCGCGCCGACGACGTGGTTCTCGACGGCCTGGCAGGCGACGGCGATCTCTATCGGCGAGAGCTCGACGCCACAGGCTGCGGCACCGGCCATCATCGTCGCCACTTCGAGCGCTGCCGAGGAGCTCACGCCCTTGCCCTCCGGAACGTCGGATTCGATGAGCAGGCGAAATCCCGGGAGGTCCCGCTTCACGACGCCCGAGCGGTGCATGACGTCCTGCATGGCGCCGACGACATACGCCGCCCACCGGTCGAGCTCGCGCGTCGCGAACCACGCGGCCAGCGTATCGGTCTCCCGCAGCTCGCCGGCGAAGATCGCGTCGATCGTGATGCTGAACGTGTCCCAGTGGCCGTCGCGGAAGCTCGCGATGTCGAGCGACGGCGCGGCTTGACGTCTCAGTGTCACCGTCGTGCAGCGTGCGAGCGGCAGTTGCAGCACCAGCGCCCCGCTGTAGTCGGCGATCCCGCCCATGACGTCGAGACGTCCGGGAGCTTTCGCGACGTACGTTCGCGGATCGGCGGAGAACCAGTCGGCGGGGCGGATAGCTCAGCCCCCGGTCACGAGCGGTGAGAGAAGTCCACGCTTCGCGAGCGCGGAGTGCAGCGCGGGCTCGACGTTCTCGCGGATGCTCTCGTTGGCGTAGCCGACCCACGCGACGTCGGCGTCGACGTCGAACGGCGCGTCGATCGGCTCGCCGCCCGGTCGCGTGATGATCACGCCGCACTCCTGCGCGATGAGCGCGGTGCAGATGTCGTACGGATGACAGCACAGCGACGGCGGCAGTCCGCGCGACGCGACGACGGACTGCAACAGCGGCCGGATGTCGGCGATGAAGCGGTCGTGCCCGGCGATCAGCTCGTACAGCTGTCCGCCGGTCGACAGATACTGGTCCTCGAAGCACACCGCTTTGTGCGGATCGGGCGGCCCGAGCACCTCGAGGACGATCTCGTCGTCGATGGCCGCCAGCACGTCGCGCACGCCCGGGAAGAACCGGCTGACGCTCGTGAACCCGTGGGCGAGCGACGGCGCGCGCGAGGCGCGAACGGCCAGCGACTCGCGCGTTCCCCGCACGCGATCGTACCGCACCGCATGCATGCCTCGCCCGCGCTCCGCCCAGAGCTGGTCGCTCAGATGCTGCTTGAGCACGGGAATCTCCGTCTGCACCGCCAGCTCGATATGCCGAATCCGTGTCGCGTCGCCGAGGTTGGGCGCGACGCCCGTCAACACCCACGCGCTGCGCTTCTGGTACATGATCTCGCGGGTGCCGTCGATCGGATCGACGATCACGCGCCAGCGGCAATCTTCCTCGCGCGCGCCGGCCGGCAGCACGCGCTTCCCCTCCGCGAGGCCTTCCGCGACGAGCACCAGCGGCTCGTTGCGCGCTACTTCCTCGAGCCCCGCCACGAGGACCTCTTCGCTCACGCGGTCGATGCGATAGATCGTGTCGCTCGACTCCTCGGCGGCCACGGCCGCGAGCTGCTCCGTGGATTGTCGCTCGCACGCGGCGACGACGGCGTCGCGGATGTGCTCGTGGAGCGCGGCGATCGGCTCGAGGAGATGTCGCGCGTCAGGCATGCGGCGTCCAGTGCTTGTAGTGCGAGGAGCGCACGGATTGGAGCTCGGCCGCCTTCGCTTCCGGCGACGTGTCGTTGAGGAAGTTGCCGCCACCGACTTCGGGGCCAGCCAGGTACTTGAGGAGCCCCGGTTTTCTCAGCGGAGGATGCACCTGTATATGGAAGTGCATGCCCTCGCTTGGCGCACCCACGGGGAGCTGGTGAAAGACGAGCACGTACGGAAACGACATGTGCCACAGGTTGTCGAACCGGACGAGCGTCTCCCCGAGCACGCCGGCGAGGTCGTCGAGCTCGGCGCGTGTGAGCGCGGCGAGATGCGCATGCGGCTCGCGCGGCGCGATGTACGTCTCATATGGGTATCGCGCGAAATACGGAACGAACGACAGCGCCTGACTCCGCGACGCGATCACGCGCCGCCCGTCGCCTTCCTCGGCGGCGATGATGTCGCCGAGCAGCGACCGGCGGGTCTCGCGCCAGTGCTCCGCCGCCGCGGCGGCCTCCACCTCGAGCGTGCGAAACAGGAAGTTCGTCGCGTAGATCTGGCAGTGCGGGTGCGGATTGCTCACACCCACCACCTCGCCCTTGTTCTCGAACATCAGCACGCCGTGAATGTCCCGATGCGCCGAGAGATCGCGCTGCTGCTCCTGGAGCACGGCCAGCAGATTCACGATCTCGTCGTGCGAGAGCTCGGCGAGCGTGAGGTCGTGGCGCGGCGTGAAGCAGACCACGCGAGACAGCCCGGCCGCCGGTCGCGATTGATAGATACCCGCTGGCGCGTCGAGCTGCGCCGGCGCGGCCGGTCCCACGCACGGGTGGTCGTTGTCGAAGACGTAGACGCCGGTGTACGCGTCGTTGCGGTGGTTCGACACGCGCGCGTTGCCCGGACACAGGTAGCACGTGGGATCGTACGACGGCAGCTCGCGCCGCGCCTCGTCGACGGTTTCGCCGTGCCATGGGCGATCGTTTCGATGCGACGCGATGACCACCCACTCCCGCCGCAGCGGATGCCACCGTTCTTCCCAAACCATGGCGTAAAGTATCGTCGTCGGCGGAGCGCCTGAAGTAACGGATCGCCGATACGAATGGTAGTTTTGCGGATGATGACGACAACCGGCGCTTCATCCAGCTCCGACCCGGTCCGCTGGGGTGTGCTCGGCGCGGCCGACATCGCCCTCAAGAAGGTGATTCCGGCGATGCGGGGGAGCGATCGATCGCGCGTCGTGGCGATCGCGTCGCGCGACAAGAGCAAGGCCGACGCCGCCGCCCGAGCGCTCGGCATCCCGCGCGCCTACGGGTCCTACGAGGAGTTGATCGCCGATCCGGAGGTCGAGGCGATCTACAATCCGCTTCCCAACCACCTCCACGTGCCGTGGTCGATGCGAGCCGCGGCCGCCGGCAAACACGTGCTCTGCGAGAAGCCGATCGCGATGTCCGCCGCGGAGGCGCGCGAGCTGCGCGATGCGCGCGATCGCGCCGGCGTGCTGGTGGGCGAAGCGTTCATGGTCCGGACGCACCCACAGTGGCTCGGCGTCCGGAAGCTCATCGAGTCCGGACGCATCGGCGATCTGCGCCTCGTCGTCGGCCACTTCAGCTATTTTCGCCGCGACCCGAACGACATCCGAAGCCGCGCCGATTGGGGTGGCGGTGCGATGTTGGACATCGGCTGCTACCCGATCACGCTGTCACGTTGGCTCTTCGACGCGGAGCCATTGGAGGTGACCGGCCAACTGGAGCACGACCCCGACCTGGGCATCGACCGATTGGGTTCCGCACTGCTGCGATTTCCCACGGGGCAGGCCTCGTTCACATGCGCGGGCCAGCTCGCGCCGCACCAGCGAATGCAGATTCTGGGCACGACGGCGCGAATCGAAGTGGAGATTCCGTTCAACGCGCCGCCCGATCGCAGCTGCCGGGTCTTCGTCGACGACGGATCGCAGTTCGCCGGCGCGAGCGCCGAATCGGTCGAATTTCCTGCCGCGGATCAGTATGCCGTTCAGGCCGATCGATTCTCGGAGGCGATCCGCGGCCGCGGAGCAGTGCCGGTCTCGATCGAGGATGCAATTGCGAACATGGCCGTCATCGACGCCATTTTCCGGTCGGCCGAGAGCCGCCGCTGGGAGGTGCCGCGGTCGACTTGACCCGTTCGCAACTGTCCCGACTCAGAATTCACAGCGGCGCGCCGAGATAGGAGGCGAGACGCAGTAGATCGGCGAACAACCCGGCGGCCGTGACCGCGCGCCCCGCGCCCGGCCCTTGCACCACGAGCGGGTTGTCGCTGTACCGTGCCGTCCGGAAGAGCACGATGTTGTCGGTGAGCTGAATGCGCGCGAATGGATGTGACGCGGGATAGGCGCGCAGCGCGACGCCGGCGCGGCCGTCTCGTCCGACACGACCCACGAAGCGCAGCACCTGTCCCGCGACGGCTGCCTCGCGGCGCAACGCCTCCATATCGGCGTCGTGGTTAGGCAGCGCGGCGAGGAAATCGTCGGCCGATCCCTCCTGGAGCGCCTCGGGCACGAGGCTTTTCACCTCGACGTCCCGCAGCTCGAGGTTCATGCCGATCTCGCGGCCGAGAATGACGATCTTGCGCGCCACGTCCATGCCGGAGAGGTCGTCGCGCGGATCAGGCTCCGTGTAGCCGAGCGACTTCGCCTTCGCGACGAGCGACGAGAAGCTGGTCGTGCCGTCGAAGATGTTGAACAGGTATGACAACGTGCCCGACAGAATGCCCTCGATCTCGATGATCTCGTCGCCGGTCTGTACGAGATCGCGCAGCGTTTGCACGATCGGAAGCGCCGCGCCGACAGTCGTCTCGTACAGGTAGTGCGCCCCGACGGCGCGATTTGCCGCTCGGAGCCGGCGGTAGTAGTCGAGCGGACCGGTGTTCGCGCGCTTGTTGGGCGTGATGACGTGAATGCGCCGCTCCAGCCACGTGCCGTACAGCCGCGCTACGTCATCGCTCGCCGTACAGTCGATGAGGACGGCGTGCGGCAAATGGTCGGTGCGGACGTGGATCGCGAGCCGCGCGAGATCGACCGGTTCGCCGTTCGACTCGAACTCCTCGCGCCAGGTGGCAAGCGCGATCGGCTTGTCGGACAGGAGCATGCGCCGCGAGGTGGCGATCGCGCGCACGCGCAGGTCGACGTCGAAGTCTTCCTTGAGTCGCTGCGCCTGGAGCGCGAGCTGCCCGAGCAGCGTCGTGCCGACGTTGCCCGCGCCCACCAGGCCGATCGAGATCGTCTGATCGGAGAGATAGAACCCGGCGTGCGCCGCGCGAAGCGCTCGCGTCGTGTCGGCTTCGTCGATCACGACGGAGATGTTGCGCTCGGACGAGCCCTGCGCGATGGCGCGCAGGTTGACGCCCGCCTTGCCGAGCGAGCTAAAGAACCGCGCCGCGACACCGGGACGTCCCGCCATGCCATCGCCGACCACCGCCAGGATGCTGCATCCGGGCGTGACGTCCACGCGCTGGATCTGCCCGTGATGCCGCTCGGCGAAGAACGCGCGTTCGACGGCCTGCCGCGCACGATCCGCGGCCACCATCGGCACCGCGAAGCAGATCGAGTGCTCGGAGCTGCCCTGCGAGATCATGACTACCGAGATGCCTTCCTCGCGAAGCGCGCCGAACAACCGGTGCGCCGTTCCCGGCACGCCGATCATGCCGGTGCCCTCGAGGTTGAGCAGCGCGATCGACTCCACCGTCGCCAGCCCCTTCACCGGTTGCGCGGACGACGACAGCGCATGAATGCGCGTGCCCGGATGCTCCGGCCGGAACGTGTTGCGGATGAAGATCGGCAGGTCGCGCTCGAGCGCCGGCGTCATCGTGCGCGGATGAATCACCTTGGCGCCGAAGTACGCCAGCTCCATCGCCTCGTCGTACGACAGGCTGTCGAGCGTCACCGCCTCGCCGACGAGCCGTGGATTCGCGCTCATCACGCCGTCCACGTCGGTCCAGATGTGGATCTCGTCCGCGTCGAGCAGCGCGGCGAAGATCGACGCGCTGTAGTCGCTGCCGTTGCGGCCGAGGGTTGCCGCCACACCCGCCGCCGTCGACGCGACGAATCCCGTGACGACGAGTGTGCGCGGTAGGCCGCCGGCGCGAGCGATCCAATCCGTCATGAGCTCGCGCGACGCGGCCCAATCGACGTCGGCGCCGGCATCGGTGCGCTCGACGATCAGCACCTCCCGGGCGTCGAGCCAGGCCACGT
>Ga0326726_10002726_pt1 | contig 16184 bp, 13 predicted proteins | sample MHFenrmetagenome_2_FD_207603 | JGI IMG/M metagenome (GOLD analysis project Ga0326726, IMG submission 207603) | Lab enriched peat soil microbial communities from Michigan Hollow, Ithaca, NY, United States - MHF15MN | ecosystem: Environmental > Terrestrial > Soil > Wetlands > Peat | place: USA... | reverse complement strand
AGAAGGTGAACAGGTTGAGGAATGCGAAATACCTGGAGTGGCCCTTATCGTCCGCCATGTACCCGGCGGAATAAACGTGGATGAGGAAGCCGACACCGGTGACAACGAGCGCCATGACCGCCGAGAGCTCGTCGAGACCGAACGAGACCGACGACGAAAACGACCCGCTCACGATCCAGGGAAGCAGGGTTTTCGTGAGCCCCGTGGCCCCGTGGCCCGACTGGGCCAGGCGGAAGAACGCGGCCATCGAAAGGAGAAGGGAGATGAAGACGGCCGCCGAAGCCTGGAACGCGACCCAAACCCGGGAGAACCTGCGGCCGAAAAGCAGAAGCACGAAAGCGCTCGCCCCGGGAATGAGCGGGATGAGCCAGAAGAAGTCGGCCATGCTATCCCTTAAGGTCCTTGAGGTCGTCGGACCGGATGGACTTCCTCTGGCGGAAAACGAGGACGATGATGGCCAGCCCGATCACGGCTTCCGCAGCGGCCACGGTGATGACGAAAAGCACGAGGCCTTGGCCGTCCGTCTTGCCCGAGGCCTTGCTCAGGGCCAGCACGGCGAGGTTGCCGGCATTGAGCATGACTTCGACGGCCATGAACTGCGTCAGGAGGTCCTTCTTGACGAAGAACGCGATGATGCCGAGGACGAAGAGAACGGCGGCCAGCGCAAAGAACGCGGCGGGAGGGATCATTCGCCTTCCTTCTTGCCGGCCAGGGCCAGCGCGCCGACCAGGGCTGCCAGGATCAAGAGCGAGGTAATCTCGAAGGCGTAGAGATAATTTGAAAAGAGGAGCTTGCCGAGATGGGCGATATCGCGCCCCTGTGGGACGGCTCCGGCTGCACTTCCGCCGAGCGCGCGCCTTCCCGCGAGAAGGAGCTCGGCCAGAAGGATCACCGCCAGTCCGGCTCCCAAAATGGCCCGGAACCGTCGTCCCTCCGGGGGCTCGGGCCGGCGCAAGTTGAACATCATGATGGCGAAGAGGAACAGGACCATGATGGCGCCGGCATAGACCAGGACCTGGACGACCGCGGCAAAGGGGGCATCGAGGAGTCCGAAGATCCCGCCCAGGCTGGCGAACGCAAGGACCAGGAAGAGAGCGTTATGGGCCTGGTTGTGCGAAACGATCATGGCGGCGACCGCGCCGACGCACAGGGCGGAGAGGATGATGAAGATGACTAGAGCCATGGAATTTCCCCCTATATTTAGTTTTCCCGGCCATCAAAGTCAAGCCGGAAGATAGGTGAGGGGGTTAGACGGCGAAGCGGAAGTTGATGATGTCGCCGTCCCGAACGGGATAGGTCTTGCCCTCAAGGCGGAGGGTCCCATCGGTGCGGCAGCCGGCGATATCGCCACGGACGACGAAGTGCTCGAAGGAGACGACTTCGGCCCGGATGAAGCCGCGCTCGATGTCGGAGTGGATGATCCCGGCGGCCCGAGTGGCCACCGTCCCGTCGTTCACGGTCCAGGCCTTGACCTCGTCGCTGCCGACGGTGAAAAAGGAGATGAGTCCCATCATCCTGTAGGCCGTGGCGATGAGGCGGTCGAGGGCCGAGCTCCCGATGCCGAAATCGGACCGGAACTGCGGCGCGTCCTTGTCGGGGAGCTGGCGGATCTCGCCTTCGAGCCGGGCGGAGAGGCCGACCGCCGCCGACCGAGCCTCCGAGGCCCAATCGGCGAACGGAGCGAGGATCTCGGCCTCGCAGCGGATCTCGTCCTCGTCGAGGTTGACGACCGCGATGAGCGGTTTGCGGGTCAGGAAGCGGAATCCGCGGAGGAGCGCCTCCTCGTCTTCCGACAGGTCGATCCGTCGAAGCGGCATCTCGGAATCGAGCGCGGCCTTGCACTTCTCGAGGGCGGCAAGTTCCCAGACGTCGCGGTCGCTTTTCTTGGCGGCGATCTGCTTCCGGAGCCGGTCGAGCCGGCTCTCGACGATGGCCAGGTCGCTCAGGAGGAACTCCGTTTCGAGAGCGGCCAGGTCACGCCGGGCGTCAATCGAATCCAAGGGATGCGGCACCGCCGGGCCGCGGAACGACCGGACGACGGAGAGGAGCGCATCGGCCGTCCGGAGCTTGCCCAGGAACTGCTCGCTGAACGTCGTCTGCTTCTGGTCCCCGGCGGAGATCCCCTGGAGCTCGACGAATTCGATGGCCGCCGCCGTCTTCTTCTTGGGTTCGAAGATCCTGGCCAGTCTCTCGAGGCGCGGATCCGGGACCTTGATGACGGCGATGGGGTCGGCGCCTTTGGCCGTGGCCGGCTCCGTGGACGCCCCGGTCAAGGCGGAAAAGAGCGAGCTCTTCCCTGATTGGGGCAGGCCGACGATACAGATCTTCACGTTCGTCTTCCTTCGGGGATTTACCGGACAAAGAAAATAAGAAGCGATTATAGCGAATTCCGGCCCGCAATTCAAGAAGCGTTGACAATGCAGGTCGATTTGATATAATGACGCCGGTACCGCGGGGTAGAGCAGCCTGGTAGCTCGTCGGGCTCATAACCCGGAGGTCGTTGGTTCAAATCCAACCCCCGCTACCAACTCGATATGAGATCCCTTCCTGATACATGAGGGCGTCGCCCTCTGCCCGGCGCTTCCCGGCTAATCCGTGCCCACCGCGTCCCAGCAGAACGTGCAGAGCTTTTCTTTAGGCAGGCCGATCGCTTGGACCAGGTCCTCGAGCCGCTGGTAGCGTAGCGTCGTCAAGCCAAGCGTCCGGGCGATCCACTCGACCATGGCCTCGTATTTCTGCGAGCCGGCCCGCGTGTAGTCCTCGAACTTCCGGGCGTCCGGCCCCTCGAGCGCGGCGATGGCCCGACGCGCGGCCAGATCGAGCTCCGAGCGCGAGCGCGAGAAGTTCAGAAACTTGCAGCCGTAGGCCAACGGAGGACAGGCTGGCCGCATGTGGACCTCGACCGCCCCCGATTCATACAGGCGCTGGATCGTGTCCTTGAGCTGGGTGCCGCGGACGATCGAATCTTCGCAGAACAGGAGCTTGCGGCCCTGGATGATCTCGCGGATGGGGATGAGCTTCATCCGGGCCACCTGGTCGCGGATGTCCTGGTGCTGGGGCATGAAGCTCCGGGCCCACGTCGGCGTGTACTTGACGAAGGGGCGCCGAAAAGGGATGCCCGCTTCGCCGGCGTAGCCCAAGCCATGGCCGATGCCGGAGTCCGGGATGCCGGCGACGAGGTCGACCTTGACATCGTCGTTTCGGGCGAGCAGCGCGCCGCAGCGGTTGCGCACGGTCTCGACGTTGATGCCCTCGTAGCTCGAAGCCGGATAGCCGTAGTAGACCCAGAGGAAGGAACAGATCCGAAGCTTCTTGCCGGGGGGGACGAGCGTTTCGCTCCCGTCAGGCGTGATGCGGACGATCTCTCCCGGGCCGAGATACCGGTCGATCTCGTAGCCGAGATTGGGGAAGGCGCACGTTTCCATGGAGGCGGCGAAGCGTCCCGGCTTCTTTCCCATGACGATGGGCGTCCGGCCGAGCTTGTCCCGGGCGGCCAGGACGGCGCCCTCGGTCAGGATGAGGATCGACGAGGACCCTTCGATGAACTCCCAGACGGCCCGGATGCCGTCCTCGAACGTGTCCTCACGGTTGATCATGGCCGCGACGAGCTCGGTCGGATTGACCTCGCCGCCCCGCATCTCCGAGAAATGAAGGCATTTGCCCCGAAAGGCCCGGTCGACAAGGTCGTCGATATTTTTGATGACGCCGACCGTGGCGATCGCATAGTTCCCCAAGTGGGACCGGATGAGGAGAGGCTGGTCCTCGTAATCGCTGATGACACCGATGCCCCGCGTGCCGTGGAGCTTGCCGACGTCGTCGCCGAACTTGGAACGGAACTGGGCGTTCTCGATGTTGTGGATGTAGCGGACGATGCTCGAGCCGTTGCCGGCGGCCAGGCCGCCTCGCTTGGTGCCCAGGTGCGAGTGGTAATCCGTGCCGTAGAACAGGTCCTCGACGATATCGTCCTTGCCGACGACTCCAAATAATCCGCCCATGGCCGTCCTCCTGTCCGAATATCGGGGAATCATAACATCGCGCCCTGCATGTTTCAATCCGAATTGGTGGTGGGTGCTCCTCTGAGGCCCAGCTCAGAATTTCGCCGCCTCACGGAGCAATTCCGCAAAATGGGGGAAAGGGGCCAAACTGTGATAAAATCGATTAAAGCCGACGATAGGAGGACGACATGTTCAAAGCCGCGACATACATCGAAAGACGGAAGCTCCTGAAGAAATCGGTCGGGTCGGGCCTGCTCATCTTCCTGGCCAACGAAGAGAGCCCGATGAACTACCCGGCCAACCAGTATCACTACCGTCAAGACAGCTCGTTCCTGTATTTCTTCGGCCTCTCTTCGCCGGGACTGGCCGCGATCGTCGACGCGGACGAGACGACGGACACCCTGTACGGCGACGACATCGGCATCGAGGATATCATCTGGATGGGGAACCTCGCCAAGCTCAAGGACCGGGCCCTCGAGGTCGGCGTCGGCCGCACCGCCCCGCGCGCCGCCTTCGACGAGACGGTGCGCAAGGCCCTCGCGTCAGGCCGGGCCGTCCATTATCTCCCGCCGTACCGTCCCGACAACGCCATCGTGCTGAGCGAGCTTCTTGGCATCCCCACTAAAGAGCTCAAGGCCAAGGCCTCGGCCGCGTTCATCAAGGCCTCGGTCGACCAGCGCATCCTCAAGTCCAAGGAGGAGATCCGGGAGATCGAGTCCGCCGTGGCGGTCAGCCGGGAAATGTACCTGGCCGCCATGAAGCTGGCCAAGCCTGGACGCTACGAATACCAGATCTCAGGGGCCATGGAGGGGATCGCCCTCGCCTACGGCATGCACCTGGCCTTCCCGCCCATCGTCACCATCAACGGGCAGACCCTCCACATGCACTCTCACGACAACCTGTTGGCCCGGGGCCGGCTCCTGGTCACTGACTGCGGCGCCGAAGCCGCCAGCGGCTACGCCTCCGACATCACCCGAAGCGTCCCCGTCGGCGGCCGCTTCAACGCCCGGCAGAAGGAGGTCTACGAAATCGTCCTGGCCGGACAGGAATCGGCCATTAAGGCCGTAAAACCCGGCGTCAACTTCAAGGACATCCATCTCCAGACGGCCCGGGTCATCGCCGATGGGTTGAAGGGCCTCGGCCTGATGAAGGGCGACACCGCCGAGGCCGTCGGCGCCGGCGCCCACGCCCTCTTCTTCCCCCACGGCCTGGGCCACAACCTCGGCCTCGACGTTCATGATATGGAAGACTACGGCGAGAACAACGTCGGTTACGGCGAGAAGATCGAGCGGAGCTCCCAATTCGGGCTGGCCTATCTGCGCATGGCCCGGGAGCTGCGGCCCGGCCACGTCATGACCGTCGAGCCCGGGATCTATTTCATCCCCGCCCTATTCGACCTGTGGCGGAAGGAGAAGAAGCACCGGGACTTCATCGTATACGATGCCGTCGAGAAGTTCCTCGACTTCGGCGGGGCCCGCATCGAGGACGACGTCCTGGTCACGGAGAAGGGTCGCAAGGTCCTCGGGCCGCCAATACCCAAGACGGTCGCCGACGTCGAAAAGGCCTGCCGGGCTTGAGGATCGCGCTCGTCCAGCAGCAGGCGACCGGCGATCCGGCCGGGAACCTGGCCAGGGGCGAGGCCGCTTTTCTCGAGGCGGCCCGGAGCGGGGCGAACGTCGTCGCTTTCGCCGAGCTGGCTTTCACCCGGTTCTATCCTCAGATGCCGGCGACGGCCGAGAGCGCTGCGCTGGCCGAAACGATCCCGGGCCCCACGACCGATCTCTTCTGCGCCGTGGCGCGTGAGACCGGGACGGTCGCGGTGCTTAATCTATTCGAGCGCGACGGAAACAGGACCTTCGATTCTTCACCCGTCATCGACGCCGACGGCCGCATCCTCGGCGTCACCCGCATGGTCCACATCATGGAGGGACCCGGATTCCACGAGCGCGGCTACTACGCGCCCGGCGACCGGGAAAGACTCGTCTTTTCCACGGCAGCCGGCCGGATCGGCGTCGCCATCTGCTACGACCGTCATTTCCCCGAATACATGAGGGGCCTGCGCCTGGCCGGCGCCGAGCTCATCGTCGTGCCCCAGGCCGGGACAGTGGGGGAGTGGACCGAGGGCCTCTTCGAGGCTGAACTCCAGGTGGCCGCCTTCCAGAACGGCTACTATGCCGCCCTCGTCAACCGCGTCGGACGCGAGGAGGGACTCGAGTTCGCGGGCGAATCGTTCGTGGCCGACCCCGACGGCCTGGTCATCGCCCGAGCCCCGGCCGGGCGCGACCACATCCTCTATGCGGATTGCGATTTCGCCAAGAACACGGCGTCGCATGCCGCGCGCCATTTCCTCGAGGATCGCAGGCCGCCGGTCTACCGGACGATGGGGCTCACGGACGACAGGAAGGAGCGCTGATGCCGCGCTGGTACGTTGTCAACACCCGGCCCAAAAAAGAGAGCCAGGTCGAGAGGCTTTTCATCGAGGGCGGTTTCACCATCTACTGCCCCAAGTACGTCCGCGAGAAGCGGGTCGTCCCCTTTTTCCCGGGCTACGCCTTTCTCCAGTTCGAATTCCCGGACCAGTTCCAGATGGTCAAATACACCCGCGGCGTCAAGCGCGTGGTCGGCAACGACGCCGGCCCGACGCCCATCCCCACGGAGATCGTCGAGGGCATCAAGACGCGGGAGCGTGACGGGCTCATTGTCTTCGAGAGATACGGCGAGGAGCCGGCCGTGGGGGATGAGATCGAGGTCGTCGAGGGCCCGCTCAAGGGCCTCAAGGGCATCTTCCGTAAAGAGGTGGGTGACAGCGAACGGGTGATGATCCTCCTGAACTACGTCTCCTACCAGGGCATGCTGCTTATCGAAAAGGGCAAGCTCAAGAAGATCTAGATAACCTCGCCGCCTCAAGAAGGACTTCCCGATTATTGGAGAAGTACCTTATTTATGGGCTTTTAGCGCGTCGAGGAAGGGCTGCTTGAGGCTGTTTGACGAGAAATAGACGACCCCGTCAGCCTTGAGGGCCTTGCTCAGCCGCATCTGCTCGATCATCCCCTCGGGCGTGTTCTGGTTGTGCGACGTGCCGATGCCGATCCCCGGGCAAACGAGCGTCTTCCCCTTGCCGTAGCCGACGGCTTCGCGCGTGAGCTTCTCGTAGAGCTTGGCGTCGTTCGTGTAGAGCATCGGATTGAGCATGTCCACGAGCCCCTCGCGGCCCCAGTCGGCCCAATCCTGGCCGATCATGACCCTGGCGTTGACGGCATCCGGGAAGACGGCGGCGCTGATCTTGACTTTGCGGCCAGTCGCCTTGAGCGCCGCCTTGAGCTCCCGGACAAAGAAGGTCACCCGGTCCGTGTTCCAGCGGAGCCAAACGTTCCAGGCCGGGTTGCCGGTGTCGCGGGCCTTGACCGCGGCCATGTCGATGCCTGTGTCCGCTTTGAACAGCTTGAGGGTCTCCCCGTCGAAGCTGAAGAACGGCTCGGTCGGCTCGCAGGGATAGCGGATATAATCGAGGTGGACCCAGCCGACATCGTACTTGCGGACGACCTCGAGCATCAGGCTGATCTCGTAGGCCCGGACGGCGGGCAGGGCAGGATTGACGGCACCGACTATCTCCCGACGCGGGGAAGTGATCAACCATTCGGGATGCTCGCGGACCTGGCCGAGGATGGAGGATTCGGGGAACACGCAGAACCAGGGATGGACCTCCATTTTCCTCTTTCTTGCCTCGGCGAGGAAGACGTCGAAGAAGTCCCAGTTATAGGCCCCGTCGGGTACGCCGATCTCGCTCGCATAATAGACGTGGCCCGAGGTGTTCTTGACCAGCATGACCAGGGTATTGATGCCGGCTGCCGCATATTCGTCGAGGGTCGTCTTCATCTTCTCGATGGCGGCGGCCTTGTCGGGTCCGAAGAATCCGGGATGCATCCAGACGCCTCGTACCGTCATCGCCAGCGACGCTTCGGCCGCGACGCCCAAGCAGGCGGGCGCGACGCCCAGAACGAGGGTCGTGAAGAAGAAGGACAGGATGGCGAGGGCTCGGGATCTCATCGAAGGCCTCCTTGGCGCGATCTTCCGGATGTTCCCGGAGAGATCGTCAGCCCTGATATAACAGAGGAGGGCGGCCGAGTCAAAGCCCGGGAGATGCCAGGGCCCTAGCCGCGGGGCTTGCCGTGGCCGCCGCCTCCCGGCGTCTCGATCCTGAGGACATCGCCGGGTCCGAGCTTGACGTTGACCTTCGAGCCGACGACATTCGTCCGGCCCCGGGAGACGATCGAGTTCCGGCCCATTGCCCCCGGGCCGCCGCCGCGGGCGCCATAGGGGGCGAAGCGCCGCCGCTCGGAGATGACCGTCAGGTCGACCGGGACGTGAAACTCGTATTCGCGGACGATGCCTTCACCGCCCCGCCGGGCCCCGCGCCCGCCTGAGCCCTTTCTCAAGCCGTACTTCAGTATCTTCAAGGGCAGGTAGTTCTCGAGGGCTTCGATCGGCGTATTGAGTGAGTTGGTCATGTGGGTGTGGACGCCGTTCAGCCCCGCGGCATCCGAACCCGCCCCCATGCCGCCCCCGATCGTCTCGTAATAGGCGAAATGCCGCTTCCTTTCGGGGTCGTAGCCGCCGAACGCGATGTTGTTCATCGTCCCTTGGCTGGCCGCGGGGATGTGCCTTGGGAGGGCCTTGGCCAGGGCACCGAGAAGGACGTCGACGATGCGCTGAGAGGTCTCGACGTTGCCGCCGGCGCAGGCCGCCGGGAACTCGGCGTTGACGATGGACCCTTTGGGCGCTCGGATCTCGAGCGGCCGCATCAATCCGGTATTGAAAGGGATGTCCTCTTCCACGAGACATCTGAAGACATAAAGGACGGCCGAACAGGTGACGGCGAAGTTGGCGTTGACCCCGCCAGACGTCTGCGGCGCGGAGCCGCCAAAGTCGATGACCGCCCGGTCGCCGCGAATGCTGATCCGGACCGCGATCCGGATCGGCCGATCCGAGATGCCATCGTCGTCGAGGAGGTCGGCGAACTCATATTCGCCGTCGGGGATCTCGCGGAGCGTCTCCCTCAGGAACCTTTCCGAGTAATCCTGGATGAGTCCGGCGTAGAGGCGGACCTTTCCCATGCCGAACCGGCCGACGGCGTCCTCGAGCCTCGCCCGGCCGATCTCGTTGGCCGCCACCTGGGCCAGGAGGTCGCCGCGGCGCTCCTCAGGGGTCCTGACATTAGCGAGAAGCAGTTCGAAGACATCCCTGTTCAGCCGGCCTCGGGAGTAGAGCTTGAGCGGCGGGATGATGAGGCCTTCCTGGAAAAGCTCGGTCGCCAGGGGCATGGATCCTGGGGTCATGCCGCCGACGTCGGAGTGATGCGCCCGGTTGGCCACGAAAAAGTGGAGCTGTCCCCCTCGAAAGACGGGGGAGATGCAGGTGATGTCGGGCAAGTGCGTCCCGCCCCGATAGGGATCGTTGAGGATGACGAGGTCGCCCTTCTCGAAGGCGACGGAGTCAAGAGCGGCTTGAACGGAAAGCGGCATGGCCCCGAGATGGACGGGGATGTGCGATCCCTGGGCCAAGGTCCCGCCGTTCCGGTCGAAGAGGGCGCAGGAAAAGTCCTTCCGCTCCTTGATGTTGGGGGAAAGCGCGGTCCGGCCGAGCACCGCGGCCATCTCTTCCGAAATGGCCACGAAGACATTCTTGAAGAGCTCGAGCTCGATCGGATCGACCTTCTTCATCGGGAGCCCGCCTTGCGGATGACGATGTTGAGGAACGGGTCGACGACGGCCTTATAGCCCGAAGGGAGAAAAGTCGTCGACTCCGGATCGATGATAAGGGCCGGACCGGCAAGGGCATTGCCGGTCCTGAGCTTGCTTCTGTCGTAGACGGACCCCTTACGAAGAGCCCGGCGGACATAGATCTCCTGCTTCTTGACGAGCGCCTCGGGGTCCAGCGCCTTTGCCCGAGGCTGGCGTTCGAGCGGGATCTTCGGGGTGACGGCCACGGCCTTGACGCGGAGGTTGACGATCTCGACAGGCCGGCGGTCGTGCCGGTAGGAATAGAGGCGTTTGTGCTGTCGGTGGAAGGTTTCAAGGAAGGCCTGGTCGAGGGTCTGCGCTTTCCGATAGGGGACTTCGATCTCGTAGGATTGGCCGACATAGCGGCAGTCGAGCGAGCGTTCGAGAACGATGTTCGCAGGAGCGAAGCCGTCTTCGGCCATGTCCCGGCGGATTTTCCGCTCAAGGACACGGAATTCGTCCTCGAGCAGGCTCAAGCCGACCTGATCATCCGTTCTCATGAGGGACTTGCTGGTGTCCTTGACCGGGTCCGATACGAGCAGGCCGAAGGCCGAGAGGACGCCGGCATTGCGCGGCACGAGGACCGTGGGCATGCCCAGATGGGCGGCCATTTCGACCGCGTGCATGCCGCCAGCTCCGCCGAAAGAGAAGAGGGCAAAGACGCGCGGGTCGATGCCGCGCTCGACGGAGATGACGCGGATGGCCTTTTCCATGTTGGCGTTGGCGATGGCCACGATGCCGAGCGCCGTCTCGATCGTCGACTTCCCGATCGCGCGTCCCAGCCGCGAAACGGCAGTCTGGCTCCGTTCCGGAAAGATCTTCATTTTTCCGCCCAGGAAGAAATCCGGGTCCAGGCGGCCGAGGCAGAGGTTGGCGTCGGTCACCGTCGGAACATCTCCCTTGCCGTAGCAGGCGGGTCCCGGATCGGCGCCCGCGCTTTGGGGGCCGACCCGCAAAGATCCGCCGCGGTCGGTAAAGGCAATGGAGCCGCCGCCGGCCCCGACCGAGTGGATATCGATGAGGGGCAGCCGGATGGGGAAATCGCCGACCCGGCTTTCGTGCGTCCGACGGATGCCGCCCTCGATGAGGGATACGTCGGTCGAAGTGCCGCCCATGTCGAAGCTGACCACATTGGGGAAGCCGGCCGCCCGTGACAGAACGCGGGCCCCGACGACGCCTCCGGCCGGTCCCGACAGGGCCGTCCGGATAGGCTCGACCCGGGCCCGGGCCGGCGAGATGTAGCCCTCGTTGGATTGCATGATGCGCAGGTCGGCCCGGCCGAGGCGGCGGTCGAGCTCGCCGAGGTAGCGGTCCATGACCGGCATGAGGGTGGCGTTGACGGCCGTCGTCGACGTCCGCTCGAACTCGCGGTGCTCGGGCAGAAGACGGCTCGAGACAGTGAAGAGCAGTCTCGACCGCTCGAGCTCGGCGGCGACGATTTCCTCGTTCGCGGAGTTGGCATACGAATGAAGGAGGCAGACGGCGACCGCTTCCGAATCTGTCTTTTTTATCTTTTGGATGATCCGGCGGACCTCGGCCCGGTTGGCCCGCGTCTCGACCAGGCCTGAGGCCAGCGTCCTTTCACGCAGCCCGAACCGGCGCTCGGCAGGGATGAGCTCGAAGCGGCTTTCGGGTTGAAGCGCATAAAGGTTCCGGCGGGTCTGCCGGCCGATGGCCAGGACGTCCTCGAAGCCGGCCGTGGTGATAAGGGCGATGCGGCCGCCCTTCCGCTGGAGGAGCGAATTGGTGGCCACCGTGGTGCCGTGGACGATAAAGACGCCCGGGAAGCCCTTCAGGATATCCTCGACGCCTTCGAAGATAGCCAGCGACGGATCTTGCGGCGTCGAGAGGACTTTCCTGTTGGAGAGCTTGCCGTCTCGCCAGATGACAAAGTCGGTGAACGTCCCGCCGGTGTCCACTCCGACGCGGACTGAAGACGTCCTAGGGTCGAAATCCCGGGGGGAAAACGTGCTTGGCATTCTCTGTCGAGCATAGAACAAGAGGTGATATTTGGCAAATCCTGATGAAGGGAGCGGGGCATGCCTTGACAGCCGCAGTCCCTGTCCCCTAGAATCGGAGCCGGTATAAGGGGATTCGTTCCTGAGGAATGGAACTGGGCCATGCCGGAATCCGTTAACTTCAGCGCTCTCGCCTACAGGCTGCCAAGCCGCGTCGTGACCAGCGCCGAGTTGGAGGCTGCCCTCGATCTCGACCCCGGGGTCATCCGGCGTCTGACCGGTGTCGAGCGCCGAAGATATCTTGCTGAAGGGGAGTCGCTTCAAAGCCTGGCGGTCGACGCCTGTGTGGACGCGATAACGCGGTCGAAACTCGATTCTTCGGAGATCGACAGCCTGATCTACTACAGCGACACGCCGCCCGTCATGCCGGAGGGGAAGACCCACCGCAGGGTCTATTACGATATTTCCGCCCACCTCCAGTTCCTCCTGAGCGAAAAAGGGATCGGCCTGCAGTGCGAATGCGTGGCCATCGCCGGAAGCTGCGTCTCGTTCCTGCTGGCGAGTCAACTGGCAATCGGGCTTATCCGGTCCGGGCTGAAAAAGAATATCCTTCTTGTCGGGGCCGCCTGCAATTCACTTTTCCTCGAAGTTGCAGACAAAAATGTCGCCATGACCTTCGGGGACGGGGCCGCGGCCAGCATGCTCTCGGCCTCGCCCAGCGAAGGGATCGTCGGCATCTTCTGCATGACGGACGGGCGGGGGTACGCGGCGGGGAGCTATCCCGAGTATCATCATCTCTTCATCGACCGAAAACGCGTGGCCGAGTTCGCGCCCCTGGGCTTTCGGGCTGCCCTGGAGGGACTCCTCGGCAAAACCGGCTTGAGGATGGATGATTTCGATATCGTCATCCCTCACCAAGCGGGCATCAAGATCATCGAGCGGGGGATGGCCCTCGCCGGGGTTCCCCCGGACAAGGTCTATCTCTGCCTCCAGGAAGTCGGGAATACCGGAGCGCCGGCGGTGCAGATGGCCTTGGCCCGGGCCGAGGAGGAGGGACGCCTCCGAGACGGCGGGCTGGTCGCCTTGGTCGCCTTCGGGACGGGATGGAACTACGGCGCGGCGGCTTTCCGCTACCGCCGATCCCCGGGGAGCTGAGGGGGAGGGGGCGAGATGGTGGACCGCGACGACCCTCTAACACTTTTTCGCATGCCCTGGTCGTCATCCGACAATGCGATGAGCTGGCTCGAGCCGACGCGGCGATGCAATATCGTCTGCGATGCCTGTTTTTCCACGAACGACCCGAAGAGTGAGAAACCGATCGAGGTCATCGAATCCGAGCTCGAAGCCACCTTGAGGCTCCGTCGATCTGACGGCATTTTTATAGCCGGCGGCGAGCCACTGACCCATCCGGATATCGTCAAGATCGTGCGGCTGGTCGCCGGCCGAGGGCTCAAGGCGGTCCTCGTGACGAACGCTGTGGGCTTGACGCCCGCCCTCCTCGCTGATCTCAAGAAGGCGGGCCTCTTCGGGTTCACATTTCATGTCGATAGCCATCAGTCCCGCCCCGGGTGGAAAGGGAAAACAGAAGAGCAGCTCAATGTCCTGCGTCAGCAGCTCGCCGACCTCGTCCACGACGCGAGTGGGATGATCTGCGGCTTCAACGTCACCGTGTTTCCCGATACCCTGGGCGACGTCCCCGCCATCGTGGCCTGGGCGCTGGCGAATGCCGACCGGGTCCAATCCTACACCCTGACGATGCTCCGTTTGGTCGAAGCGGACGCAGGATTCGATTACTTCGCCGGCGACCGCAGAATTGATGTCCGCGAGACGGTTTATTTCTCTCCGACTCCCTATCGCCGGCTGACATCCTCTGACGTCCGGGCCGAGGTCCGCAAGGTCGTCCCGGACTTCCGCCTGTGTGCTTTTCTCGGGGGGACCGTCCGGCCCGATTCGCTGAAACTCGGGCTCGGGTGCATGATCGCCGTCCCGGGCAGATCCTTTGGGAACCTGGGCCCTAAAACAATGGAGCTCCTCCAGAACGGCCACCATTGGCTCTTCGGCCGCTATTTCGCCTTCGGCAGGCCCGGCCTCAACCGGCATGGCCGGCTCCTCTTGCTTCTCGGCGCTGTCGATCCCCAGGTCCGCCAGGCCATCGGCCGGTACGTCGGGGCGGCCCTGCGGGACCCTCGCCTGCTGCTCAGGCGCCTTCATGTCCAGACCATCAACGTCGAGCAGCCCTTCGACATCCTGGACAACGGAGAACAGGATCACTGCGACGGGTGCCCGAACAAAACCCTCTGGCGGGACCGCCTCGTATCGGCCTGCGTGCTCGAGGAATATCGGCGCTACGGCACGTCCGTCGTCGCCGTCCCGGCCAAGGCCCCAGAAAGGTGAGAGTCATGCCCATCGAGATCAGGGATGTGACGACCCGCGCGGACCTCGCGACGTTCATTCGCCTCCCGGCGCGGATCCATCGGGACCACCCCCGCTGGGTCCCGCCTCTCTATGCCGAGGAGTGGAAGTACTTCCGGCCGGCAAAGAACCGGGCCTTCGCGTTTTGCGACACGTTCCTCGCCCTGGCCCGCAAGAACGGGAGCCCCGTCGGCCGGATCATGGGCATCGTCAACCGCCGTTACAACGAAGCGCGGGGAGAGTCGAACGCCCGCTTCGCCTTTCTCGAGTGTGGCCACGACGAGGACGCCGCCCGCTCGCTCCTGGGTCACGCCGAGGACTGGGCCCGGGCCCGGGGGATGTCCAGAGTCATCGGTCCCATGGGCTTCTCCGACCAGGATCCCCAAGGCTACCTCATCGAGGGTTTCGAACAGGAGCCGACGATCGGGACCTACTGCAATTTCGAAAGCATCAGCGGCTTCCTCGAACGGGCGGGCTACGCGAAGGACATGGATTATGTCGTTTACCGGGTCGACCTGACGGGGGGGGTCCCCAAGTTCTACGCGAAGATCGCAGAGCGGGCGATGCGCCGTGACGTCTGCCGTCTCGTCGAAGCTCGGCGGCGGGCGGACCTCAAACCCTATATCAGGCCGGTCCTGGAGCTGATGAACGACTGTTTCCGGGAGCTCTACGGGTACCATCAGCTGGACCCGAAGGAGATGGAGGACCTGGCCAAACGCTTCTTTCCCCTCCTCGACCCAAGGTTCGTCAAGATCGCCGTGAACGGCGGCGAGGTCGTGGGCTTCAATATCGCCATGCCGAACCTCGCCGAGGGCTTCCGTAAAGCCCGCGGACGGCTATACCCCTTCGGCATCTTTCACTTGCTTCGTGCGGGGCGCCGGTCACGGCAGCTCGACAGCCTGGTCGGCGGGATCCGCAAGGACCTCCGCGGCCGAGGCATCGATGCCATCCTGGGCAGCGCGACCATGGCGGCCGCGGCAGCCGCGGGTTTCCGCTTCGTTGACACCCACCATGAGCTCGAATACAACTTCAAGGTGAGGGGGGAGATGGAGAAGCTCGGCGGGACCATCTACAAGCGGCTGCGGATCTACGGAAAAGATCTCTGACCGGCAGGGTAGGGAGGCTATCGAGGGCGCCTTCGGGCGGGCGGATGGACGAAGGAGAGGACTCATGGGGATCGATCGCCGCCGGCTTTACCGCTTCCCTTGGTCCATCACCGACAATCCCGGAGGGTGGGTGGACGTCACCGACGATTGCAATCTGAACTGCGCCCACTGCTTCCGTCGACGGATCGAAGGCCCGCGGCCTCTCGAGGACGTCTTGTCGGATATCGCCGCCTGCCGAAGCCTGAGAAACTGCGACGACATGAAGATCTCGGGAGGAGAGCCGCTGACCTACCCGTATCTCCTGGAAGTCGTCCGTTACATCGCCCGCAACGGCATGAAGCCTTTTCTCATGACGAACGGCCTCGGACTCGATCCGGCTCTCGTCAAGGAGCTCGCCAGGGCCGGACTGGCCCGGTTCAATTTTCACATCGACAGCAGCCAGGACCGGCCGGGCTGGGAAGGGCGGAACGAGGTCGAGCTCAACGAGCTGCGCCAGACCTATGCCGAGATGGTCGCCGGCGTCAAAGGGATCGGCTGCGGCTTCAACGTGACGGTCTCCCGGGCCAACCTGTCCGCCGTGCCCGACGTTTATGCCTGGGCCCTGCGGAACATCCGGATCGTCCAGCACATGACCCTCATCGCCCTCCGGGGGCTTGCGATAAGCGACAACGTCGCGATCTTCGGCGGGGGACGAAGGCTTCCTCCCGAGCTCATTCCCAACCGCGTCGACGATCCGGCGGAGGTCGCCCTGACGGCCGACGAGATCTCCGCCGCGATCGCCGGGAGGTTCCCGGACGTTTTGCCGTGCGGCTACCTCAACGGCGGCGCGTTCCCTGAAATGAACAAGTATCTGGTTTCGGTCGCTCTCGGCTCGCCACGGAATCTCTATGGCTCCCTCGGTGCCTGGGCGCTCGAGGCCGTTCAGGTCGCCAC
>Ga0326726_10002725_pt1 | contig 16185 bp, 14 predicted proteins | sample MHFenrmetagenome_2_FD_207603 | JGI IMG/M metagenome (GOLD analysis project Ga0326726, IMG submission 207603) | Lab enriched peat soil microbial communities from Michigan Hollow, Ithaca, NY, United States - MHF15MN | ecosystem: Environmental > Terrestrial > Soil > Wetlands > Peat | place: USA... | reverse complement strand
CAATGTCAATAAATCTAATTTACCACGATTTAACTTGTGGATTTATCTGACGAACTTTTATGCGGCTATATGATAGTCAATCAGAATGCAGGATTAAATCCTTGTTTCTTAATGTATGTTAAGTGTTATCAGACCTTCTTTTGAAGTGGTCAAGGAAGGACGGATTCTTCGTAAACCAAACATTTACAAAACCATATTGTAAGTGTTTTTTATTTGATGCCAGTTCGGTGCCAGGTTCTTAAGAATCCATGAATGTTTTAACCATAAAAATGAGTTGAAAATATTCCTCTGACAAGTAGAACATCTTCATCTAAGTATTGGAGAGATGATCTTCAAATGTATCAATAAGGTCGATTATATTATTGCATTGAAAATCAGGAAATAGAGGTCCATTATTCAAATTGATATGCCATATAAAATCATCGTCACTCGAATGGGTTATCTGATATTGAATATATAAATCCAAAGGATCAACAGTGGATTTATACAGAATCCAGATAATCCTAATTTCCTCAATAGGATAATCTTTAAAATAGTTTTGAAATTCAGATACCTCTGTAAATCTTCTTGAGTATCCAAATGCCCCTTTATGGTGAACTAAGATGTGAAATAAAGAATATACCCATGAAAATAATACATTTTAAAGTAGTGCCTGATGTTTCCGTCATACACTGCTATAATGGAAACGCAATGCTTTGGGCATAGTTTATATCATTATTATAAATTTTAATTTTCAACAGTCCCTATAATTATAGTTACACCTCCTGTTGTAAAATTAGGTAAATCAGAAACAGCAGCCTTTCCCTCTGGTGAACCAAGTGTTTTCTCCATTTCTGATTGGCTTGAAAAATAAAGTTCAGCCATTCGATAAAAAGCAGCCTTTCCTCCGTCAGGTGCTGAGACAAACTTTGTTAATTCGAGTTTAGTTACACCTTTCATCTTTGAGGCAAGAGGAAGATGTGTTTCTTTATAATACTTCTCAAATGCATCTGAGTCTTTTGGATGCCCGTATAATAATGTTAGTTTTTTCATATTCTTTGATTTTAGTTTTCCTACTCGTATGGCTTTTCGATTTCGCCCCGTTTCATTAATTGGTTTCTGGACTCCTGTGTTATAACAATTTGAAATCGAATATGTTCGTGGGATGTAATTACTTGTAGCTTCCTCATGTATGTTATGTCTTTTCAGACCTTCTTGTGAAGTGGTCAAAGAAGGACGGATTTTGAAGAAAATCAAATAATTCTAAACCCCAATAGTTAGTGTTTTATTTGGTACCTAGATTTGAATAATAACGGTGTGTTTTAAAATAGATTCTCCTCCTTTCAGGGTAAAAAAGGTAATCTGCACACCTATTAAACTGGATGCTTTGAGAGAGAGAATCTCCAAATTAAGAATGAGCCATATTTAGTTTCTGTCTTTTTTTCCCCAGGAAATGGTCAATGCTAAATATGCCTGAACCTTTGGTCAAAATAAATAAAAACAGGAAGCAATAAATTATCGCCAGCTCGCCACCATTCAGTAAAGGAAGCAATGAATGACTGCTGTGGACTGTCCAGTATGCATATGCCATTTCCCCGCTACAAATAATTGCTGCCCAACGAGTCCAAAAACCGATCATGACCAGAAGACCTCCGAAGAACTCAATTGGGCCTGCAATAAAGACAACATATGACGGGATCGCATTTGCTGCATGAGGAACGTCGAACAGCTTTTGTGAACCGTGCCAAAGAAAAAGAAATCCTACGATTAGCCGAAGAACCGAATAAACTTGCATCTCGTACCTTGAAAGAAATATTTTTGCTTTCATATTTTTAGATATTTGTCAGATATTCAATTATCTTTTAACACTTTAATAAATTAAAAAGACCTCTCTTTGCAGATATTAGATTTGTAAAGATATGAGGTTAAGCTAAAATCCCTTACTTAACTTCTTATGATTAGAAGAAAGTTTGTTCGATAAGCAAGCAAAAATTTAATAATTGCATTAGTGTTTTTGCGTTAAATATATCAATTACACATAGGCACAAATAAATCCTTGTTGTTTCCAAATGTTGTTATATGTTTTCAGACCGTCTTTTGAAGTGGTCAAAGAAGGACAGACTTTACACTAGATTACAATATTTCGTTCCAAATATTTTTATCCTTTAACAGTTTTTCTCGCAGAAATTGAATTTGAGGCATCCCATTATCTAATACGAAGTCATGAAACTTTTGTAACGAGAAATTATCACCTTCTTGTCTTTGATAATCCTTCCGGAGCTTAAGCATCATTAATTTGCCAAGTGAGTAATAAAGATAACCGGGGTCATATGTCCCACGTAATGCTTCCTGCCTGGAAGGCTTTTCGCCCTGGTACCAGTTATCCATAAAGAATTTCGTTGCATCATCCACTGCCATTCCCTCGCAATGCATTTTAATAGAAACACACAAACGGCACAAGCGAAGCAAAGCTTCTCCGGATTGGGCCAGGTGATATTTAGCTGCTTTGATCGGATCACCTGTATTTCCATACCCTTCATCGATCATCATCTTCTCAGCATAATGGGCCCAACCTTCAATGAAGGCGTAACTTGAAGACATCTTTTCATTTTTTGTAGCAGGAGATGCATTGAGGTGAACAAATTGAATATAATGACCAGGATAAACTTCATGGATAGTGGTGATATCAGTTGTATAATTATCAAACATAGAAAGCCAATCTTCTTTTTGTTTGCCAGTCCATGCTGGATCAACAGGTGTAATGTAAAAATATGCTTCGGTCGCTTTCTTTTCGAATGGGCCCGGTGAGTCCATTGAAGCAGTGCTTGTTGATCTAGCATATTTTGGTGTTTCTTCAACCTGAACTCGACTTCCAGATGGGATAGTTACTATTTTTTTATCAATAAGAAATTGTCGAATAGCTTCAACATTTTTCTTAACGTCAGGAAGAAGACTATCAGAAGTCGGATGTTCCTTTTGAAGATCATGATAAACTTCAATTGGCTTTTTCTTTGGATCAATAATCTTTGCAGTAGCATTAAAGACTTCTTTTTCACGCTCAAGTTCAGCTTGTCCAATTTCTAGAATTTTTTCAGGAGGTATTGAAATTCCCTCTCCGTAAAGTAACATTTTCCGATATTTTTCCCTGCCAAGTGCATAATTATTATGGGCTCTAGGAAGCTTTTCTTTTTGAAGATAATCAGCAAACGCCCGTACTTCACTGATAGCTTTATCATTCGCATTTTTAAATATGGCCATAAGCGAATCGTTCTTAACCTCTTTTAATGCTATGATTAAATCATTTCCCAAAAAATCTGCAGAACCTTTAGCGATTTGAATAGCAGTCTCAATAAAAGGTTTAGCTAGTGAATCCTTCAGATTAGACTTTGCCACAGAAAAGAATGCAGGGGCTGCGTTCTCAATATCAATGATAGATTTCAGTCGCTCTTCAAGTGGTGCAAAATTTCGCTTAATATAGATGCTTACATCTAAAGCACCGGCATAGGTCATCGGATTATCGGTATAAGATTCCATCTCTTCAAAATTAAAGATCTCATACTTTATCCCACACTGTAGTAAGCGAAAATCATAATTCATTCTTGAACTAAGTGAAGTAGTGTCAAATTCGTCAAGTATTTGATCATATTTTTTGAACCTGGTAAGTTCATTTTCACGTGATTCCTTGGTTAAGTCTGACGTTTTTCCGTCGAATTCATGAAATCCGTTCCAGACAGCCCATTCAGGTCTCCACGCTAAAGTTCCAGATAGAAAATCTTCCGAAATTTGTTGAAATTTCTCATCACCCTTTCCTTTCGAAGTTAATTTTCCTCTATCTCGGCAGCTTATGAGTACGATCATTAAGACTATTAAAAAGGAAATAAACTTTTTCATCATTATAATATATTGGTTCGTGTCATGACTGCTTTTAGTGTTCTAACCAACTTCTAATTTATATCAAATTAGTCAATTAACAATCGGGTTAAAGGAGGTTTTAAGCGGGGAAAGAAAATTGGCCACCCAAAAGCCGAAATTAAAAACTTGTTGATTCCAAATGTATGTTATTTGTTTTCAGACCTTCTTTTGAAGTGGTCAAAGAAGGACGGATTTTGAAGAAAATCAAACACTGATAAACCCTATCTGGAGGTGTTTTTAGTTTAGTGAGACGGTTTATTCCTGATATCAATAACCTAAGGGCTCTCCAACAAGGATAACTTTAACTCTATCCTTAAATACTGACATTGTGGTAATCACCAGCTGACTGCTTATACCTTGGGCCTTATCTAAAAGTTCTTCAAAAGTAGATACGTTTTTGTTATAATCCAGAACGCCAAGCGGAGCCGCTATGGTTTTCGCCCGATTTATTGCCAGGTCCAGGTTTAATTCGACTTTGTTAATTCCTGCAATAACAATTACATTTTTGGGACCATAAATCAACGCTGCAACTCTGTTTCCGATACCATCCATATTTATAAGCTCTCCTGAAGCAGATATGGCATTGGCACTTAGAAAATAATAATCAGAATTTAATGCCTCATGAGCAATTCTGTTCATCTCATCTCCCCCTTTTGATCTGTCTGAAGCATCCAGGACATTATATTCCCCTTTTTTTAAAGCGTCAAGCAGACCAATTTCATGTAAAGTAATTGAACCTCCCCATGAGACTGTACTGTTTTTGGGTACAATCTCAAGAACTTTCCTAAGAGCTTCCTCTTTTGTTTCAAAGTAGAATCCCTGAATATTGCGGCTTTTTAATTCTTTAATTACTTTTTGTGCTAATAAAGAATTATAGCTTTGTTTTGGTGTCATAGATTCATTTTGTTCCTGCAAATTTAATCTTTCCCCAAAACTTAAAACCTTGTTGTTTTCAAATGTATGATAACTTTTTTTAGACCTTCTTTTGTAGTGGTCAAAGAAGGACGGATTTTCTTGACCGAGAAAATGAAATGGAAATTTCCCTCCCTCCAACAACAGCATCATCTAAAACAATTTAGTGAGTAGACCCGAATGGTAGATTTACTTCTGCTTAATCAGTACAACGCCATTAAGTACCATTTTCATAGTGTCCCCGTCTAAATAAGGATTTCTATCAATTCGATATTCCCTTGCCCGAACAGTTGGCTTACTAATTATTAAAATACTGTCTGCAAATCCAACCAGCATTCCTTTGGCATATTCTGGGGTTATTCCGATGTTTAATTTAGCATTGTCAGGATTCATTGATATATTACCTTCAGTGACATCCGCCATTCCTGTAGATTTGATACTTACCTTAAATCCTGAGCGTGCTTGCCAAACTCCAATGAATGCCTCCTTTTCTTTTGGAATGGGTTGTGGATTACTGCAAGAAAGGGAGAAGGAATAAAAAATACCAGTCAGTATTATACCCTTTAATAAGAATTTTAAAGACTTTAGTTTCATAACTAACTTATAATAAGAATTTATTCTATTATCAATTATCAAAGTTATGCCAATAAAAAACTGAAGTCAAATAAATTTAAGTCACTTCTGCATAAATCATAGAGTTAAAAAACCATAACCTTGAATACGATTGGCCAGAGTGAGTTAACCATTCATGAAAGTACTGAATGCTCGTTGTTTTCAAATGTATGTTAAGTCTTTTCAGACCGTCTTTTGAAGTGGTCAAAGAAGGACGGATTTTTGATCGAAAAAATGACTTGGAAATATTCCTCCCCCCTACAAGCAACACATCTGATAAATATTGATGAAGCAGAGATTAGTTTATTATTTGCTAATCATTATATTATAAAACAATAAATTCCCTGGGATGCACATTTTAAGGTATTTAATATCTAAGAAGGAATCTGAATGCTTTAAACCCCCAATGAATCTTATTCTAATGCCTTATTTAGTTTGCCAATATCCTCATTGTTTGGAATAAAACTGATACTGAAAAAATCAAATAGCCAATTATCATTGCCTTTCACGAGATGATAAATAATACGAACTGGCATCTTCTGACTAAAAGATTTAAAAAACGTTTGTTCCAGGGCGATTGCTGAATTACCATCCTTAGAAACTCTAATTTCACGTTTATCAATTGTATAATTCATATTCAAAGAGGTATCGGCAAATGTTTGAACCATCATATTTGACCAATCCGCCTTGTTTAACAATTCCTTGGAGTCAGTTCCGCAAATAAGGCAATCATCAGTAAAAAGAGATATTAAGGCATTAGCATCTTTTGATTTCATCCCTGAACTGAATTTATCCAATAATTCAGTTACAGTAGCTTTAGCAGCAGCTAAATCAACAGGGGCAACTTTTGTTTTGGTCTGGCAAGAAGTATTAATCATTGCTGCCATGAATAAAACGTATAAGACTTTTCTCATTTCTTTGGAGATTTTAGTGAAAAAACAACTAAGTAACTGTAAACAAATAACTTCAATGAAATATACAACATATAAAAGCCAAAGTCAAATTTATTTTCCCCACATAATTATTAAACGCTACATCTGATGAACTTTGATGCGGTTACAAGACAGATAGTCAAAATCCAGAGTTAAATCCTTGTTGTTTCGTTATGAATGTTAAGTGAAATCAGACCCTCTTTTGATGTGGTCAAAGAAGAACGGATTTTAACAAAATCAAAAACTTACACTTATCTTTTCTCGTTGGTATCTATCCCTCGCTGCAATCTGACTCCTTTACTAAAATCACGCTCTAGGTAATTTCTTAACGCTCGGCTCTATTTGGTGCCAGGTTTTGGACAAAAATGGGGTATTTTGACAGTTTTATTTTAACGGATTTTTTAAGAAGTTTATATAGGGAGATTATTATTCAACTTTGATGAAATCGGCCTCTGCTTTTCAGGTTATCGTCCGTATTATAGAGCGTTTTTCATTATTCTCTGAATAGAATTTTAATTTCCCCAGGGGTAAGTCCTCTATTATAAATTCTAAATTCATCAATAATTCCGTTAAAATGATTATTACTTCCCGAACCGAGTGCTGAACTATTACCTAAATAGACAGGTTCGAATGGACTATCAAAATAAGTATCATATTCTCTTTGTTTTTTTGTACATAAAACGCCATTGACCCATGCTTCAATAGAACTAGTTGTTACATTAATGACACAATGAGTCCAAGTTCCTAATTTTAGCCTTACTGGATTTAAAATAGTCCAAAGTGATGGATCTGAAGGGAAAGCCGATAATTCTCCAGGTTCCAGATAAGATTTTACGTTATCATGATAATTTGAGGAATACCCATATCGGTAAAATGCTGCCGAGAGACGGTCGTCAGTTCTTGTCTCGGATGCACCAAATGAATATATCAAGAAGCATCTTAAATGAGTTGTCATATTATACTTGCCTATTATTACACCGTTGTTTTCTGTCCCAACCGCACCTCTTGATTTTATCCAGAAGGAAAAACTTAATCCCTTTTCAGAATTAATAGTATCTGATAGTTGGATATAGTCAGATGTTCCATTGAAATCCAAAGCTTTCCCTCGTTTACCTGAAACATATTTACTTGAAGTATAATTAATACCATTATTATTGTTACCACTTGCATCGTTAATATTTCCGTCGAAAGTATAATATAATATAAGTCCACTTGTAGGAATGTCATCCTCTTTAGTACAGGAATTCACAATAAAGCAAATTATTAAAAGAGAAATTTTTAAGAATAAAATTGCTTTCATAATCTAGTATTTTTAAAGATATAAAGTCCCAAAGGTAAAAACTGTAAGTAGTGTTTTCACTTTTAATTCAGATATATTTATATCCCAAGGATACCCAATCCATTCTATGTTGCTTTTATATGTAAGCTAGATTTATTAACCAGAAGCCCTGACAATAGATAGTCATCTCAAATTGATCACCCAAGCCTGGAGTTAGAACCTTTTTACTTCCTGATGTATGTTATTTGTTATCAGACCTTCTTTTGAAGTGGTCAAAGAAGGACGGATTTTGAAATATGTAAAGGTCGGTGGTATTTAACACCATTCTTTTCAAAACCTAAGGAATAATTGAATCCAAGTTCTTATTAGCTCTCTTATTTCACCACTGAAATTGAATTACATTTTGCTTTCCAGTCGAGTAGTTGCTTGTCAAATAATTCTTGTTCTTCAACTTGTGGAAAATGTCCACTTCTTTTAAAGTGATAAACAGTCATGGAAGAGAATTTATCTATATAGTTTCCCCATAAGGACTGGGGCACTATAAAATCATATGAGCCTAGTGAAAGAAAAATAGGAACCTTTATCTCAGATCTGGCAATATCATAATCCTGCATCATACTGAAAAAGTGGTTCCATCCTTCTGCGTTTAACCGATAGTTAATAATGATAGGACTAATGTTATATAGAGAATCTCTCCACTTCATTGGGACACTTGCCTTTTCTTCGAGTATTGATCTTTCTACCTCGTTTAGACTATCAAGGTTCATTTTCTTTAATTGATCATTATTCATTTCATATATCGCTTTCCTCCCTTCAGAAGCTTTGGCTTCCCAATTGTTCGAGACAATATCCATATAATCTTTGTGAAAATGTGGAGGTGTATTAATCATTATGACACCATATGTATTTTGTGGATATTTTCTGGCATACTCTAAGGCTATCAGTCCGCAGATTGAATGACCAAGCACATAGATCTTATCATATTTTAATTTCTTCCTAAGAATCTCGACATCATCAACGATAGTGTCCATTGAAATACCTGAATAGTTCTTTGGCTCATCATAATAAGTACCATGTCTGGGTTCGGTGAACACTAATTGAAAATTCTTTTTTAAGTTTTCTGAAAGGCAATACGCCTGAATATTACCATCAGCACAAACTATACAAGGCATACCTTGACCTTCAATAAAATAGGTTATCTTTTTATCACCAAAAACAAGTTCCCCAGGGTTAGTAACAGGAAGTAATATTTCGTCTTGTTTTACTTTTATTTGATTTTTACACCCAAGCAGATTAATCGCTATCGATAACACAATCAAATATGATAATGATTTCATATTTCATAAGGTTTACGTAAAAATCAAATTTATAAATTAAAGAATTTAAAATCAATTTTTTCATTCCAGTATATCAAAGGTAAAGACAATGACTCTTACTATGGTTTGCCAAAATAAATTGACCAACCCCCAATCCAGAGTTAAATCCTTGTTGTTTCCAAATGTATGTTAATTGTTCCCAGACCATATTTTGAAGTGGTCAAGGAAGGACGGATGTCCTTGACCGAAAAAATGAGTTGGAAATATTCCTCCAATTACAAGAACATAATCTGACGAATAGTTTAGAGGAATATAACTCGCTATCTTCTATCTAATCATTCAAAAGTCGGAAAACCTATTTAATTGACAAATATTAAAACATTCATGATCTAAAAAAAATTGACTTTAGTTTTTTGTTGGTTTACCTTTGGTAACAAATAAACATATTTCAAAACTTTCTAAAAAGGAGGTAGTGTAATGGAAACTTTATTCAGAAAAAAACAGAGGTGGATTCCAATAATTTTATCTGTTGCTTTATTTTCTTTCCTTGTCAATGAAGGAAATGCTCAAACTAGCAAGCAATGGTCTAGAGATAGTCTTATAATATTGGCTAGAAATATTATCAAAGCTGCTACTTGTAATGTATTTATCTCAGTTGATGAAAACGGAAAACCTCATGCAAGGGAAATGACACCATTTCCACCTGAAGAAGACTGGAAAATTTGGCTGGGAACTTCCCAGGGAAGTAGGAAGACTAAACAGATTCAGTATAATCCAAATGTAATTGTGTTTTATTATGACCCTCAGAGTTGGAGTTCAGTTTCAGTAGCAGGGAAAGCACGATTAGTAAATGACCCAGATAAAAAATCAAAATATTGGATTGAAGGATGGCAAAGGTATTACCCTGACCGTGATAAAAATTATATCCTAATTGAGGTAACTCCTGAAAATATTGAGGTTCTAAGTCTTAAAAACAATATATTGTGGAATTCTCAGGGTGCTCCTCAATCAGTGGATTTTCTTTCAAAACCAAATAAGTAGCCACATCCCAAATTTATATACCCGAGATTATTAAATAATTACGACCTTCAGCCGCGGCAATACTTATTCAATTGAATTACGAAAAAACTCGTTTTTCTTTTACTTGTCTTTAATTTGATCATAGCCAGGAACACTGACAAAATATGGTCATCTCAGTTTGATCACCAAAATCCGCGTTAGATTGTTGTTTCCTAATGTATGTTAATTGTTTTCAGACCGTCTTTTGAGGTGGCCAAAGAAGGACGGATTTTACATTTCCTTTCAGATTACAGGAGGTTTGTGGTTAACGACAGGATAATTCAGGGGGTCGCTGGTTCGATCCAGTTGGGCCCACTTTGAAAATCAGACACTTACAAAAAGTGTCTTTTTTTTTACGCCAGGTTTACGCCAGGTTTTGGATGGTTTTCCGTGAAATCTATATATGACTGAGGAGGGGTTTGGGACTTAAAAGTTTGAGAATTCATGACTTCCTTGAGGTGATAGGTAGGAGAGAGAAAGGTTCTTATAAAGTTTTAAAATACTCTACGGCCATTTCATGAATCTGATCAATGATCTGTTGTGGAGCAGCACCTATAAAAGCGGTTAAATTAAATACATATTCATTAGTATTATATAACGACATAAATGGTTCATATTTATGGAGGTACATAAGTCTCGCTACTGTTGCTGTATTATATCCCAACGCAAAATATCCATAATATTCTAACAAAGATTTTTCATTGTCATAAACCTCCAGGCTCCAGCCAAATAGTGTTTTTTGATCATCCCGATCAAGATTTTCCAGATTGCTGTATTGATTTATAAATATTTCAAGATAAACTCCTCTGGACATATAGCGGCCAATTTCAAGATTTTCCCAGGATGTATCTAAGCCTAAGGGATCCCATGACATATATTTTTTTAATAATTCCTGGGCTCTGTCCATCCTTATTTCCAGGACACCTGGACCGTTAAAATGATTTTTTAATAGCTCATACCCCCCGTCGCCTGTATAGTGTGCAAAAATCAGGCCTACATACGGATAGGTTAAAATGCTTTCTATAAGACCTTCGGTTGAAATACATTCTGCAATATCCTGAGGTATATAGAAGAACTTATCAACTTCATCGCTGGTCATAGTATGATTTTCAGGAAGTTCGGGATATTGATAAACTCCATGTTTAAGATCTTTACAAGGATTGCGTTCACAACTCAGGAATAGCGAGCAAAGTAAGATGAACAGCAGTGAAGTCTTCATGATTGTTAAAATTAATCTAGTTCTTTTGAGGCTTATAGGTGGTCTCGTCGCCAGACCACTTTTCTCTTTATAGCATTTTTCTGGAAATCTATTATATTATCGTCTGTCCAGACATGTTTGTCACCCTGGTAAGTATAAAATTCGCACATCATGCACGATGATATTGGAATGGATATCCAATAGTAGAAGTCACAATGCCATTCATATAAATATATTTCTGTGCCAAAATAATAATTAGCTGTGTCCATCTGGGCAATTTTATCATTTAGCCAATCTGGATTCTCAGGATACTCATCATTTTTCTTGCATGAAATTACCAGGAAAACCAGTAATATAAAAAGTATTCTCTCTTTCATATTTGGCAATGTTAACGCTTTATTCCTGTTATGGTTTTTGTCTTTTTTGTTTTAATAAACAATTCCCTGACGGCTTTACCTAAAATAATGTGATTGTCGTAAACCTCTATCTCGTCATGAAGTCCGAAATCGCCATACACTATCAGAATTGACTGGACATAAGATTCAAAACGATCACCGAATTCCTGTAATTCAGATGTGATTACTTTGGTATAATTTGCATCCATCGTACCACAGCTCCAAAGGTATTCAACAAGTTCCTTTACATTATTAAGAGTTAATTCTCCATTGTATTTACCGACTATCGTATCAGAAACACTGAACTTGTTTAGAGTTGGTTGGAAGTAGCTTGTTTTATGCACTCTGGAATATAATATATCACGGGGGTTGGTCGGACTTACCCTCTTAAATTGAAAATACTTTTCACTTTCATTTTCAAGAACAACATCACGATTGACGGAATTATTTTCATTTGTTTTATCCGACCATAACCTGGCCTCATTCTTATCATCGGTATTTAATTCTATCCATATATACTCCCGTTCTGATAGAGGTGTTATGCTCAAAGTATTGTCATAATAAACGGATCCCGACTCAACATCTTCATGACAAAAACCATCAGGGTAGTTATACCCAAGGTCATAGGCTAACTCAAGAATTTGCTCTTCTTCTGGTGTTCTGATAACATTATTGTTATCACCCTCACAACTGGCGATGACAATTATGAAAAGCAAGATAAGAAGGAATGGTTTAATTCTGATCATTCTTTTCATCTTGTGATTACTGATTGATCGAAACATCAGGGTTATCTGAAATATATTAAAAGTAAGAATTAAATCACAAAAATCAAGCCATATGAAACACCTGATTGGATTATAACATCTTTACCTAGTCAAATATTAACTTAATCTCAGACCTTCTTTTGAAGTGGTCAAAGAAGGACGGATTTTGAAGAAAATCAATAAAAATAACTTATCCGAACAAGATTCTTAAAATTACCTTGTTATTTAACTATTTTCCATGCTATTTTCTGCGATGGTACAACTTGAGAGGAGGGTTGAAGAGTAGATTTTTCAAATTCAATTCTAAAGTTTTCTCCAAATTCATCACAAGCTGAAGTAATCATATTTACATAATCTTCAATAAGTATAAACTTGGCCAGATTCAGTGTGGTAATATCATAATAATCTGGAGCCTGTTGATAAACATAAACTTTGCCACCCAAAATATTATATTCCTCAACTCTGTCAGTAACATCAATTCTCTCATATCCGATTTCTCTCTTATCGAATTTGATGAGATCTTCTTTTGACAATAAATACAAAATACAGTTTATCTTACTATCCTCTTGGGATTCAACGTTTAATTGCACAATTCCATCAAAGGGAATGCTATCATTGTTTTGTAAGATAAAACCATAAAATTGAGGAGCTTTTGGATTATTTGGTATAGGATCATTGAGTGGACGATAACTTGTCCATGCTCTAATAAATCCCTTTAAATGGATTAAATATGAAGAGTCACTATATTTGTGCCCCAGGGTTGATTCCATACTTTTTAATGACATTAGTGAGCCGTACCCGACCATTCCTGCAAAACCTTCCTGTATTTTGATTGTATCCTTTTGTTGGGCAATGCAATAAGCAGATAACAGCATAAGGCTTATAACTGTAAATGATAAAATCCTTAGTGGTTTTTTCATGAGGCTTGATTTGTGGCTAATTGACTAAAATATCTGCAAGTCAAGAATATTGATGCAAGTTACACTAATAAAAATCCGAAGTCAAATAAACCTAGATCACCTCTTTATAAATCATGGATTTAGAGACTGTTGCTCAAAATGTATATTTGCTGGATAAGTTGGCTATACATGATAGGAGTTAAATCCTTGTTGTTTTGTATGTTATGTGTTCTCAGGACGGATTTAGCAACTTTAAAATTACTTCAGGAAGTATAAGGGAAACAAGCAGAAGTATTCAAAATATCGCAAGTGAACTAATAACCAGCTGAATAGATACAAAGGACTTCGAAAAAGACAGGAATAAAACCTTGCCTGCATTAAATTTACGATGAAAAAAGGAAACCACTAATCTTTCACTTCATATTGGTCAATTTAAGAGAATTTATCTTTTTATAGATTCCACGGGTCACAGGGTAGATATCACGATATATCATTATTAGATCCTGATATCGCTTCACATTTTGAGGTATCGGTTCAGTTATGTCGTTAACACGGGTCATGGTTTTTGCCGCCTCTTCAAATGAGGAAAACCATCCGGCGGCAACGGCTGCTGATATTCCTGCGCCCAGGGAGGATGCTTCCTCAGAATCCATATGCATAATCCTTTTATTGCAAGCGTCTGCAATAATCTGACGCCACAGAATACTTTTTGCCCCGCCACCAATAAGTGCAAATTCTTGTATTTTCCCTCCGGTAGCTTGTTCTACGGATTCTGTAGCCAGTGATTGCTCCATCGCAATCCCCTCTAATATTGCCCGATACAAATGGCCACGGTGATGACTCGAAGTAAGACCGATGATACAGCCGCGGGCATCAGGATCCCAAAAGGGATTCATAACCGCATTCCAATAGGGTAGGATCAAAAGCCCTTCACTTCCCGCTGGTATTTGCTTCGCCTCTTCTTCTAAATGCCGGTAAATATTCAACTGTTGAGCTGGATTGATCTTAAGCACCTGTTGTAAAAACCAGTCGATAAGAAACGTACCGGCACGTAAGCTCGTTTCACAATAATATCCATTTTTCGAACAACTGGCCATTGTGCGGAATGCCCGGTCGATAACATAATCCTTAATAAACATGCCCGAAACGACTGCCGTACCTAAATTTAAATATGCACGTTTCATTAATAAAGCGTTAACACCCAGGCCTGCCGACTGACCATCCCCTCCACCTGCAACAACTGGTGTACCTCTCTTTAATCCTGTTGCTTCTGCAGCATATTTATTGACCTGTCCTAAAACCGTTCCGGGGCAGCAGGTTTCAGGCAACTGATCAGGAATTATTTCCAGCTCTTTGAGAATTTCGGAAGACCATATCTTGTTTTCAAGATCAAAAATACCCAAGGGATCTGCACTCGCCCAGCTTGTTTTGTAATGACCTGTTAATCTGTGAACCAGGTAAGTGTGCACATCACAAAACTTAAACACCTTCCTGAAAAGTTCGTTTTCATGTTCTTTCATCCAGGCCAGGCGATAAACTACAGGCGCATAATCTTTAGGTTTGCCTGTTATATGATGAATGCTATCTTCACCAATAATCCTGGCGAATTTGTCTACCTGATCTTTGCAACGCTCATCAAGCCAGATAATGGCCGGTCTTACAGGTTCACCTTCTTTATTTAACGCCACAAATGTTTCTCTTTGATTTGCAATGGCAAGTGCCTTAACTCGCTCTTTGTCAATCTGATGAGTTAATTTCTGCAGGGCGGTTACCGCAGAGCTCCACCAGTGACCGGGATTTTGCTCGTAATATCCGGATTGCGGTGAAACTAAAGGTACCGGACAATATCCTTCCGCTATGTTTTTTCCCAAAGAGTCCCAGGCAATGGCTTTTGTTGCCGTTGTACTGCTATCGATACCGATGACAATGTCTGATGTCATAATTTTCGTTTTATGAGAATGATGACTGGTGTCAATTAATACTAAAAAGCGAATTGCTTTTTAAGATTTTACTTTGCATCAGCCGATTCATTCCGTCGTTTGTAATTTATATCCTGTTGCATAACCAATTAGTTTTTCTATTGTGACTTCCTCTCGGTTGAGAATCCCAGCCAATTCACCCTGGTGTAACACTGCTATTCTTTCATACATTGAAATAATTTCAGGCATTTCTGATGACAAGAAAATAATCCCCGGTCCTTTGGCAGCACTCTGTCAGATCAGGTGATCATTTATGCAAATAAAATAAGATTCGATTTACTAGCAAATTATTATATTCGTATATCAATTCGATTAAAGTTTAAAGATGCAAATATGGCAGAAAAAATTTCAATGAGGGAAAAAGTTGGCTTCAGTCTGGGTGACAGTGCCGCCAACTTTGTTTTTCAAACTATCATGCTTCTTCAATTAAGCTTTTATACCGATTCTTTCGGTATATCAGCGGCTGCTGCAGGATGGCTCTTCCTGGTTTCACGGCTGTGGGGTGCTGTATCTGATCCTATCATGGGCGCGTTAAGCGATCGAACTGAAACTCGCTGGGGAAAATTCCGGCCATGGATATTATGGACAGCTGTTCCATTTGGGATAATAGGCTTCCTGGCATTCACTACACCAAACTTTGGCCAGACAGGTAAAATTATTTATGCATACCTGACGTATATGCTGCTGATGACAATCTATTCGGCTAATAATGTCCCCTATGCTGCTCTGAGCGGTGTTATAACGGGTGATATGGCTGAACGCAACAGCCTTTCTTCAGTAAGATTTATTTTTGTCACCCTTGCCACAATTGCGATACAGGGATTTGCTTTGCCTATGGTCAACCATTTCGGTAAAGGCAGCAGTTCAAAAGGGTACCAGATCACAATGGGTATCTTCTGCGTTCTGGCAGTTGTCTTCTTTTTAATCACTTTCCTAACTACCAAAGAAA
>Ga0326726_10002724_pt1 | contig 16187 bp, 18 predicted proteins | sample MHFenrmetagenome_2_FD_207603 | JGI IMG/M metagenome (GOLD analysis project Ga0326726, IMG submission 207603) | Lab enriched peat soil microbial communities from Michigan Hollow, Ithaca, NY, United States - MHF15MN | ecosystem: Environmental > Terrestrial > Soil > Wetlands > Peat | place: USA... | reverse complement strand
CTCTTGAAGATCACGATGGTCAACGATTCGGAGAACGTGACGAAGTACATCAAGGACAATAATATCCAGTCGTTGCTGGTGATTCCTCAGGGGTTTTCTACGCGGTTGAATCAGGAGTTTGTCGATCCGACAGCGGAGTCTGTGAATTTGACGTTTTATTATGATCCAAGTGAGGCGCAGTCGACGAGCGTCGTGCGAAGTATTGTGTCTAATATTCTGCAGACTATGAATATGCAGATGTCGAAGGGTCGGAATTTCGTGGGGTTGTCGACGAAGAGTTCGATTACGGAGAAGTTCAACTACATTGATTTCTTCATCCCGGGTATGATCGGGTTTACCATTATGCAGCAGGCGATCTACGGCAGTATCGAGCGGAATACGAAGTACCGGAAGGACGGTATCCTTCGGAAGTTGTTGACGACGCCGATTACGCGGTCGGAGTGGATCCTGGCGAAGATGACGTTCATGTTGTTCCTGTCGTTCCTGACGACGACTGTTGCGATTATTGTCGGTATCCTAGTCTATGGGGTCAAGGTGAACATCACGCCGTTGATGATCCTGACGATCGTCTCTGCAAGTTTCCTGTTCTCCGGCATTGGTATGATCATCGGCCGGTTTGTCAAGGAAGAAGAGACTGCGGATATGGCGGCTGGTGCGATTAGTTTCCCGATGATGTTCTTGGCGGGGACGTTCTTCCCGCTGTCGCAGATGCCTGCGTTCCTGCAGACTGTAGCCCAGGTGCTCCCCTTGTATTATGTGAACGAGGCGTTGCGTAATTCGATGATCTACATGAATCAGTCGCTGGCGATTACGAACGCCGCGATCGTCTTGGTCTTCGCGGTGATCTTCTTCGTAGTCGGCGTCGTGCTGACGAAGTGGCGTGAGGACTAAGAGGGCAGCGTAAACTCGGTGTTCTTGAAGAACGTGAAGTTGAGGTGCCCCCAGTCGTCAAAGTCGTTCTTGCCGTGGGAGCCGTCTGAGTACGTCATGAGGAAGTAGGTGTAACAGTAGTTCAGGCAGCTTTGGTAGTGGCGGTACTGCCAGAAGCCTTTTTCCAGGAGATGAGTGGGGGCCATGTTGTCGATGCCGCCGAAGCGTGCGGCGATGAGGCCTGCATGATGTCCAAGCTCGTGGATGGAGGCGCCGACTGCGAGGCGGTCTCTGGCGAAATGCGTGTATTTGTCTTGGAGCTGTTGGCAGGCGATGGTGAAGGTGTCGAGGTCGTCCCAGCCGATGACTGCGAAGCCGCCGCCTTCGCTGTAGTCGCAGAGGAGCCCGTAGTGGAAGACGCCTTTGCGGGGGTTGTTGAGGTCGCAGTTGAGGAAATGGTCCCAGTAGCAGTTGACGATGTCTTCATAGTTGAGATCCCGTTGACTTGGGAGTTCTTCGCCGCCGCCGAGGTTGCCCGTGTCGATGTGCAGGGTGATGTTGTGGTCGGCGTAGGGGGCGATCATCTGGTCAAGGTATTTCTGTGACGGAAGGTTGGTTTCGTTGGGTGTGGTGGAGGTGAGGTAGTCGAATTCGAGGAAGACGTCTTTGTGGAAGGGGTTGGAGCCTATGGCGTCGGTGAAGCATTCTTCGAGGTTGGTGAGGCCGTCGCCGTCGGGGTCGAGGTTGGCGTGGTCTTCGGGGACGAGGGGGTTGTATCCCCATTTGATTTCCCACCAATCTGGTGCGCCGTCACCGTCGGTGTCACTGCCGGGCAGCGTGAGGGTGGGGTGGTAGGTGTCTTGGTGTTCGGGGTTGGTGAAGGTGGTGGTGATGTTCCAGGTTGTGGGGTAATTGTATGGATAGGGGGCCCAGGGGTAGTAGGTGATGGTGCCGTGGGGTCGTGAGGCGCGGTCTGCTCTGGTGGCGTAGCTGTTGTGGGTGGGTCCGAGTCGGGAGCCCCAGTAGTTGTGGGTGGCGTTGGCGTGGGTGGTGGTGGCGTAGAGGCCGTAGTTGGTGTCGAGTGTGAAGTCGTTGTAGGTGATGGTGAGGGTGCTGTGTTCGGCGTAGATTGCGTTTCTGAGGTTGTTGTGATAGGTGTTGGATGTGATGGTGATGTTGGTGGCGTTGTAGAGTTTGGTGGCGAAGTGGGTGTTGCGGTCGAAGGTGTTGTGGGTGATGTTGATGGTGTCGCTGTTTTTGATGCCGATGCCGACGCCTTGGTTGGTGAAGAGGGAGTTGATGATGTGGGCGTGGTGGGAGTTGCGGAAGAAGGCGCCGCCTTGGTTGTCGTTGTTGTCGGCGTAGGCGCTGTTGATGATGAGGATGTTGGTGCTGTTGAGGGCGTAGGTGCCGGCGCCGTTGGTGTGGAGGTAGCAGGTGTTGATGACGGCTGCGGTGGTGTTGTGGAGGAGGATGGCGATGGCGTTGTGGTAGAGGTAGGTGTTGTGGATTTGGATGTTGGTGCTGTGTTGGGTGTGGATTCCTTGTCCGTTGGTGTGTATCATGCAGTCTTGGATGGTGAGGGTGGTGTGGTTGGTGAGTTGGATGCCGATGCGGTTTCGGTAGATGTTGAGGTGGGTGAGGGTGGTGCCGTTGGCGTGGATGTCGATGGCTGCGGTGTGTGGGAGGCCTGCGGAGTTGAGGACGGTGAGGTTGTGGATGGTGCAGTGGTCGGTGGTGATGGTGATGATGGTGCCTTTGTTGTCGGCGGTGATGATGGTGGTGTTTTTGTCTTGGCCTTGGATGGTGAGTTGTTTGGTGAGGGTGATTTGTTCGCGGTAGGTGCCGTGGTTGATGAAGATGGTGTCGGTGTTGGTGGCGTTGTTGATTGCGTCGGTGATGTGTTGGTAGGGGTGTTGTGGTGTGCCGTCCCATGGTCCGGTGGTGTTGGTGATGTCGACGTAGATGATGGTGGTGGGGTGGGTGGCTGTGGTGGTGGGGAAGGTGAGGAGGATGATGATGGTGAGGATGAGGAGTGGTCGGTGCATAGGAGGTTCTCCGTGGTTGGTGGATATGGTGGTTTTTATATAAATGGTTTTTTTGTGGGTATGTAGGGTGTTTTTTCCGTAAGTTATTTATATTTATTAAGATACATATATTTATTGTTCCTTGTTAGCAGGGTGCTGGCAGGGGGATGTGATTAAGAATGATTGTGGTCGGGACTGTGTCGACGGATGAGGAGCATCGGGAGCTGCGGTTCATCGCTGAAATGTTCATTTTAGGGGAGCGGTTCCGCACGTTGGCTCGTGAGCAGTGCCGAAAATAAGGTTAAAATAAAAGGGGGAGAAGGAAGGGGGGGATTTTATCCTTCGAGGCTTTTGGTGCCGATGAGTGTTTTGGTGTCGACGACGCCTTTGGTGGATCTGATTTTGTTGATGACGATGTTGCCGATGGTGTCGATGTCTTTGGCTTGGATTTTGACGAGGATGTCGTATTCTCCGAACAAGGGGTGGACTTCGACGACTTCGGGGATGTTGGTGAGGGAGTCGTAGACGTTCTTTTCGTGTAAGGGGCTGATGCTGAGTAAAGCGAATCCTGTTGCCATGGTTCCTTGCATCCGGTTGCTTGAATAAAAAGCTTCCTGCTGGGGGGTTCTGTAACACTTCGGGTGATGATTTTCTTCTTTGATGCCTAAAATAAAGGTTAATATTAAAGATTGAAATTTTATTAGAACAAACGATAAATCGTTAAATTATCCCAGAAGACCTGCCCATCATTCACGTAGACTTTGGTTGTATAGGTCGGGGAGTGACTGAACATACGCAGATAATCACCGGGTGACCAACCCCAACCGTAAGGTGGAGATGTTTCAGTAATCAAAAGATAATTGTTCACCAAGACCTCAAGTCTGCTGATGTTATCACCAATAACATTGCAGCCAATATTTACAATAAGACCGGAATTATCGCGTAGATAAAACGGAACTGGATAGTCCGCGATTTTTCTTTCATTCCAGTACAATCCGTTTTCAGGAACATGTCTAAAAACGACTGAATCTTCCATAGGGCGTGTTTTTTCTTGAGTCTGGCCACAGACGTTTGGAATTACAAACAAACCGATGATGAGAAGACAAATGAATATCCAGTTAACTATCATTTTTTTCTCCTACAAAAATTCACGGAATACAGATATGCTTGCACTTTCATTGTGACCATCGAGCCAAAATATTTTTGCAGTCAAAGATAAAGATTGTGAATGAGGAAAAAGACCATATGTTAAGCCCCAATAAGCACTAACAGGACCAGGAATAACTACTTGGATAAATTGAAGGTAAGGACCAATCCAATATTCAACCCTGTCCACATTTGTATCATTGGTGAACACCTTTATCCCCATTTTACCAGACATTATCAGTTTGAAATGATAGTGAATGAACAAGGGGACTGTATAATCAGCAATTTTCCTATCGTTCCAGTATTTTCCATTCTCGGGAAAAATAGTGAAAATGACTTGACCATATGTGTGTTGATTTCGTTCTGAGGATTTCGGCGTTGATTGTGCTAAGGCAGGTATACCAGACCCAATGAACAAAAAAACGATTCCAATCGCAAGTATTTTCTTCATTTTCCTTCTCTCTAGAAAATAATGGGATTATAGTTAATAAAATTTTTCTAACGACTTTATAAGCACCTTTTGTTTCTATCACCTGTTTTTATTATACTCCTTCATCATCGGTAGAAATCACACGAGAAGTTACAGAACCCTACCAATGCGTCGGGCTGTTCTAAAGCAGCGTTGGGAGCTGGGCGAGGGAGTGGATAGTCTCGTCCGCCTTGATGTTGATTCCGATGACTCTGCAGCCGGCTGCGTGGCCGGCGAGGACGTCGTTGACGGTGTCACCGATGAGCAGCGTCTTGGAGGGTGTGACGTGGAGCTTCTGGCAGGCGGTGAAGACGAGCTCGGGGTCGGGTTTGCCTTTGGTGACGTCGTCGCTGGTGACGACGACTTCGAAGAAGGAGGCGATGTGGTAGCGGCCGAGGATGCGTTCTGTGCACGGTCGGGGTGAGTTGGTGATGACGGCTTTACGGTAGGTTGCGAGTCGTTCGAGGGTCGGCACCGTCTCGGGGTAGAGGATGGTGTAGTCGAGGTATTGGGCGTAGATTTGGTTGCAGAAGGGCCCGATGGCTTCGGGCAGGCCGAGGCGTCGGATGTTTTCGTAGAGGTCGTGGCCCCAGAACTGGTGGATGAACTCGTCGCGGGTGATTTCGTGTTGGTTGAAGGTTTTGAGTGCGGAGTTGAGGGCGTGCCACCAGGAGTCGAGGGAGTTGACGAGGACGCCGTCCATGTCGAAGAGCAGCGCTTCTGGATGCCAGGTATTGTCAGTCATGAAAAAAAGAGCGGGGGTGGTTTATTTGACCATTTGCTTGATGCGGTTGATGATTTCCGTTTTTTGTTTTTCGTCGAGGTCTTGGTCGAGGCGCGGGTAGAGGGAGACTTCCTCGAAGGTCTTGTGGCTGAGCAGTAGGTCTTTGAGTTCCTGGTACGGGGTTGGTTTCTGCCACATCACGGCCTTGCGCATGGCGCCGAGGTACTCGCTGAGTTGGGTGTGCTGTTTCATCAGCTCGGGGACGATCTGGTACGTCTGGATGACGTTCGTCGGGTGGTAGGAGGTGAAGATCGCTTTTTCTTCGGTGAACATGTGTTTTTCTAGCTCCCATTCGAAGGTGTTGAACACCTTGAGGGCTTCGGGGACTTCTTTGCTGAGGCTGCGTTCGACGTCGCCGAGCAGTTTAAGGAGCCTGGCGTGGTCGGCAACCATCAGCTCAAGAATAGCGGTGGATTTCATCGGGATGCCTCTCCAAACACTGGGCAGAATAAAAGGGCAAGGGGTTCTTTAATGATTCCCCTATGGGTGGTCGGGGCAGGACGTGTCTTCCGGGGTGAACATCTTTTTTGCGAGGCAGAGGCGGCAGATGCGACAGGTTTCTGCTGCGATGTCTCCGCCGTCCTGATGAATCCGTTGGGCGGCGACCGCGATTTCGAAGCGGACGGTGGTGTCCGTGATGATGGTGCTTCCTCGTTTTTTGGAGAGGTATTGGCAGACAGCGGCAGGGGTGATGTCGAGTTTCTGTGCGGCCTCGCGTTGGTTGATGCCGAACTGCTGGATCATGCTGAGTGCGATCTCCTTGCGGATGACGGGGAGTCCTTGCCAGAGCATGACTTCACAGGGTGTGCGTCTCATCAGTACCTGCAATCCTGTATTTCTTCTTATATCTATGTCTTTTATCAAATAATAAGTAACCAAGGAGTTCATCCAAGGTGTTTCAGTTTGCGGCGGGCTTCGGCGATGTATTCTGGGTCGATGTCGAAACCGATGTAGTCAAGGCCTAGTCGTGTGCAGGCGAGTGCGGTGCTGCCGCTGCCCATGAAGGGGTCCAGGACGAGGTTGATGCGGGAAAGGCCATGGAGCCGTAGGCACATGTCCGGCAGTTTCTCCGGAAAGACCGTCGGGTGTGATCGGGCGGACTGGATGGTCTCGTAGGGGATGAACCAGGTGTTGCCGCGTTCGCGCAAGTCCTGGGTTGCGGTCTTCCATCGTCCGATGTTGCTTTTGTCCTGGTACGGGACGCCGACGGCGGTCTTATCGAGCGGGACGTCGCCGTGTTTGGTGAAGTGGAAGATGTACTCGTGGCAGGAGCTGAGGTACTTTGGGCTGTTCACCGGCTGGTAGTGGCCGACAGCGATGTCCTGCTGCATGTGTGGGTACGCGCCGACGTCTGCCTTGGGGATCGCGATGGATTTGACCCAGTGGATGACGTTCTGCAACGTGAAGTATGGTTTGCAGCGCAAGGCGAGCTCCAGGGGGGTCCAGTGGTCGGTGGGTTTGCTGCCGATGTTGAGGAAAAAGGAGCCGTCGTCAGAAAGGACAGCGCTGCAGGTCTCGACGACGTGTTCCATCCATTCGAGGTACTGCTTCTGGGGGAGGTTGTCGTTGTGGATGTGGTAGGGTTTGCCGATGTTGTAGGGTGGTGAGGTGACGATGACGTCCGGGTGCAGGTGCTGGTGGGCCATGGCGTGCATGCCGCTGATGCAATCCATGTGGTAGATGGTGTTAGGTCGTAGGGTGGTGACGGTCTGCATGGATGCTACTCGGCTCAGCGTTCGTCTGAGGGTGTTTCTCGATATCGGTCTCGTGCTTAAAAGGGTCGTTGGTACTGCCTGATGCAGGGTGGGACGAGGCAAGGAACGGGTATGTATAAATAGCCCGGTTTTTTTTAGAAGGTCGGTTAGACTATGCCTGATGACGTGAAGAAGACCGCGACGTATCATATGTTGACGCCTGCAGAGAAGCATATCATTGTCGACAAAGGGACGGAGGCGCCGTTCAGCGGGGAGTACACGGATTTTTTCGAGAAGGGGACGTACGTCTGCAAGCGCTGCGACGCCCCGCTCTATCATTCGAGCGCGAAGTTTCACAGCGGTTGCGGCTGGCCGAGTTTTGATGAAGAGATACCGGGTGCGGTAAAGCATCAGCGGGACCGCGACGGCGAACGCACGGAGATTCTGTGCGCGAACTGCGGGGCACACCTCGGGCATGTCTTCACCGGCGAGCAGTTCACAGAAAAAAACACGCGGCATTGCGTAAATTCTTTATCGATGACGTTCATCCCGGAGCATGGCCATGACCAGTGAACTGGTGGTCGGCGCCGGGTGCTTCTGGTGCTCGGAAGCCGCCTATGGGTTGATTCGCGGTGTCGTATCGATCATTCCGGGGTACGCGGGTGGGACGACGCCGAACCCAAGCTACGAGCAGGTCTGCACGGGGGCGACCGGTCACGCCGAGGTCGTACGCCTGGAGTATGATCCGGGTCAAGTACCCATTGAAGACCTACTAGACGTGTTCTTGATGATCCACGATCCGACCTCGTTGAACCGACAAGGCAATGACGTCGGCACGCAGTATCGCTCCATCCTCTTGTATTCAAATGAAGAGGACCGGCCGCGTATCGAGGCATACCTGGCAAAGGCTCAGCAGAACTATCGCCGGCCGATCGTCACCGAAGTGAAAAAATTGGAGGTGTTCTACCCGGCGGAGGAGTACCATCGGAACTACTTCAAGCTCCATCCGAAAGAGGCGTACTGCCAGGTGGTCATCGCCCCGAAAATAAAGAAGGTCATACGGCAGGTTTCAGTAGGACCGTAGGAGCCAGTGTCTTTCTCTTTTTCCTCCTGGTGGATGCTGGTGGTTTATAAAGCGGCCCTGGGAAGGAAAACCTTTAAATAGAGTTCCTACATTAACAATCGTTAACAGCCAGGCGTTGGGCAACCAACCGACCTGACAGTAACGCATAGGAGCTGTAATACCAAGTGAGGGACGTTCTTTTTACATCCCATCCTTTCCTCCTCTCCTCACCAATAATAAACCCTCCCCGCACTTGGTCTTACACCCCTCCTTTCGCTTTCTCACACGGCCACCACCCATGACTGAAACATCTCTACTCTCCCAGCTACGACTCCTTCTCCAATCCGATGTCCACACCATCGTCCAAGACCGCGCCACCTCCTTCCACGCGATTCAACAACAACCCCCCGACGCCCTTTTCCTCGAACTGTGCTACTGCCTGCTCACCGCCAACTGCAAGGCAGACCACTGCCTCACCATCCAACACACCCTCGGCGCCACGTTTCTGCACGGAACCGAACACGACATTAAAGACGAGCTACGCAACCACCATTACCGCTTCCCACCCCGCGCCTCCCGCATCATCGCAGCCCGCAAGCACAAAGACACGCTGCTGTCCACGCTACAGAATCTCCAGGGGGAAGACCGTCGCCGCTGGCTCGTCGACACCATATCGGGTCTTGGCTATAAAGAAGCCAGCCATTTCCTCCGCAACATCGGTTTCGACGACTACGCCATCATCGACACCCACATCCTCGACCTGCTCACAACCCACGAGGTCATCAGCCCACTACGCACTCTGACCCCCAGGCGCTACCTTGACATCGAAACAAAACTGCGAGGCATCGCCCAACAGGCAGGTCTCACCCTCGCCGAACTCGACCTGTACCTCTGGCACCTCGAGACAGGAAAAATAATAAAATAAAGGGATGCACAACCAGCATCCATCACACAATCAAACAACACGCTTAATCGGTAATTGCTTTCGTCGGGCACTCATCCACACACGTGCCGCAATCAATACAGGTGTCAGCGTTGACCTCTGCCTTCTCTTCCACTGTGATGGCTTCCACGGGGCATGCGGATGCACACGCACCGCACGCGGTACACAACTCTTTGTTGACGACTGCTGCCATAAGGTAACGAACCTCCGGGTCAATCTTGATACCGCATTCCCTATATAGCCTTTACCGTCCCCGACCCGAGGTTTCCTTCAGGAACAAACACGTTTTTGTTTGAAAACATCTCCGAATAGAAACGGATAGAAATCTTTGTATGGTAGGTATAGTTACCGTGCTCGGTACTTCGGGAGAGGTCAACCGTGGAAGAGGTCAAGGCACGCATCTACTCCGGGACACTTTTCGGGTTTTTCCAAACCCTCATGATGGCCTTCGCCATGCTCATCCCCACCTTCTACTTCAGGTCCCTGCATGTCACCCTGGCCACCTACGCCATCCTCCTCTCCATCGGTGACGTTGTCTCCTTCATCATGAAACCCACGCTCGGCTGGCTTACGGACCGCCACGGCGAACGTAAGTTCATGATGCTGGGCGGCATCGTCTTCTTCGTCAGCCTCTTCCTCATCGGACAGACCACAGACCTGTTCGTCATCGCCATCCTGAAGATCATCTCAGGTGTGGCCAGCGCCCTCGTCTTCATCCTCATCCTCATCTACTCGCTGCGCCTCGTCAAAGAAAAACCGGAGCGTAAGATCGGCGCCTTCGGCAGCGTCTACAACCTCGGCTGGGTCGTCGGACTCAGCATCCTGTTCATCATCGGCCTACTCTACACCACCTACCCCGTCAAAGAAGCCTTCTACCTCATCCTCATCGTCGGCATCGTCTGGGTCCTGCTCATGGTCCGTTTCGCCAAACGCTACGAAAGCCCCGTCTCCGTTAAACTCTCATTCTCACATTTCAAAAAAATCCCCGCCCTCATCGTCTTTAAAAGCATGGACCTCGCCATGTTCTCCGCCTTCCTCTTCTACCTCATCTACAACGCCTCAAACACGACGGTCTCACTCCCCAGGACCACGCTGCTCGTCATCGTCGAAACCCTGCTCTTCGCCGTCTCCATCTATGTCGTCGGCAGACTCAGCACCCCTTTCCTCCGACGCTACTGGGTCCCCCTGTGCATCACCTTCCACCTCCTCGCCGCCGCCACCATGCTCTTCGCCGTACAACTCAACAACTACTTCCTCTATTTCCTCGTCGCCATCTTCATCGGCGTCGCCGGCGGCTTCATCGACATCTGGATCTACACCCGCATCAGCGAACACTACGAACCCAAAGAAAAAGGCATCATCGTCGGCACACTGGGCTGGAGCTACGACCTCGCCACAATCTTTGGCGCCAACGTCCCCGTCCTCATGGCATACCTCGGATACAACGTCTTCACCGCCCTCTTCATCTTCCCCATCGCCATGCTCATCACCTACCTCATCTTCCTCAACACGACACGAAAAATAAGGATAACCGACTAAGTCTTAGGACGCAGCCGCTCAACCTCAGCCGCCGACCGCTTCCCACTGATTTTAAAATACGCGTACACCACGCCAAGCTCCACGCCAAACAACACCACAAACACCACAAAACCCACCACCAGACGAGACACATTCAACCCATACACATACACAATAGACCCAAAGAACGGGACGAACATCCCCAGCACCACGACCAACAAAATCAACGCGATATCACGATTACGACCCATACCACCCCAAGAACCAAATCTTCCTGATAAAACTACTGCTCACCCTGAAGACAGCCTTGTCCCGCACACCGCATTCTGCCCGACCGCGATACCACCATCCCCATTCGGCACCCGATCATGCACCACCAACGACAACCCCGCCTCAGACACCAGTCGCTCCACCATCGACACAAGAGGCAGGTCATACGAGACACCGCCCGTCAACCCAATGGTCGAGACACCCTGCTCCTGCGCCCGAGCCACACCTACCGCGACCAACTCAGTAATGATAGCCTGCACCACCGAGCACGCCGCATCCGCGGTCCTGCGCGCTGACAACGGACGCCCACTGACCGCCTCATCCATCTGACGGAACACCTCCACGGCATCCACCACACCCGCAGACACCGGGGCATGAAACTCATACGTAGGTTTCCCCGTAGCAAGTAGCGACTCTAGCTTCATCGCCGGCTCACCACTATACGACCGCACACGGCACACACCCAGATAACACGACAACGCATCCAAATACCGACCCAGACTGCACGTCAACGGAGACTTTCCCATCACCTTCCGAAGCACCGCTGCATCCTTGCCTGAGAACTCCTTCTCCACGCCCAGCTGCTCGAAAATCGAAAACACCAGACGGCGAGGATCCTTCGTCGCCTGATCACCACCAATCAACGGAAATGAACGCAAATGACCAACCCGCTCATACCTCGTGAGATCAGCATCCAATACCTCCCCACCCCACAACGTCCCATCCTCACCAAACCCCAGGCCGTCCAACGCGAGGACGACACTGCGCTCCACTCCGCCATCCACTAACAGCGACGCCGCATGCGCCCACTGATGCTGCACCTCCACCATCGGCACAGAAAACTCTTCGGCGAACCGCTGCGCAACCGCCCGAGACCCATACCCGGGATGCAGATCCAAGGCGACGGCATCTACCTCGGGTTTGCGTAAAAACAACCCCATCAGATGCCGCAGACTCTGCTCCAGGAACTCCGCAGCCTCATAATACTCGACATTACCGATATACTGTGTCCCGATCAAACGACCGTCGACTGCTAACGCACCCGTGCTGTTCTCCCCAGCACCCACACTCAGAATCTTCTGCCGATACGGAACCGGCAGCACATCAGGCACAAAGCCTCGGGACTTCCGTAAAAAGAACCGATGACCCTTCCACAGCCGCACCACCGAGTCATCCACCCGGTTCGGGATCCTCCGATTATGCAGCAGATACACATCCGCTCCCAGCGAGAACGCCTTCTCGTTCTCCATAATCATCGGCTCACCAGGATAGTTCGCCGAGGTCATCACCAACGCATCCTCCCGAAACGCCTCAAACAGTAGGACTTGCAGCCCGGTATATGGAAGGAAGACGCCGATGGAATCAAGCCCTGGGGCGACAAGATCTTCAGCCTTTTTCTTCATGACCACAATCGGCCGCATACTGTTTTCAAGAAGACGACGGTCCTCCTCAGTCATCTGCGCGTACCGTTTCGCTGCTCGGCTGTCCCGGACCATGATTGCAAACGGCTTCTGAGGCCGACCGTACCACTTCCGGAACCGCCGTAACTGACCTAGTGTGCAGCACAGATGCATCCCACCCCATGCCTTCACCACCCCGATCTTCCCATCCTCAAGGAACCGTGCAAACCGTTCCACCACATCACCGGAGCCAAGACTCCTCTTCTTGTCATCATACAAGGTATACCGCGGGCCGCACTGAGGACATGAAATCGTCTGCGCATGATACCGCCGATCACTGATATCCGTGTATTCCCGACGACACGTCGCACACAATGGAAACTCATCCATGGACGTCCGCACCCGGTCGTACGGCACACCCGTCACAATGCTGTACCGGGCACCACACACCGTGCAATTCGTAAACGGATACCCAAACCGCCGATTCCCAGACTCTGACAGATCACGTGTGCAATCAGGGCAAATCGCGGTATCCACCGGAATCAACGAATCCTTCTCCCCACTCCGACTCTGCAAGATACGAAAATCAACAAACCGCCGACGCTCAGGCTCCCGACGCACCTCATGCATCACCGCAATCGACGGAAGCCTCCGACGCAGCTCCGCCAAAAAAAGATCCGCATCCCGATCCACCACCACCTCCACCTCAGAGCCCTTATTCACCACATACCCATGCAACCCCAGACTTGTCGCGACACGATACACCGTCGGCCGAAAACCTACCCCCTGCACCACACCCTTGATACTCAACCGCTCAGCAGACGTCTTCACCATACACACCCAAAACCCTAACAAATACGCGGAATCGGATCACCCAACGGCTTCTGGACAATACGCCGACCGCCAACCTCCGTCTCCAACACCACACCCTTCACCTCATTCGTCACACGACCGATGAGTGCAGCATGCCGGCCCAACGGATGCCGATGCAACACCGCCAGCACCTCATCCGCCTTCTCCGCCACCACACCAAGAATCACCTTCCCCTCATTACCGATCTCCAACGGATCGATACCTAACAATTCGCAGGCAGCCCGCACACCCTCCGAAATCGGGATTGTAGTCTCTTCCAGCACCACGCCGACTTTCGACTTCTCCGCAAACTCATTGACCGTATTCGCAAGACCTCCACGGGTCGGGTCCTTCGCCGTCACCACGCCACCCGCCGCAAGCACGCTGCCCATCAACCCGTTCAAAGGCGCAATATCAGATTTCACCCGCGTCTCAAACCCATACCCTTCACGAAATGAAAGTAGCGCAATCCCATGCTCACCAAGCAATCCTGAAGCGATCAACACATCACCACGTTTCAGATTCGCATCTAAAAGCCAGCGGTACTTCACCGGCCGATACCGCTCCACCTCTTTTAGATTCCGGTCCAGCTCCGGCCGGCGCTTCCCCACCCCACTCGTATTAATCATGAACTGCTGCACCGCACCCCGCTCCACGACCTTGGTATCACCCGTCACGATCGGCACCCCGGCGCTCTTCGCCACGCGTGCCATGGAACGCACGATGACCTCCATGGTATCCACTGAGAACCCTTCCTCAAGGATGAACCCGGCGGACAACGCCAGCGGACGCGCACCCACCACCGAGACGTCATTGATCGTCCCGCACACCGACAACGACCCGATATCACCACCCGGGAAGATCAACGGAGACACCGTATGCGAATCCGTCGACAACACCACATCATCGATCACCGCCGCATCATCCAACATCTGCAACGGCACTTCAGCACGGCCCTGAAACGAAAAATGCCTCATGATATGCTCTCGAATCAACGCATCCATCATCGACCCGCCCGCCCCGTGAGCCATGGAAATCGTCTTCGGCAAACGCACTCACACTCCCCCAATCAAGGAGAAACCACGATATGCCATACCCTCAATTTATTTATACCCTCTGGTCACACACCACAGGAAGACCTCATAAAGCACCCACCCCATCCACCCCCTGCATGTGGCAAGACCCCGCTCTCTCCCTCATCAACTTCATCTTCATCGCCACCGTACTGCCCGCCCTCATCCTCAACTACAAAACCAAAAACACCCAAGGACAATCCCTCATCATGTACCTCAGCACCGCCCTCCTCCTCATCCTCATGGCCGCCATCTTCTACACCCTCGGCCTCGTCTGGAGCATGATCTCCACCCTCGGCAACGCCTTCGTCTGGTCCATCCTCACCGCCCAACGCCTCCGCTACAACCAACACCCAGGACGACGACCATGACCACCACCACACTCATCCTCTGCATCGGCAACCGCGACCACGGCGACGACACCATCGGCCCCTACATCGCCGACCACGCACCACACCTCCCCGACACTATATTCCTCGACGCCGGCACCACGCCAGAAAACACCACCGCCACCATCAAACGACACCACCCCACCCGCCTCATCCTCATCGACGCCGCCACCATGGACCTCCCACCAGGCACCATCCGACGCATCCCACCCACCAAAATACAAACCCTCTGCGCCAGCACCCACGGACTTTCCCTCAGCCTCCTCATCGACTACCTCATTCCCACCATCCCAGACATTACTCTCATCGGCATCCAACCCAAAACCCTCACCGGACCACTCAGCCCCGAGGCCAAAGCAGCAGCCGACACCGTCCTACGCCTCCTACGACAACACAAAATCGAAGAAATCCCCTACCTCCACTAAAACGGATACTTCTTCCCCAACGCCTCAAGCGACGACAACGCCGCCACCGCACCCGACGCACACGCCGTCACAATCTGACGCACACCACCCGTCAAATCACCGGCCGCATACACACCCGGCACACCCGTACACCCAAACCGATTCACCACCACATACCCCTCCGCATCCATCTCCACCCCCAACCGCTTCACCACCTCATTCTGCGGCACCCACCCAATCGAAATAAACACACCATCCACCGCAAGCTTGGACGCCTGCCGCGTCTCCGCATCACGCAACGCCATACCCTTCACGACGGACTCGCCTTCTATCCTCTCCACCTCTTTGTTCAACAGGATCTTCACCTGCTTCTCCCGCGCCTCCGTCACATACGCCTGCTCAGCACGCAACTGTTCACGACGATGCACCAAGAACACATCTTTGCAGCCTATCTGTTTTAAAAACACAGCCTCCATCACCGCAGTGCTCCCACCACCGACGACAGCCACGGACTTCCCCCGGAAAAAGAACCCATCACACGTCGCACAATACGACACACCTTTACCCAGAAACTCCTGCTCACCAGGGATGCCCATCGTCTTATGTTCCGACCCCGTACAAAACAACACCGCACCCACCACATACGACCCCTTCGCCGTCTTTACCAAAAACCCCTTGCCCTGTTTGCCTACAGATGTGACTTCCTCATACAGGTGCGGCTGCACATATCGACCCGCATGATGTTTAATCTTCTCCATCAACTCCGCACCAGGGATCGACTCAAACCCCGCATAATTCTCCACATTCGGCGACAACACCGCACGACCACCACCATCACCACGGTCGAACAACGCCGTCTTCACCCCAGACCGCACCGCATAAATCGCAGCAGAATACCCCGCAGGACCAGCCCCGATAATCGCCAACTCGTAGTCCATACCCCACCCAATACCCAGACTTTACTTATAACTTCTCATTTCAAAACAGTAAGAACCAACGAGAGAACTCATACGCCCCGCAACCCGCACCTCTGGAAAAACGGCTGGACCGCAGCCATCATATCCTCAAGACGCTGCTTTGAATACGGGACGACTTCCTTCAACGACGCATCAATCAGAGAATCAATCGGTTTGAACTGCTGAAGAAAATAGCATGCAGACCCCTGCAGCCACCGACCAATCGCCACCACATCCTCCTTCGACAGCACCCCAGGGACCACGGTCGTACGGAACTCATAGGCAGGCGCACACTCACGAATCAACCGCATCGACCGCTCAAGGCAATC
>Ga0326726_10002723_pt1 | contig 16197 bp, 15 predicted proteins | sample MHFenrmetagenome_2_FD_207603 | JGI IMG/M metagenome (GOLD analysis project Ga0326726, IMG submission 207603) | Lab enriched peat soil microbial communities from Michigan Hollow, Ithaca, NY, United States - MHF15MN | ecosystem: Environmental > Terrestrial > Soil > Wetlands > Peat | place: USA... | reverse complement strand
GATTCAGGGAGACAACGAGCTCTTCATCGCCGCCGAGCGCCCTGGCGCCAGCGCCGACGGCGGACGGTTCGCCGATCGCATCGAGCTGCAGAACATCCTCGGACGCTTTCCGGCGCCAGATTTCGCCGCGCACTACAAGGTGTCGCGCGGTTGGGGCCACGTGCAGATCGCGGGCCTTGTGCGCCGGATCGACTGGGACGACACCCTCGCCGACGCGTTCAATCTCTCGGGTCACGGCACCGGCTGGGGCGCCAATCTCACCGGCGCCTACAAAATCGAGAAAGACACGCTCAAGCTTTCAGTCACGTACGGCAAGGGCATCGAAAACTACATGAACGACGCGCCGATCGACGTGGGCGTCGAGCTCAACCCAACGAATCGCGTGACGCCGGTCGAGGGCGAATTGCTGCCGGTGTTCGGCATGTCCGCGTTCTACGACAAAACGTGGAACGACAAGTGGACGAGCACGGCCGGCTATTCGCGCCTCGACATCAACAACTCCGACGGGCAATTGCCAGCGGACTTCAAGTCCGGCCAGTACGCGCTGGGCAACCTCCTGTACAACCCGACGCCCGACGTCATGGTCGGCGGTGAGCTTCAGTGGGGCCAGCGGAAGAACAACTCCGATGGATGGTCGTTCAGCGATTACCGCATCCAGTTCTCTTTCAGATGGACCTTCGCGTACAAGCTCGGCGCGAAATAGACGCACACCGCTTTCAAGAGGAGAAATTCCATGTCTAACGAGAAAGACGCGAAGCCTGACGACGCCGACGGTCCGGTCGATCCCCTCGACAGTGCAGACAAGGCGCTCCAGTCTGAAGTCCCGGCTGGTCTCGATCGCAGAAAGTTCCTAATGCGCAGCGCCGTCATCTCCGCGGCCGCGGTCTTGAACGGCTGCTCTCGAGACGAGACAGAACGAAAAGCTCCTCCCCCCGCACCTGCCACACCTGAAGCCGCTGGCACGGCCGGCACAACCGGTGCGGCTGCGTCCGTCACGCTGTCCCCGGATCTCGCGGTCGTGAAGGAGGCAAAGGGCCCGGTGTTGACCACGGCAGACGAATTCTACAAGGTCGGCCCCGGCCCCTCGAGCTCGCACACGATCGGCCCGATGCGCATCACCTACGATTTCTACCAGCGCTGCACCAAGCTGCCGGCGGATCAACTCGCCCAGGCCACGGCGCTCAAGGTGTACCTGTTCGGCAGCCTCAGCGCGACGGGCAAGGGCCACGGCACGGAGCGCGCCGCGCTCGCCGGCCTGGTCGGCAAAGAGCCGGCGACGGTCGATCCCCTGTTTCTCGACAGCCTGCGCGACAAGCCTGACCAGTCCTTTCCGGTGAAGCTCGGCGCCAAGACCGTGAACGTCACGCTGAAGGACATCGTGTACGACGCCCCCAAAGGAAATTTCCCGCATCCGAACACGATGACGTGCAAGCTGATGGCGGGCGACAAAGTGCTCCTCGAGCAGGAGTACTACTCGGTCGGCGGCGGGTTCATCGAGTGGAAGGGGTACACGCCTCCGAAGAAGGGCGAGCCGAAGTATCCGTATTCCACGATGAAGGAGTTACGCCAGCACGCTGAGAAGAACAACCTCTCGATCGCGAAGGTCATCCTGGCGAACGAGACGTCGGTCTCGGGGAAGAGCGAAACAGAGGTGTACGCCTTCGTCGACAAAATCACCGGCGCGATGGTTGCCATCGTGAAATCGGGGCTCGCACAGCCGGAGGGCGTGCTACCCGGTCCAGTCAAGCTGAAGACCAAAGCGGGGACGGTCTACAAGCGGTCACAGGACGAGAAGTACCAGTCAGATCGAGGAATCGGGTCGCTGTCGGCGTACGCGCTTGCGGGCTCGGAGGAAAACGCGCGCGGCCACCTCGTCGTCACGGCGCCGACTGGTGGGTCCGCGGGCGTGATGCCCTCGCTCGTCTACGGTCTGGGCGAAGGCGGGCGCAAGCTGCCGCCGGAGAAGATCCGCGACGGCATGCTCGCGGCTTTGGCGATCGGGTACCTGTGCAAGCACAACGCGACGCTGGCTGCCGCCGAGGGCGGTTGTCAGGCCGAGATCGGCGTCGCGTCGGCGATGGCCGCGGCACTTGTCGCGTCGGCGCACGACGCAAGCCCGAGAGTGGTCGAGAACGCGGCGGAATCGGCGCTCGAACACCATCTGGGCATGACCTGCGACCCGGTCGCCGGTTACGTGCAGATCCCGTGCATCGAACGGTGCGCATTCGGCGCCGTCAAGGCGTGGACCGCCTGGGCGATCGCCAGCAACGAGATCGCAGCCAGCCACCGCGTCGGTCTCGACGAGACGATCGCGGCGCTGGCCCAGACCGCCAAGGAAATGAACAGCAAGTACAAGGAAACCAGCGAAGCCGGGCTGGCCCTTTCGGTGACGCTCTGCTGAGGACGATGACCGCGACGCTCGAAGTCACGCAGGCGTTCCCGACGCTCATCGGACGGTGGATGGTGCCGGACGCCGACCTGATGAATGAGGACCTGCAGACGCTGATTCTTGCGGAGGAGAGCCGGTACGCGAGCCTGGGTCGCAGCAACATCGGAGGCTGGCACTCGCGGACCGACTTCCTCAACCATCCGCACTCAGCAGTCGCGGCATTGACCAACTGGATCACCTGGGCGGTGAACCAGATGATTGCCGCCACCGCCGGTCCCGGTTCGCTCCCGGGCTCGGTGTCGCTGTCGGCGTGGGCGACGATCTGCCGCAACGGCGCGTATCACGCGCCGCATTCTCATCCGGACAGCGCGTGGTCCGGCGTGTATTACGTCGACGCCGGCACCATCACCGCCGATCGTTCGCTCAGTGGCGTGCTGGAGTTCATCGATCCGCGCGCCGGCGTGGAAGCCGTGACCGCGCCGGGCGATCCGTACGGAGAACCTCTCCGGGTGCGGCCGCAAGCCGGACTGATCGTGATCTTTCCGAGCTGGCTCTATCACTGGGTCCATCCCTATGCGGGGCACACGCCACGCATCGCGGTCTCGTTCAACGTCGCGCGAAGCGCCGCCTGACAGAGAAGCTGCTGCACCACGCTTAACATGTCGATACCCGTCGCGTGCATCAAGCTTTCAATCGTATTGGCGCTGACGTCAGTTACGTTGTTCACGACTTCGGCCTCCGCACAGTCTCCGGCAATCAAGCCAGACAGCATCGATCAGGTCGCGGCTGAGCAGCCTGAGCGAGACGAGCGGAATGATGAAATCGAGGCTGTGAAAGCGGAGAACGCTGCGGTTCGCGAACTGCTTCGCAAGATGCAGGAGCAGCAGAAGACACTGCTCGAACGGGTCGATCGTCTGCCCGCGTTGACGAACCAGCCGGCGCTGACAAGTCCTGCAAGTACTTCCGAGCTGCCGGCATCCGTTTCCGAGGCACTGAAAAAGAGCGGGCGCTATAACGAGGGAATCGTCATCTGGCAAACTGCCGACGACGTTGAGGTGCCGTTCCTGCTGAAGATCAACGACAACACCCAGGTTAGATTTCTCAATTCACTCTCAGCCGATGCAACGTTCACCGACCATTTTGGCAATGTCTTCGATTTCAAACGACGCAACGACATCACGGTCAACCGCTCGATGTTCATTCTCGGCGGCTACATCTTCAGCAAGAGGGTGGTGTATAGCCTCACCGTCTGGACGTCCGCCGGGGCCGCCTCGATCGTCGTCGCAGGAAACATCGGCTGGCAATTCAACAAGCACTTCACGCTCATCGGAGGGTACACAGGTGTTCCGGGGAGCCGATCACTCGTGAATACGTTCCCATATTGGACGCAAATGGACAGGAGCATGGCGGACAACTTCTTCCGCCCTGCCTTCACCCAGGGCGTGTGGGTGACAGGAGAACTACCGACGGGACTGAACTATCTGGGGTTTGTCGGCAACGGTCTCAATACCCTGAATATCTCGGCACAAAAGATCGATACCTCGCTGCTTTTTGCCGGAAGCGTGTGGTGGGAGCCGCTGGGCAGCTACGGGGTACCCGGCAAAGCCGCCAACGAGTACGACGATTATTTCGCTGAGAAAAAGGTGCGCATCCGGATTGGCACCTCGTTTACAAGATCGCCGGAGGACCGTTTTACGGATCTCGATCAGTCAAAGCCTGACAACACGTCTCAGTACAACTCCGATGGCGTCCTGACGTTCTCGACCGGAGCGTTTGCGCCTGGCGTGACGGTACAGAGAGACCTTTACAAAATGTCAGCGATCGACGGCGGCCTCAAGTACAACGGGCTTGCGATCAACGGGCAATACTACATGCGTTGGCTGAGCAACTTCGAAGCTGACGGGCCGATGCCGGTCACATCGACGTTCGACAAAGGCTTTGAGTTGTCGGCGAGCTACTTTGTGATTCCCAAAGACCTGGCCGCCTATGCCCGCACCTCCCAGGTCTTTGGTGCGTTTGGCAACTCGTATGAGTACGCAGGCGGCGTCAAGTGGTATTTCGTTCCGACCAATCGTTTATGGCTCAGCGCCGAGCTGATGAAGGTTCACAAATCACCTTATGGCGCGACGTTTACTCCGTATACCGCGGGCATGAACGGTTGGGTGCCGATGGTGCAGTCGGTCATCGCTTTTTGATCCGACGACGGCATCTTCGGCGATCGTCCGCCACTGACCACATGCCGTGATCCTGCGCGGCCACTTGTTAGCGCGGGAACGCCAATCCCTCTAATCGCATCCGCGGCGCGGATCATCGTGTTGCTGGCGTTGGCAGACCCATTGCTCTAGAGCCCCCTCGGTTTGTGCGTGATGCGCGTTCCCTGTGCGGCGGATGTTCCGAAGCTGAGTGTGACCGCGGTTGTGCTTGGTGTGATGCTGCTGATCGCGAGACCGGCTGACGCACAGGACGCGACGACGGCGAACGATCCTTCTTCTGCGGCAGCGCCCGCGGCGCCCCCTCCAGGGCAACGCTCCACCATCTCGTGTCAATCGAAACCAGGCAGCCGTGAGCATTGCGCCGCCGACACGTCGGGCGGTGTCGTGATCGAGAAGTCTTCGGGCTCGGCGCCGTGTCTGCTCGGGAAGTCGTGGGGCTACGACGACACCGGCATCTGGGTGTCGGACGGCTGCAGCGGCGAGTTTCTCGCGGGCCAGAGTACGGAAGGATCAAAGAAAGAAAAGACACCTGAGTACGTCCCCAACATCGGGTTTCTGCTGTTCGACGGCGAGAAGGGCCAGATCTACTTCAGGCTCTTCAGCTACGCACGGTACTTGAACCAGCTGAGCCTGGATTCGACGTACGTCGATCACTTCGGCAACACCCACGACGTGCTCCGGCAGCAGAACATCCAGCTGACGAAGTTCTTCGCGCCGTTCTCGGGATGGTTTCTCACGCCGAAGTTCCGCTACTACCTGTACGTCTGGTCGTCGAACGCCTCGCAGGGTGACCCGGCGCAGGTCGTCGGCGCGGGCAACCTGAGCTACACCTTCAATCGGTTCCTGTCGTTGGGCTTCGGCATCACGTCGCTGCCGTCCACGCGCAGCACCGAAGGTCAGTTCCCGTACTGGCTCGGCGTCGACGACCGATTGACCGCCGACGAGTTCTTCCGCGGGTCGTACACCGACGGCGTGTGGCTCAAGGGCGAGCTCCCGCATCGCCTCAAGTACATGGCGATGATCGCCGACAACCTGAGCATCCTCGGCGTCAGCGCGTCTCAACTCGACGCCAAGATGAACACGCAGACCTTGATGCTGCAGTGGCTGCCGACAACCGGCGAGTTCGGTTTGTACGGGACCTTCGGCGACTACGACGATCACCAGATGGTCGCCACCAGATTCGCCGCGCATTTCACACACAGCCGTGAAGACCGGCAGGAACAACCAGGCACCAATGCGATCGAGAACAGCCAGATCCGGCTGACCGACGGCAGCATCATCTTCACGCCCGACCTGTTTGGTCCCGGCGTCTCGATCGAGACCGTGGACTACCGGATGATGAGCCTCGACGCCGGCATCAAGTATCACGGCGTCTCGCTCGAGGGCGAGTACTACCGGCGCTGGCTGAACCACTTCACGTTCCTCGGCCCAAACACGGCCAGCATCCCCGAGATCGTCGACAACGGCTACCAGCTCCAGTCCTCCGCGATGGCCGTTCAGAAGTACGTCCAGTTGTACCTGAGCGGCTCGCAGATCCTCGGCCGCTTCGGCGACGCGGGGGAGCTTCGCGCAGGCGCGAACTGGTACTTCAGGGGCGAGCGCGGCCTGCGCGCGAACGCCGAGTGGCTTTTCCTGAACAACTGTCCGGTCGGTTACACGGCCGTGCCGTATCCCGTGGGCGGCAGCGGCAACGTCTTTCACGTGACCATCGAGATGAATTTCTGATGCGCAAGGCTTCTCTCGCGATCGGCGCAGCCGCCCTTGCTGTGACGATGTGGACGCTCCGGCCGTCGGCTGGCCGCGCAGTCCCGCCGCCGGCGAGCACGTTCGAGGTCAACGACTCACACCTGCACCTCACGAATTACGTGCAGGAAGGGACAAGCATCCGGGACTTCATGAACATCATGGGGACGAAGGTCGGCCGCGTCGCGATCTTCGGCATCCCGCTGCAGCAGCAATGGGCCTACGGCAACACTGGCCAGTTCGCGCCCACCTACTACCTGCAGACCGACGCGCCCCTGTACTACTACTCGTTCACCGACGCGTTCATCGCGATGGCGTACCGATCGCTGCCGCCGGCCGCGCAGGCCCGCCTCGATCCCATGATCACGGGCTTCGACCCGGCCGACATGTACGCCGCCGATCACGTGCGTCGGGTGCTGACGACGTTTCCCGGTGTGTTCTCGGGCATCGGCGAGTTCACGATTCACAAGGAGTTCGTGTCGGCCAAGATCGCCGGCGGGCCCGCGAGCCTGACGAACCCCGCGCTCGATCGCCTGCTCGATTTCGCCGGCGAGGTCGGTCTCGTCGCGCTGATCCACAACGACATCGACGCGCCCTTTCCAAAACCCGGGCAGGACCCGTATCAGATGGTGCAGCTTGGCGATCTGTTCCGCCGCCATCCGGGGACGACGATCATCTGGGCGCACGTGGGGCTCGGTCGTGTCGTGCGGCCGGCGAAGGATCAGCTGGGCATCATCGAACGCGCGCTGTCGAATCCCGCGACGACCAACGTCTTTATCGATCTCTCCTGGGACGAGACCGCGAAGTACATCGTCTCGTCGCCGGAGACCATCGCGGCGACCGCGGCGCTGATCAACCGCCATCCCGATCGCTTCCTGTTCGGCACCGACGAAGTCGCGCCGTCCGATCAGACGGCGTATCTCAAGGTCTATCGCATCTACGAGCCGCTCTTCGCGCAGCTGACGCCGGCGGCCAGCGAGCAGGTGCGGAAGGGCAACTACGCACGCCTGTTCGACGAAGCCAGGCGCCGGGTCAGAGCGTGGGAAAAGGCAAACGTCGCGAAAGTCACAGGAGAATGAACATGGTTTCTCGAGTCCGTCGTCACGCTGCGGTTTCGATTGTCGCCGTCGTGTCCGCCGTCACGCTGGGACTGACGCTCAGCGCGCAGTCCGGCGTTCAAGCCGCGGTGAACGCCGCGTTTGCCAGGTACCAGAACCTGCACGAAGGCAAGAACGCCGACTACATTCCGGCTCTCGCCAAAGTCAATCCGAACCTGTTCGGCATCGCGGTGGTCACTGCCGATGGCCACGTGTACACGGCGGGCGACATAAGAACCGAAGTCTCGATTCAGTCCATCTCGAAGGTCTTCACCATGGCCCGTGTGATCCAGGATCAGGGGCCCGAGTCGATCGAAAAGCGGATTGGCGTCGACGCGACGGGCATGCGGTTCAACTCGATCGTCTCCGTCGAGTTCGCCAAGAAGAGCCTCGGCGGACCCGAAATAAACCCGCTGGTGAACCCTGGCGCGATCACGGCCACCAGCATGGTGCAGGGCAATACGGCCGCCGAGGTCTGGGCGAAGATTATCGGGACGCACAACGATTTCGCCGGACGCCAGTTGTCGGTGCTGCAGGACGTGTACAAGTCGGAGTCCGACACCAACCAGCGGAATCAGGCGATCGGCATGCTGATGTACGCGTACGAGTACATCAAGAGCAACCCGGCGCAGGCGACCGATCTCTACACGCGGCAGTGCTCCATCGGCGTCAACGCAAGGGATTTGGCGATGATGGCGGCGACGCTTGCCTTTGGCGGTCGCAATCCGGTCACCGGCAAGCAGGCGATCAGCGTCGAGAACGTGCCGTATGTCCTCGCGGTAATGGCGACGGCCGGGTTGTACGACGACTCGGGCAAGTGGCTCTATCACACCGGGCTGCCCGCGAAGAGCGGCGTCGGCGGCGGCATCATCGCCGTCTCACCCGGCAACTTCGGCATCGCGGTCGTGTCGCCCCCGCTCGACGATGCCGGCAACAGCGTGCGCGCCCAGAAGGCGATCCGCGATATTTCCAACGCGCTGAACGGCAACCCGTACGCCGCGACCGGGCGCAGGGCAACGGCCAACTGACAACGCGGCCATTCTTCGCCGCCGCGATCGTCCTGTCGGTCGCGGCGACCGTCTTCGCGGCCAGGACCGACGTGGTCGTCCTGCGCAACGGCGATCACCTCACCGGCGAGGTGAAGCAGTTGAGTCGTGGGCAGCTGAAACTGAGCACAGACGACGCCGGAACGATCTACATCGAGTGGGACAAGATCGTCGCCGTGACGACGGCGCTGCAGTATGAAGTCGTCACGACGAGTGGGGCACGCTACGTCGGCGTCCTGGCTCCGGCATCGAACACGCAGCTGAAGGTCGTCGCGGAAGATGGGACCGAGACGGTCGTGGTGTTGCTCGACGTCGTGTCCTTTGCCTCGATCAAGACTGGGTTTCTCGAGCGAATCGACGGCACGCTCGACGTCGGCGGCAGCTACACGAAGTCCAGCGGCGTGGGACAGATGACGGTCGACCTGGATGCCAACTACCGGCGGCCATCCTACGACGTGTTCACGAACTTCGTGTCGACCGTGACGCGGAGCAGTTCAGAAACAATCACGCCGTTCACGCTGCGATCCGGGTACCTGCACTTTCGCGACAATGGATGGATCTTCAGCCCGTTCGTGTACGTGTCGCGCAACGTCGATCTCGGCCTCTCCCTCGGCGCCGCGGCTGCGTTCACCGCCGGCCGATACGTGCAGCGGTCGAATCGTCGCGAGACGCTGGTGGCGCTTGGCGCCGCAGTCGGCAAGGAGGAGTTGACCGATGGCCGAACCATCGGCGACGTTGACGCCGTCGCAAGCGTCGCGACGTCCTTCTTCCGGCACGACTATCCCAAAACGGCCGTGGATCTGTCGCTGCTGATGTTTCCCGAGCTCAATCGTTGGGGACGCGTGCGGGCGGATGCAAACGCCAGGCTGAAACGCGAGTTGTTCAGGGATTTCATTACCGCAATCACGGCTTACGACACGTTCGACAGTCAGCCGCAGGTGGCGGATGTCAGCCGGAACGACTTCGGCGTCAGCTTCTCGATTGGATGGACGTTCTAAGGGGCGGGCGGGACGATGTCTCACGCGACCAGACCACCCGACTCGCCGCAGGACTTCTCACTCATCCCTGGCGGTCCGCTGTACGAGTTGCTGCGCCGAGCCCGTCTCTCCGGAGACACACCAACGCTCATCCGTCAGCGCGCGCTGATTGTCGTGGGCGTTGCCTGGCTTCCGCTGCTCGTGTTGTCCATGCTCGAAGGACATGCGTTGCGCGGAACGATAGCCGTGCCGTTTCTGTTGGACATCGAAGCGCATGTCCGGTTTCTTGCCGCTCTTCCCCTTCTCATCGTGGCAGAACCGATCGTCCACCGGCGGATGCGGCCCGTCGCGCGGCGGTTCATCGAGCGCGGATTGATTCACCCGGCCGCTCAATCGCGTTTTGAGGCAGCGATCGCATCGGTCGTTCGCTATCGCGACTCAGTTGTCGCCGAGGTGTTGCTGATCACTTTTGTGTACGCGGTGGGGGTGATGACCGTCTGGCGTCATTTCATCGCGCTGTCCACCACCGCCACATGGTACGCCGTGCCCACTACCGGCGGCATCACGCTGTCGCTGACAGGCATCTGGTACGCGTATGTGAGTCTGCCGATCTTCCAGTTCCTTCTGGCGAGGTGGTACTACCGGATCTTCGTCTGGACGCGTTTTCTCTGGCAGGTGTCGCGCCTCAAGCTGAGCCTGGTGCCGACGCATCCGGACCGCGTCGGCGGGCTGGGATTTCTCGCCGTCACGGCCTACGCGTTCACGCCGCTCGCGGCGGTGCACGGTGCGATGCTCGCCGGACCACTCGCCAACCGGATTCTCTATCTCGGCGCGCGGCTGCCCGATTTCACGGAGGAGATCGTCGTGCTCGTGGTGTTAGTGGTCTGCGCTCTATTTGGTCCGCTCCTGGTCTTTGCGCCGCAACTGGTTGCAGCGAAGCGAGCGGGCCTCGGCGAGTACGGCACGCTCGCCGAACGATACGTGCGCGAGTTCGACACGAAATGGCTGCGCGACGGCGCAGGACCCGGCGAGCGGCTGCTTGGCAGCGCTGATATCCAGTCGCTCGCCGACCTGGCCAACAGCTATGAGATCGTCAGGACAATGCGCTTCTGGCCGATCACGAAGGAGGGCGTCCTCCGCCTTGCGGCCGCAACGGCAGCACCGCTCGCGCCGCTGGCGTTCACCATGATGTCGCTCGAAGAGCTGCTCAAGAAGCTGTTTCGGCTTCTGTTCTGAAAGCTCAAGCGGCCGTAACGGATCACTGCCGGTTGTGAGAGGGCGAGCGCCGCGTGCGGCTTCGATCGTCCGCAGTCCGGTTGTTTTCGCGCGTGACCCTGGCGGACCCGTTGGCAGCGGGCCTGCACACGCCCGGCGGACAACCGACTGGAGCGCGCGATGATCGAACTCGAGACGAACGCGATCGTTCAGACGCCGCCGGACACGATGGTCTGGATTCCTGGAGGCACGTTCCGAATGGGATCGGATCGTCACTATCCGGAGGAAGCCCCCGCACACAAGGTGAAGGTCGGCGGTTTCTGGATGAGCCGGCACACCGTGACGAACGCGGAATTCTCGCGTTTCGTTGACGAGACCGGCTACGTCACGCTGGCCGAGCGTCCGGCAAATCCGGCGGACTATCCCGACGCGAAACCAGAGCTCCTCGTCCCCTCGTCGGTCGTCTTTCAGAAGACGAGCGGCCCGGTTGATCTGCGAAGCCCGTACAACTGGTGGACCTACGTCGCCGGCGCCGATTGGCGCCATCCGCGAGGACCCGACAGCTCCATCGACGGGCTGGCCGATCATCCGGTCGTCCACGTCGCGTTCGAGGATGCCGAGGCCTTCGCGAAGTGGGCCGGACAAAGTCTGCCGACTGAAGCCGAATGGGAATTTGCCGCGCGCGGCGGCCTGGACGGCTCGGAGTTCTCGTGGGGTGGCGAGTACATGCCGGGCGGCCAGCCGATGGCCAACACCTGGCAAGGCGAATTTCCGTGGCAGAACCTGCTCCAGGATGGGTACGAATGGACCGCGCCCGTCGGCTCATTCCCTCCGAACGGCTACGGCCTGCTCGACATGGCCGGCAACGTCTGGGAATGGACGACCGACTGGTACCAGGACCACAGCCGGATCGAGCACGCCTGCTGCACGATCGACAACCCTCGAGGTGGAGAGCGCGACCTCAGCTACGACCCGAGAATGCCCGCGATCAAGATCCCGCGCAAGGTCATGAAGGGCGGCTCGTACCTGTGCGCGCCGAACTACTGCCGGCGCTACAGGCCGGCGGCCCGCATGGCTCAGGCGGTGGACACATCCACCTGCCATCTTGGATTCCGTTGCATCGTCCGCGTCGTCCCGTAGCGCGGGAGGTTCATGGCAGAACCGGGCTCTGAATCGATCACGACCGAGCTTGCCGCGCGCCGCACCGGGATGGCGTTCCAGCGAACCCGGTTGGCCGCCGACCGCACGCTGATGGCGGTGATCCGGACGTCTCTGTCGCTCATCGGCTTCGGCTTCACGATCTATCAGGTGTTTCGGAAGCTCGTGGAGGCCGGCACGCTCAAGAGAGCCGAGGCGCCTGTCCACTTCGGCGAGGCCCTTGTGAGTCTCGGCATCGGCATGCTCGTCCTCGGGATCGCCTACCACGTCGCGTTCATGTTGGGGCTGCGCCGTCTGCGAGCAGACATGACCCTCGAAGGCCTCGTTCACGGCGAGAGCCTCTTCCCGGTCTCGTTGACGCTGATCGTGGCGCTGGCGCTTCTTGCGATCGGCATTCTCGCCATTTCGAGCATGGCCTACGACGTTGGTCCATTCGGACTGCACTGACGATCGGCACGGCCCGTGCTCGATTCGGCGAACTGGTGATCTGATTGAGGGATTCTTCGAGGCAATCGCATCACGGCATTCCTGATTATCACGGCAGGTCGTGACGAACACACGAAGGAGAGTGGAGACGACTCATGGCAAAAACCGACAAGCCAAACATCCTGTTCATCATGAGCGACGACATCGGCTGGTTCAATGTCAGCGCCTACAACCACGGCATGATGGGGTACCGCACGCCGAATATCGATCGCCTTGCGAAAGAGGGCGCGATGTTCACGGACTTCTACGGCCAGCAGAGCTGCACGGCCGGCCGCGCCGCTTTCATCACGGGACAGTCGCCGATTCGCACCGGTCTGACCAAAGTCGGACTCCCCGGCGCAACGGTCGGCTTGAGCGCCGACGACCCGTCGATCGCGCAGTTCATGAAGAACCTCGGCTATTCCACGGGCCAGTTCGGCAAGAACCATCTCGGCGATCGCAACGAACACCTGCCGACCGTGCACGGCTTCGACGAGTTCTTCGGCAACCTCTATCACTTGAACGCCGAAGAGGAGCCCGAGAATCCCGACTACCCGAAGAATCCCGAGTTCCGCAAGAAGTTCGGTCCACGCGGCGTGCTGAAGTGCAGAGCCGCCGACAAGGACGATTCCACCGTCGATCCGCAGTTCGGCCGCGTCGGCAAGCAGGTGATCGAGAACACCGGTCCGTTGAACAGGAAGCGCATGGAGACCGTGGACGAGGAATTCCTCGCCTCCGCGATGGACTTCATGGAACGGAAGACCAAGGAAGCCAAGCCCTGGTTTTGCTACTGCAACACCACACGCATGCACATCTGGACGCATCTCAAACCGACCTCTGCCGGCAAGACCGGCCTCGGTGTGTACCCGGATGGCATGGTCGAGCTCGACGGCTACGTGGGGCTGCTGCTGAAGAAGCTCGAAGAGCTTGGCGTCGCTGACAACACGATCGTGTGCTTCACGACGGACAACGGCGCCGAAGTCATGTCGTGGCCCGACGGCGGCTCGACGCCCTTCCGCGGCGAGAAGGCCACGAACTGGGAAGGCGGCTGGCGCATCCCGTTCCTGATGCGCTGGCCGGGCGTCGTCAAACCGGGGCAGGTAATCAACGACATCTGCTCACTGCAGGACATGATCCCGACGTTCGCCGCTGCAGCCGGCGAGCCGGACCTCGTGGAGAAGGTGAAGAAGGGCTACAAGATCGACGGGAAGACCTTCAAGGTGCACCTCGACGGCTACAACTTCCTGCCGTTCCTGAAAGGCGACGTGGAGAAATCGCCGCGCGAGGGCTTCATCTACTGGAGCGACGACGGCGATCTGCTCGCGATTCGTGCCGGCGACTGGAAGGCGGTCTTTCTCGAGCAGCGCTCCAGGGGCCTCGGCGTCTGGCAGGAGCCGTTTTCGCCCCTGCGCGTGCCAAAGATATTCAACCTTCGCACGGATCCGTTCGAAGCCGGCGATGCCAGCTTCCTCTACGCCAAGTGGATGGTGGACCGCGCCTTCCTCCTGGTCCCCGCGCAGGCCATTGCCGCCAAGTGGCTCGAGAGCTTCAAGGAATTTCCGATCCGCCAGAAGCCGGCGAGCTTCAGCCTTGAAAACGTGGTCCAGGCGGCCACGCCACACCCATAACCAATGAAGACGACGCTGACCCTGATGTCCCTGGGCGCGATCACCGGCGCGGTGATCGCGTCCTTCGTGGTGCCGCCGGCGCTCTCCTGGTACACGTCTCCGGGCGGGCTCCCGAACGGCGCGCAGATTCAGGCCGTGGTGCAGATTCCGGAGGTGATCCGTTATGCCACCGAGCGTCTGATTCGCGGGCAATTGATCGGCGCCGGCATCGGCGCGGCGGTTGGCCTCGTGCTGGGCATCGTGCTCGGCTTCCGCGGCCGGCGGTCGGACGGGAAAATCGACGTCAGGAGTTACTGAGCGGGCCGGGAGGTGACGTAGGCCGTGATGGATCCGTCGGGCCATTCACGAACGACGAGTAACACCCCCGGCTGATCGACGTCCTGATCGACGACGAGCGGCCACTCTCGCGTCGGCGTGCGGTATCTGAGCGCGACCATCTGACGGATCGTCGCAAGCTGGCGCAGGAGTTCCGGATCGAAACCGGCCCACATGGGTATCGGCCCCCGTTGGAAATGATGATGAACATCCCAAGTATTACAGAAATGGGCTCCGAGCTGATCGGCCGCCTTCATGGGCCCTTTGCCTTCCGGTTCGTGCTGCAGCCGCTCATGGCGTCGATTTTCGCGATTCGCTATGGCGTGAAGGACGCGCGCGAAGGCAAGCCGGCGTACTTCTGGAGCGTTGTGGCACACCCGGCCGAGCGGCGTGAGCTGCTACGCGAAGGCTGGGGCCACGTTCTGCGCGTCGTCATTCTTGGCGTCGTGATGGAAGTGCTCTACGAGATCATCGTGTTCAAGGCGATCCGCCCGCTCCAACTCGTTCTGGTCGTGCTCGGTCTGGCATTCGTCCCATATCTGCTCCTTCGCGGGCCGATCAATCGAATCGCCAGACACTGGATCGGCAGCGGGAAGCAGCGAAAGAAGGCCGCCTGAAGGCGGACACTACGAGGAGGAGATCTCATGTCGACGAAGAATGACTACAGCACCTCGGAATGGAAAGCGATCGCCAGTGCACCAGTCGCCGCCGGACTGTTCATCACGCTGTCCGACACGAGCGGCCCGATAGGCATCGCGAAAGAAGCCCTGGCCGTCGGCCGGGCCATAACCGATGCCGCACAGGGCCAGACGCCCGAGATCGTGAAAGCCATCGCGATGGGCATGAAGGACAACGGACGGCCGGAGACGCCGGACATGCCGATGGGCAACCGTGCCAAGTCGAAAGAGGCGCTGACCAGCACCATCAGAAGCGCGGTCGACGCGGTCGAACGGCACTCCCCGAGCGAAGCGCAGGCGTACAAGACGTGGCTGGCGTCCATCGCAAGGAGGGTCGCCGAAGCGTCGAAGGAAGGCGGGTTCCTCAATATGGGCGGAACGCTGGTGAGCAGCAAAGAGGAAGAGGCGCTCAAGGAGCTGACAGAGGTGCTCCATTAGCCACCGGCTCCCGGCCGTCTCGACTGGTGAGACGGCCGGCGCTGTCCTCTCCCTCTCAGGCGGCGGCGTTCGACGCAGGGGCAACGTCGCTGCGCGACCGTGCATGCGCTGCGGCGGCATGAGCGACGCGGCTGGCATCCCGCCCCACGCCGTGGATCATCGTCGACGAGAACGCATAGAGAAAGTGCAGTCCGACGAAGTACAGCCCCGGCTGACTCGGCACGATGCCGCGTTCGTGCTGTGGTTCTCCGTCCGGTCCGAACACCGGGAGATCGATCCACGAAAAACCCGGATGGAATCCGGTGCACCAGATCACGTTCTTGACGTCGAGGACGCGGCCGTCGGCAAGAAGAGGCAGACCATTTCTGACGCCGACCACCAACGGAGCGCGCTTTACGCCTGCCGCTGAGAGATCCTCGGGTTTCAACCGGATCAGCGCGCCGCCGATGTGCATGACCTTCTTCCGGAAGGCCCGGCCCATGGGCGTGTCGACGGTCAGGATCCTGTGGAACAGCCCACGCAGCACCAACCGTGCGAGGAACAGGCGCGCCGGCAGACCGTCGATGCGAAACGGCACGTGGCCGGTGTCGCGACCCGACAGCCACGTCTCGTGGTTGCGCGCGACCTCCACCCCGATCTCCGCGCCCGAGTTGCCCGCGCCGACGATGAGGACGCCGCCGGGCGAGAGCTGCGCGGGGCTTTGGTAAGCGATGGAGTGCAGTTGCACGATGTCCGTCGCAAGCTCTCCGGCGAACGGCGGCACCCGCGGACGCTGGTAATGCGACATCGCGACGATGACGTTTCCCGCCTCGAACCGTTGTCTTCCCGCCACGACC
>Ga0326726_10002722_pt1 | contig 16199 bp, 14 predicted proteins | sample MHFenrmetagenome_2_FD_207603 | JGI IMG/M metagenome (GOLD analysis project Ga0326726, IMG submission 207603) | Lab enriched peat soil microbial communities from Michigan Hollow, Ithaca, NY, United States - MHF15MN | ecosystem: Environmental > Terrestrial > Soil > Wetlands > Peat | place: USA... | reverse complement strand
CGAAGTCGAGGACGTGCTCTACCGGCATCCTGCGGTGCTCGCGGCGGCGGTGGTCGCCAAGCCAGACTCCAAGTGGGGCGAGACCCCGTGCGCTTTTGTCGAGCTGAAGCCGGACGCCAAGGTGACCGAGAAAGAGCTCATCGACCACTGCCGGGCGCATCTCGCCCGCTTCAAGGCGCCGCGCACGGTTGTGTTCGGCGTTCTGCCCAAGACCTCGACGGGCAAGATCCAGAAGTTCGTGCTGCGGCAGCAGGCGAAATCCGTGGAAGCCATCGAGTGAGGAAGCCTTCATGAACGCCCCCGGCAAGAGCGAAGTCGAGGCACCCTATGTCCTGCGAGCGGACAACGAGGGAATCACCACGCTGACGCTGAACCGGGGCGACCGAATGAACCCGCTGTCGACCGCCATGCTCGCCGCGCTGCAGGCCGAGATCGACCGGCTCGCCGACGACGCTGCGATCAAGGTCGTGGTGCTGGCGGGTGCCGGCAAGCACTTCTGCGCCGGGCACGATCTTCGCGAAATGCGCGAGCACCCGGCCAAGAAATGGCAGCGGGGACTGTTCGAGCAGTGCAGCCGCGTGATGCTGTCGCTGATCCGTCTTCCCCAGCCGGTGATCGCCCGGGTACAGGGCGTGGCGGTCGCGGCAGGCTGCCAGCTGGTTTCGATGTGCGACCTGGCGGTGGCGAGCGACGCCGCGCAGTTTGCCCTGCCGGGAATCAAGAGCGGCATTTTCTGCACCACGCCGGGAGTCGGCGTGGCCCGCAACATCTCGCGCAAGCACGCGCTGGAGATGCTTCTTACCGGCGATCTCATCGATGCGGGCACCGCGCTCTCCTGGGGGCTGGTGAACCGCGTCGTGCCGCTCTCCCTGCTCGAAGAGGAAACGGACAAGCTCGCGCGGAAAGTCCTTGCCCATAGCGGCGCGGTCGTCACCATGGGCAAGCAATTCTTCTACGATCAGGTGGAGAAAGGCCTCAAGGATGCGTATTCAATCGCCTCCGAGGGCATGGCCTGTAACATGATGCTGGCGGACGCGGCCGAAGGCATCGACGCCTTCCTCGCGAAGCGCAAGCCGCGCTGGCGGGGAAAATAGGTCTCGGGGCGATTGCCCGATCGCCGGTCCTCATCGATAATCCCAGCCTTAGGGGAGGAGCAGCCCGCCGCACCATGGCAGGCCGCGGCCATGATCGACGACAGCATTCTTGAAACGCGCGAGCTGACCAAGGAGTTCAGGGGTTTCGTCGCGGTCAAGGACGTCAACCTAAAGGTCAGCCGCGGCAGCATCCACGCCCTCATCGGGCCCAACGGCGCCGGCAAGACCACCTGCTTCAACCTTCTGACGCACTTTCTCGTGCCGACCCGGGGGAGGATCTTCTACAAGGGGCGCGACATTACCGGCTCCGGCCCGGCAGCGATCGCCCGCATGGGGCTGATACGCTCGTTCCAGATATCGGCCGTGTTTCCCCACCTGAGCGTGCTCGAGAACGTGCGCATCGCCCTCCAGCGCAAGCGCGGCGGCTCCTTTGATTTCTGGCGCACCGAGCGCCTGCTCGCGCGATTGAATGGCCGGGCACGCGAGCTGCTCGACTCGGTCGGCCTCGCGGAATTCGAGGACGCCATCGCCGTGGAGCTGCCTTACGGACGCAAGCGCGCTCTGGAAATCGCCACCACCCTCGCGCTCGAGCCGGAGATGTTACTGCTCGACGAGCCGACCGCCGGCATGGCCCACGAGGATGTGGAGCGCATTGCCGCGCTGATCAAGCGCGTCGCAGCGGACCGCACCGTCCTGATGGTCGAGCACAACCTGAACGTGGTCGCGAAGCTTTCCGACCATATCACGGTCCTCGCGCGCGGCGAGATCATCGCCGAGGGCAATTACGAGACTGTGTCGAAGCATCCCGACGTCATCCAGGCTTATTTGGGGTCCGAGCATGTCTGAAGCCCCGCTGTTGTCGGTGAGCGGCCTCAACGCCTGGTACGGCGAGTCGCATATCCTGCACGGCGTGGAATTCGACGTGCGGCGCGGGGAGGTGGTGACTCTCCTCGGGCGCAACGGGGCGGGCAAGACCACGACCTTGAAGTCGGTGATGGGTATGGTCGCGCGCCGCCAGGGCTCCGTGCAGTTCGAGGGCAAGGAGACGATTTCGCTTTCGTCGGATCGCATCGCCAGGCTGGGCCTCGCGTTCTGCCCCGAGGAGCGCGGCATCTTCGCCAGCCTCGACGTGGAGGAAAACCTGCTCCTCCCTCCGGAAGTCCGCCAGGGCGGTTTCGCGCTTGGCCAGGTTTTCGGGCTGTTTCCGAACCTGAAGGAGCGCCTGTCCAGCCAGGGCACCAAGCTCTCCGGGGGCGAGCAGCAGATGCTGGCGATCGGCCGCATTCTGCGCACGGGAGCGAGGCTCCTCTTGCTCGACGAGCCGACCGAGGGTCTGGCTCCGGTGATCGTGCAGCAGATCGGCCAGACCATCTCGCGGCTCAAGTCGGAAGGGTTTACCATCCTGTTGGTCGAGCAGAATTTCCGCTTCGCTTCGCGGGTTGCCGACCGCCACTACGTGATGGAGAACGGCCGGATAGTGGACATGATCCGGAACACCGAGCTAGAGTCCAGCCTCGCGAAGGTGCACGAGTACCTGGGCGTATAGACAAGCAGGTTCGATCAACAAAGGAGAAGGACACCATGCAATCCAAACGCAGCTTGTTCATCGCCGCGCCGCTCGCTCTCGTCGCCGCGCTCGCGGCCCCGGGCGCGCGGGCGCAAATCTCCGACGGCGTCGTCAAGATCGGGGTCCTGTCCGACATGTCCAGCCTCTACTCGGACATCGGAGGAGGCGGATCGGCGGTTGCGGCGCGCATGGCGGTCGAGGACTACGGCGCGGCCAAGAAAGGCATGAAGGTCGAGGTCCTCTCTGCCGACCACCTGAACAAGCCCGACGTGGGGTCGAGCATCGCGCGCCAGTGGTACGATGTGGACAAGGTTGACGTCATCGTCGACGTCCCGACCTCGTCGGTCGCGCTCGCCATCAACCAGGTGACCCGCGAAAAAGGCAAGGCCTTCCTCGTTTCAGGCGCCGCGAGTTCGGATCTCACCGGCAAGGCCTGCTCGCCTAACACCATCCACTGGACCTACGACACCTGGATGCTCGCCAACGGCACGGGCAACGCGATCGTGAAGACGGGCGGCGATACCTGGTTCTTCATCACCGCCGACTACGCCTTCGGGCTCGCGCTCGAGCGCGACACCGAGGCCGTGGTGCTGAAGATGGGCGGCAAGGTACTCGGCCGGGTGCGCCATCCGCTCAACGCCCAGGATTTCTCCTCGTTCCTGCTTCAGGCACAGGCGTCCAAGGCAAAAATCATCGGCCTTGCCAACGCTGGCGGCGACACCACGAACTCGATCAAGCAGGCCGCCGAGTTCGGCATCGTCAAGGGGGGGCAGAGCCTCGCCGGCATGCTGGTGTTCATCAGCGATGTGCACGGCCTGGGTCTGGACAAGGCGCAAGGACTGATCTTCACCGAAACCTACTACTGGGACCTGAACGACCAGACGCGCGCGTTCGCCAAGCGTTTCGCGGCGGCGAACAACGGCAAGTATCCGACCATGGTCCAGGCGGGCGTGTATTCGGCCATCACGCACTATCTCAAGGCGGTCGAGGCCGGCAAGACCGACGACGGCACCAAGACCATCGCCAAGATGAAAGAGCTTCCGACCGACGATCCGCTCTTCGGCAAGGGGCGCGTGCGCATGGACGGCCGCAAGATTCACCCGGCCTATCTGGTGGAAGTGAAGAAGCCTTCCGAGTCGAAGGGACCCTACGACTACTACAAGATTCGCGCGACCATACCCGCCGACCAGGCATTCCGGCCGTTGAACGAAGGCGGGTGCTCGCTGGTCAAGTGAAATTCGGGCACATGCCCGAATTTCATCCCGAGCGCAGCGAGGGATCTCTCCCGGCACATCCCGCCACCGGAGATCCCTCGGTCTGCAGCCTCGGGATGACGCCGCTCTGATGGAAATCTTCGGCATTCCGACGCAGGCGCTGTTCGGGCAGCTGCTGATCGGGCTGATCAACGGCTCGTTCTACGCGCTGCTCTCCCTCGGGCTTGCGGTGATCTTCGGCCTGCTCAACATCATCAATTTCACCCACGGCGCGCAGTACATGATGGGAGCATTCTGCGCGTATTTTCTGCTCGCCAGGCTCGGCATCGGCTACTGGTGGGCGCTTGCGATCGTGCCGCTTGTGGTGGGAGCGCTCGGCGTCGTCATCGAACGGCTGATGCTCGCGAGGCTCTACAAGCTCGATCACCTGTACGGGCTGCTCCTCACGTTCGGACTGGCGCTCATCATCCAGGGCTTCTTCCGCCAGCAATACGGCACCTCGGGAATTCCCTACGCGATGCCGAGCGAGCTCGCCGGTGGTCGCAATCTCGGCTTCATGTTCCTGCCGAACTACCGCGCCTGGGTGATCGTGGCGTCGCTGGCGACCTGTCTCGCCACCTGGTTCGTGATCGAGAAGACGAAGCTCGGGTCCTACCTGCGGGCGGCAACCGAGAACCCCGAGCTGGTGCGGGCTTTCGGCGTGAACGTGCCGCGCATGATCACACTCACCTACGGCTTCGGTGTAGCCCTCGCGGCCTTCGCGGGCGTGATGGCGGGACCGATCTACCAGGTCAACCCGCTCATGGGAGCGGACCTCATCATCGTGGTGTTCGCGGTGGTGGTGATCGGCGGCATGGGCTCGATCATGGGCTCGATCGTGACGGGCTTCGCCCTGGGAGTAATCGAGGGCCTGACCAAGGTGTTCTATCCCGAGGCCTCGAACACGGTGATCTTCATCATCATGGCGATCGTGCTCATGATCAAGCCGGCCGGGCTCTTCGGCACGCAGCGATGAGGCTCGCCTAGCCAATGGCCGCGGTACCTGAGCTCTCCATCGGCGCCGGACGGGCAAACGGTCTCGCACACCAGCGGGTCGCCTTCGGCGTCATGCTCGTGCTCTTTCTTGTGGCGCCGCTCGTCGCGTATCCGATCTTCCTGATGAAAGTGATGTGCTTTGCGCTGTTCGCCTGCGCCTTCAACCTGCTGATCGGCTACGGCGGCCTGCTGTCCTTCGGCCACGCAATGTTCCTCGGCACCGCCGGCTACGCTTCGGCGCACGCTGCGAAGGTCTGGGGGTTTCAGCCCGAGTTTGCAATCCTCTTCGGGACCGCGTGCGCTGCCCTGCTGGGCCTGGTGACCGGCCTGCTGGCTATCAGGCGCCAAGGCATCTACTTTGCGATGATCACCCTTGCCCTCTCTCAAATGGTGTACTTCTTCTACCTTCAGACGCCATTTACCGGGGGCGAAGACGGAATTCAGGCGGTAACGCGCGGGAAGCTCTTTGGCCTGATCGATCTCAGCAACCAGTGGGCAATGTACGCCCTCGTCCTGGCCGTGTTCATAGGCGGCTTCCTGCTGATCCACCGCACGGTGCATTCCCCGTTCGGGCAGGTGCTCAAGGCGATCCGCGAGAACGAGCCGCGCGCGCTGTCCCTTGGCTACGATGTCAACCGTTACAAGCTGCTCGCCTACGTGCTGTCGGCGACGCTCGCGGGTCTCGCCGGGGCGACCAAGGCCCTCGTGTTCGAGCTGGCTTCGCTAACCGACGTTCACTGGACCATGTCCGGAGAGGTGGTCCTGATGACCTTGCTCGGGGGGCTGGGAACGGTGTTCGGTCCCGTGGTCGGGGCGCTCATCATCGTCGCCATGGAGAACTACCTCGCGCAGCTCGGCTCCTGGGTCACGGTGACCCAGGGCGCAATCTTCGTGGTTTGTGTACTGAGCTTCCGCCGCGGGGTCGTCGGCGAGTTGGGACACTGGCTGAAGAAGCCGCTGTAGGCGCTTTGAGCTAAGTGATCTTCCGGGCGGCGAGGCGATCGAGCTCTTCGTCGCTAATTCCGAGAACCCCCGAGAGTACGTCGCGCGTGTGCTGCCCCAACAAGGGCGGCGGTGCCGTGTACTCGACCGGTGTGTCCGAGAAGCGCATCGGGCTTGCGACTCCGGCCATCGAGCCCGAGAGCGGATGCGGCATCTCGATCTTCAGGCCACGGTGCTTGACCTGCGGGTCCTCGAAGACTTCCCTGTAATTGTTGATCGGGCCGCAGGGCACGTTGGCGGCCTCTAGGTGCTCGATCCAGTCGCGGCTCGAGCGGCCCTTCATGATGTCCTGAACGATGGGAATCAGCACTTCGCGGTTGCGGATGCGGTCGGGCATGGTCTTGAAGCGAGGATCTCCAGCGAGGCCAGGACGTTCGGCCGTCGCGCAGAAGCTCGTCCATTGGCTGTCGTTGCCCGCACCGAGGATCAGGTGCCCGTCGGACGTGGCGAAGACCTCGTAGGGGAGCAGGTTCGGGTGTGCGTTGCCCCAACGCCTCGGCACCGTTCCGGAGTGGAAATAGTTGAAGATCTGGTTGGCGCCGAAGGCGACGATGGTGTCGAGGAGGGCGATGTCTATGTATTGGCCCTGTCCGGTGCGCTCGCGGTGCGCGACCGCGCCGGTGATCGCAAGGCTCGCGTACATTCCGGCCATGACATCGGTGACCGCAATGCCGACCTTTTGTGGGCCGCCGCCCGGAAGCTCGTCGCGCTCTCCGGTGATGCTCATCAGCCCGCCCATGCCCTGGAAGATGAAGTCGTAGCCCGGAAGGTGGGCGCGCGGACCGCTCTGCCCGTACCCGGTGACCGAGCAATAGATGATGCGCGGATTGCTGTTCTTCAGGTCTTCGTAGCCGAGCCCGTATTTCGCTAGGCCGCCGACCTTGTAGTTTTCGATCAGGACGTCGGACTTCGCGGCCAGCTTGCGCGCGATCCCTGCGCCCTCGGGCTTCGAGATGTCGAGCGTGACCGACTTCTTGCCCCGGTTCACCGAGAGGAAATAGGCGGACTCCCCGGTCTCCTTCCCGTCCCTGTCCCTCAGAAACGGCGGGCCCCAGCTGCGGGTGTCATCGCCCGACCCCGGCCGCTCGATCTTGATCACCTCCGCGCCGAGGTCCGCGAGATTCTGCGACGCCCACGGCCCGGCGAGCACGCGAGTCAGATCGAGGACGCGGATATGCGAAAGGGGACGCGGCATGGTGGACGGTTCGGACGAGGTGGGACCGGGCGATTATAATCCGTGTGTTTTCCTCCAAGACGACGTCAATGAAAATCCTGGTGGCGGTCAAGCGCGTGGTCGATTTCAACGTCAAAGTGCGCGTCAGGGCCGACGGCACCGGCGTTGAGACCGCCAATATCAAGATGTCGATGAACCCGTTCGACGAGATCGCCGTGGAAGAAGCGGTGCGCCTCAAGGAAGCGGGTACCGCAACGGAGATCGTTGCCGTGTCCTGCGGCGTGCAGGCCTGCCAGGAGACCCTGCGCACCGCGCTTGCGCTCGGTGCCGACCGCGCGATTCTGGTCGAGACCGACGTCGAGTTGGAGCCGCTCGCGGTAGCGAAGCTCCTGAGCGCGATCGCGCGGAAGGAAAATCCCACGCTGGTGATCCTCGGCAAACAGGCGATCGACGACGACTGCAACCAGACGGGGCAAATGCTCGCGGCGTTGCTGGGCTGGCCCCAGGCTACGTTTGCCTCCAAACTGAAGGTCGAAGGTGACAAGGCCGCGGTCACACGCGAGGTGGACGGCGGACTGGAGACGATTTCCATCAGGCTGCCCGCGGTCATGACCACCGATCTGCGGCTGAACGAGCCGCGCTACGTCACCCTGCCCAACATCATGAAGGCGAAGAAGAAGACGCTCGAGGTGCTCAAGCCCGATGCACTCGAAGTCGACGTCGCTCCGCGCCTGAAAACGCTCAAGGTCGAGGAGCCGCCCAGGCGCAAGGCGGGTACGAAGGTGCCTGATGCCAAGACGCTTGTGCAGAAGCTGAAGAACGAAGCAAAGGTCATATCGTGAGCATTCTCGTCATCGCCGAGCACGACAACGCGTCGCTCAGACCCGCGACGCTCAACACCGTCGCGGCAGCGACCAAGATACGCGGTGATATCGTCGTTCTCGTCGCCGGCTCAGGCTGCGCGGCGCCTGCCAAGGCGGCCGCGGCGATCGCAGGCGTGAACAAGGTGCTCGTCGCCGACGCACCGCACTACAAGGACCAGCTCGCGGAAAATCTCGCCGCGCTCGTGGTCGCGCTCGCACCGGGCTACACGCACATCATGGCGCCGGCGACCTCCTTCGGGAAGAACGTGGCTCCGCGAGTGGCGGCGTTGCTCGACGTGGCGCAGGTGTCGGACATCATCGACGTGAGGAGCGCCGATACTTTCGTTCGCCCGATCTACGCCGGCAACGCGCTGGCGACCGTTCAGTCGGCGGACAGGATCAAGGTCATCACGGTGCGCACCACCGGATTCGATGCCGTAGCCGCGAGCGGAGGCTCCGCGGCGCTCGAGAATGCGCCGGCGGCCGCCGATACTGGGCTCTCGTCGCTCGTCGGACGCGCGCTTACGAAATCGGAGCGCCCCGAGCTGACGTCGGCTCGCGTGATCGTCTCGGGCGGGCGCGGCATGGGGTCGGGGGACAATTTCAAGCTTCTCGAGCCGCTCGCGGACAAGCTGCACGCGGCGATGGGTGCATCGCGCGCCGCCGTGGACGCGGGATTCGTACCGAACGACTGGCAGGTCGGTCAGACGGGCAAGATCGTCGCCCCCGACCTGTATATTGCGGTCGGCATCTCCGGAGCGATCCAGCATCTCGCGGGCATGAAGGACAGCCGCGTCATCGTCGCGATCAACAAGGACGAAGAGGCGCCGATATTCCAGGTAGCGGACTACGGGATCGTCGGAGACCTATTTCAGATCGTTCCGGAATTGGTCAAAGAGCTGGGATAAGGATCGGAGGCACCATGGGTGAATACAAAGCGCCTTTGCGCGACATGCACTTCGTGCTGCAGGAACTCGCCGGGCTCGCGGAAATCGCGCGCCTTCCAGGCTGCGAGGAGATCAACGCGGAGCTGGTCGACCAGATTTTGGAGCAGAGCGCGAAGTTCGCAAGCGGCGTCCTGTCGCCGCTCAACCAATCCGCCGACAAAGAAGGCTCGAAATGGGACAAGGGCAAAGTCACCACCCCCAAGGGCTTCAAGGAAGCATACAAGCAATTCATCGAGGGTGGCTGGAACGCGCTGCAGGCCCCGACCGAGTACGGAGGGCAGGGGTTGCCGAAGATCGTCTCGACTCCGGTCGTGGAGATGTGGAAGTCGGCCAATCTGTCGTTTTCGCTGGTGACCATGCTCACCGCGGGTGCCGCGGAGGCGCTGATCCTGCGCGGCACCGAGGCTCAGAAGAAACAGTACCTGCCCAGGATGATCGAGGGCACCTGGACGGGCACCATGAATCTGACCGAGCCGCAGGCCGGCTCGGACCTCGGGCTGGTGCGAACCAAGGCAGTGCGGGAAGGGGACCACTACCGCGTTTCGGGCCAGAAGATCTTCATCACCTACGGCGAGCACGACCTCACCGACAACATCGTGCATCTCGTGCTCGCGCGCGTCGACGGCGCGCCCGAAGGCGTGCGCGGCATTTCGATGTTCCTGGTGCCGAAGTTCCTGGTAAACGCCGACGGATCGATCGGCGAAAGGAACGGTGTGCAGTGCGCCTCGATCGAGCACAAGCTCGGCATACACGCCAGCCCGACCGCCGTCCTCGTCTACGAAAACGCGGTTGGGTATCTGGTGGGCGAGGAGAACCGCGGCCTGGAATACATGTTCATCATGATGAACCTGGCGCGCTTCGCGGTCGGCATGGAGGGCCTGTCAATCTCGGAGCGTGCCTACCAGCAGGCACTCGGATACGCCAAGGAGAGGGTTCAGAGCCGTGATGTCGCGGGCGGCGGGAAGGCCGTCACCATCATCCACCATCCCGACGTGCGCCGGATGCTCATGAGCATGAAGTCGCAGATCGAGGCGATGCGCGCGCTCGCCTATGTGGTGGCGGCGGCGGTGGACAAGTCGCTGAGGCATCCCGACAAGGAGGAGCGCGCTCGCAACCAGGCTTTCGTCGATCTCATGATTCCGATCGTCAAGGGCTGGTTTACCGAGACCGGAATCGAAGTCGCATCGACCGGCATCCAGGTGCACGGCGGAATGGGATTCATCGAGGAAACCGGCGCGGCGCAGCATCTGCGCGACGCGAGAATCACGACGATCTACGAAGGGACGACCGGGATTCAGGCGAACGATCTGATCGGCCGCAAGATCGCCCGCGAAGGCGGCGCGACCGCGAAGGAAGTCATCAAAGCGATGCGGATCGTCGAAGCGGAGCTCGGCAAGGCGCCCGGCGAGGACATGGCGGCGACTCGCGAAGCTTTCTCCGCGGCGCTGACCGCGGCCGAGGAGTGCGTCTCCTGGATGGTGATCACCTACGGCAACGATATCAAGGCGGCGCACGCCGGCGCCGTGCCCTTCCTCAAACTCATGGGGATCGTCTGCGGCGGATGGCAGCTCGCGCGCTCGGCATTGGTCGCGCAGCAGCGCTTGTCCGAGGGCAAGGGCGACAAGGCGTTCTACGAGGGCAAGATCAAGACCGCGCGGTTCTACGCCGATCACGTATTGACGCAGGCCCCGGCACTGCGCAACACCATCGTGCATGGCGCAGCGGCGGTAATGGCGCTGACCGAGGAGCAGTTCTGACCGGTGATCTCAGGCCTTCGGGGGCGAACGATGGGCCTCGAACAGGCGCTCGATCGCATTCTGAGCTCGGGCCACGGACCGCGTATCGTCGAGCAGCCTGCGGTCGTGTTGAGTGGCGAGCACGATTCCGAAAAGCTCGAAGCCGAGTTGCCAGGGATCGGTCCCGGCGGCTAAGTGGCCTTCCTCGATGGCCAGGCGAATCGCCTTGACGACGGCTCCCCGCAGCTCCCTCTGTCCAGCCACGAGCAATTCGCGTACTGCACCCGGACGGTCGTCGTACTCGGAGGAGGCGGACAGCATCAGGCAGCTGCCCGGAAGCTCGTTATTCTGCGCGATCCACGCGAGCCAACCGGAGAACAGCGCGCGGAGCCGCGGCAGCCCCGGTGGTTCCGTCAGAGCAGGCGAAAATACCCGGTCCTGAAAGAGTCTCTGCGCTTGCTTGAGGGTGAGAAGCTGCAGGTCCTCCTTGGAGCCGAAGTGGGCGAAGAGTCCGCTCTTGGAGAGATCCAGCCGGGAGGCGAGGGCGCCTATGCTCAGGCCCTCCAGCCCGACCTGACTGGCTAAGGCGACGGCTTCGTTGAGGATGAGGGTCCGGGTCTGCTCGCCCTTCTTCATGGGCGAGTTCATAGCACGAACGTTCGTGTAAGTATAGGCCTTGGATCTAAAAGGGGATCTTGCCGAATAGGATCGACTTCCACATGACCCAATCGCCTGCGAAGCTGTAGAAAGGGTGGGAGAAAGTAGCCGGACGATTGCGCTCGAAGAAGAGATGCCCGCACCAGGCGCACGCATAGCCCGTGACCAAGGCGGCGAGCACCCACGAGCTGCTCAGCGACTCGACCGCCTGGAGCAACATCAGCAAAGCGGCGGAAGTGCCGACGAAGTGCAGGCGCCGGCACGTGCGGTTCGAGTGCTCGGACAAGTAGAACGGGTAGAAATCGGCGAAAGAATTGAAGCTCGCCTTCACGGTTCACCTCCCCAGGGAGCGCAGGCGCGAGGCAGCGCTCGCGCTACATGTTCGGATAGTTCGGTCCCCCGCCTCCCTGCGGGGCAACCCACACGATGTTCTGGGTTGGATCTTTGATATCGCAGGTCTTGCAGTGCACGCAGTTCTGCGCGTTGATCTGGAGACGGTCTTTGCCGTCCCCATCCTTCACGAATTCGTACACGCCCGCCGGGCAGTAGCGGCTCTCGGGCCCCGCGTACTTAGCGAGGTTCACGCTCACGGCGGCCCCGGCGTCTTTGAGCGTGAGATGGCTCGGCTGGTTCTCCTCGTGATTGGTGTTCGAGATAAATACCGAGGACAAGCGATCGAAAGTGAGCTTGCCGTCTGGCTTCGGGTAGGCAATTGGGCGGCACTCGGCGGCCGGCCGTAGGCGCTCGTGGTCGGCGTGCAAGTGGTGCAGCGTCCATGGAAATTTTCCGCCGAGGAGGTACTGCTCGACGCCGACCATCGCAGTACCGGTGTAGAGCCCCTTCGACATCCACTGCTTGAAATTGCGCGCGCGGTAGAGCTCGTCGAACAGCCACGATTCGCGAAATGCTTCGGGATAGGCGGTTAGCTCATCACCCGAACGCCCCGATTGCAATGCGGCGAGGCCCGCCTCCGCGACGAGCATTCCGGACTTGATCGCCGCATGGGTGCCCTTGATCCGCGAGGCGTTGAGGAAGCCCGCCTCGTCGCCCACGAGGGCCCCGCCGGGGAAGACGAGTTTGGGTAGCGACATGATCCCGCCCGCCGCGATCGCCCGCGCCCCGTAGGCAATGCGCTTGCCGCCTTCGAGGAACCTGCGGATGTGCGGATGTGTCTTGTAGCGCTGAAATTCCTCGTACGGGCTCAGATATGGATTGGCGTAGGACAGCCCCACGACGAAACCCACCGACACCAACCGGTCTTCCATGTGATACAGGAAGGAACCCCCGTAGGTGTGCGCGTCGAGCGGCCAGCCAGCCGAATGGATGACAAGTCCGGGCTGGTGCTTTCTTGCGTCGATCTCCCAAAGCTCCTTGAGGCCCAGGCCGTACACTTGCGGGTCGCAGTCGGCGCCGAGCCGGAACTTCGCGATCAGCTGCTGGCCGAGGTGACCGCGGCAGCCTTCGGCGAAGAAGGTGTACTTGCCCAGCAGCTCGATGCCCGGCTGGTATTGATCAGTGGGCCTGCCGTCGCGGCCGATCCCCAGGTCCCCAGTGGCGACGCCCCGCACGCCCCCCTTCTCGTCGTAGAGCACTTCCGCGGCGGCGAATCCCGGATAGATCTCCACGCCGAGCGCCTCCGCCTGCTGTCCCAGCCAGCGGCATACGTTGCCGAGGCTTACCACGTAGTTGCCGTGATTGCGGAAGCACTCGGGCAGGAAGGCGTTCGGGATCTTGATCGAGCCCGATTCACCGAGGAATAGAAAACGATCCTCGGTAACCGGCGTCTTCAGCGGCGCGCCGCGCTCCCTCCAATCGGGGAAAAGCTCGATCAAGCCGCGGGGGTCCATCACTGCGCCGGAGAGGATGTGAGCGCCGATCTCCGAGCCCTTTTCGAGCACGCATACGCCGATCTCGACCTTGTTCTCGGCGGCCAGCTGTTTCAAACGGATCGCGGCCGCGAGGCCCGCAGGGCCACCACCCACCACGACCACATCGAATTGCATCGATTCGCGCGCCACCGGTGTCTCCGATCCTTTGCTCGGCAAATTATAATGCGGGACAGAGGAGGTCCTGATGGCCGACAAGCCGCTCTGGGAGCCCAGCCAGGAGCGCATCGAGGAGGCGAACCTCACGCGCTTCGCGCGCCAGGCGATACGCGACTGGAAGCTGGGATTCAACGACTATCCAGCTTTCTACCGCTGGACGGCAGAGAGCCCCGAGCAGTTCTGGGACTCGATGTGGAAGTTCGCGGGGGTACGTTCGAGCGCGAAGGGTGCACGGGTCCTCGTCGACTGCGGCCTGATGCCCGGCGCGCGCTGGTATCCCGACGCCAGGCTGAACTTCGCCGAGAATCTGCTCCGACGACGCGACGCCTCCACCGCGCTCGTGTTCTGGGGAGAAAACCGGGTAAGGCGCCGCCTTGCGCACAGCGAGCTCTACGACCAGGTCTCGCGCGTCGCCCAAGGCCTGCTCGCCCTGGGAGTCGAGCCGGGCGACCGAGTCGCCGCTTATCTGCCGAACGTGCCCGAGGCGATCACGGCGATGCTCGCGGCGGCGAGCATCGGGGCAACGTTTTCGACCTGCTCGCCGGACTTCGGCGTTCGGGGCGTGCTCGATCGCTTCGGCCAGATCGCCCCGGTGGTGCTGTTCGCGGCCGACGGATATTTCTACAACGGAAAGCAGATCGATTCGCTCGAGAGGGTGCGCGAAATCGCGGCCGGACTGCCCAGCCTGAAACGCGTCGTGGTCGCGCCCTACGTGAGTGACCGGCCGGACATGTCGCGCATCCCCGGCGCGCAGCGCTTCGGGGATTTCATCGCTGCGCAGGCCGGCGGTGACATCCCTTTCGAGCAGCTGCCTTTTGACCATCCTCTGTACATACTGTTTTCTTCCGGGACCACGGGCGTGCCCAAGTGCATCGTCCACGGGGCGGGAGGCGCGCTGCTCAAGCATCTGTGCGAGCAGCAGCTGCATTGCGACATCAGACCGGGCGATCGCCTGTTCTATTTCACGACCCTCGGCTGGATGATGTGGAACTGGCTCGCGTCCGGCTTGGCCTCGGGTGCGACGCTGCTGCTCTACGACGGCTCTCCCTTCATCGAAGAGGGCCGCATCCTTTTCGATTACGCCGACGCGGAGAGGACGACCCATCTGGGCACCTCGGCGAAGTTCATCGACGCGATCGCCAAGGCGGGTGTCCAGCCGGCGAAGACGCATCGGCTCGATCATTTGCGCACCGTGCTGTCGACCGGATCGCCGCTCGCTCCGGAGGGCTTCGATTTCGTGTACAGGGCAATCAAGAGGGACATCTGCCTCTCCTCGATTTCCGGGGGCACTGATATCTGCGGGTGCTTCGTGCTCGGCAATCCTATCCTGCCGGTGTGGCGGGGCGAAATCCAGTGCCGTGCCCTGGGGCTCAAGGTGGAGGTCTTCGACGAGAATGGGCGCTCCATCGAGCAGCAAAAGGGCGAGCTCGTCTGCACCAAGCCGTTTCCGTCGCTGCCGCTGGGCTTCTGGAACGATTCCGGCGGAGAGAAGTACCGCGCGGCGTATTTCGAGCGATTTCCGGGCGTCTGGACCCACGGCGACTGGTGCGAGATCACCGCGCACGGCGGAATGGTCATCTACGGCCGGTCCGACGCGGTGCTCAACCCGGGAGGCGTGCGCATCGGAACCGCCGAGATTTACCGTCAGGTGGAACAGCTGGACGAGGTAGTCGAGTCGCTCGTCATCGGCCAGACTTGGCCGCCGGGCGAGATCGGCGACGTGCGGGTCGTGCTGTTCGTGAAGCTCCGCGAAGGCCTTGCGCTCGACGAGGCGCTGGTCGCGAAGATCAAAGGCCGGATACGCGAGAACACTACGCCGCGGCATGTGCCGGCGAAGGTGCTCCAGGTTCCCGACATCCCGCGCACCAAGTCGAATAAGATCGTCGAGCTCGCGGTGCGCAACGTGGTGCACGGCCGGCCGGTGAAGAATGTCGAGGCGCTTGCCAACCCCGAGGCGCTCGAGCATTTCAGGAATCGGCCCGAGCTTGCTTGAGGTAATCGGAGCGTCTTTTCCGGGCTAGAGCGGGAGGACGATTTCGTGTACCATTCTCCATCCCATCCCCCTGGTTTGTGATGGCCAAGTATGTGTTCGTGTCGGGCGGTGTGGTTTCCTCTTTGGGGAAGGGGATAGCCGCCGCCTCTCTCGCCGCGATCCTCGAATCGCGGGGTATCAAAGTCACACTTCTCAAGCTAGACCCGTACATCAACGTTGATCCGGGAACGATGAGCCCTTTCCAGCACGGAGAGGTCTTCGTCACCGACGACGGAGCCGAGACCGACCTCGACCTCGGCCACTATGAGCGCTTCCTCTCGGCCCGGATGAAGAAGTGCAACAACTTCACCACGGGACAGATCTACGAGTCGGTGATCAAGAAGGAGCGCCGCGGCGACTATCTCGGTCGCACGGTGCAGGTGATCCCCCACGTCACCGACGAAATCAAGGCCTTCATCACGCGCGGCGCGGGAGACGCCGAGGTCGCGATCGTCGAGATCGGCGGGACGGTGGGCGACATCGAGTCGCTGCCCTTCCTAGAGGCGGTGCGGCAGATGGGTCTCGAGCTGGGAGATAACAACACCTGCTATCTCCATCTCACGCTTGTGCCTTTCATCAAGAGCGCCGGCGAGATCAAGACCAAGCCTACGCAACACTCGGTGAAGGAGTTGCGCGGCATCGGCATCCAGCCCGACGCGCTGCTGTGCCGATCCGACCGGCCGATACCCGACGACGAGAAGAAGAAGATCGCGCTCTTCACCAACGTCCAGGCGAGGGGCGTGATCTCGGTCTGGGACGCGGATTCGATCTACAAGATTCCATGGATGCTGCATCAGCAGATGCTCGACGAGATCGTCTGCCACAAGCTCGGC
>Ga0326726_10002721_pt1 | contig 16200 bp, 8 predicted proteins | sample MHFenrmetagenome_2_FD_207603 | JGI IMG/M metagenome (GOLD analysis project Ga0326726, IMG submission 207603) | Lab enriched peat soil microbial communities from Michigan Hollow, Ithaca, NY, United States - MHF15MN | ecosystem: Environmental > Terrestrial > Soil > Wetlands > Peat | place: USA... | reverse complement strand
CGTTGCTGCGCCAGATCTGGATGCGCGGCCAGGCGCCTTCCCCGAGCCTCGACGCCGCCGTCAGGGCCCGATCGGTGCCTGCGCTGAAGGCCTTCCTGACGGGTGAAAGCGAGATCCTCGCCGGCCGATGGGACGATGCGGCACACTCGTACAACGCGGCGGTCACCGCCGACTCGACCTTCTGGTTGGCCTACTGGCGTCTCTGGTACACGAGCACCGAAGGCGCGGAGGTCGACGGCAAGCTCTTCAAAGTGGCGCAGGATCACCGGTCGGAGCTGCCCGATCGCGAGCGGCTGCTCATCGAGGCCTGCACCTGCCTTGCGGACAGCCTCCCCGCTGCCATTCGCCTGGCCAAGCAGGTGACGGAGCGGTTTCCCGAGGACTGGTTCGGCTGGTTGTTCTACACCGCCTACCTCGTCAACACTGGCCCGATCCTCGGCTACACCGCCGAGGACGCGCGAGCGGCCTCGAAACGCACGGTGGCCCTGAACCCCGGCATCGTTGACGGCTGGGAATACCTTCTCCTGGTGAGTCTGGGGAAGGACACCGCGGCGACCACCCGTTCCCTGCGCGCCCTCGATTCGCTCGGCCGGATCCGCGCCAGATCCCTCGAAGCGGGCTTCGATGTCACACTCTGGTACCGCCTGGCCAGCCAGCTCCAGGGATCCCCGGGGCGTGTACCGCATCCACTGATCGACAGCCTCGCGCGGGCGATCGCGGCTGACACCACAGGGGGACATGGGTGGGGAGCCAACGGGCTCGACCGCGTCGGTTTCCCCGGGGCGCAGGTCGAGCTGGACCGACTGATTCTGTCGGCCGGAGTTGCCCAGCAATTCGTCCTCCGGTACCAGGGGAGTCTCGCCGCCAGCTGGGCGATGCGCGGGGGCTGGGACTCGGCGCTTGTCGCCGCCGACAACGTACTCCTCAGCTCTCAAGGGGAGCCGGATGTCTTGAATCGATACCGGTTGGCCGTGTTCGCCGGGTGGCTCAAGGCGATGGATCCTTTGGCGGCGGTGCCCGCGGGGCGAGCCGCCAGACGCGCGGTGGATGGCCTCCCGGCGGATGAGCACGCCGAGGCCGAGCGCATGACTGTGGTCTGGCTCGACGGGCTCCTGGCGGTGGCTCAGCACGACCGGCGCGCGCTCGATGCCGCGCGCGCCGCGGCCCACAGGAGCCACGACCCGGCCGCGCGCTATGTGGAGCGGTCGCTCCGGGCGCTTTCCTACCAACTCGACGGCAGAACGGCCCAACTCGGCGACTCGTTGGACGCGGCAGACCGAGGAGAGCAGTGGGATGGGCAGGGGGCCGCCATCCGCACCCAGATCCTGAGCATCAACCGCCTGTCGGAGGCGGACGCCTTCCTGGCGACCGGCGATACGGCGCGCGCCGTGAAGCACCTCTACTGGCACGAGGGCGAGTTGAACGGGGACAACCTCACCCCGCAGATCTTCGCGCCCTTCGCCTATCTCCAGCTTGCGCGGATCGAGGAAGCGCAGGGCCAGACGACGCTGGCCCGCGAGCATTACCAGCAGTTCCTGCGGCGCTATGACCGGCCGGTCACCGCGCTCCAGCCGCCGGTCGACGAGGCAAGCGCAGCGCTGGCGAGGCTCTCCCACTAGGGAGTGACAGCATGATCCGGAACGCAGCCACAGCGATGCTCTTCGGACTTGCCCTGATGGTGGCCGGTGCGCAGGCCGTGAGCGCACAGGACGTGGCGGGGGCGCTGAAAGGCAGGGTGGCCACCACCGACTCGTCTTCGCTCGCGACAGTGGAGGTGGAGGCAAGCAGCCCGTCGCTGCAGCAGGCGGTGTCAGTCCAGACCGACGCGCGGGGCAACTTCCGCCTTCTCTCGTTGCCCATCGGATCCTACACCGTGCGGTTCCGTGTCCTGGGGTACCGCCCCACCCGCTATGACGGGGTCGTCGTGGGTCTCGGGCAGACCACCGATATGGGCGTCATCCCTCTGCTGCCGCAGGTGGTCGAACTGCCGGAGATCGTGGTCCAGGCGAGCCTCGCGCCCATCGACCCCACCACGACGACAAGCGGGACCAGGATGGAGGCCGAGGAGTTCGACGCCCTGCCCATCGACCGCAGCTTCGTGTCGGTGGTCGGGTTGGCTCCCCAGGCGATCTCCCAGCTACCATCTCTCCTTCCCCATTCTGATGGAGTCAACGTCGCCGGCGGGAGCGTGTGGGACAATGCCTATTTCGTCGATGGCATGGACGTCACCGAGCCGATCAACAACGCGAACGGCACCAACCTCCCCTACAACTTTCTGCAGGCGGTGGAGTTAAAGACCGGCGGCTATGAGGCCGAGTACGGTCGGGCCCTCGGGGGAATCGTCAACATGGTCACGCCTTCAGGTGGCAACTCCTTGGAGGGTGAGGCCTTCTCATTCTTCAGCGATCACCGGCTGAGAACCGACCCCCGGCTCGGGGGGGCCGAATCGAACCTGAACAGCTTCACCCAGTTCGATGTGGGGCTGAGCCTGAGCGGCCCCATTCAGAGAGACCGCGTCTGGTTCTATGCGGCGTATAATCCGATCTTCGATACCCGCACCGCCTCTTACCCGGGCATGGCGCCGGCCCACGACCGACAGGTCCAGCACAGATTCGCCGGGAAGCTCACCTGGCAGCCTTGGGCCACCACCCGGCTCACCCTGACGGCGACCGGTGATCCAAGCTGGCACAATGAAGTCACGCCCGGGAATGGCTTCTTTCCTCCGAGCCAGGTCCTGAACCCCGATGTGGTGCTCGCGAAACTCCATGAGGGTGGCGGCAGCCTTTCCCTTCGGGCCACTCAAGTAGTCCATTCCCGTTGGCTCCTCGAAGCGGCCGTGTCAGGCTCCAGGTTCCACAACGACGAAGTTCCACAGACAACTCTGGGTGCCACCGCCCCGAACTATCTGGATGGCCAAACGGCGACTGGCTCCGGTGGCTTCGGCGGGAGCGACCTGCAGACTGTCGGCCGCACCACACTGCTGTTGAGCAGCACCCTCGCCGCCGGTCGGCACACCCTGAAGGGCGGAGTTCAATACGAGAACACCACGCTCACGGAGCGTCTGGACGAGGGCCAAGGAGTGGTTGGGGGGTATGTCCTGCGGATCAACGATTCGACCTACATCTGGGACCGGCTCCAGAACCACTCCGAGGTGGGCAACCGCGTAGCCAGCATTTACGGCCAGGATTCCTGGGAGGTCTCCCCGTTGCTCCGGTTCAACGCCGGTCTCCGCTGGGAGCAGCAATACTGGGCAGGGGCCCATGACCGGCACGCGCAAACGATCGGCAATGAGTGGTCTCCCCGCCTGGGGTTCGTGGTCTCACCGAGGGGCGCCGGATCACAGAAGCTGTTCGGCTCCGTCGGCCGGTTCTACGAGCAGGTGCCGTTAGGGGCACTTTCGTTGTTCTACGGCGATGGGTTCTACCAAGTCACCGGATATGCCCAAGATCCACGCGTCGACACGACCGGAGGGCAACCCGCCTTTGGCGGAACGTTTGGTGGTGTTAAGCCCGTACATGGTCTTCGTGGCGAGTACCAGGACGAGGTGACGCTGGGCTACGAACGCATGCTGTCGCACGCATGGAAGGTGATCGTCGAGGGGACGTATCGCGTCCTGCGCTCGGTCATCGAAGACACCCAGGCACCCGATGGGACCGAGATCGTGGGCAATCCGAGTCGCGGCAGCATGGCCCTCTTCCCGGCCCCAGATCACGGCTACCGGGCGTTGGAGTTCAGTCTCGAGCGGGTAGGCCCCGGTCGACTGCACCTGAGGATGTCTTATGTGCTGTCGCGTAACAGTGGCAATTACCTGGGTCTCTTTGCCGGTGACGGACAATTTGCAAATGCCAGCACGCAGTTCGACAACAAAGGCGGCCTGATCATCAGCAAGGGACCGTTGCCGAATGACCGGACTCACGTCGTGAAACTACTTGGCTCATACCGGACAGGGGTTGGTCTGACGGTCGGTGGCTACGGCTTCTGGCAGAGCGGAACGCCGCTGAGCAAACTAGGCTTCGACGGGGGAAACCCCCTCTTCCTGAGCCCCCGCGGGACTGCGGGACGCACGCCTTCCCTCTGGGACCTGAATCTGCGACTGGAGTATCAGCTTCCCGGGGTCTCTCTACGCGGCGCGGGCTCCAGAGTCATCCTCGACCTCACACATGTCGGCAGTCCCCGCAAGCCAGTGGTCCTCGATCAGCTACGCTTCGCCTCCATCGACTCGCTCGGCCAGCCCTCCGATCCCAACCCACGCTATGGCCAGCCATTGCAGTACCAGCCGCCGATGAGTGTCAGGCTCGGGGTGGTGGTGGGGTTCTAGGACGGCAGCAACGGTCCGCCCGTCTGCCGGACCCTCGGAACGGGGTCCCCTGTGTGCTGCCGTGTGTTCGCCGCTGGCCCTCGCCAATTCCCCCGCCTATCTTCGGCCCCTGGTCCCCCCGACGGAGCCGCCATGCACTTCCGCCAGTTCTACATCGGCTGCCTGGCCCACGCCTGCCATCTGATCGGCGGCGGGTCTCCCGCTCAAGCGTGGCGCCCCCGCCCCGCAGCCGCGGGGTGAACTGGGCCCCCTACGGCCCCACCGGCTGGTACTTGTCCAGCCAGGCCAGCGTCTCCTGGATCAGGCGGACGCGGGGGACAAAGTGGCTCCCTTCCTCGATGACATGCCGCTTCTGATCGGGCGGGGTGCCCAGCAGCCGGAACATCGGGAGCTGGGAGGTGGCAATGGGAAAGTAGAAGTCGTACCGGCCGTTGATCATGAGCGTCGGGATCTTGATCCGGGGCAGGTAATTGACCGGATCGACCTCGGGCCGGACCGGAGCCGATCCGAGCCCCGCCACCTGCAGCACACTCACCGTAAGGCGCGGCTCGATCGCCGGCATCAGCCCGCCCATCTCCCCGCCCCAGCTGATTCCGTAGTACGCCAGCATTTTAGTTGTGACCTCCGGCCGGGTCTCGAGGTAATCGATTCCCCGCCGCAGGTCCTTCCCCCACATCACCACGTGGTCGCGGTAGAAGTTGGTCGAATCCTGGCTGTCGCTCCGCAGCGAATCCTGCCGCTGATACGTCCCCTTGTAGACCGGGTACAGCACCGCCCGGCCACTCTTGACCAGGTAGTCGAAGTGGCGGGTGTCCGCGCTCGAAAGGGCGGGAAAGCTGACGGCGCCCCCCGGCGGAAAGAAGACGATGGTGGGGAACGGCCTGGTTCCGCGCTTGGGGAGGTAGAGATACAGCAGCAGGCTGTCGCCGGAATAGGCGGCATCGAGCCGCACCAGCTCCCGGGTCCAGTCCTCTTCGTCGACAGTCTCCAGCACCCGGGCATTGAGCGGCTTCCTGTCGTACTCGAACATCTGCCGATACGCCGCGAACACGGCGTCGCTGGCCGGCTTCACGTGCAGGAAATCGCGCAGCTTCCGGGTGAGCGGAGCGGCCGCCTGCGCCACGTTGGAGTCGGACGGCGGGTAGCGCACCAGCCGGATGCCGTTGAGCGGCGAGCGATTGAACGGTGCCTGGGCGTAGCTGTCGTTGAACCGGTAGGGCGGATCGTCATATCCGCCGCCCAGGATGTAGCGGTCGGTGCCGCTCGCATTGAGGCACCACTCGCGCACGTTGCCCGCCATGTCGTACGCCCCGAAGGCGCTGATACCCCGGGTGCTGCCCACCGGCACCGCGCCCTGGCCGGAGAAGTTACTGGCCGGCACGATCCAGGAGCTGTTCCGCACGCTGGCGGCGCGGCTCCAGTGGATCACCGTGGGCAGCGACTTCCCCGCAAAGCGCGCGTACGCCATCGCCTCGTACCAACTCACCCCACCCACCGGGTCGTTCGCCTTGCCACTCGGGTATTCGCCCGCCTCCCACGTTGACGGCCCGGTCCGTCCGGTGCGATCGGTCATCCGCGCCATCGCCCGCTCCCAGGGGATGGCGCGTCCGTCCTGCTCTATCGGTTCATTCCAGAACTCCTTGCGTTTATACCCCCCGCTGTCCACGAATTGCTTGTAGTCGCGGTTGGTGATCTCGAACCGGTCTATCAGGTAATCGGCGAGGGGAATCGGCGCGGCCGTCTCGAACCCCGGGTACTGCGCCGTGAGCGCGCCCCCGCGCACGCGGACCATCTCCGGCGGGATCGCGCTGTCCCGATCGAGCCGGATTACCGAATCCCCGAACGGCAGGCCGACCAGCTCCAGCGTGCGGTACCCCAGTGCCTGGATCCGGATCCGGTTCGCGTCGAGAAAGAGCCCCCCGGGGCCGCTCAGCGCCACGAGCACGCCGTCGAGCGGCGTCCGCCCGAGGAGCTGCCACGCCGAGTCCGGTGCGTCGTACGCCTTACGCCAGACCTCGGCCCCTGTCGGCGCGGTGTGGATGCGGTACCGCTGCGCGAACTTCGGCAGGAGGGCGTTGAAGAGCGAATCACCCGGAACCCGCCGGTCCACGGTCCGCGCGAGCGTGTACGCCTGCTCCCACTCCGCCGACTCGGCGAGGGTGAGGAGTCGCGGGATCGCCTGGTCGCGCGTCCAGGCACGATCCCGCGCTCGGCGGAGCGGCCCGGTCCAGAGCCAGGCGCCGAACAGCACCGCGAGGACTCCCGCGGCAATCAGCCATCGGCGTCCCCGTCCGACGGCACCGGCACGCTCCGCGGCGCTCGCGGCGGTGCCGCCGGCCGGCGTGCTGAACGATTCCAGCTCGCGGAGCAGCTCCTCCGCCGATTGCCAGCGTTTGGCCGGGTCCTTCTCCAGGCAGCGCATGATCGCCGCAGCGAGCGGTGCGGGCAGCTCCGGGCGGAAGGCGGAGAGTGGCGCGGCGGGGCGGCTGATCTGCGCGGCGATGATTGCCTGTGGGGTGGTGCCGGTGAAGGGGGGCCGACCGGTCAGCATCTCGTAGCCGAGCAGTCCCACCGCGTACAGATCGGTGCGGCCGTCCACTTCCGTCTGACCCGCGGCCTGCTCCGGCGCCATGTACGCGGGAGTGCCGACGGCCACACCGAGAGTCGTCAGCACCTGGAGGTCCCTCCGGCCGTCCGGGCCGTCGGGACGATTGCCTTCGGCAATCGCCTTGGCCACGCCGAAGTCCACCACCAGCGCGTGTCGCCCGGAGAGCATGATGTTCTCCGGCTTGATGTCGCGATGGACGATCCCCTGCCGGTGCGCGTAGGCCAGGGCGTCGAGCACATCCTGCAGGATGCGGACGGTGTCGGCGGGCGACAGCCTGCCCTCGCGGGTCAGGCGGCGCCGGAGACTCTCGCCGTCCACGTACGGCATCGCGTAGTAGAGGAGAGGGGCCGGCCCTCCCGGTCCCTCGGCGGACGCCGCTTCCCCCGAGTCGATCAGCGTCAGGATGTGCGGATGCTGCAGCTGGGCGGCGATGCGGATTTCCCGCAGAAAGCGCTCCGGGCCGAGCGCGGCGGAGAGCGCTGGATGCAGCACCTTGAGCGCGACCGGGCGGTCGTGCTTGAGGTCCTGCGCCAGGAAGACGGTCGCCATGCCGCCTCGCCCGAGCTCCCGCTCGATGCGGTGACGGTCGGCAAGGGCGGCCTGAAGTTGGGATAAGAGATCGGACAATCTGGGCTTCGGTGAGGAGCGACTCGAAGATTAGCCGGGTCGGATCGATTGGCTAGAGCAGTTGCGGCGGCAGGCCGGGGCAGGTTCTTCGTGAAGCGCTCGAGCAGGTGAGCGAGTCAGGCATCGCCAGGTCGAGCCGCCCCTCGGTCAACCTCGGCAAAGGCGTGGACGACCTGCCGGGCTGTGCTGCAAGTCGCTGGTAGTCAACGGGTTGTGAACGGTGGTGTCGGAGCGCGTCCGCTCTACTCAACCCAGATTCATCCTGCCGAGCAGGGCCTTGAACCTGGGATGCGATCGCAGGGTCGCGAACAAGAACGAGCCTTTGATTCCGTAGATGCCGCCCGCCCGCTCCTCGTACGCCTGTTCCAGATAGTCCATCGCCCGGTCCGGCTCATCCAGGCCGGTGTAGACATACGCCAGATGATAGGGAGACACATATCGTTCCCGCGACATCTCCTCGAGCTGCCGCAGCACCTCTCGGGCCTCATCGATCCCGCCGGACATCGCGCGGGCCTGCCCCAGCTGGGCCAGGTACAGGGTATTCCCGGGGTTGAGCCTGACGGCGTGCTCCAGGTTGGCCAGCCCCTGATTCACATCGCCGGTCTTGAGGTACGCCCATCCCAGCGTCGAGCGTCCCCTGGCGTACTCCGGTTCGAACTCGATCGTCCGCAACGCCGCCTGCAGCGCCTCCTCGTTGCGACCCGCCCTGAGGAGCATGGAGGCGACATCCGACCGGTGCGTCAGCGGATCGAGCTCCTGTGCCCGTTTCACCAGGGCCACGGCCTCATCGTACCGCTCGAGCGCGGAACAGAGCCAGCCATAGTGATCGTAGATGTCCGCGCCGCCCGGGCTCAGCTCGAGCGCGACCTTGAACTCCTGCTCGGCGCCAGCCCAGTCGAAGTCGTGCAGGAACTTGAGCAACGCCATCACCGAGTGCGCCTCTCCCAGCTCGTTGTCGAGCTCGAGCGCCCGGGTGACCGCCGCCCTGGCGTGGTGGTAGGCCAGCTCCGGTTTGAGGCTACCGCCACCCTGGCCCACCGCGACCTCGGCATAGGCCAGGGCCACCGCCGCGTGCGCGAGGGCGTAGCCCGGATCGGCCGCGATCGCCTGCCGGAAGTACTCGATGCCCTTGAAGATGCTCTCTTCGGTATAGCGGCCGTAGCTGTGCCGCCCCTGCAGGTAGGCCTGGTAGGCCTGGAGGTTGGCGGTGGGCTCACGCCGGATCCGGGCCCGCTCCTGCGGTAACAGCTCCGCTTCGAGCGCCGATGCGATGTGCAGGGCGACATCCATCTGGATCGCGAAGATATCGGTGAGCTGGCGGTCGTAGGTCTCGGACCAGAGGTGCCGGTCGGCCTCCGCGTCGATGAGCTGGGCGACGATCCGTACCCGGTCGCCGACCCGTCGCACGCTCCCCTCCAGGAGGCTCGCCACACCCAGCGTCGCCCCGATCTCCCGCAGGCCCTGCTCCCGCGTCCTGAACCGCATCGCCGAGGTCCGCGAGATGACCTTCAGCGAACGGACCTTCGACAGCTGGGCGATGACGTCCTCGGTGATCCCGTCCGCGAAGAACTCGTTGGCCGGGTCCGGACTCAAGTTGAGAAACGGGAGAACGGCGACGGACGGCGTCGCCGGCTGACTGCTGGCCGGGCGGCTCAGGGCCTCCACGAAGCGGGCGCACGAGGCGAACCGATCCTCCGGAGCCCTGGCCAGCGCCTTCTGGAGGGTCCGCTCCACCGCGGGCGGAACGGCGGGCCGAATCCGGCGGACTGCGGGAGCGGGATTGCCGAGCCGCCTGGCGATCATTGCCAGCGTGGTCGTTCCGCTGTACGGCGGCTCCCCGGCCAGCATCTCGTAGAGGACACAGGCCAGGGCGTAGAGATCGCTCCGGCCGTCGAGGTCCGACTCTCCGAGAGACTGCTCGGGGCTCATGTACGAGGGAGTGCCGATGGCCAGCCCGGTCTGGGTGAGCTGCTCGACCCCCGCCGTGCTCACCGCCCGGGCGATGCCGAAATCCGCCACGACGGCGTGCCCCTGTTCCAGCAGAATGTTCTCCGGCTTGATGTCACGATGGATGATACCTCGCCCGTGCGCGTACCCCAGCGCGTCGGCCACCTCCCGGGTGATCCGCAGGGCATCCTCGATGGGGAGCTGGGTCTCGCGGGCCAGCCGGCCGCGGAGCGACTCGCCCTCGACGAACGGCATGACGTAGAACAGCGACCCGAGCGCTTCGCCGGAGTCGTACAGCGGCAGGATGTGGGGATGCCGGAGGTTCGCGGTGGTTGTGATCTCGCGGAGAAACCGCTCCGGACCAAGCACGGCGGCCAGCTCGGGCCGCAGGACCTTGACGGCCACCTGGCGGCTGTGCTTGAGGTCCTGTGCCAGGTACACCGTCGCCGAGCCGCCGCGGCCCAGCTCGCGCTCGAGGCGGTAGCGGTCGACCAGCGCCTCCCGGAGCAGGCGCGGAGGGGGTGGCAGGCTGGGCAGGGTCGGCGTCATGATCGGTAATCGAAAAACCGGCCGATCGGGTGCCACCGGACGATCGCGTGCCTGGCCGGCCCGCCCGGCAAATACAAACTTGTACCGAGTGAGTTTCGCTGGAGCGCCGGGAAGTGCCGCAGGCAGAGCGGCGCCAGACTCTCAGACGGCGGCTCCCTGGCGGCCGGTCGGCCCCGCTCCCGGGATGGCCTTCCCCCCCGGATCGGCGGTCCGTCGGCCCAGTTCCTCCCGCACCAGGGCGTTGAAGTCGATCTTGCCGAGCCGCGTGAGGGGCAGCTCGGCGCGAAACTCCACGTCTCGAGGACAGGCCCACTTGATGAGATGCTGGTGGCAATGCGCGATCAGCCGCGCGGCCAGGTCCGGTCCCGCACTTAGCGGATCCTTCAGGACCACGAACGCCTTGACCCGCTCCACCTGGGCCTCGTCTGGTACGCCGATGACACAGGCCTGGGTGACCGCGGAGTGCTGGCACAGAACACCCTCGACCTGTGCGGGATAGACGTTGAAGCCCGAGCTCTTGATCATCCGCTTCAGCCGGCAGGTGAAGTAGAAGAACCCCTCCTCATCCATCCGGCCCAGATCGCCGGTATGCAGCCATACCCGGCCATCCTGGTGGGTCCGCAGCGCCCCGGCCGTGGCCGCGGCGTCGTCCAGGTAGCCCAGCATCACCGCCGGGCCGGATACGCAGATCTCGCCTTCCGCGCCCGGCGGGAGCGGGTCGGTCCGGTCAGGGTGGCAGATGGTGGCCAGCATGTCGGGGAAGGGGACGCCGATACTGCCCTCGCGATAGTGGTCGAGCGGCGAGGCCATGATCGCGGTCACCGCTTCGGTGAGTCCGTAGCCCTCGAGCAGCTTGAGCCGGCCGCCGCTGTCGGCAATCAGCTGTTCGAAGCGTTCCTTGACCGACCGGGGAAGCGTGTCTGCGCCGGCGAATGCGGCCCGCAGGCAGGAGAGATCCGCGCGCGCCATCAGCGGGTCCCGGGTCAGGGCATCGTACAGCGTCGGAACTCCGACCATGAGCGTAGGCCGGTGCCGCCTGATCAGCCGGGCGACGATCGGGGCGCTGAACATCGGCACCATGATGCTCTTGCAGCCGCTCAGCAGGGCGGCATTGATTCCCAGGCCTAGACCGGCCCCGTGGAAGAGCGGCAGGATCGCGAGGATGGCATCCCCTTCGTGCATGCCGACCCAGGTGGCGACCTGGAGTCCTTCACTGATCAGGTTCCGGCTGGAAAGCACGATGCCCTTCGGCGTCCCGGTAGTGCCGCCGGAGAAGATGATCGCCGCGGCGTCATCGGCGCCGACCTGGGCCGCCGGTGCCGTCGGGTGGCTCCCGGCCATGAGTTCCGACCACCAGCGAACACCGGGGTCGGGTGGCACTGCGGGGATCTTCCGGCCACGCGTCACCCAGTAGCCCAGCCGCTTGAGCGGGCCGAAGTCGTCACAGATTCGCGCCAGGATGAGAGTCTGGAGACCGGTCCGAGACCGGACTTCGGCGAACTTGGCGTAGAAGGCGTCGAGGATCAGCGCGATGCGCGCGTGACTCGCGTTCAGGTAAGACGCGATCTCCGTCGGTACCGCGAGCGGGTGGATCATCGCGGGGACCGCCCCAAGCTTGTTGGCGGCGTAGAACGCGATGACACCCTGGGGCGACGTCGGCATGGCGATCGCCAGCCGCTCACCCTGGCCGAGCCCCACTGCGTGGAGCGCGTCCGCACAGCGATCGATTCTCCGGCCGAACTCCCGGTACGACTCCGTATGACCGAGGAATTCCACCGCCGGCCACTCCGGGAGCCGGGCGGCCGTGGCCATGATGGCCTGGTACAGCGTGCCAGACGGATAGCGCAGCGATGACGGGACGTCGCCGTACCACTTGAGCCAGGGGCGAGTGTCCATTATGCACCCCCTTCGACAGAAGGCCCGCCGCTGCGACGATAACAGCGGCTGCCTGAAGGGGGGCTGAAAGCGGACTGAGACCTCCGAGCGACAACCAGTCTCTCCCTCGCGCCCTTCCGCCATTCTGTGGCGACGGTGCGCCGAAACTCCCACGGCTTCCCGCCGGCCGACTCGACATCACCGAGGAGTCTCACCCAGCAACTCCCCGAAGCTGCCCTCAGGGCACCTCTATGATCTGGTCCCTGCGCTCGATCAGCACCTCCGCCTGTCCCTTGTAGATCCTGATCCGTCCCCTGATGCCGACCCGCTTCCCAATCAGACCATCGAGCTTCTGGAGGGCAGGGTCGCGCGGCTCGAGTATGGCTCCGCTGAATGTCTGGTGCGGGTAATCGGCGCCGAAATTGAGGTAGAGATTCCCTGAGTCAGTTCGATGTACCGTGACCACCGTCCCAACCACCATCGCCTCCTCGCCCGCGTGCGCCGCCGCCTCCCGGTCCGAATACATCCCCGGGCCGAGTGAAGGCCCCGCCCGCGCGGGCTGGTAGCTCGCCAGGGCATCGTTCAGCACCTTCGCCAGACGAACCCCTGCCTTGATGATGGCCAGGTCGACGACCGGCAGGTTGGCATCCAGGTACGCCTCGTCGAGGTGCCGGTTGCGCGGGATCCGGTAGGCGTTCTCCGCGGCGACCCGGTGTCCCTCCATCGCCCAGTCAACCACCAAGCCCGTCTCAAAGGCGGTGAGATCCTGAGTCGCCATCTGCTGCCTCAGGCGGCCGAGGTAGGCCGCATCGTCCATCCCGGCGGCCTCGATCAGCTCTCCGTCCCACACCTTGTGCAGGTTGGTTCCCTTCCCGGCAAACTGGACCTGGGTCAGGTTGCCGCCCTTGTCTCCGTTGTCCGAGACATGCAATGGCTGGTGCAGGTCGGCTATCAGATGGATCAGGAACCGGAGGGCCTCGGCCCGCTCCACCGTCGACGCGGCCGGGTCCGCGAGAGTTCGGCGCTCGTTCTCGATTGCCGAGATGATGCACGACGCTCTGCAGTCCCGTGCCGAATCGTAGGCAGTCGCATTCAGCGGGATGTTCACAAAGTGCAGCGGGGAGGTGTCCGGGCGCCGGCCCCGGATCAGGTCGGCCCAGGCCGACGCGTCGGCCATGCTCTGCCCACCCAGGAGATCCCGAACCGCTGCCGCCGCATGCGGCGTGAGCCGGGTCTCGGCGATTCGAGCGACCACCCGGTGGCCAAGCTCGAACCAGCGCGCGTTGGCACCCCGGGAGGGAATTGCCCCGCCGAACAGGGTGGCACAAGCAAGCAGGGTGGCGTACATGACATCGAACCTCGAGCCGAGTCGACCGGGTCCAACCGGCACCGCGTCCCTGAGAAGGCCGCCATAACACCGTTGGGGAGAACCACTTGACTGGAGTTCCACCACGCTTGATCGGTGCCTGAGGGGTGCGGCCTAGCTTCGGTTCAGATCCCTCACCCATACCACAGCCTGGAGGAAGCCATGTCGAAGAAGTCGCTGTTGGTTCTCGCGCTGGTCCTGGTCGCCGCCTGTTCCGAGCCTTCACTGGGTCCGGCGTCCGGCAGCAGCGGGGGGGACACTCGGCAGGTACCCCCTCGTGAGGTACCCCCTCGTCAGCCCTGCCAGCAGCCGGGGGATGCCGGGTCGGCATCCCATTCCCTGAGCCGCCAGGCCGCCGCGCAAGAGACGCAGTGCGGCCCTATCCTGTAGACTCACCATCCAGGCGGTTCCGGAGCGCGAGCCAGGCCGTGCGGCTCTGCTCCGGGACCGACCCGGCTGGACCGGCAATGAGTTTCACAACCCGCCGCGCCCCATGCCGGTCTCCCTGATCCAGCAAGGCCTCACCCAGCTCGATCGCCTCGGCGGCGAGCGCCTCGGGTTGCCCCAACCGGGCCAGCAGCTCGAGCCGAGATAGCCGGGAGCTGGCATCGCCGCGCAATGCGAGCAGCTCCGCCGCGCGCCGGCGGACCTCGCGCCGGCGCCCCGGGGTGAGCCCGATGTTCTCCAGGACGGTGGCGATGACCGCGCCCGGAAAGCCGTAGCCCTCCTCGGTCGCCGCGATCAGCTGCAACCGCTCCGGCATGGCAAGGCGCTCCGCCAGCTCCAACTCGGAGAGTCCGGTCACGGCGGCCAGCAGCGGCACATCGACCCTGGTTCCGAGGCTGGCTGCGACGGCGAGGGTCTCGCGACTCGCCGGCTCCAGCCGCGCCACCTGCGCCAGCACCGCGCTCTGGATCAGCTGGGGAACATCCCACGGGAGGGGGGCATCCAGAGTCTCGGTCGGCACCGGCCACGCTACCGCGCGTTCCTGCAGGTCCGCGACGTCGGCCAGGGCGCGGAGCAGGGTCACCACGAGAAAGGGATTGCCTGACGTCTCATGCACGAGGCGCCGGACCAGCCGATCCCGGGCCGCACCCTCCACCCAGGGCGCGAGCTGCTCGACCAGCGCCGCAACCTCTGGCTGCCCGAGAGGTCCGAGGCACACGGTCGTACCGGGGAGACCGCGTCCCGTCTCCGCCTCCAGTCGCAACAGCTCAGGCGCACTGTCCGGGTCGTTCGGGGCCGCCGAGAGGGCGACTGCCACGCGATTGTCTGCCAGGCGTTCCAGGGCGGCCTGCAGCACTCCCAGCGAAGTGCCGTCTGCGAAGTGGGCGTCATCGAGGAGCAGAAGGAGCGGCGCATCCTCCGCCGTGGCCTCCAGCGCCTCAGCCAGCGAGTAGGCGAGCTCCCCGTCGTCCGCCGGTGCCTGCGGCGGGAATCGCTCGCTCAGCTCGGGCACCGCACTCGCGAGTCTGCGAAGATGAGCCGGGTCGACGCCCAGCAGTCCGGGAGCCTGGAGCAGGCCACCACGAAACAGCCCGCGCAGCGCGCTCCTGGGCCTTCCCTGATCGCTAGGCAACGCCCTCGCGCTGGCGACGGTGATGCCGGCCAGCGTCGCGCGACGCTCCAGCTCCTGGAGCATCCGGGTCTTGCCCTGGCCCCCCTCGCCCAGCACGATGAGCACTCGTGCCGGAGTGAGGCCGGGAAGGGGGAGACGCTCGCTGAGGGCAGCCAGTGCCGCCGCCCTGCCCACCAGTCCCGGCACCGCCACCGCCGGGCCTGACCCCGCCGACACCCGACCCGACCGGATGCGGTCCGCCAGCCCGGCGAGCGCCGGACTGGGCTCCTCACTGAACTCCGCCAGACGCTGGCGGTAGTCTCGCAGCTCGGCGAGCGCCCCTCCCTGATCACCTTCCAGGGCCAGCGCCTCCATCAGCACCCGAACCGCCCCCTCGTTCAATGGGTCTCGCCCTCTTGCCCCCCGCGCGACTGCCACCGCACGGGCCGGCGTCCCTCCGGCCAGCAGCCGCCTGGCCTGTTGGACCAGCAGGGATACCGCGGTGTCACGCCGACGTCGCCGTTCGCTTTCCACCCACTCGTCGAACGGCTGGGAGCCCTCCAGGGTGAAGGCCTCGAGGAATTCACCCTTCGTGTCCCCCTCCTGCTCCCAGGCATCGACGCTGAGGTCCTCGCTCGACAGCGTGACCGTTTCTCCCTCGGTGACCAGGCGGCCGGGGCCAAGGCAGGTCCGGAGCCGGTGCAGAGCCTCGTTCAGCGAGTGTCTCGCCCGGTCACCGGATCGCTCCGGCCAGAGCATGGCCATGAGGTGGGCGCGCGACCGGCTGAGGCCGGGCGAAAGCGCGAGGTAGATGAGGAGGGCAAAGTGCTTGCGCCACAGGACCTCCACCGGGGCAGGGGCACCGTCAACCCGCGCGGCCGGTGGGCCGATGGCAATGAGCTGAAGGGGCGGCGGGCTGGGCACAGGGTCTCCGGTATTTCCGCTCGCTCCGCGCAATCTCGATGACGTGGAATGTCTGTAAGTAAGGTTGAGCCGCGCCGGATGGCCAGAGCGAGCCCGCCGGGCCCCTCCAGTGCCAGCCGCGAACCCGGCGCTCGTCAGGCAGGGATGCCGCGCTCAGGGCAACCCGCCACCTCCCGCAGCCGCTCCAGCAGCCGAACCATCGCCCAGGTGTCCCGCTCGCAGTAGGCCAGCAGGTCGCGGCGCAGCTGGTCGCGGTCGCGGACCTTGTGCGCCACGAACAGGAGCCGGGCAATCTCGACGCTCGCCACCTGGCCGTCCACGATCGCCAGGTCGTCATACGTCAGATCCGGCACCATGGGGTTGAGCACCTGCTTGATGCTGAAGCTCCCCGCAAAGCGCGGATGGTAGACGTGATGCTGAATCACCGG
>Ga0326726_10002720_pt1 | contig 16203 bp, 12 predicted proteins | sample MHFenrmetagenome_2_FD_207603 | JGI IMG/M metagenome (GOLD analysis project Ga0326726, IMG submission 207603) | Lab enriched peat soil microbial communities from Michigan Hollow, Ithaca, NY, United States - MHF15MN | ecosystem: Environmental > Terrestrial > Soil > Wetlands > Peat | place: USA... | reverse complement strand
CCTGACAGCCTTCGGACCCGGTGAGGACCGAAAGCCGATCAGACAGGCCTTGATCGAGCCACTGAGCGAACGTGAGCGTGACGTGCTGCGGCTGCTCGCAACCGATTTGGACGGCCCGGCCATCGCTAGCCAGCTCGTTGTGTCCCTCAGCACGATCCGGTCCCATACCAAGAGCATCTACGCCAAGCTCGGCGTGAACAACCGTCGGGCAGCGGTCCGCCGCGGCGAGGAACTCGACCTCATGTCGCGAGTCGACCGCCAACAGCGGCCCATCATCGTTCACGACTCGTAAGAACACGGGCTGCCCGACCCGGAGCTGACTCTCCGGCGCACTCGGGCCGGCTCTCCTCGGGCGGCTGCTGAACGGTTCACGCGCCGTCGGCGACCTTCCTCAGCCTGTGAGGCGGCTCGTCGTAGCTGGCGAACGCGATCTGGGCCCTTCCGCCCGCCCGTGATCCGAGCGAAAAGATCCCCACATCAGTCCCCACAGATGGGGAGGCGCGCTCCCCACTTCCGCGTCCACGTTTGGACCGCACCAACGAACGCCGGCTCGCCGGCGGAGTCGATCCAACAGAGCCGCAGAAAGGAGCGCGATGCGTGAAGCACGCGGGTCGAGGAGCGATCGCCATGAGGCCGGTCGTTACGAGATCCGCCTCAAGGGGCACCTCGATGCCCGATGGGCTGCATGGTTTGACGGGCTGAGGCTCAGCCTCGAGAGCGATGGCACAACGGTCATCCATGGCCCGGTCGCCGACCAGGCAGCGCTGCATGGCCTGCTCCAGAAAGTCCGGGACACGGGACTGCCGCTCGTCTCGGTCATCTGCGTCGAGCCCGATCGGCCCGTTGTCCCCTCCGTCGAGCCTCGATAGGCACCAACCAACTCATCGAAAGGAGACCGACATGACCAACGCCGTTCGAACCACGGCAACGAAACGACTCCCGATGGACGCCCAGCGGAAGACCGCCCTCACGGTCGGCATCCTGTTCGTGCTGACCCTCGTCTTTGCCATCCCCGGGGTCCTGGCTTACGGCCCGGTCCTCAACGACCCGGCCTACGTCCTCGGTCCTGGTGCCGGCAATAGCGTGTCCCTCGGCGCATTCTTCGAGATCCTCACCGTGATCGCCAACATCGCCACCGCGATGGTGTTGTTCCCGCTCCTGCGGCGGCAGAACGAGACCCTTGCCCTCAGCTACGTCGCCGCTCGCTTCATCGAAGCTGCGCTCATCGTCGTCGGCATGCTTAGCCTCCTGGCCGTTGAGACGCTCCGGCAGGACGGGGCCGGCGCCGATCCCGGCTCGCTGCTCGTGGCCAGCCAGTCGCTCGTCGCCGTCCATGACTGGACCTTCCTGCTCGGGCCCGGTTTCATGTCCGGCCTCGGGAACGGGCTGCTGCTCGGCTATCTGATGTACCGGTCGGGGCTGCTGTCGCGCCGCTTGTCGATCTTCGGGATCGTCGGTGGGCCGCTGGTGATGGCCTCCGGGATCGCCGTCCTCTTCGGTGTGATCGAGGCCGGCTCCACGGCGCAGGGCGTCGCGACGATCCTGGAGATCGTCTGGGAGATCGGGATCCTTGGCCTGGTCCTCATCTTCAAGGGCTTTCAACCCGCGGCTGCTGCCTCGCTCCTGTCCGGATCCGGGGACAAGAACGGGTCGACGGCCGCCCCATCATCGATGGTCCCTGCGACCAATGCAGGTGCAGCATGACCGCCGGCGGCGGGCGGACAGCAAAGCTCCCTCCACGTTGGGTTGTTCGGGCGGCCTGGGTCCTGCACCGCGCGCTCTACAGGTTCAGCGGCGGGCGCGTCGGCCTGCGGCCCCCTGAGGCTGGCGTCAAGTTCGGGATGCTGCGCCTCACAACGCTCGGGAGGCGTTCGGGCCAGCCCCGGGTCGCGATCGTCGGCTACTTCGAGGACGGCCCGAACCTGGTCACCTTGGCCATGAATGGCTGGGCCGAGGCGGAGCCCGCGTGGTGGCTGAATCTCCAGGCGCAGCCCGACACGACCGTCGAACTCAAGGACGGTCTCCGGGCCGTCCGCGGCCGCGCTGCGGAGGGCGAGGAGCGTGATCGGCTCTGGGCGCGATGGGGGGAGTTCAGCGAGGACTACGACGCCTGGGCGGCGATGCGCTCCGGGCAGACCGCCGTCGTGGTGCTCGAGCCTCGCGTGGGCGCGTGATTGGGAACGGCTCCCGGGAGGACGCCTTCCGGGGGCCGTTCATCCCAGGACTCTCGCCTCATCTTGACCGCGGCAGTGCCTCCATCGCGAGCGCTTCCAGTCAATGGCCCCGGCGTGCGAGGCCATGAGGTGATCTGCCTCCCGCCGATCTCCGCTCTCGATTGATCTTATGCACGCCATCTACGAACGGATCACGGTCGCGGGCTCCGAGATCGTGGGTGTCCGGCTGACCGCGGCGGGCCTACGCGCACGGACTGGCGCTGGCGCTGCCCGAAAAGGTTGAAATGGCGCGCCCGACAGGATTCGAACCTGCGACCTTCGGCTCCGGAGGCCGACGCTCTATCCACTGAGCTACAGGCGCGCGACTGGCGATGGTCCACGCTCAGATCGAGCGCAAAACCCCGCGGCGGTCGATGACGGCTGGTGGGTCCTACGCTCGATGAGCGCGCGGCCATGTTACCCGTTCCCACCTATGAGTCGCGATTCCCGGCACGCTCGGGCATACGCCGGGCATTGCCGCCGTCGTGGTCATTCCGACGACGTTGAAGCTCCAGACGCTGGGCTGGTCGGTGGGGTACGTGACCACCGCCGGCCGGATTCGAGAGATTAGTCGACACGAATCGGCAACCCGACCCAACCACCAGGTCTTCGGCGGCATCTGGACCTCCGACAAGACCGATCGACGGGCGACTTCGCGGCGAGCGAGCGCTACGATCGGTGGCCCGAGGGTGACATGGATGCGCTGACGACAGTAGCGAGATCGGCGATGTCGGCCGACGACGCGCTCGTTCGGCGCGCTCGCTCCGGCGATGTGGCGGCGTTCGAGGTGCTCGTCGATAGCCGGATCGATCGCTGCTACCGCCTTGCCTGGGCGATCCTCCTCAATGACGCCGACGCTGCCGATGCCACCCAGGAAGCCCTCGTGGCCGCCTGGCGCCAATTGCCGCGCTTGCGCGATCCAGCGGCCTTCGACGGCTGGCTCAACCGGATCGTCGCGAACGCCGCCCGGATGTCGCGCCGCCACCGAGGCCGCCTCCGCGAGGTGTCGGCCAGACCGGCCTACCCGGACGACGCGGCGCCAGAGTCCGAACCGGCGCAGGACCCGCATGCCCGATCGGCGATCGACGACTTCGTTGACAACGACGCGATCGCTCGCGCGTTCGACCGGTTGCGGCCACAAGAGCGCCTGATCCTGGTTCTCCACCACGTCGAGGATCGGCCGGTCGCCGAGATCGCGCGGACGCTCGGGATCCCGGTCGGGACGGCCAAGTGGCGGCTCCACAGTGCCCGCAAGGCGCTCGGGCGGGCGATGGGGGCAGAGGCATGAACGACCGAAACGTGACGGACGCCCAGATCTCCAAGGCGCTGCGAGCCCACCTCCCGGCCCAGGCCCAGGCGGGTCTCCCGCGGCAGGTCATGGAGGCGGTCGAGATCACCTCGCAGCGACGGCCGCTGCCTTCGTTCCTCGGCGCGCTCTCGGACGCGGATCCCATCGGGGCCCGACGAAGCCTGCTCATCGCCGCCGCCCTGTTGCTTGCACTGGCGCTCGCGAGTGTCGCGGCCGTCGGGGCGTGGCGACTCCTCCAGCGTGAGATCAGCCCGAAGCTGGACCTCACGCCGCCGGCCGACCTACCGGCCTTCGTCCTCTCGTCGTACGACCGGATGCCGCAGATGCCACCAGTGGCGATCACGACGCTCGAGGGCGGCTCGATCAAGGGCCGAATGTACGTCGATCGGTCTGGCGCTGTCCGCATCGAACACTACGCGACGCCAGGTGCCCTGGAGCCCGACACGTACAAGATCCTCAGCGGGACCACCATGGGCGAGTTGGCGATCGTCGGATCCACCAAGGAATGGGTCCAGCAGGACGGAGCCATCTCCGGGGACCCCAGGGTGTTCCTGCTCGCCGAGATGGAAGGCGGCGGCGCCTACAACCAACCAGGCTGCGAGGTAACGCGCCCTCAAGGAGATCTGGGAAATGGCACCGCGGCGTCGGGCTGGAGGTACATCGCAACCGATTACCTGATTGGGCGGCCGACGTTCCATGTCACCTGCGGCGGCGGGGACCTCTGGATCGACGTCCAGACGCGGCTGGTCATGCGCAGCCGGGGCCCGGCCCGCAACGCGTCCTTCGAGCCCGTCCCCGGCTCGTCCCGGACGATCGAGGTGACCGCGCTCGTCTTCGGTGAACAGCCCGCGGATCTCTTCGCGATCGCGCCCCCGGCGGGGGTGGCGGACATGTCCATCGATGAGTACCAATGCAAGCTCGAGCCGACCGCTTGCGCAACGCCCTCACCGACCCAGCCCCCGTACACGCCACTGCCCGGGGTAATCAAAGGCCCGCTCCCACCCCTGCCGCCGTCGCGTGTCTCGAACGGCTGGATCGCCTACTCGACGGACGGCCAGAACCCGGGCTCGACCGACATCACGACCGGAAGCGATATCTACCTCGTCCGCGAGGGCGGCGAGCCCAGATTGATCGCCGGGCGGCAAGGCGGGACGACGCGGAACGTCTGCCCCGCGTTCTCGCCCGATGGTTCAAGACTCGCCTATGGTGTGGCGTCGACCCAGGGGCGGGCCGTCCTCGTGATCGGCGTGGACGCCAACGGAGTCGCGGACGACCCGGTGCGAATCGCGGTTCCGGGATCAGGGCCAGGCGTGTGTGTCCGGTGGTCGTCGGATGGCAGGCGCCTGGCCTACCTCGACGGCGGACCCGTTGTCGTTCGGGGACTGGATAGTTCGAGCCCAGCCATCGCCGCTGGCGACCCGGGCGTCAAAGACCTTGAGCGCGGGCGCGATCCCAGCGATCCGCTGATCTCCCCTTCGGGCGATTGGGTGGTGCGCCTCAGCGACGACGGCAACCACTGCCAGATCGTTGTCGCGAGGCCGGACGGCACCGCCGCCCACGTCATCACGCTGACCTTCTGCCCATATGCGATCGCTGCATGGTCGCCCGACGGCCGGCAGGTCCTGGTCCTGGAGGACGTGGGGGAGGCGACCACGCTGCGCGCGATCGGGGTCGACAGCACCTTGACCGTACCGCTCGTGTTTGCGGTCGGGACGAATGGGGCACGCTCATCGCCCGGTCGGGGGGACGTCTCCTGGCAGCCGGTGTTCCCGTGACGGTTCCTGTCCGCGAATGGCGCGATCCAGAACGACCAACTCCTGCGACCCGAAGGAAATCAGCGATGAAGACACGCCCATGGACCCGGACAACGACTCTATGGCTCGCGACGATCGGCATCCTGTTCGTCGCGACCGCCTGCTCCGGGGCGGCGACGGATCGGTCCTCGCCAACGGCGGCGATCTCGACGCCGACTCCGGCCCCGACGCAGGCCGCGACAGCCGCGGCGACCACCGCGACAGCCGCGGCGACCACCGCGACAGCCGCGGCGTCGACCCCGGCTCAGGCAGCTTCCCCGGCGCTCCCACCCGGTGTCGTGCCACTGGTCCCCGGACCGCATACGGCGCAGGTCATGGGGACCGGCAGCTATCCCGGGTTCACGGTCGACGTGCCTGAAGGCTGGTACGACTTTGCGGGCTACTTCATCCTGAAGTACCCAGATACGCCACACCCGGTGCTGGGCCTCAGCGTATGGGACGTGGGCCAGGTCTTCCGCGACCCATGCCATTGGCAGGGAACCGGGTTCGATCCGGGGCCGGGCGTCAACGCTCTCGTCACCGCGCTCGTTGCCCAGCCGATGCGAGACGCCACCAAGCCAACCGACGTGACGCTCGCTGGGTACCACGGCCGGTACCTCGAGCTGTCGGTCCCGGACGACATCAGGATGAGCAAGCCGGGCGAATTCGACGCCTGCGACCTCGACTCGGGCGGCTATCGCGACTTCCAGGGCTGGCTGGGCAACGGCATGGGCAACCGGCACGAGCAGGTCCCCGGCCAGATCGACCGGCTCTGGGTCCTCGACGTCCAGGGAAAGCGACTGATGGTCGACGCCACCTACTCGCCCGACACCTCGCAAGCCGACCGCGACGAGCTGACCCACGTCGTGGAGTCACTCCGGTTCGTAGGCCCGTAGGCCCGTAGGCCGGAGCTTGCTAGAGGAACTCGGATCGACGCTCGCTTGCGACATCAAGCATGTCAGGCCAGTGAGGATGCCGGGCGCACGCGTGGCCTCCCCGGCGAGCTCCCCGCGGACCACCTGAGCGGCCGTCGCGTTTCAGCGCAAAACCCGTAGACCTACGCTCGGCGCCTGGACGCTCAGGGTCCTGCGCACACGCCCGCGGGCTCCGGAGGCCGACGCTCTATCCACTGAGCTACAGGCGCTCGAGCGTCGATCATACCGGTCGAGCGTGGATCGAGCCTCGGCGATCGGCCTCGTGCTCCCCCTCGGGCCTGATCCTCGCTCTGTCAGGTCGCCAAGGCCATCGATGCTCGCCCGCCGTCCATCGGCGATTGACCAACGTCGAGGTCGGCAACTACGATCCACGTCCGGCCAGGCGTTGGCCGTATGGCAAGGATGAGAACGACGACTGTGAGCGACGGACCCGAACGTAGCCGCACAACCGCGGTCCACGTCGTCTTCCGCCGGGTGATTGTGATCGAGTAGCCCGGATCCCGTGCTGTTCAGGTCGCCACCCGCCGGCCGCCGGCGAGGTGGCGTTTTCGTGCCCGGGTCACTCGACTTGGTTCAGATCCCAGGAGGCCGACCATGGCCAACGCGGTAACCGATCAGCTCCTGAGCGAGATCCAGGGCCTCATCCGTGAGCGGGAGCGCGACGGGATCCTGGGGCTGGCCGACCAGATCGAGCCCTCGGAGTGGGCCGAGCTCGTGCCCCGCCTCGACCCTGGTGAGGTGGCCGTCCTCCTGCAGTGGCTGCCCGACGAGGACGTCCCCGAGCTCCTCGAGGAGCTCTCGCCCGCCGAGGCCGCCCGAATCCTCCGGACACTGTCGGCCCCGGAAGCCGCGGCGGTACTGGCTGGCATGGACCCGGACGACGCCGCGGACGTCGTCGAGGAGCTGTCGGAGCCCGAGGCCGAGGGGATCCTCATCCGGATGGCCCCGGACGATGCGGCCGAGATCCGGGGCCTGGCCGACTATCCCCCGGAGAGCGCCGGCGGCATCATGACCCCAGAGTTCGTCGCCGTCTCGCGCGACGCCCGCGCCGGCGAGGCGCTCGTGGCGATCCGCCGCCTCGTCGACGAAGCGGAGACGGTCAACTACGTCTACGTGGTCGACGACGAGCGGCACCTGTTCGGGGTCCTGTCGCTCTACCGGCTCCTGCTGAGTCCCACCGACACGCCGGTCATCGAGCTGATGGCCCCAACGACGGTCCGGGTCCGCGCGAGCGCCGACCGCGAGGCAGCGGCGCGGCTCCTCACCGAGCGCAACCTGCTGGCGATCCCGGTCGTCGACGACGAGGACCACCTCCTCGGGATCATCACCGAGGACGACGTCGCCGACGTCCTCGAGGCCGAGACGACCGAGGACATCGAGCGCCTTGGCGGATCGCAGCCGCTGAACGTCCCGTACCGGCTGTCGAGCGTCCCGCTCCTTGTCCGCAAGCGGGCCGGCTGGCTGCTCCTCCTCTTCGTCGCGGAGGCCTACACGGGGACGGTGCTCCGCAACTTCGAGGACGAGCTGCAGGCGGTCGTCGCGCTCAGCTTCTTCATCCCGCTCCTCATCGGGACCGGCGGCAACATCGGCAGCCAGACCGTCACGCTCATCGTGCGGGCCATGGCCCTGAACGAGGTCTCGTTCCGCGACGTCGCCTGGATCGCGTTCAAGGAGATGCGGGTCGGACTGATTCTCGGGGCGATCATGGCCGTCGTCGCGTTCGGGCGAGCCGCGCTCCTGGGCGTCGGCACGGACATCGGGGTGGTCGTCTCGATCACGATCCTCGCGATCTGCCTGTGGTCGGCGACCGTGGCCGCGGTCCTCCCGCTCGCCCTTCGCCGCGTCCGGATCGATCCGGCGGTCGTGTCGGCGCCGTTCATCACGACCCTGGTCGACGGGACCGGTCTCATCATCTACTTCGAGATCGCCCGGTTCGTTCTTCGCCTGTGACCAATGGTCGGGAACGCAGCACGGACGCGCGTTCACGGCCGGGCGATGGGGCCCTCCGGGATCTGCTGGGTGATGCAGTGCGGCCCGCCGCCGCCGAGCGAGAGCGTGGCCCCGGGTACGGCCACGACCTCCCGATCGGGATAGACCGTCGCCAGGAACTGGAGGACGGGTTCGTCGCTCGGGTTGTCGGCGACCGGCACGATCACGGCCCCGTTCGCGAGGTAATGGTTCGCATACGAGATGGTCGCGCCCGGTCCCGGGTCGAGGACGCTGACGTGGAACGATCTCCCGTGTGCGTCGCGCGAGGCCCGGAGCCGCTCGAGGTTGACCTGGCCCATCCCGTGCTCGGACGCGGCCGGATCCGCCGGCGCCTCGAGGAGGACGTGACCCGGGGCGACGAACTGCGCGACGCCGTCGAGGTGGCCGTCCGTGCCCTCGGGGCCGATGTCCAGGCTGTGCCCGACCGGGAGCCAGACGACCGTCGTGACGCCGAGGTAGTCGCGTAGCCCCTGCTCGATCTCTTCGCGCGTCAGGTCCGGGTTCCGGTTCGGGTTGAGGAGGCACTGCTCGGTCGTGATCAGGGTCCCCTCGCCGTCGACGAGGAACGACCCACCCTCGAGCACGAAGGGCGCCCGGAACAGGCGCATCCCGAGGTGGGCGGCGATCCGCTCGGGGAGCCTCGCGTCGTCTTCGAACGGATGCCACCGCTCGCCCCAGGCGTTGAAGCCGAACTTGACCGCGGCGATCCGGCCGGCGCCATCCGTCACGAACACCGGGCCGTTGTCGCGGGTCCACGAATCGTCGATCGGCAGCTCCAGGACCTCGACCACGGCCCCGCACCGCGCGCGGACCTCCGAACTGCGGCCGGGGCTGCAGACCATCAGCACCGGTTCGAAGGCGGCGATCGCCCGGGCGACGGCCGCGTAGTCGCGCAGGGCGTCGTCGAACCGGTCCTTCCACAGCTCGCGGCGGGTCGGCCAGGCCATGAGACAGGCCGCGTGCGGTGCCCACTCGGGCGGCATGGAGAAGCCGGTCGCCGCCGGCGTGGACGCGTCTCCGTGGGTCACGGGCGGTCTCCATCGGCGGGCTCGTGGACACGGTCGAAGCCCGGTCGGCAGGAGGATACGACCGCCGGGTCCGTCCGGTGCCGGCGTCCCGGGGACCGACCGGGTCAGGCGGCCTCGTCGGCCCCGGCGTCCCCGGCTTCCGAGGGCGACCCAGCGCGTCCCCGGCCGGGCCGTTCGACCTCGCGCTCCGTCCAGCCCGGCCATAGCCGCCTCGCCGTGTCCAGGCGAAGCTTGCCGCCGAGGTGCATCGATCGCCACGTGCCGCGGTACCCGGGGAGGATCCCGGCTGCGACGACGATGTGACCGGCGATCACGACGGTGAAGGCGATCGTGGCCACCCGGTGGATCGCGGCAGCGACGGCGAAGGCCGGTCCCACGTGGAGGAAGACGAGGGCGACCCCGCTCCCGATGAGTGCCCCGAGGAGGACGACGATCGCGACGTTGGCGATCCGCTGGCCGGGATCGAAGTGGCCCTCGTGTCGCGGGAACCGTCCGGTGACGATCGCCAGCGGCAGGTGGACGAGCCAGCGGACGTCGCCCCGGTCATGGCGGAAGGTCTCGCGGAGGAATTGGCCGATGCCCCCGATCGCAAATGGGAGCGGAACCAGGGCCACCACGACCAGCGTCCAGCCCAGCCAGACGTGGAGACGGCTGTCCGGAATGCCCGTCGCGACGGCGAACGGCGACGGCTGGCCCTCGCGACCAGCCAGCAGCCACCAGCCGGTCGCGAGCAGGAAGAGGGTCACGACGTAGACCGCCGTGTGGTACCGGCGCGCCGAGCGCCGGTACCGTTCGATGGTCATTGGATCGGGGTCAGTAGGTCGGCCCGGTCGGCCCGGTCGGTGCCGACGGTGCGCCGGACGGGCCGCCCGCGCCGGAGCCGACGACCGTCACCGTGATCGTCTGGGTCGGTCCGGCCAGCGAGTGGTCGGGGTTCGCCAGCGCGGCGACGATCGTGTGCTTGCCGGGCGATAACGGCCGCGTCACCTGCCACGAGGTGCCGTACACGATGTCGTAGTCGGCCGCGTCGGTGCCGGAATCGAAGTAGAGGTGGACATGGTGGTTGCCCGTGTCGGGGGTCCCGAGCGGGACGTTCGAATCGAGCTGGACGTCGAAGGGGACCGAGACCTCGGCACCCTGGGCGGGGGAGGCGAACGAGATGGTCGCTCCGCCGCCGGTGCCGCCATTGGCCTGGACTCCGGCACTGCAGGCTCCGACCACGAGCGCCAGGGTGATCCCGAAGATGAGGCTTCTTGCCTTTGTGACCTGCAACGTTCCACTCCTTTCGGGGACTACGTTGGGTTGGTTGCATCGTCAACTACGACTATCGGACGGGCCCGGATCTCCGGAGCGTCCACGCGGTTCGTGCCGCGACCGTCCATGGCGGGCTGATCCACGCGGCCCTTGCCCCCGGTTCGTCCGGCTCTTGCGCGGCCGGCCCTCGGCGCCACGATGAGGACGATCGGAAGGAGTTCCAGAACGTGAGGCTCGAGCACACCAGCCGGCTCGAGTGGGAGCTGGCCGACGTCATCGGAGCGGTCGAGCTCGTCCTGTCCGGGCGTGCCGAGCGGGTCGAGCTGTGCAACCTCCACCACACCCGCCGGGTCCTGGCCGAGGCGCAAGCACGCTGCGCCGACCTCCCGATCGAGATCAGGGCCGTCCCGCGGGAGCGGTCGACTCGCATCGACCTAGTCGTCGAGCGGGTCCGCTCGGAGGTGACGAGCTGAGCGCAGCCGATCCGTCGCCGCGTGTGCCGCCCCACCCCACGGACGCGGCCCGGGATCCCTCACCGCCGTCCTCCTCCGGTCACGGCGGGGGACCTGCCTTGCACGGCTTGAAGCCGGGCGATCGACGCGTTCGGGTTCGGCGACCCCACGCTCGCTACTTCCGCTACGAGGCGCCGGGCCTGTTCGTCGCCAAGCCATCGGCCGACGAGCCGTCCGGCCCGCTCGGGCATGCACTGGCCACCGCACGCCATGCACTGTTCGGGCGGCCGCTGTCGTCGGAGGAGGAAGCCCACGAACGACTGCCGAAGTGGAAGGCCCTGGCCGTCTTCTCGAGCGACGTCATGTCGTCCGTTGCGTACGCGACCGAGGCGATCCTGTTCACCCTCCTGGCGGCCGGAACCGAGATCTTCGGCTACCTCATGCCGATCTCGCTGCTGATCGTCGGGCTGCTGATCCTGGTCACCTTCTCCTATCGCCAAACGATCAGGGCGTATCCGGGCGGTGGCGGCAGCTACATCGTGGCCCACGCCAACCTGGGCACGATGGCCGGGCTGGTCGCCGCCGCAGCGCTCCTGTGCGACTACGTCCTGACCGTCGCCGTCAGCGTGTCATCCGGGGTCTGGATGATGGCTTCCGCGGTCCCCGCGCTTCTCCCGCTCAGCGTCCCGATCATCATCGGCTCGATCCTCATGGTGATGGCGGTGAACCTGCGCGGGCTCCGCGAGAGCGGCACGATTTTCGCCGGACCGACCTACCTGTTCATCGGCCTGATGCTGGTCATGATCGTCACCGGCCTCGTCCGGGTGCTTGCCGGAGACACCCCCCAGGTGACGGGCGCCATTCCGGCGGCGGTCCCCGTCGAGGCGTTCGGGCTGCTGCTCTTCCTGCGGGCGTTCGCGGACGGCTGCTCGGCGATGACGGGGACGGAGGCCGTCGCCAACGGCGTACCGGCGTTCAAGCCGGTCGAGTGGGTCAACGCGCGCACCACGATGCTGGTGATGTCGATCATGCTCGGGGTGATGTTCCTTGGGACGTCGTACCTGGCCGGCGTTTCTGGCGCGATCCCGGCCACCAACCAGGCCATCCTGGCCCAGGTCGCCCTCGCGACCTTCGGCTCGACCCCGCTCTACTACCTGCTGGTCGCCGCGACGATGGGCATCCTCATCCTGGCGGCTCAGACGAGCTTCGCCGACTTCCCCCGGGTCGCGTCGATCCTGGCCAAGGACGGGTTCATGCCCCGACGGTTCGCCTTCCGCGGTGAGCGGCTGGCGTTCAACGCGGGGATCGTGGCCCTCGCACTCATCGCGATCGCCGTGATCATCCCGTTCGGCGGACGGGTGGAGGCCCTGATCCCGCTGTACGCGATCGGCGTCTTCGTGTCGTTCACCCTGTCACAGGCCGGGATGGTCCGCCACTGGTTCGTCGCGCGCGGGATGGGCTGGCGGCGGAGCGCCCTGATCAATGGCCTGGGGGCGGCGGCGACCGGCGTGGTGGCCGTGATCTTCGCGGTCGCCAAGTTCAGCCACGGCGCCTGGATCGTCATCGTCGTCATCCCGATCCTCGTCGCGGCGATGCTGTTCGTCCGCCGTGAGTACGCCCGTCACGAGGCCGCGCTCGCGGTCCGCCCAGACGTCGTCATCGCGCGACCGCACCGCAGCCAGCGGGTCATCGTCGCGGCCACGGCCGTGGACCGGGCCGTCGTCCAGGCGGTCCAGGCCGGACACACGATGGTCGACGAGGTTGACGTGGTCCACGTGGCGGTCGATCCGGAGGAGGGCGAGCGCTTCCGAGACCAGATCATGCGGCAGCTCCCGGGCGTCCACGTCGCCATCGTCGAGTCGCCCTATCGGACGCTCGTTCGGCCACTCATCCGCTACCTCGAGGTGATCCACGACGAGGATCCCGAGGCGGTGATCATCGTCCTGCTGCCGGAGCATCTCGAGGCCCACTGGTGGGACCGCTTGCTGTACAACCAGAACGCCGGCGAGATCCGGCGCGCCCTCGTCGGGCGCGAGCACATCGTCGTCCTCGACGTGCCCTACCGGCGCGAGCTGCCGGAGGCCGCCTGAGACGTCCGGGCCGGCAGCACGGGAGAGCCCGGCGGAGTTCCGCCGGGCTCTCCGTCCGCGCCGAAGATCAGTGACTGGTTTCGACGATGACCGGGTCCCGGGCCGGTGCGTTGTTCGGGAAGACCGCCAGGATCGACGGGCTGTCCGTCGGGCCGGCCGATCCGACCGAGACGTCGATCGGGTCGCCCAGGTCGCACGCGCCGCCACTCCAGAAGCCGCCGCACACGAGCGGGTCGATGGCCAGCGCCGGAGCGGTGGTGTTGAGCTGAGCGGTGTAGGTGCCAGTGTCCGGGTCGAAGTCGCCGGCGGTGTCGCAGAACTGACCGGGGACGTCACCTGAGAACCGGCCTGTGCAGGCGGTGACCTGATAGGACAGGTTCGGCGTGCCGTCCGACAGTCCGATCGCCTGCGCGTCGACGGCCAGCCCGGTCAGGTTCGTGTTGTAGACGGAGTAGTCGGCGAAGTACTCGGCCACCGGCGCGTCGAACGGGCTCGGCAGCGACAGGTCATAGACGGCGACGGTGGCCCCGAGCGCCGGCTTGACGATCAGGAAGTCGGCCTGGAGATCGGGATCGGCGAACACGCCGTCCGCGCCCACGTCGATCTTGACGTCGACCTCCTCCGTCTCGGTCGTGTTTCGGTTGGCCGCCCCCTGGACGACGAACTCGACGGGCTCCGTCGGTGCGTCGGCGTTGGTCAGGAAGTCGACCCAGCTGAGCCCGATGAGTGCGTCCGTGCCGGTCGGCAGGCCTTCCGGAGTCCCGTCGATCGTGCTGCCCGTGAAGGACCGGGCGCCGATCGCGACGATGTCCTCCTCGCCCGTGCTGTTGACCGGGTCGGTGGCCCCGAGCAGGTACAGGTCCGCGTGCGACGTGCCGGCCGCGGCGGGTGCGGTCATCTCGAGCGTCGAAGGCCCGCCGCTCAGGTCGAGCGAGGTCGACGAGACGCCATTCAGCGCGGCCGCCAGCGGTGCCACGTGCCACGGCACCCGGAGCGTGTCGCGCGGGGTCCCGCTCTGCTTGATCGTCACGGACCCGTCGACGTTCGGATGGAAGGCGTACCAGCCGAGCTCCTGGAGGTCTCCGATCACGCTCGGATCCAGGCGCAGCCGAACGTACACCTTCCGCTTGGCGCCGGGGCTCAGGCTGAACGTCCGCGACGATCCATAGGACGAGCCGTTCAGGGAGACAGCGACGGCGGCGACGCCGTCGGGCAGGTCGTTGTAGTGGACGTCCCCGCTGACGGTGTAGCCGTGCGCCTTCTTGTCGTAGTTCTTCACGTAGAAGGTCCGGACCAGGGTCTGGCTGCCGGCCGCGAAGCGGAGGCCGAACGACAGGCTACCCGGCGTGGCGAGTGACTTGGCGATCGCAGATTCGAAGACCCGCTCGCGGCCGGCGCCCATGACCGTCGCCGAGACGGGCGCGCTCAAGTCGTTGTTCTTCATGTCGCGGGTGGCGCTGTTCATGAGGAGCGCCTTGATCTGAGCCGGCGTCCAGGTCGGGTGGAGCTCGCGGAGCAGCACGGCCGAGCCGGACACGTGCGGAGCGGCCATCGACGTCCCTGAGAGGGTGGCCGAATCGGTCCCGCTGCCGACGCCCGCCGACGTGATGTCGAAGCCAGGCGCCGAGATGTCGGGCTTAAGGTCGTTGGTGAGCCTGGCCGGACCCTCCGAGGTGAAGTCGGTCATCGCGTCCGCGAAGCCCGGGATCGGACCCGGCGTGCTGTGCAGGGTCGCATTGACGGTTCCGGTGTTGAACGCCCCGCCCGGGCTGAGGACGTCCTGGATGGCGGCTCCGTCGCGGCCGGAGATCATCACCGTCGGGACGGTGATCGTCTCGCCGCCCGACGAGAGGTCGAACGGGAAGCCGGGGAACAGGGAGATCAGGACGACCGCGGCCGCCCCGGCGTCCTGCGCGTTGACGACCTTCTGCGTCCCGGTGCAGTCACCGTCGCCCGTGGCGCCCTTGTAGACGAGGACCGTCTTGCCGTCGAGCGAGTTCGCCGGCAAGGCGCTGCAGAACTGCTGGTCGGTGGCGCTCGGGTTGGCCGGATCGGCAACCGGGTCGACCGCGTTGCCGTCGAACAGGTCGGTTGTCAGGTCGGGGCCCGACGGGAGGTCCGGCGACCAGGACTGGTGGACCATGATCCCGTTGTCCGGCAGGGTCGCCGGGGCGGGGCTGTTGACCTCGAGCTTGAGCGCGGAGAACTGGTCGATCGAGGCCGCGACCGAGATCACGCCGCGTGCGTTGGCGGGCGTCCCGGTGATGTAGGCGGAGCCGCCGTTGGCCTGGTTCCCGGCGTTCCCGGCCGAGGCCACGAAGACCGTCCCGAGGTCGACCACCCGCTGCGCGGCGACGGCCTCGACGGAATTGAGCGTGCCGTAGTCGACCCCGCCCGAGAACGACAGAACGTCGGCGTGATCCTTCGTGTTGCCGTCCTGGTTCGGGTCGACGGCCCGCTCGTAGGCGGCTACGAGGACGTCGTCGGTCGAGTTCCCGACATCCCAGACCTTGTAGGCGAGGATCTTGACCTTGGGGGCGACGCCGGCCCCGATCTTGCCCGGGACGCCGATCCCGCAGCACGTCCCACCGGTGTGCGTCCCGTGACCATCGCGATCGAGCGGGTCGAAGTCCGGCCTGGGGATGTCGTTCGAGGGGTCGTCGTCGAGGACGTCGTAGTTCGAACCGACAAAGTCGAACCCGCCGATCACCTTGGCAGTCGGGAACGTCCCCGGCTCGACCACGTTCGGGTCGTTGCTGGCATAGTCGGCCGGGTTACCCGACCCGCCGAAGTCCTTGTGGGTGTAGTCGATCCCCGTGTCGACCAGGGCAAGGGTCATGCCCTGGCCCTGCGCGCCGAACTTCTTCCACACGCTGGGGGCACCGATGAACGGCACGCTCGTGGAGTTGTCGAGCTTGACGATCGAGACCGGCTGGACGGAAGCCACGTCTGGCCGCGCGGCGAGCTTGCGCGCCGCGCTCGGGCTGAGCGCCGCCGAGAATCCGTTGATTAGGGTGCTGTAGCGGAAGACGATCTTGCCGCCGGCGTCGCGAGCCTGGGCGAGGGCCGCCCGCTGGGTCCCCAGGGTCACCGATCGGGCATGACGCTGGGCCGGGCCGCTCAGCGTCTTGCCGACGAGG
>Ga0326726_10002719_pt1 | contig 16203 bp, 16 predicted proteins | sample MHFenrmetagenome_2_FD_207603 | JGI IMG/M metagenome (GOLD analysis project Ga0326726, IMG submission 207603) | Lab enriched peat soil microbial communities from Michigan Hollow, Ithaca, NY, United States - MHF15MN | ecosystem: Environmental > Terrestrial > Soil > Wetlands > Peat | place: USA... | reverse complement strand
GGCAGCATCTTGAACAACCGTCTCCCCTGTAGGGTGTCAGCCTCCAGGGCTCGCTGCAATTTCCGTCTGGCACTTCGACTGGTCATTAACTCCTGCACGCGCTGGTCCTCTTCCTCCTGTTGTTTCTTGGTTAGGGGGCGGTCGTTCATAGACAGAAGTCGACTGACAGAACCTTCTCTTGTCTCAATGATTTCCTCGACCTGTTTCTTCCCAAACTGTTCCTTTTCCAGTCGGTACATCCAGTTGGTCTGGTCATCTTGGAATCTTAGTTCGTTCGTGACCACCCGCCGTGCGAGGTCGTCGGCCGACACTTGGTTGCTCGGACCGGACTGAGAACCTACGCATACGGCAGGCAGAATGATAACCAGGGTCAAGGCCGCCGGAATGGGCCTCAACACCTTTCTATTGCTTGATCCTGCTATGTCAGCGCAGCGGCTTGCGTACCCGCACATTCCTTTCATTCTGTTTCCCATGAACAATTTAGCTTGGTTTCTTTGGCCTCGGGCTGATCAATGGGATCATTAAGGTCTCAAACCGCGAAGCAGATCGGCGAGATCGCGTTTCATCAACAAGACTTGATCGGAAACGTCAGCCAGCATCGCTGCTCGCTCATTCATCAACTCAATGTTGAGATCCTTATCAGCCGCGTTGGTGCTGGTGAGCAGCGCGATCCTCTGCTTCCACCGAGGAGAATCTGCAGGACCGATACGGCCTGCCGCCGCCCATCCCGCTCGCATCTGTTCCTTTCTGCTGGCCTGAGAGGCAGCTTCTGATGGAACACTGTTTAGGTAGGCCCGAATGTCGTCAGGGTAGTGGCTGTGTTGCTCCTCCGGCTGGCCCAGAAACTCCGCCAACATATTGGGAAGGACCCATGCTACCCGCTTCCCGCCGTGCACTTGGCGGAAGCTGCGCAGCGAAAATAGTGTAGAAATTCCGCCTGCGGCGAAGCCAACCGCGTTGCCCGCGCTTGAAGTCGTTTTGCTGAACTGGAGGAGGCCACTGACAATGCCGAGTCCAGTGCCGGCTGCAAGGACGGCAAGGTTGGTGCTTCCAATTGCACGGTCCCGTTTGTACCGCCACAAACTTCGCAGCTCTACCGTCTGTTCCCGCTCGTAGTCGATCTCGGCTACAACGGAATCTACATCGAGAGATGCCGCTATTACGGCGTCGGTGATCCGCTGGTGAAGTGATAGTTCCTCAAGAGACAGATCAGGTGCTGCGCCGGTTCCCTTCGCAGCGACTAGAGAGGAGAGCTTCTCGATATCGGATTCGATGCCCATGATTCGAGCCAGCTGCACGGCGTTAGGCGGAAGCCCGGAGCGCTCTCCCTCGTTGCCATGTGTATCAGCGAAGGAGGGAATGGCCTCAGTGGGGACAACGTTGAGTTCCTGCGCTGGGCATGGGGTGAACAGGAGCAAGAGAGTTGCCGCAACGACCAGGACACTTTGGGTTATGTACTTTGGGAGTCGCATAGCGTACGGTTGCCTCCTCTATTTATCTCTTCCACAGCCGAGTCGTGGGTACACATCCGTGAACATTGTCTCTCCGTCTACACACACTTAGCTGCAAATAAACAGATACCAGGTTATTAGAAACTTGCAGACCGCTCTGATTTTGGGGGGCGTGGTTTGTCTGATTCAACTCCGACACGAAGATGGACACGAGTGCCCATCTTCTTTCCTCTGGAATCCTCTATCTTTCGCACTCGTTGGCCGATGTTTACTTGAAGCAGAACTTTGCAGGGATGGAGGTGCTCGGACTACGATCCTTGCCTGCCGGCACGGTCCCGGGCGGCGTCCTCGACGATTTTCCAGTAACCCGTCCCTTTCCTAAGTCTTGCGTGATCCGAGGACCAAGGCAAGGACACCGCCCGCCAGCAAGACGACGCCGACAGCAGGGGGGAGTTTTTCGCTACTCTCAGTCTGAACACCGATTTTGGTATCTCCGATCTTCACACCGTGATCCTCGCGGTGGGGGATCGGTACGACCAACGACAACACTCCAAGCACCAGCAACAAGACACCAACAAAGGCAAGGTTCTTCATGCAGCAGCTCCGGTCAGGATTGCTTGGTTCAAATGCGCCCGAGAACCAGAAGAATCACAACAATCAGGAGGATGAGCCCCACTCCTCCCGTCGGGTAATAGCCCCAGCCTCTGCTATGCGGCCATCTTGGTAACGCACCCAAAAGTGCCAAGATCAGAATTACGATCAGTATAGTTCCAAGCATGTTTCACCCCTCAATTTCCACGCAACCACTTTGCCTGGAGAAGTCCTGCTCCAAGAGCCCGAGGCTCTACTGTTTGTTCTTCTCTTCTTTGGCTTCAGCTTTGCCTTCGGCTACGGCTTGGGCTTTTGCTTTGCGAATTTCCGCAAGGAACGGTTGCGCTGCGGCTGGAGCTGACACTTTGCCCAGGAGCAAATCCCGAGTCGTGATCTTTCGTCCGTAAATCGCCTTCCGAGAATCATTGTCTTGGCGGATCGATGCGCCTTCTAAAGTGAGCCCAGCAAACGCACCCTTCGCACGGGAGTAAGTCAGGATCTCTGTATCCAACTTCCAATCCGTACCGGCCGAGGCATGACGTCCAACTGGACCGGCTGCCGCTGAAGCGTCCGCTCCAAGCTGGAAATTGCTCTCGAGGAGCTTTTGCATCCCTTTTTCATTCTGAATGATCATTACCAGGTCCACAGCTTGTACACCAATCTGCAGGCCCCAGCTTCCGCCAGAAATTGTGATGAACGCGGGCGCGCTCCAGCCACTCGCTGTGCGGCAGGTGGCTACGCCTTTGCCTCCTTTACCTCCGAAAATAAAGCCACCCTTGACCAGGTGCGGTACAACGGCTACGCACTTTGCGTGCTCTAATACTTCTTCCGGAATTCCGTTGTCAGGCGCACTCATAATTTCGCGGACCACGTCGGTAGCGTTATTCAGCCGGTCGGTGGCGTCTTCCCGTGCCGTCCCTGCCCAGCCCAGCGTTCCGAGACTCAACATCGCAAGTAAGAACATTGCTTTTTTCATGGAGCACCCTCACTTCTGTTCTTCCTCATAAACGCTATGTTTGCGGCGGTCAAAATTTCAGTGACATGGGGCACACAACTCAGTGATTTTGAACACGTCTGGTTGACCCGCAGCATTCCAATGGTTTTCGGAACGGTCAATGACGGGTAATGGCTATGTGATGAACAACTTGGCGCAAACGAGGATGGCAACGACGGGTTGGTGCACCGGCGTTTGGCGCCGGAGCCGTCGCGTTAGTATTGGATACGCGCGGCACGGTCGCTGTATGCAATTCCCCATCGCTGTAAGCGCTGGACGAGTTCGGGCGCGACGCCGGCATCGCGGAACTGCCTTGCCGCCTCCCATACCTTCCCGCCACTGATATCCCCGTAGGCGCTGGGTTGAGTGTAAGGGCGCTTGGGCACCCCGGTGGGCAAGTGCTTGGTAAGTGGATATTGCAGGTTTTTGTCCATCCACGCGGCCAGGAGCGATGTGGTTAGAGCCTGATGAACCTCGGTCGGCAGCGGTTTAAAGACTGGCGTCCAAACCGGACTGATCATGATACGGGGATCGATGTTGTCGTTCGGCCTCCAACCCTGCCTGAGGTCTTCGGGCCCCAACTTGGGATCGGCAGATTGCAGGGCTTTGATTACGGCCACAAGCAGTCGCCCCGGTTCCGGTTGGTGGCTCTGCGCATTGAGATCGAGGAACCCGCCGATCACATATAGCCAATCCACGGGGCCGCGGTCCCGGTGCTGATGATTGCCGCTATTCAGGACGATCTGCAACTCATACCAGGCAGCCGTGAGATATTCGTTGGTCAACGCGCTACCGCCAACTCCGGCCGGTCCATTGGGAATGTGGGCAGCCGCCGGAGCCGCATCTCCCGGAATGATGTTGCACCACGTGCGAGAGTCTGCGTTCGGCCCAAAGAGGTCGCGCCCGCGCCCTTCGAGTCCAAACTCCTGTGTCATTTCCCAGGTCTTCACCAGTTGCCAAAGCTGGGTCGAGTAAACTCTATTGCTCAGCTCCGGGGTCCACGCACCTTCTGCTTTGCTAAAGCGTCCGAGGAGAGAGCGTCGGGCCTCAGACCACTGCGCGAAGGCTTCGACCACCGGGCGAATGTCGTGATCCGAAGTCTGGCCTGCAGCCAGTAGTGTACGCAGCGATGGCTTCTTTCCAGCCTTGCTTTTACTCTCCGCGGTCATGTCTCCATCGTAGAAGGCTGCGAACGCGCTCTGGACAAAGGCCGGTCCCCAAGCATCCTTGGGATGTACCCGAGGCAGCCATTGGTTCCAATCGGGAAGTTGCAAGGAGATCGGAATCTCACGAGCACTGAGGTTGCCGTCGGGACGAAACATCTCCGGGGTAATCTGCCTCGCAAGTTCACGGAGGCTGGCCGGAGTTGACGCCGCTCGGTTCGTCCCATCGGCGCCCTGGCGAACCAGGTATGGCAAGGTGTCCGTATCCTTCTCAAGGACCCAGGCGAGTCCAGCTCCGGCCGCCCAGCTTGAAATCGGTTGCGCGTCTAGCCCGGGTCCAGGTTGGTACGGAGGGTTCCAGGGGCGGCCAGGATGAGGCAGCGGCAAACTGCGAATGTAGCTTGCGATCTGCTCGCTCTGCAGCGTGGAGAGGCCATGGAAGCGGGCGCGGGCGGCAATGCTGGCGTTGGAAAAGTTGAAGTATTTCAGGTCGCGCCCATCCTGCGCATGACAGTCGGCACAGTGTGCCTGAATCCTCGGACTATTGGGCAGGCTGCTTGCCGCCAGCGAGGCGCTGTGCCAAAGTTGCCGCCCCGCCTGAATAGAAGCCGCGTCGGGCAGGGGTGGCGTCCAGTTTTCGGGTTCATCCTCCGCAAAATCGCTCGGCGGGATGACCTTCTTCCCCTCGAGGGTTAGAAAGTTCCATGCCAGGACGCGATAGGTGCTGACAACTCCGTCCGTCTGGTTGAAGCGGAAGCGGATTGTGTTATCGCCGCCGACAACCGTGCCGTTGGTGAGAGGAAGAGTCATCACCAACGTCGAAAAGCCTCCGCCGATTCCACCGTAGGTCCTGCCGGGTTCGGCGATCGTGACCGTGGTGTTGTTGAGGGGGACCCAGGCGCTGGTGTTGATCTGGACGCTGGCTTGACTCGCATACCGCAGCCCATGGATCTGTAGCCAGAGCGATCGCACCGACTCAGCCTGTCCCGCCTGAAGGGAGACGCTCCGGCTCACCGTCGTGCCGTCTGCACCCAGAACCTCGATCGGCAATAAAATCGGGCCTGTGCTGGTATCCGCAAATGCGATGGAAATCGTCAGCGCCGCCAGGAATAAACCAGCTGACAGCTGTTGCCATCCCGACAGGTATCGGATACGGCTGAGCCGCACACCAACCGATTGCACACCGTCGGCAGATCTTCCCATGGATGGCTTCTTCCGCGGCACACCATTGCGCCGGCGGGCGGCGTCGCGCGGAATTAGTTCGGTGTCACCTGACATATTCGTGTCTCTGGGATGATAAGGGCGCGGCCCGGGATTCATTCAGGGGTCATTTTCTGACTATCGGAGTCTCCTGTCACGCTATTTTCCAGAGCCGCATCGGCTCAAAATACACGCAACAGCGATTCACTATTGGCTTCGCTTTCACTTTTTAAGGAAGATGGAATTGACACTGGCGCGCGAGCTAACGGTCCGATCGCAGACCGCCCCTAAAAGGGCTTGAACCAGTAGAGAAGAATGCCGTAGCCCACCCCGGCAGGATCGCTGGTTTTGGCGGACTGAAAGGCCATAAACCGTCCGTCGGTCGAAATTACAGGGTTCGACGCCTTGCCGCCCTCATAGTCGTTGAAATGGGTCAGCCGGGTAAAATCCTTTCCGGTTCCGTCCAGCCTCAGCTTCCATATATCAATGTTTCCGGAACCACGCACACCTCCAAGTTGCTCGCACTGACGGTCCGCCTCGACGGCCGTATATAGCCCATCCGGGAAGATCCCTTCCACTTCGTTGTACGTCGCTGGCGCTTTCGAGAAATTCGTCACCTGGCCCGTTTTCAGATCAATCCCCATGACCGACGAATGGCCCTCCGGTTCGTAGCAGGTGAAAGTCATCTTGGTATCGTTGTCGTAGAAGTCCTGCGCCTCGAGGACGCAGCTTCGGTCCTTACTTTCATAGACCGTTTTCTGGTTGACCAGTTTGGGTACGCCGGAAAGATCCAGGTCTGCCACAACCAGTCGTGACGCTTCCGGCGCAACATCCGGCGATTGGGCAGCCAGTTGCGAAAATCCAATCTTTAGAGTCTTCTTCGAAATCGCCGCACCCTCGCTCATTTTCTGGCCCAATCTAACCGGCCTGGCTCCCCTCTCTTTGCTCAGGAACCAGAGTTCATTGTCGCGGGTACGGCTGGTGTGAACGTCCTCGAAGCGCTCCGGGCCGATCAGGATGTAATCCCCGGTCACGAGATGCATCACCCGGAGAAAAGCGGCGCCCGGCACATTGCAGGTCAGGCACTGAATGATGCGCGACTTCAGGTCTACCACCATGGCGTCGCCAAAACTCTTCGCCATAAATGCTACGCGCTGGTTGTCCGGAGAAATGTCCGCCCGTTCGCCGAAGTGGGTCAGAACCTCAACATTGGGAGGCAGGTGTTCGAGGGGGTTACCGGGAGCCCTTTCCATAAGCGGAAGAGCTAAGGCGAGAAGCAGGATAAGGAATCGCATTCCGGCAATGCTATCAAAGCACACGTCAGCGTGGGCTTGCGAACTTCCCCAGGTGGAACAGTCGGCCCCGGCAGACAATTTTCGATGTGTCCTGCTGACCAAAGCCTTGAAAGTCGCGACTAGTGGGGATCGTAGATCAGCTCGAGAGTTACTCCGCCGTAGGGTTCGGTGTCCAAATAGACGGCGCGCCCTTTGCCTTTCGCCGTGTTCCAGGCGGCGGCTTGCGATTGCGGAGCCCCGCGAGCGGTCATCAGCTTGATGGCCTCGTCCATATCGCTCACGTTCACACCCAGGTGATGAAATCCTTCCCCATGCTTCTTTCCATATTCCACATAGACATCCGGACCGGTAATTTGCTGCACCCACTCGAAGGGCGCGTCGCCGGTACGGTCCCATCCGAGCCACATCTCGTAAGTGCCGGGCTGGCCACGATACACACGATCGAGGCTGACATTGTGGTCTATCCGTGAAAAAGGCTTGAAGCCTAGGCTGGTGTAGTACGCGTCCACCTTTCGCACATCATCCACGACCCAGGCAAAATGAGTGATCTTGGTGACGGGGTAGTCATTGCCGGCACCGGCGATCGCGCGCAGCCGGAGGTCTGGGTCATCGATCAGCGCCACGGTGTGTCCTCCGCCTTGCGCGGCCGTGTCCAGATAGGCAATCCGGCCCGGTCCGGTTTTACCTTGCCAGCTGTCCTCGACAACCACGCTCACACCTCTTGAGGAAAAGTACCGGATCTGCTCGTCAAATTCTTTCGGTGATCTGACGGCATAGCCGAGGACGCGAATGCCATCACCGTGTTGACGCAGGGCATCACGCCAAAACTTGCCTGCGTGCACCGGTTGAATCCATTTGATCTCGAGTTCGTCAACGGCCGCGGTTGCCTGTTTTGCCGTAGCCGGGTCAGGCTGGCCGCGATAGGTCAAATGCAGGAAGTTCACCACTCCGTCACGATGGATATTGCGGACACCGAGGCGCTGCCAATAGTCCACCACACGGTCGATATCGCTTACCACCCAGATTACCTGGGCCACATGATGGTAGATGGCAGGGTCGAGCTCTGGCGCCGCACTCGCGCCAGGCGTTACCGAAGCACCAGGTGGGCCGCCCTGCGCCGCCCTGGTTTTTGCCATTGAGGTGTCGAGGTTTTCGGCAAGCAGGACAACGCCAAGAATGGCCGCCAGGATCAAGAGAAATCTGGATGAAAGGGATGTTGTCACACGACCTCCCTCAGACTGAGGACCGCAGACTACCGCCATTGTCTAAACTAGGCAACTCGGTGACTCCCAAGCTCTCTTGTTTGCCCTCTGGGGCGATGTCCCGTCCCTCGCCTCCTCACAGAACAGACAATAAGGAAGGGAAGCACTTCCGCTACTTTCGCACGGCCTTGACCCCTGCCCCATCCAGCGCCGTCTGGATAGCCTTCCACACCTCGGCCTCCGGTTTGTTGGCATCCACAAGCACGATGTTGGCCTCGGGAAAGTAGAAGGAAATCGCGTCCATCTCGCGATGATAGTTTTTGATGCGCTGCTCGAGAATCTGCGGATTATCGCTCTGGCGTCCGGTCGTCTTGGAGCGCTCGCGGATGACGTCGTCGGGTACTTGCAATTGGAGAGCAATCGGTTTGAGCTTCAGGTCGGGAACCATCTTGGAAAGATCTTCGGCCTGCACCAGGGTCGCGGGATAACCGTCGAGTGCAATGCCACGGCTGAGGTCGGCAGTCTTCAGGCGCTCACGCACGTAGCGGCTCATGGCCGGGTCATAACGCATCTCGGCCATGGACATATCCTGGGCGCGCAGGTGCTCGAGTTCTGCCGCGTTGTCCTTTATGAGGTCCTCGACCGAAATGTTGGGAACGTTGTAGGTCTTCGTGATCGAGTCAACCAGCGTAGTCTTCCCGCTGAGCGGCGGCCCGATGAGGATGATCAGGGGTGGCAAAGGGCTGGACTGCGGCGCAGGGCTCGCTGTCTGCGCCCAGGCATTTTCCAGAAGAAGAGGCAATAGGAGCAGAGGCAAAATGGTGAAAACGCTTTTCAGCATGGGACATTCCCGGAGAGTCAGAGATTTCCTGGCCCCGGTAGTATGCCATGCTTTGCGATCAACCTGGTGGGCTGGCCCACCCTTGCTGGCTGCGTAGCTCATCTCGGCTGGCCCGTCCTTCGCGTTCTTTGCGAAGGGTGGGAACGCGGAACCCTTAGTGGGATGAAGATTGGTCGGCCCTGGCAGACGATTTTCAACAAGCGTCTCCCGTTCCTGTGCAGTTAGAAAGCTGGGCGGACGGTGACACGGGAGTCATCAACAGCTAACCTGAAAGACCCTCGGGGCATTTCCTGCAATATCCGCCAAGAGCCTAAGAAATTGCGTTCGTGGTCGTGGCAGATTACGGCCAGTTAAACTGGTTAATTTTGAACTCATCGATTAACCGAACGGATACATGGTTTAACCGTCGGGTTAGCGTGAACTGACTGCCCGATCAGGCTCACCGTGTGCCCCCTTCCGCTGCAGGTATAACGTGCTGCGAATCAGCGGATTCATAGCAGCCAAGGCAATTTTCGCAAACCTCGAGCTTTGGCATGCCACCTGCAATCGAAAGACGAGTATCCATACGCAAAAAAGGAGAAACATTGAATGAGTACGGCACAGGTTCCCACTCTTGACATGAACAAGCTGAATGTTTTTATCGGACAATTTGTGACTGATCTCGGCGCCGCGGTCCATGCCGGCATGGTCGTCATTGGGGAGAAGTTGGGACTCTACAAGGCCCTCGTTGGGGAGCCAATGAGTTCTGCACAACTTGCCGCCAAGACGAAAACGGATGAGCGCTACTTGCGCGAGTGGCTGGCGTCACAAGCTGCAGGGGGCTACATCACTTACAACGAGAAGACCAACAAGTTCAGCCTGACTGAAGAACAAGCCTTCACGCTGGTGAACGAAGACAGTCCTGCATACTTGCCCGGGGCATTTGAACTGGCTCTGGGTTCGCTCGCGGCGGTTCCACGGATCGCGGAATCTTTCCGCACTGGCGACGGTATGGGTTGGCATGAACACGTCGACGGCGTCTTCCATGGGTGTGAAAAGTTCTTTCGTCCCGGCTATGCCGCTAATCTTGTAAGCGCATGGATTCCCGCCTTGAGCGATGTCCAGGCGAAGCTGGAGGCGGGGGCGCGAGTGGCCGACGTAGGATGCGGGAAAGGGGCTTCCACTCTATTGATGGCAAAAGCATTCCCCAAGTCGCGATTCTTCGGATTCGACTATCATGACAAGTCGATTGAGGCAGCCCGCGAGTCCGCCAAGCGTAATGGTGTCGCCGACCGCGTCACCTTCAATGTGGCACGGGCAAAAGAGTTTCCCGGCAAAGACTACGACTTCGTGGCCGTCTTCGATTGCCTGCATGACATGGGCGACCCGGTCGGGGCAGCTGCGCATGTCCGGCGGTCCCTGGCTGAGGATGGAACATGGATGATCGTTGAGCCCTTCGCCAATGACCAGTTGAAGGACAATCTGAATCCCGTGGGCCGGGTCTATTATTCTTTTTCAACCCTGCTGTGCACGCCTTGCTCGCGATCGCAGGAAGTCGGACTATGCTTAGGTGCCCAGGCCGGCGAGACACGCATTCGGGAGGTTGTGACCGCGGCCGGCTTCAACCGTTTCCGCCGAGCGACGGAAACACCGTTCAACATAGTCTACGAAGCCAGACCGTAATTTTGCTTGACCAAACGTGCACGAGCGACGGCCTCCACAAGGAACGCGCGCCGTCGCTCTTGGACGACCTCGCCCGCCGGAGTACACGCCCTTTTGCCTGACTCGGCACGCCGATTACTGGTGTAATGGCGACCGGTCACTCGGATCGGGGGCCAGAACCGGGCGAACGCACGTGCCAGTGATGCCCGGAGTGCTGGAACGACTCATCTGCGATCCATCGTAACCGACGTCCGATCACCCGGCTGCCGCTTGTCCTACCGTATCAGACTCTAGGCCTGAGGCTCCCCACCCTTGCATTTTTGGGAAGGGTGGGCCAGCCTCCGTTTTCGCCTGAACTGAGGAAGTCTGCAGATCAGAAGAAGCGCTACTCCACAATCGTGAAGATTTCCCGATATCCGGATTCCACGTATGGTGTGAACTTCTGGTAGGCTTCCCGCCAATCGTTGTTGCTCATACCCTTCAAGCCCATCTGCTCGTAGGCTGCGAGGCTCGGATACGTTGTTTCGAGCACCATCGTGTAATAGGGGCCAACCAGGTCGGTAAGCACGCGAAACGAGTCGCGTCCGTAGCCCAACCCCTGTGCCACCTTGCCAACCGCCTTGAACGCCGTCAATGCTTCCCGCGCCTTGCCGAATTGCAATCGAAATACATCGCGCACCAGAATCATTTCGACCTCCAGAATCGTAAGGAAAATGGTAACAAACCACATGCCTGGGCGGCCAGGCGAGTTCCAGCAAGGAGGCAGTGGGCGCGGGCGCCCGGTGTGGACTTGGGTTCAAGTTACGAGAGGCAACCACGTATGTTGGAAATTGGTTGGGCGCGTCGGCTGCCGTGGGTGCCCATCCCTTTTGCGCGTTCTCCGCGAAAAGGTCGCCATGCTACGCAAACGGCACTTAAAGAATCGACTCCCGCTGTATGCTCTCTCGGGCCGTGCGGCATCCAGAACAGAATGACTTACCTGGTGGACTTCGGAGGATCTGGCAAGAACTTCATCGAAATAGGCAAGAGGTCCAAGGTTCAGGAAACTATGCTTAGGCTTGCGCTGCCCTTGAGCATTCGGAATTTCGCAGCGTAGGAGAAACGATGCAGAAACGCAAACTTGGAAAAAGCAATTTGGAAGTCTCCGCTCTCGGCTTGGGCTGCATGGGAATGAGCTTTTCTTACGGTCCGGCTCCAGACAAGCAGGAGATGATCTCTCTTCTCCGCGCAGCCGTCGACCGTGGCGTCACATTCTTCGACACCGCCGAAGTCTACGGGCCCTTCACGAACGAAGAACTCGTAGGTGAAGCCCTGGCACCCTTTCGTGGGAAAGTGATCATAGCCACGAAGTTCGGCTTCAAACTCAAGCCGGACGGCAGTCCCGGTTTCGTTGGTCTCGATAGCCGCCCAGAGCGCATTAAGCAGGTCGCCGAGGGCTCGCTCAAGCGACTCAAGGTCGACGCCATCGATCTCTTCTATCAACACCGCGTTGACCCGGACGTGCCAATCGAAGACGTTGCGGGGGCAGTGAAGGAACTGATTCAGAAAGGTAAGGTAAAGCACTTCGGCCTTTCGGAAGCAGCCGCGAAGACGATTCGTCGCGCTCATTCCGTACAGCCGGTCACCGCAGTCCAAAGCGAATACTCGCTGTGGACGAGAGGCCCTGAAGCGGAAGTGCTGCCGACGCTCGCGGAACTGGGAATCGGCTTCGTTCCTTATAGCCCTCTGGGGAAGGGCTTCCTCACGGGAAAGATGAACGAAAACACCACGTTCGACAGTTCGGACTTCCGCAAGACGCTTCCTCGCTTTACGCCAGAGGCTCTGAAGGCGAATCAGGCGCTGGTTGATCTGCTTGGCAAGATCGCAGACCGGAAGAAAGCCACACCTGCTCAGATCGCGCTGGCCTGGCTGCTTGCGCAGAAGCCGTGGATCGTTCCGATTCCAGGCACAACCAAGCTACATCGCCTCGAAGAGAACATCGGAGCGGTTGCAACTCAGCTTACGTCCGACGATCTCCGGGACATCGAAAGCGCCGCCTCAAAGATCACGGTGCAAGGTGCCCGGTACCCCGAAGCCATTGAGCGAATGACCGGCCGCTGAGCCGTAAGCTCATGTAGAATTTGTGGCAATTTTCGCATCAATCAACAGGGTGGATATGTTGGACGCATCAGACAAAAGCCTGCTTGACGCTCTGTTGGACTCATGGGAACGGAACAACACCATCCTACTCAACCTTCTCCGCACCCTACCGGAGGGCGGGTTGGAGGCCAGGGCAATGGAGGGCAGTCCATCCGTCGCAGAGCTGTTCATGCACATTAACTATGTACGGCTTGTGTTCGTCTCCGAGGACGCCAGCGAGTTCGCCCGAAACCTGCCCGAGGGAGAATGGAGAGCCGAGCGCGACCGCGGCCACATCGCCGCGATGCTGAACGACAGCGCCGAGGTGGTGCGCGACGCGGTTAAAGGCAGGCTGGAGGCAGGCCGCGACATGGACCTTCACTACGACCACCCAATCCTGCTGCTCCAGCACATGGTCTGGCACGAGGGCTACCATCACGGTCAAATCAAGCTCGCACTCAAGTTGACGGGCCGACCAATGGCCGATGACGAAGCCGGTCCGGTCACGTGGAAAGTCTGGATGAACAAGACATCGAAGTGAGGCGTCTTAGTGCGTTGACAAACACGCACAATCGGGGAAAAACGGTCCGACCACGAAGGGCAAACACGGGTGACGGGGAGCCGAACATGAAAAAACTAATTTCGCTCTGCGTAGTGTCTTTGCTCATCGGTATGACGGCCACGACACTATCCGGCACCCCGGATCGCGGTCGCAATGAGACCACCCAGAACCGGTTTGTCGGAGCGTGGCGGCTGGCCTGGCTCGAAGAGGAAGGCGCAGACGGGAAAATTTACAGGGCTGACTGTATCGGCCTACTTGTCTACACGCGCGACGGCCACATGTCGGTCCAGGTGATGTATCGGAATCCGCAGGCCAACTCGAAGGTAGCGACCAACGCTGCGCCGGTGCAATACGCGCAGGGCGGCTACGAGGCCTCCTTTGGCAGATATGAGATCGACGAACGCGCTCACCACTTCACCTTTCACGTCGAGGGCGCACTGGTGCGGACCCTTATCGGCAAAGACCTGACGCGCGTATTTGAGTTTTCCGGCAAACAGCTCATCGTGAAGGCGTCTAGCCCGGATGAACACTGGAGAGTCGCCTGGGAGCATTACTAGGCCACCGGCCGGGCGATGTGGTCTGGTTGTCGCCCGGCGAGAAGCACTGGCACGGGGCCACGCCGACCACGGCCATGACGCACATCGCCATTCAGGAAAAGCTCGACGGTAAGGTTGTTGATTGGATGGAGCAGGTCAGCGATAAACAATATCGCGCCGGGAAATGAGGGATACTCAGGATGAGCAAGAAGCCAACGCGGAACGATTCTCTAAGAGACCGCCTTTCCCGATCTCGCGAAATTAACATCACTGTGACCGGCAGAAAGTCAGGACGTACCATCTCAATCCCGGTTTGGTTCGTGTTCGAGGACAACAAGCTTTACCTCCTGCCAGTGAAAGGTTCGGACACACAGTGGTACAAGAACGTGCTCAAGAACCCCTCGATTCGAATTGATGCGCGCGACGCTGAACTGCGGGCAGTCCCTGTCACAGACGCCGAACAGGTGTCGTCTGTGATCGAGATGTTCCGAGCCAAATATGGGACAAGCGACGTGAAGAAGTACTATTCGAAGTTCGACATTGCCGTGCTTGCCCAGATGCAATGAGCGCCATGATGATCGCAAAAGAGGTATTCTCGAAGCCGTGAAGACCAACGTCAAAACTCCACTTGCGTGGCGCGCAGACAAGATTCCGGGCCCAAACGAAGCAGACACCGCCAAGTTATCCCGTTTGATTGCCGCCTACGCCCCTCATGATGGGAGCTTTGAGCTGCGCATCCCTGGTTTGCACGCCAGCCGCCTTTCACGAAGCAATACTGAATGTTTTCATTCTCTCCGGTTGCCCTCGTTGTGCATCGTCGCACAAGGAGCAAAGACCGTCATCGTGGGGCAGGAGGTCTATGAGTACGACGCATCGCGCATGATCGTGTTCTCCGTTGCACTGCCAGTAGCTTCCCAGATCACGCAAGCCAGCCATTCCGAACCTTACCTTGCTCTTAAGCTTGACCTCGACCCGCACAAGATTGCCGACTTGGTCTTAAAAGTGTTTCCGCACGGTCTGCCTCCAGTTCAGGAGAGAGGCGCAGTTTACATCACTGCGATCGACGTAAGCATCGTCAACGCCGCGACGAGGTTAATGGAATGTCTAGGACTGCCGGGGGACGCTGAACTGCTCGCCCCACTTGTGATGGATGAGATTCTGATCCGGCTCCTACGCAGCCCCATCGGTGTTCGGGTCGCTCAAATGGGCTTTGCAGAGTCCAGTGTGCATCGAGTTGCGAAGGCCATCTCCTGGCTGCGCGCCAACTTTTCTCAACCCATGAGGGTTGAAGGCTTGGCCGGGCTGGTGCACATGAGTGTTTCCTCTTTCCACGAGCACTTTAAGTCAGTCACCTCGATGAGCCCGCTGCACTATCAAAAGGTGCTGCGCCTTCAAGAGGCGAGGCGTCTCATGTTGTCGACAATCATGGACGCGGGTACTGCAAGTCAGCGCGTGGGTTATCTAAGCGCTTCGCAGTTCAGCAGAGAATACAGCCGCTTCTTCGGGAGTGCGCCGACCAAGGACATCGCCAGACTGCGTCAAGAGACTGGACTTCGGGTCTGACCCTCCGCAGTTGATTGGCGAAAACAAGGCGTGGGTGTTGAAAAAGGTCACTGTGGTTGGGCCGGGGAGTGGTGGCTAAATGAGGCTGCCCCACCCTCTGCGGTTTTCAGAGGGTGGGAACCTGTGCGGGGTGGGCCAGCCCACCCTGGTTGGCTGCGTAGCTCACCTCGGCCGCGGAACTCTTAGGTGCGGACCTTTTAGTTGAGGAGAATTGGTCGGCCCTAGAGGACGATTTTCGAACTTTTCTGCAGCACGCGGCCTGAAATCAAGGCATGTATACGGGATGAGGAGCTAGGATCCTCAGCCCAGAGATGACGGACCAGCTCTGCCACGGTACCGCTGACGGGTACGGTCGCTCCGCTCCCTCTTGCGTTATCTAATCAAGGCGATTCAGGCTGAACGCCAGTTTCCACGAGTCGCCATCTTTTACAAAAACCGACGTGCCATACACCGGCACCGACGTGAGCTTTTGACCGTCGCACGTTCCCTCGGCGGTTCCCTTACGGCTGAGGATGCCAACGGTCGGCGAGAGCAATGTGCCTACACCGTCGGTTACGCTGACGCTTTTGATGTCGCATCTTGCCGAGGTCCAGTCTCTTATCGTGTCCGCCTTGTTGGCAAAATATGTGCCGAATATGTTTTGGAACGAAAGGTCTTTTGTCGTCAGGTCTTCGAGCTTCGCGGCGTCCTTTGCTTTCCAGGCTTCCCAGACGCTGTTTTCAATCGCCATCATAGCGGCGGTGCCTGGGTCGGCGGCTGGCTTTGTCGGGGCTTTGTCCTTCGTCGGCTTCTCCTTGTTGCGCCCCGCCTTTGCGGGCGGCGGGTTCTTAGGATCGAAAATCAGATTTTCGCCGTGGAACGCCGCCCGCCACGTGTCGCCGGTTCGAGCCCAAACAGTCGCAGCACGGATCGGGCTCGGGACCTTCATCGACTTCCCGTCCGGGGCGGTGCAGCTTCCGTCAAACGTTCCTTTATAGCTAAGCACGTAGGTGTCCGCATCGATCTTGCCCATCTGCGGGTCTTCAAGCTTCCAGTCTTTGACATCG
>Ga0326726_10002717_pt1 | contig 16207 bp, 16 predicted proteins | sample MHFenrmetagenome_2_FD_207603 | JGI IMG/M metagenome (GOLD analysis project Ga0326726, IMG submission 207603) | Lab enriched peat soil microbial communities from Michigan Hollow, Ithaca, NY, United States - MHF15MN | ecosystem: Environmental > Terrestrial > Soil > Wetlands > Peat | place: USA... | reverse complement strand
AGCTCTTTGCTGTAAAAGCCCTTCGCCTTGGCCACTTCCTCAAAGTAAGGATTTACTTCGAATAGTTTCGTCCCGGACAAGACATTCCTCACAAAGCTGATCGCAAACAAGGGTTCGATCCCGCTCGAACAACCTGCAATAATACTGATCGTCCCGGTTGGCGCAATCGTATTGACCGTGGCATTGCGCACCCGTAGGCCCTTTTTCGGATAGATGGACTTCTCGTAATTTGGAAACACACCACGTTCCGCGGCAAGGAACTGAGAGGCCTGAAGAGATTCTTTGTGGATGAAACGCATCAGCCGTTCGGCGAAATCGATCGCTTCATGTGAATTGTAGGGAATTCCCAATCGAATCAACAAATCGGCAAAGCCCATTACCCCCAACCCGATCTTCCGGTTTGCAAAAGTAATTTCCCTAATTCGGGGTAGAGGAAATTTATTAACCTCGATCACATCGTCGAGAAAACGGATTCCCCACCTGACCTGTTCTCGCAGCTTTTCCCAATCCACCCCGTTTCCCAGGATCATCTTCCCAACATTGATGGAAGCCAAATTGCAGCTCTCGTAAGGCAAGAGGGGTAACTCGCCGCAGGGGTTTGTGGCTTCGATCTTTCCCACCATGGGAGTCGGATTTCTTCTATTGATCTCATCGAGAAAGATCAAGCCGGGGTCGCCCGTGTGCCACGCGGCATTAACGATCAAGTCGAAAACGGACCGTGCCCTCACGCTTCCGGTTTTTTTGCCCGTCCTCGGGTTGACGAGATCATAGGATTTTTCATGGACAACGGCTTCCATGAACTTCTCCGTGGCCACGACGGATATATTGAAATTGGGAAAACGGTCTTTTTCGAGCTTCGACTCAACAAATCCCAGAACATCCGGATGGTCGCATCGAAGGATACCCATATTGGCGCCGCGCCTCCGTCCTCCCTGCAGGATCACGCCCGTGGCTTTGTCAAATATTTCCATGAATGAAATGGGTCCAGAGGCCTCTCCTTTCGTCGAAACGACCAGATCGCCCTGAGGACGTAAACGGGAGAAACTAAATCCTGTCCCCCCACCTGTTTGATGAATGATGGCCATTTTCTTCAGGGCTTCGAATATACCGCCTATGGAATCCTCCACAGGAATGACAAAACATGCAGAAAGCTGCGCGAGCGAAGTCCCCGCGTTCATAAGAGTGGGCGAGTTCGGCATAAACTCAAGGCTTCGCATCATGTGATAAAAGCGTTCTTCAGCGTGCTCCGAAGAAATCCTGGATTTGAAATTTCTCTCCGCGTGTGCGACATGGGCTGCAACCCTTCGAAAGAGCTCACTCGGAGTTTCGACGACGTTTCGATCGTCGTCCTTCAGGAGGTACCGTCTTCTCAGCACCTCCAACGTATTCAAAGGCAGTTTCAGGTCGTCCTTTAAGCCGAGGGCAGATTTGACCAGGCGAACTTCGCTTCTCTTCTCCCGGTAGAGAATATAGGCTTTCGCGATGTGACTGTAACCTTCTTCCATCAGCGCTGCTTCCACGATATCCTGGATAGCCTCTACGGTGGGGATCTGATTTTTAAAGATGGACGTTGCTTCCCGGATCACCACGTTGGTGACAGAAGACCCAATCTGGTTCGATCTCGCCTTGTCCCGCAGCACCTCATCAGCTGCCTTTTGAATCGCCCGCTCGATTTTTCGCCGATCAAAAGGAACCACGGCCCCATCCCTTTTCCTAATCCGCCGGGGTAGTGTTAATTTAGCCAAAGGGATCACCTCGATTGCTGAGAAGACAAAGCCTTTCGGTTACGGTAAGAGGAAAAGAGGCCCGTATCGTCATTCGGTTACGTTCATGGGCTCGAGAAGTCCACGCCTGCGTGCCGAAACGCAGGCACTTCGGCGTGCAGGCACGTAACCATTAGACCCTAAACGAAACCGGCTTCGTAGCCGTAACCCGAAACCGCAACCAATTTTCATGAGAATACTGACGAATAACCTTCCTAAATATAATATACTAAATTCTTGTAGATATTTCGATAAAAACTCACGTCCGGCCTTGAAGAGATAAGATATTTCCCACGGCTTTTCTTATAATTATAGAGAATGAAGGAGGTTCTTCTGAATGAATCTGACCAGCCAGAAATCTGCCGAGCCATTGAGGAGCACCGACTGGATTACTCTCTTCCTGTGCGGTGACGTGATGACCGGAAGGGGCATTGACCAGGTCCTGCCACACCCAAGTGATCCCGTAATTCACGAGGATTATATGAAAGACGCCAGAGGGTATGTGGAAATTGCGGAGAAGGTGAATGGCCCAATTCCTCGCTCCGTTGCCCCGGCCTATATCTGGGGAGATACCCTGGATGAGTTAGAAAGGATGGAACCCGATCTAAGGATCATCAACCTGGAAACAAGTATCACCCAAAGTGACGATTATTGGAAAGAGAAAGGGATTAATTACAGAATGCATCCGGAGAACATCGATTGCATCGCTGCGGCCAAGATCGATGTCTGCTCTCTTGCGAATAACCATGTCCTCGACTGGGGTTACGCAGGACTCAAAGAGACGCTTGAAACGATAAAAAAAGCAAAAATAAGGGGCACAGGTGCTGGGATGGACCTCGAAGAGGCCGAATCCCCTGCGATAGTGGAGATTAAAGAAAAAGGCAGGGTAATCGTTTTCGCCTTCGGGTCGCCCACGAGCGGTGTCCCGTTGGATTGGAGTGCTTCCAAGAAGAGACCCGGGGTCAATTGGCTCAAAAATTTCTCGGATGACAGTGTCCAGCGCATCCTGAAAAAAGTGAAAGAGGTGAAAGGAGGGGGTGATGTCGTCGTTGCTTCGATTCACTGGGGAAGAAACTGGGGATACAATACTCCTCGGGAGGAGACCGATTTCGCTCATCAACTGATTGATAAGGCGGGGGTTGACATTATTCACGGCCATTCTTCGCACCATGTCAAGGGGATTGAGGTCTATCGTGACAAGCTTATCCTTTACGGCTGTGGAGACTTTCTGAATGACTATGAGGGCATCGGAGGTTACGAGTATTACAGGGCCGACCTGGGCCTCATGTACTTTGCGAGCATTGACCCATCGACGGGAAGGCTTATTAAATTGGTAATGACTCCCACTCAGATCAAACACTTTAGGGTGAACCGGACGTCAAAAGACGACGCCCTCTGGTTGGCCAATACCTTGAACAGAGAAGGGGAAAGGTTTAATACGGGAGTAGAATTGGATGAAGATAATCTATTAACACTGTCGTGGTATTAAATGCCGCCGTAATCAAAGGTGAAGACAGAGCTCTTCAACGATATGGTCTTTCAGTGAGACGGAAGAATTCCCCTCGGCAGGTTGAGAACACTACGTATTGGGGAGCGGGAGAATCTATTTTTGATTAGAATTTAAAGCTGACTTGATTTATAATGGTTTTTCAAAAAAAAGAAGAGAGTGTGACCGAGTGAGAAGGAGTTTCCAGAGATGAGGCGTGCCCATAAAGAAATAAAGAAGGAAAAATCATGAGAAATATTTTTATTGCATTAATCTTTTTTTTCATTATATATATTTTTTTGTTCCTGCGGAAATCAAAAGGGGAGACCGGATCCGGGAAAATGAGTCGATGTATCGAGATGCTCGGACTCGAACCGGGTGCCTCACAGGAAGAAATAGCCCAGGCTTATAGAGATTTGGCTAATGTCTGGCATCCTGATCGGTTCGCGGGTAATCCACGCCTTCAAAAAAAAGCGGAAGAAAGAATAAAGGAGATTAATGCCGCATACGAATATATTAAGTCTTTTTACGGCCGAACATAATTTGGGTAGAGAGAGAAATTTGCTTTTATGAGAACTCTTGTTGACGTAGAAAGGAGGTACGGGAGGATGAGGTCTCTACTAAGTGTTCTGATGTGCATAGCCGTTTTACTGGTGATTTCGTCATGTGCAACAACCCCTCTCGGTGAAGGTGAGCTAAGATTGTTAAGAATCCAAGTCCCTGAAAACGGAAACCTGAGAGTGAGCAGTTCTTATCGATTTATCATCAATTTTGAATCAGATGGTAGTGCAGAGATCATTAGAGCCGTTTGCATCTGTCCAGGTTCCAGCCCCCGCATTTATAGACCAGAGGATGTGAGGTATGGATCCAAAGCGGGGAATTTCAGCCTGTGGCTTTTCGCTTGTGACTATGGGACACAACGATTGGAATGTTATGTGGATTATGTCAGTAGCGGAAAAAGACAGCGGAGTAATTCGGTATACGGCCTTACCTACGGAATAAACTGAGAGATTTTCTAACCGTGATGGATTTGAGCACAGAGATTTCAGCTGTCCCTATTTTTTTGCTGGCCAGCGATTTTAGCCCACGAATCGCGAAGGGTGACAATACGATTGAACACCAGTTTTTTGGAAGAAGAATCTTTCAGATCAATGCAGAGATAGCCGAGCCTTTCAAACTGATACTTGCTTCCGGGTGTCGCACCTCCAAGGCTCGACTCTACTCGGCATGAGGTGAGGGTTTCCAGCGAGTTTGGATTCAGGTGTTTTGTAAACTCATCTCCTTCGCTCATCGGGTTGGCAACCTGAAACAAGCGATCATAGAGTCGTACCTCGGCAGGAACCGAATGGGTAGCTGACACCCAGTGGATGACTCCTTCCACTTTGTGCCCGTCTTTCGGCGGAGCATTTCGGGTTTCCGGATCATAGGTGCAGCGGACCTCAACGACTTCGCCAGTTTTCTCATCCTTGATCACGTCCACACATTTTACGATATAGGAATACCGCAGGCGCACCTCGCGGCCCGGGCCGAGACGATTGTATTTTTTGGGTGGACTTTCTTGAAAGTCATCCCGTTCGATGTAGAGGACCTTAGAAAAAGGAGCTTTCCGCAAACCCATGCCCGGATTCTGCGGATGGTTGGGACATTCAAACTCTTCGGTTTTCGCTTCGGGATAGTCTTCGATCACTAGGCGAAGGGGACGTAAGACGCCCATCACCCTGGGCGCTCGTTCATTCAAATCATCACGGACACAATGCTCAAGCAAAGCCATATCAATGAGGCTATCATTTTTGGCAACACCGATGCGGTCACAGAAGTTTCGGATCGCCTCTGGCGTGTAGCCGCGCCTCCTCATCCCCGCGATGGTAGGCATTCGCGGATCATCCCACCCCGTCACATAGCCGTTCCCCACTAATTCAATGAGTCTTCGCTTGCTGAGAGCCGTGTAACTGAGATTGAGACGTGCAAATTCGATTTGCTGGGGATGATGGTCCACACTCAACTGATCTAGAATCCAATCATATAAAGGCCGGTTATTTTCAAATTCCAGGGTGCAGATCGAGTGCGTGATTTTTTCAATGGAATCCGAAAGGCAGTGAGCGAAGTCGTACATCGGGTAAATGCACCATTGCGTTGCGGTGCGGTAGTGGGTGGCTCGCTTGATTCGGTAGAAGACCGGATCTCGCATCGTGATGTTTGGAGAGGCCATATCGATCTTTCCCCGAAGGACACACGCCCCGTCCTCAAATTCGCCAGCCCGCATCCGGCTGAAAAGATCCAGGTTCTCTTCGACCGAGCGGTTCCGATAAGGACTTTCTTTTCCTGGCTTCGTGAGGGTGCCCCTTTGCTCCCTGATTTCATCTGCGCTCAAATTGCAGACGTAAGCCTTGCCAACCCTAATCAGCCGGACGGCATATTGGTAGAGTTGCTCAAAATAGTCAGAAGCATAGAACAGACGGTCTTCCCAATCGAATCCAAGCCAGTGAACGTCGTTGATGATGGATTCTACATATTCAAGAGATTCACCGCTCGGATCCGTATCATCCATTCTTAAATTGCAGGTTCCCCCGTACTGCGCAGCGATGCCGAAATTGAGGCAGACCGACTTGGCATGTCCGATATGGAGATAGCCGTTCGGTTCGGGCGGGAAGCGTGTGGCCACACGGCCCCGAAACCTATTGGTTCTGATGTGCTCATCGATCATTTCCCTTATGAAATCTGAGGGGGGCGATGAAGGTGCTGTGGGCATAGATTCGGTTCCTTTCGCAAATGTAAGACTAAACTACTTTTCCTTTCTTCCACAATATATTCTATTTTGCAGGAAATTGCGATTTTTTTAAATTTATCCTCTTGTTTAAGGGTTGATATCACATCGGATTAGTGCTATGAAGGATTTGGTTAGCGATGGGATTTTTGCACGAGCACGAGACATGAATCGCGCCTGCGGAGGCTGACGTCTGGCACGATGGGGTGCAGGCGCGGGGACGAAAATGGGGGGTCGTCTAGCGGTAGGACTATGGACTCTGGCTCCATCAACCGAGGTTCGAATCCTTGCCCCCCAGCCATGATTCAAACCGCGTTCCCTTCTTTTTTTGTTGACTCCGTCAATTAAAGCCTGTATAAATAGTTCGACACTGTTTGAGCTATCTCCACATTGGAGGGGTTTTGTGGGAGAAGAAAAGAAAGCGCCCGGAACTCGCTACGGGATCGTCAACTTTGAGAAGAGGAAGTACCCACGATTTAATATCGATTTGCCCGTAGAATATGCTCGAAGCAGCCTGTTTGTCAAACACGGCCGAGCCGTCAATGTAAGTGAAGGGGGGTTGTTGCTTTACCTCCCGGAGCGAGTAGAACTCGGACAACAGTTGGTCTTAAAACTATTTTTCCCTTCAGGAACAGCATTAGAAACCGTTCAGACGCTGGTCCAGGTGGTCTGGACAGATATTCATCTCTCGGAGGACTGGGGAGATTACCGGACGGGTGTATGCTTCGCCGATATCTCCACAGAGGATCTGGATAAGCTGATGCGCTTCTTGGGAAGCCTTTCCTCGCCATGATCGAGACTAAATAGCTCCTTCGCCAATCCCTTACGTCCCCTCACTCTTGGGAAACTTTCGAAACACCTCAATCAAGTCACTTCAAAAAAAGGACTTCATCAGCAGAAGGTTGCCATCGGGGGTTGTCGTCCTTATCCAGAATGTGTGCGCGTACGCCTTCGAGATAATCCGGATGCCTTATTATAAAGTGTGCTGCTTTCTCTTCGACAGCGAATACCTCCTCAAGGCGACGGCCTTCATTATGACGTAACAATTTAAGGGTCAGGGCGAGAGCAGTCGGAGAACGGTGGGATAATTCGCGATAACTATCTTCACACCATTGGTTGGCAGGACGGCACCTTAGAAGAGAATCCATGATCTCTTGGACAGATGCCTTTCCTGAAAAATGGATTTCAGCCGATTTATCGATTTCAGGAGCAGGGAGAATCTTTTTCTTCTCCAGAAAAGGATCGAGAAGGGCCTTCAGCTGTCCGACAGCTTCTCCTTTCTCCGAAGAAATTCTCGGCACATATTTTGTGAGAGTGTCCCTGAGTTTTTGAAGCCGCGCTTTCCTTGTCAGGCCATTTGCGAGTCCGAGGCGGATGCATTCAGCCCCCTTTGCTTCATAACCTGTGAGCCCCAGATACTCGGGGTATCCACGGAGGCACTTGGTGAACATCCAGCCGGTAGCGCCGACATCGGGGAAGAACCCGATTCGGGTCTCTGGGAAAGCCATCACGGTACTTTCTGTGGCGACCACCAGGTCGGCTCCAGCAGACAGGCCAAGGCCCCCTCCCATCGTGATGCCGTCTGCGATGACGATCACCGGTTTTGGAAATCGATGGAGAGAGAGATCCAGTGCATATTCCTCATGGAAAAAAAGCTCTGCGCGCCAGAAGGCTTTCTCCTTCACAGCCTTTGCCAATCTCTTGACATCGCCCCCCGCGCAGAACCCTTTGCTTCCCGCTCCTGAAAGTAAAACAAATTGAAAACGATTTTCAGCCTTGACCTCATCCAAAGCCTGCCGGATCAATCGAATCATCTCAAGGGTGAGCGCATTGATGGCATGGGGACGATTGAGAATGATCGCCATCACGGAGCCGTAGCGCTCCACAAGGACGACTGGTTCTTTCTGATCGATATCGAGTGCCATAGAATTTGCGGCATCTCTCTTTCTTGACTTATCCATTATACCAATGAATGGTAATCGGTCCTCCATCTTTCAGGTAAATACTGTCCTTACCCGCATGAAATATATGGTTCAACCCACTGGCGTTTGCAAACTCAGGAAGAAAGATCGGTGCGACACTTGGAAACGATGCAAGGGAAGGGGAATTGAAGGAAGATGAAGAGATCTGAGAATAGACCAAAATAAGACGAAGCTTGGGAGAAGACGGTTACGGTTAAGGAAAATGGCGGGAAGGGGTCTTATCCATATCTTGTTTCATGCTTTGATGTCCTCCTTTTCGCGGTAGAATAATTTCAGGGCATCAACCTCTGTAACAATCTTACTTTTCCCATCCTGCGATTCAAGGACAGCCAAACTTTTCACGATCTTCTTAACTTTGTATTCCATCCCATTTAACGTGCTTCTCACCGTGTCTCCCACTTTTGTTTCCATGGCGGTTCCTCCACTTGGACCCCTTCACGCCAGGGTTTCAAAATAGCACAGGCGTTTTCTCTTGTAAAGAAATTTTTACGCGATTTTATTCCATTTCAATCCATTTTATTCTTTTTTCCATTCTTTTGAACAAGCAATGGAAATTATAGAGGAATTTTTGGGTATGGAGCGACCGGAGTTCGAAGGGTTGACTATTCCCTTTCGCTTCCATAAAATGCCACTATTCACCAAGACAATCCTTCAGGAGGTTGAGATGGAAAAGGAGAAGAAGGGAATTTCGAGAAGGCAGTTTTTAACAGGTTCCACGGCAATTGTGCTGAGCGGTTTAGCAACAAAAAAAGTTTTTTCGCAGGCCAAGGATTCTCCCTCTTCAAAGACAGGGACACGATTGATCTTATTGGGAACGGGCGGAGGCCCGCGACCGAATAAGATGAGAACCCAATCGTCGTGGGTGGTGGTGGTTAACGATGTTCCCTATGTGGTTGATTGCGGAGAAGGTGTCAGTCGCCAACTGGTATTTGCGAATGTGCCCCTTCGAAATCTCAGGTACATATTTATTACTCACCATCACTCTGATCATAATCTTGACTACGGAAACCTTATTTACAACGCTTGGGTTTCCGGGTTTAAGGGTAGGATCGATTCCTACGGACCGCCACCATTAGAAAAAATGACAAAGCTGTATCTGGAGATGAATGCTTATGATATCGATATTCGTATCCCCGACGAAGGCAGACCTCCCCTGACACCGATGATTTTTGCGCACGAGTTCAGCAAAGATGGTGTCGTGATGCAAAATGAAAATGTCAAGGTCACTGCTGCGCTGGTGAACCATCCGCCGGTCCAACCTTCTTTTGCCTACCGTTTTGACACACCCGGTCGTTGCATTGTCTTTTCAGGTGACACGACTCCGTGTGACAATCTGGTCAAGCTTGCCCACGGGGCGGATGTATTGGTCCACGAGGTCATCCACAAACCCTCCTTAGCGAGATTGATGGCGAGAGTCCCAAATGCGGATAGGCTGGTGGAACACATTGTGGCATCCCATACGACTCATATCGATGTTGGGAAAGTTGCCAAAGCAGCGGGGGTAAAAACCCTGATCTTAACTCACTTCGTCCCTTCCGATGACCCCTCACTGACAGATGAAATGTGGATGGAAGGCGCAAGAACTCATTTCGATGGGAAGGTGATTGTTGGGAAAGACTTGATGGAGATTTAGGGGCGGTTCATCCATAAGATTGCTAATTCTTTGAGACAAAAAAAGGCACAATCCCGCTGGGCGTGAGTTTTTAATTCTGAAAAAAATACACAGAAATCGGAGGGTTAGGTACAAAATCGTTTTTTGGCATTGAATTTGCTCTAATAACCTACAGCTATTAAAAATTAGATTGCCGATAAAGCCAAACCACGAGTAATCGTGGGACGGAAAGCCACGGGTCCCAGGCTCCTGGGATAGCCGGGTTGCCGAAGCACCTACCTGCCGGTGGCAGGAAGGGAAGTTTTGCTAAACCCGTGGCCTTATATTTCAGCCGCGGGTTTTTTTTGTTGAGGGAACGACAAATTTTAAAGGAGAAACGGCAGAATGAAGACACTTTGGATTGGGATGATGGCCGTCACATTTGTCTTGGGAACTGGGATCGTAGCGGTCGTCTACATTTTAGGAAAGATGACTCTCTCCTATGTGAGAGGGTAAGCTAAGCACTATAGGGTAAGCTAAGCACTATAATGATATAAAACGATCCTTGATAGTGTTTAGAACTCCGTCCATGGATTCCCTATTTAACCTCCTTTCTTGTAGCTGTCTGTAGACAATCGCCAAACTCACTTTAGACCTATTCCAGAATAATTCTTGCGTCGACAGCCACAGCCTTATCCCGATAAGCAAATACAGGATTCAGCTCCAGCTCTTTAATCGGAGGGTTCTCCTCAACCAATCGGGATACATTAAGAATTGTTTTTACGATCGCAGAGATGCTGGCGGGTTCCGTTCCTCTGAAACCCTGCAATAATGGATATCCCTTTATTTCTTCAATCATCTCTTGAGCATCTCTTCTCTCAACAGGAATAACCCTGAATGAGACGTCTTTGAGCAATTCCACAAAAATACCACCCAGGCCAAACATGATGACCGGTCCAAATTGGGGGTCCTTGCTCGTCCCGACGATGACCTCTGTCCCCGGTCGCACCATTTTTTGAACGGATACTCCATGAATGACCGCGCGAGGGTAGTGCTTTCTCACTCGTTTTAGAATTTCGTCATAGGCTTTTTTGACCTCGGTGGCATTGCTCAATGAAAGCTTAACCCCACCGGAATCGCTTTTGTGAATCACATCCGGGGAAGCTATCTTCAATGCAACAGGGAACCCTATCTTCCGGCTTAACAAGACGGCTTCTTTCTGTGTCTCGGCCAATTTGGTTTCAACCACGGATATCCCCGCCTGCTTAAGAATTCTTTTTGATTCGAATTCGGTGAGGACGAACCTGCCTTCTCTCCTGACTTGGTCAAATATTGAAAGCTTCCCCATCATTTTTCTCCCTTCTTTCGGATTGAGTATTGATAAGCGATGCCGAGCGCTTTGATCGCCGTCTCAACATCTGAAAATACCGGAAAGCCCAGGTCTTCCATCCTTCCGGACATTTCATTGATGAGAGGAACGCTCGGGCCGTAAATCCAGGTGGCGACGGTCTTTTGATACTTTCCCTGCAACCCTTCATAAAATTTTAAGTATTCTTCTACAAATTCTTTAAAGGGACTTGTCCAGATGACATTCAGAAGGCAGTCAATATTTTCGTCATCCAAAACGGCATTTAAAATGTCAGGATAGATCACGATGTAATTACCAACCGCCATGGGCGGCCCCATGTCGACCACCGATTTGCCCAGGCCCGGGAAAATCGAATTCAATTTCTCGATTGTCTTGGGAGTTAATCGGGCGGCGGACAAGCCATACTTCGCTCCTTCGTCTATGGCTAACACCCCTACTGCTCCGGTAAGCGTGACGATTCCTAATCGATTTCCCCTGGGGAGGGGCTGAAGAAAAATTTTGGGCAGATCAAAAAGCTCGTGGAATTTCTCCAAATAAATAATCCCCGCCTGTTTACAGGCAGCGCTGAAAATCTCATTATCTATGGCCAGAGCGCCCGTATGCGAGGCAGATGCTTTTGCCCCTTCTTTTGTCCGTCCGGATTTTAGGATGAGGATCGGCTTTTTGGCGCCGACATTTTTTGACATTTCCAAGAACCTTCGGCCATCCCGAATGCTTTCGAGATACATGGTGATGACCTTCGTCGCCGGATCGCTTTCAAGATATGGAAGCAGATCACATTCATCGACATCGGATTTATTCCCGAAATCGCATATCTTGCTCACCCCATAATGAAGGTCTGCATAAGGGAAAGCTTGAGGATTGATCATCCCTGTTTGAGCACAGATGGCCACGGCCCCCGGCTTGATTTTTTTATATCCCGATTCATAGGCGTTCGGGGTCAAGCCGTTGGCCGAATTAACAATGCCTGCGGTGTTGGGCCCGATGATTCGGATTCCCGCTTCCGTTGCAACCTTCAGGATTTCATTTTGCAGTTTGGCCCCCTCCTCATCCCTTTCTGCAAAGCCATCCGCGACCACGATCACCGCCTTAATTCCTTTTTTCGCGCATTCTCTCATCACCTCGGGCACGGATCGGCGATTGATCATGATGAGGACCAAATCTATTTTTTCAGGTATGTCTTGAATGGAAGGGTAAACCTTTAAGCCGAGGACTTCTTGATAGGAAGGGTTGACAGGATAGATTCTTCCGGCAAAACCTGCATTCAATAGATTCTGAATGACCACATACCCGCCGAAATAGCCTTCTCTTAAGGTTCCAATGACGGCAACACTTTGTGGCTCAAAAAAAAGCTGGATCACGCTATTTTCTGAGCCGGGAACATCTGCCTCCATTCGCCCCCCTTTTTCTCCTTCAGACGATAACATGCTACAACGTAACAATTTTATGAAACGATTTCAACTTGATTTTCTGAGAAGCAGTAATGCCTCAGGAGATGACCAGAAGGACGGCCGTGCCTTCGAATAGACAATGAGAAGTCTTGCATAGGAGCCTAATCGGTCAAATGGATATCCAGGAAGAGATCGCCTCGCTCTCCGTCCTCGCCTTGCTTGCCCAAACCCTTCAGACGTAAGCGTGTTCCTTCCTCAACCCCGGAAGGAATCGTCACCATCAGTGTTCTCTTTTTCAGTCCGTGAGGAATGGAAATCATCTTCCGGGTTCCCAATCGCGCCTCCCTAGGTGTGACGTTGATGATCGCGTGAAGGTCCAACTCACCTGGGACCAAGAGGGGGCTGAGGGGTTGAATACGGGGAGTCCTTTGCCGTTCAGTATATTGCCGGAGTCCGTCACTTAAGCCTATTCTCGGGATGATATCAAATAGTTTTACGAAAATGAGGCCAGCGAAAAAACCACCGACATGAGCCCAGAACGCAACGCCCCCGACATTTCTGGGCGTGAGGCCCGCAGAAAACAATTGCATTAGGATCCAAAACCCGAGGAAAATAAAGGCGGGTAATTCCACGAATTGAAAAAAGAAGAAAATGGGTATTAATGTCAGGATTCTGGAGCGGGGATAGAGAAGGAGGTAAGCTCCCATCACTCCGGAAATGGCCCCGCTGGCTCCGATGGTTGGGACCTTGGAACCCCAGTTCGTGTAGAGGTGGACCAAGGCTGCTGCCACGCCACAGAGGAGATAGAAGACGAGATATCGAATGTGGCCTAACCGATCTTCGATATTATCTCCGAAGATATAAAGAAACCACATGTTCATGAGAACGTGAAGGAACCCTCCGTGAAGAAACATGGAGGTGAGAAAAGGAAGATATTGTTGGAAGCCTGTAAAATGAGCCCCGACTTCTGGATTCGAGTATCGAAGGGGTACGATTCCATAGAGATAAAAAATCTCATTCAATTCTGGGCCCTGGAAAAGCTCCCACGCGAAGGCGATAATGTTCAAGACAATGATGAGGACGTTAACAGCTGGAAAGTTCTTTGAACGGATCGCATCTCGAATGGGGATCATGGTGGCTCAAATATACTTTGTCTCCTTTTTGAATACAAGAAAAATCAGAGGAATAGTTCTTGATTTTTGAAGAGTTGTGCGTTAATTTGATCAATAATAAATTTGATGAAGCAGAGTCATTGAGTCGATAAGTCATCAGTTATTGAATGACCTAATTAATGACTAAATGACCGTATTGAGATTTAAGCAAGGGTCCCATCGTCTAGTGGCCTAGGACACCGGCCTCTCACGTCGGTAACACGGGTTCGAATCCCGTTGGGACCACCATATATAGAGTTGGAAATCGATCTAAAGGAACTCCTTAAATATGGAAAGAAGTCGAGATTGGATGGATCAGGCCGAGCGAGATCTGAGACACGCTCAAAGCGATTTAGAGCGGGGTTTTTATGAATAGTCTTGTTTTCTCATCTCAGCAGGCGGCCGAAAAGGCTGTCAAAGCTGCTTTTCAGAAGTTGAGCGCCGAAGCCTGGGGCCATTCCGTCAGTGATCTGCTGCAAGAATTGTCCAAAAGGCATAACGTTTCAAGAGAACTTCTAGATGGAGCCTTAGAATTGGATAAGCCTATATCCCTGCTCGATATCCATATGCCCATCCATCTGGTTCTCCTAAGGATCGTTACATAGAAGAGGAAGCTAGGAGGCTACTCACCCATGCCGATAAGATCGTCAACTTCGGTAAGAGTCTTTTATCCAAAATTTGATCAGGCATATCTCCTTCGAATCCTTCCAGAAAGGCTTAAGATCCTACATAAACAACTCCACCTCCTTCGAGTGGTCCTCTTTGGTTCGTATGCAAAGAAGAACTTCACGGTTGGAAGCGACGTAGATCTCCTCATCGTTTACAAAGGTGAGGAAAGAGCAGATGCATATGCTGTCGTTAAGAAGAGCCTTGATATTCCGCACCTTGAGCCTCACCTTTATTCGGAGGAGGAGTATAAGAAGATGGAGAGACTCATTGACAAGATGTCAGGCGGTGGAATGTTAATATTTCCCGAAGAATCTCCCAAGTTATAATAGAGACTGGCCTCGTGATGGAGTACCTTCCTGTTACCGTCGATAAAAGTCACCTCATCACTATTGGAGAGAGACTCTATTCGGAGAGCATTGAACTCATTCGAGAGTTGGTTAACAATGCCTACGACGCCGATGCTACAGAAGTGGATATCAAAATGACTGACACATCCATTGAAGTCAAAGACAACGGGATAGGAATGGATCGAGAAGGGTTAAGGCAATATTTTAATATCGGATCCCCAGAGAAGATCGTTAAGAACAGGTCGCCCGTTTTCCATCGGGATCTGATCGGTCAATTTGGTATCGGTAAATTTGCAAGCCTTTCTGCTTGCGAATGTTTCGAAGTGAATACTCAAAAGGGGGATTTTGCAGCCAAAGTGACCTTCGACAAAACGGAGTGGGGAAAGGAGGAAGATCAATGGAACCTGCCGCTCCAAGTCCGGCCTCCTGACCGGGAGAGAAGGGACGGTACAACGGTAACCCTTGTCCGATTGAAAAGAGGATTTGAGCCAGAAGAGGTAGTCCGGAAAATTGTAGAGGGGACACCTTTAAAAGCCCAAAATTTTGTGGTCAGGCTGAATGGAATGAGAATCACCCCAAGGAGCCTGACCGGCCATAGAATTCCCTTTCTTGAGGGGACAGACTTCGGCCCTGTTTACGGAGAGATCATCATCTTACCCTCCTCCACTGCCTCCCCAGACCAATTAGGGATCGAAGTGAAAGTGAAGCAGGCTACGGTTAAGAGAGAATTTTTTGGTTTAGAACATTGGGGAAAGATTGCCTCGAGGGTTCAGGGCGAAGTACACGTCGATTTTCTACCTGTTACCACAGACCGAACAGGGTTTATTCTGGATAGCCCCGAATATCAGGCCTTTAAAAAGATTATGGAGAAGGTCATTCAGGAAGTGGAGAGCATCCTTAAGCATCTGGCAGGACATAAGGAGAAGAGAAGGGCAAGCAAAGCGCTTAAGGAAGCGCTGCAGAGGGTCCATCGGGCGTTGGCCTTAAATCCAGATCTTTCTCCCTTTGGCGCTATCCCATTAGGTGGGGAAGGGGAGGGGATGGGAGGAGCAGGGGTCATCGCAAAGAAATTGGGCCAAAGGGAGGAAAAGGATACCCAACTCGCTGAAGAGGGAAAAGAGGATGAGGGAGTTCGGCAATTTCTTGGACAAAAGAAGGTGAGGAAAAAATCACCGAGGATCAAACGCCTGACTCCCAATGCGGTCGTTCGGAGGATGAGATTCGGAGAGACAGGAGTTTCTGTATGCATCGACGATTTTGGAGAAGATGGACCTGAATGCTTTACAGAAGGCACGGTGATCTATATCAACCAGCAACATCCACTTTACCAGAGGGAGGCAAAGAAGCCGGACACTTACATCTTAAACGTAACAAGGTTGATTACGCAGGAAATCTCCTTAATGAAGGACACGAAAAGTCCGAGACAGGCCTTTTCAAGACAGAGCAAACTTCTTCGGGATGCGTTCATAGAGGGCCCCTCAAGTAATCTACGTGCCGTTTCTTAGAAAATGTGATGCCGGGTTCGAATCCCGTTGGGACCACCATTTCTTTTATTTTCATTTTTCGACTGCCCCTAGAGTGTCCATTATTCCAATCTACCTACTTCAAATTTAACGAGAAAGAATTGTTATTCTTGTCTAACTCACCCGAAATTTTGTCAGTACTTTGGCAGGTAAATAATCTTTTTCAGAGAG
>Ga0326726_10002716_pt1 | contig 16209 bp, 10 predicted proteins | sample MHFenrmetagenome_2_FD_207603 | JGI IMG/M metagenome (GOLD analysis project Ga0326726, IMG submission 207603) | Lab enriched peat soil microbial communities from Michigan Hollow, Ithaca, NY, United States - MHF15MN | ecosystem: Environmental > Terrestrial > Soil > Wetlands > Peat | place: USA... | reverse complement strand
GGCCCCCGCGGCCCCACCTTGGGCCCGGGGGGGGGGGGGGGTGCACGCTCGGGCCCCCCGGCAGGCGCCGGCGCCCTGTCGGGGGGGGGGGGCCCCCCCCCCCCCACCCCGCTTCCTTTCTCCTCCTGCCGACTGTCGCTGCTGACTGTCGCTAGAGTGCTCGCGTCCGCAGCGATCCCTATTAGTGCGCGCCCGCCGTCTCCCGCCCGCGCACGATCGACGCCACCACGAGGCCGACGACGATCGCTGCCACCAATTCAAGAATGAGTTGCTTCACGACGAGCGAGTCCGGCCAGGGTTGCTCGGCGTACCACAGCAGCCAGAGCGGTACCTGCCCGATCGCCCATCCGAAAATGCCGAAGACCACTCCGACCGAACCCATGATCCGGCCGTCGCGGCGCGGGCGTAGACCCACACGAACGCAATGATGAAGGACAGATGGGCGAGCGGTAGCAGCAGCGCTCTCCAGTCTCCGCCGCGATCCATCGGTCGCAGCAGCTTTCCGTAGTAGGGAGCGTAGTCGGGGGCGAGGATGAATCCGTGGATCAGGATCTCGAGGATCTGCGACACGACGAATGCGGCCGCACACGCCGCGACAAAGCGTTTCGTGGTCATGTGGACTGGTTCTCCTTGACCCATCCTTGGGCGCGCGCCTTCATCGCGCGCGGAGAGAGATCCTCGATCCGACTCGCGATCGACCAACGGTGGCCGAATGGATCGCGCAGCATGCCATAGCGGTCGCGCCGCCGTCCCCCGGCGCCTCGTGCCGCAGGAGCTCGTGCGCGCCAAATGCCGACGTATACCAGTCGATTGCGCGAGCCACTCCGCGCACCACGATGTGCGGGGTGATGGTGTGAAATCCTCGGGGACACGGTTGCTCATCGTTTTCCTCCCGGCTTGCGCGATGGCCCGAGGAGCCGTTGGGCGCGCGCACGCTCGACGAGTGTGGCAAGCCGCGCCGCCTCAGCGCGTGCCGCGGCGAGGCCTTTCGCCGTCAGCCGGTAGTAGCGCCGTCGGTCGTCCTCGGGCTCGTCGTCGAGCGCGATATCGCGCTCCTCGATCAGGCCGGCGACCAGCATGCGCTGGATCGATCGATATAACGTGCCCGGCCCGATGCGCGTGTCCCCGGCGCTCATCTCTTCGACGCGTCGCATGATCGCGTACCCATGCGCCTCCCCTTTCGCGAGGACGAGCATGATGTGAAACACCGCGGGCGTGACCGGCTCGCCGCCCACCTCGCTCGGCCGTTCGGCCGTAGCCCTTGCCCGCTCCGACGTGGATATAACCATGGCGGGTATATCTACCATGGACTGCGTGGACGTGCAAGGCTGAACCGCACTAGAGCCGATGGTTCTGGCATACGACCACTCTAGTCGTCAGCGTCAGTCGGCAGCGACAGGAGAACCACGTGCGCTCCAGCGCTGTCTGAACCTGCCGACTGCCGCTGCCGACTGCCGACTAGAGTGCCAGCGCGGCAGTGATCGCCATTAGTGCGGCGAACCTCAACCCGCTATGTTGCCGGTCAGTGCGCTCTGGGGCGCCTCCTGTCCGCGGCAAGGGAGACTACTCCCACCCACGATGGTTCGCACGTCGCGGTGAACCTTCTTCCTGCCTGTACTCGGCGGACTTCAGGCGTTCATGGAGGAAGGTATGCCCAGGAAGCTCACGTCCCGGAGTTCCGTCGAGAACCTCCGAAAGGAGGCGAAGCGCTGGCTCAAAGCGCTTCGCGCGAACGACGAAGCCGCCCACGCACGGCTGCGGCGCGCCCTGCCGAACGTTGGCGCGGACCCATCCCTTCGCGACGTCCAGCACGCGCTCGCAATCGAGCACGGGATGTCGGGATGGACGGAGCTCACGACTCGCGTCGGCGTCGGCTCGCTCGATGACGAATCGCTTGAAGCACTGACGTCGTTGCTTGACGCCGCCGGCCTCGGCGATGTCGCGCGCGTGACGGAGATTCTGGATACGTACCCGGAGCTCGTGAGCGAGCGCGGGTTCCTGCGCGGCAACACCGGACGACGCACCGCGCTCCACTACGCCGTCGGGGGTTCGCATGTGGACGTCGTGCGCCTGCTGCTCGATCGTGGCGCCGACCCCAATGTGCGCGACGACGGCGACAACGCCATTCCGCTCTGCTTCGCTTGCGAGAAAGACGATTTCGAGATCATTCGCCTTCTCGTCGAGCACGGGTCGGACGTGAACTCGACGGGCGATATGCACACGATGGATGTCATAGGGTGGGCGACGGTTTTCGGTGGCGCGCGACCTGAGATCGTCGAGTACCTTCTGAGTCACAGCGCCCGCCACAACATCTGGTCGGCAGTTACAATGGGAGATGTCGCCGCGATCCGCGCCATCGTGCGAGCCGATCGCTCGCGCCTCGACGCGACGATGGACGACGCAAACCATCGACGGCACTCGCTCCACCTGGCGATCGTCAAGCGTCGCCCGGAATCGCTCGCGGAACTGCTGGCACTCGGCGCCGACCCCGAGACGCGCGACGCGGCCAAGCTCACGCCGCTCGACCAGGCGTCGCTCAACGCCGAGACGGAGATGGCGCGCACACTGAAGACCGCCGGCGCCGCGCTCACGCTTCCCGCGGCGATGACGCTCGGCCGCGACGAAGACTTCGAGCGGCTCCTGCGTCGCGACCCCGACGCGCTGAAGCCCGGACACGCGTGGGGGACGTTGATCGTTCGCGCGGCGGAACAGGCCCCTGGCGGCGTGATCGATACGCTGATCCACGCGGGCGCCGACGTCGACGCCGTGGACGACGTCTCGACGGCGGTGGACGGCACGATCGGCTACACGCCGCTCCACGCGGCCGCGTTTCGCGGAAATCGCGACGCCGTCGTCGCGCTTCTCTCACACGGCGCGAACGTCAGGAAGCGCGACTCGAAGTACTGCGGCACGCCGGCCGGATGGGCGAACTACGCGAAGCATCCCGACGTTCGCGACTTGATCCTCGCCGGGGACATCGATGTCTTCGATGCGATCGATTTCGCGCCGCAGCGAATTCGTGAGATCTTGCGCCGAGAGCCCGAGGCGCTCGAACGTCCGATGGGCGAGATGGTGGACGTCGCCCTTCAGGCGTACGACTGGATCAAGCCCTGGTGGACGCCGCTCGCCTATGCCGTCGCCAGACAAAACGTCGTCGCCGCGCGAACGCTGCTGGATCTCGGCGCCGACCCGACCGTTCGCAACGACGACGGTGTAGGGCTCGCGACCCTCGTCGAGCAATCCGACGACGAGGCCATGAAGGCGACGTTCGCCGAAAAACGCTAGTCGTCAGTCGACAGTCGCCAGCGACAGTTGAACAACGAAAGGGGTCGGCGCTGCGCGCCGACGCCTTTCCTTTGCCGTTGACTGCCGCTGCCGACTGCCGACTAGAGTGCCCGCACCGACGACGATCGCCATCAGTGCGGGGGTGTTCGCCTCATACGGGGAAGAGCATCTCTCTGTATTTGGGCAGCGGCCACGTCTCGTCGCTCACCGACAGCTCGAGCTCGTCGCAGCAGCGGCGCACCTCGGCCATCGCGTCGGCGCCGGCGCTCGTGAGGAGCTGCGCCTGCGTCTCGATGTCGTCGTGCATCGACTCGGCCTTGTCGATCACCTTGCCGAGCGTCACGCGGTGCTTCTGCAGCTCGGCGACCGACGCGCCCACTTTGTTCGCGACTTCGACCTGCGGGATCGGCTTGATCCCCGCCGCCTTCGCGCTTGCCGCCGACGCGGCCAGGTTGCCGGAGTACTCGAGCGCCGCCGGCAAGACGATCGTGTCGACCATCTCGCGGATCGTGTGCAGCTCGATGAGCATGTCCTTGATGTAGCGCTCGAGTCGCACGTGGTAGCGCGAATGCAGCTCCTCGTCGCTCAGAATGCCGAGCGAGGTGAGGAGCTTCTCCGATTGCTTCGTGACGAGCTGCGCGAGCGACTCGGGCGTGCGGCGAAGGTTCGGCAGGCCCCGCTTCGCCGCGTCCTTCACCCACTCCTCGGAGTAGTTGTTTCCCTCGAAGCGGACCGGCGCCGTCTCCTTGAAGATGGGACGCACGACCTTGAGCACCGCGTCGTCGACCTTCTTGGTCTTCTTCAGTTCCGCACGGAGCGCGGTGCTGATCTCGGCGATCGCCTCGGCCACCGCTGCGTTGAGCAGTACGATCGGGAATGCGATCGACTGCGACGAGCCGACGGCGCGGAACTCGAACTTCGCGCCGGTGAACGCGAACGGCGACGTCCGGTTGCGGTCCGTGTTGTCCTTCTCGATCTCCGGCAGCCGCGCCACGCCCAGCTTGATCATCTCCTGCTCGGCGCTCGTCGCGCTCCTGCCGGACGCGATCGCCTCGATGACCTTGGTGAGCATGCCGCCCATGAAGACCGAGATGATCGCCGGCGGCGCTTCGTTGGCGCCGAGACGGTGCTCGTTGCCCGACGTCCCGATGCCCGCGCGGAGAAGGCCCGCGTGTTTGTGCACGGCGCGCAGCACCGCGGCGAGGAAGACGAGGAAGCGGATGTTCTGGTGCGGCGTCTGTCCCGGCTTGAGCAGGTTGTAGCCGTCGAGATCGTGGTTGTCGGCCGAGATCGACATGGACCAATTGCAATGTTTCCCCGATCCATTGATCCCGGCGAAGGGCTTCTCGTGGAGGAGCGCCTGCAGTCCGTGACGCAATGCGACTCGACGCAGCGTCGCCATGACGAGCTGGTTGTGGTCGACCGCGACGTCCGTCTCCTCGAAGCGCGGCGCCATCTCGAACTGGCTCGGGGCGACTTCGTTGTGTCGCGTGACGATCGGCACGCCGAGCTTGTAGAGCTCGTGCTCGACCTCGGCGATGCACGCCTGGATGCGCTCGGGAATGCCGCCGAAGTAGTGATCCTCTAGCTGCTGCCCACGCGGCGGCGGCGCGCCGATGAGCGTGCGGCCCGCCATCACCAGGTCCGGCCGCAGCGCGAAATGCGCGCGGTCGATGAGGAAATACTCCTGCTCCGGTCCGAGCGTCGTGTACACGCGATAGACGCCACGGTCGCCGAGCAACTCGAGGAGCTCGATCGCCTTCGCGGAGAGCGCGTCGGAGCTGCGGAGAAGCGGCGTCATCTCGTCGAGCGCTTCGCCGTGGTACCCGACGAACACCGACGGGATGCACAGCGTCTTCACCCCCGCCCATTCGGCGATGAACACCGGGCTCGCCGGGTTCCACGCCGTGTAGCCGCGCGCCTCCCACGTCGCGCGGAGTCCGCCCGACGGGAAACTGGATGCGTCCGGCTCGCTCTGGATCAGCTGCGACGCGCCGAACGACTCCATCGGCTGCCCGTCGTCGAACGACAGGAACGCATCGTGCTTTTCCGCGGTGAGTCCGGTCTGCGGCTGGAACCAGTGCGTGAAGTGTGTCGCGCCGCGGCCGATTGCCCATTCCTTGACCGCCTGTGCGACGCGCGGCGCGATGTCGAGGTCGAGCTTTTTCCCGTGCCGCACCGCGTCGACGAGCTTGTTGTATGTGTCGCGCGGCAGGTGGTCCCGCATCTGTCGCACGCCGAACGTGTTCATCCCGAAGTACTCGGAGGTGCGCGGGAGCGCCCCGTGGTCGCCGAGGGCCTCGGTGCGGACCTCGCGTTCGGTGATCTCGCGGATGACGGTTTTTCGATCGGACACGTTGGTCTCGGGCATGAGCTGGACGGGCCTCGGGATGGGAGTTCGCGGCTCCTACGAAGCTCCAAATGTACTACGATTCGTGCAGAAAATGCAATTCTACGACAACGTTCTGGCAAGAGTTGGCCCAAGGACAGCGCTTCCGACAAAGAGATTGTGCTCGATCGGCACAACAGCATCGTCTAAGTCGTTGGGTGCCCACCATATTGGCGCGTTCGCTACGCCTACGCCGCCGCCGTGGCTCCGGTCGGCGCCAGCTCGTCGATTCGGCCGAGCCTGCGTAACCGCGGCACCCACACGCCGATCGTGACGACGACGCCGAGAGACGCCAAGCCTCCGAGCACGACCGACGGCACGGTCCCGAGCAACTTCGCCGCCACGCCCGACTCGAACGCCCCGAGCTCGTTCGATGAGCCTACGAAAATCGAATTCACCGACGTCACGCGCCCGAACATCTCCGAGGGCGTGAGCACCTGCAGCAGCGTCGAGCGAATGAGCACGCTCACGTTGTCCGCCATGCCGCTGATCGCGAGGAGCGCGAGTGACAGACCGAAGCTGCGCGACAGCCCGAAGCCGACGATGCACACCGCGAATGTCGCGACGGCGTAGAGCAACGTCCGCCCCGCGCGCTTGAACGGCGGCCGATGCGCGAGATAAACGGACGCGACCACCGCACCGGCGGCCGGCGCGGCGCGCAGCAGGCCCAGCCCCTGGGGTCCTACGTGCAATATCTGATCGACGAAGACCGGCAACAGCGCCTCGGCGCCCCCCAACAAGACCGAGAACAGATCCAGCGTCAGTGCGGAGAGGAGCACGGACTCGCGGAATACGAAGCGCAACCCGGAGCCCAGGCTCTCGCCGATCGACTCGGTCACGTCCGGATTCGGGCGATGCTCGTAGTCGATTCGCGAGAAGGCGACGAGGGCGATCACCATCATGATCGCGTCGGCAACATAGGCCACCCGCGGCGACGAAAAACCGTAGATCAGACCACCGAGCGCCGGGCCGACCACCGCCGCCGTCTGCCAGGTCGAAGAGCGCCACGCGACGGCGTTCGCGTACAGACGCCGCTCCACGATCTCCGCGCCGAGCGCCTGACGCGAGGGCTGGAGGAAGCTCCTCGCGACGCCGCTCGCGAAGATCACGGCGTAGAACGGCAGCGCGCCGAAGCGGGGCAGGAATCCCGGAATGAGATTGAAGACCAGCAGCGAGACCGAGCACGCCAGCAGCACGCCGAGGGCGGCAATCGCGATGCGGTGCCGGCTGAAACGGTCCGCGACGTGCCCGGCGAAAAGCGCGAGCCCGATGAACGGGAGCGCCTCGGCCAGGCCAATCAACCCGAGCGACAGCGGGTCGTGCGTGATGTCGTAGATCTGCCACGCGACGACCACGCCCTGGATCTGCGACGACAGGGTCATCGTCAACGTCGAGACGATGAACCGCCGGTAATTCTCTACGCGGAGCGCCGCATACGGGTCGTGAGCCACCTCGATCACAATTTAGTGCGGCCGCGCAACTGCTCAGATGGCGGGAGGTTGGAGTCTCCCGTACATTCGCGGCGATGAATCCGGCGCCCAAGTCGGAGACGTATCCGTCCACGATGGCGAGCGCGTCCAGCTCTTCCGCAGCTGCCGCGCGCGATTCCGCCGCGGCCGGTGTCGCGACGGACGCCGAGCTGGTGCGTCGCATGCGTTCGAAGGACGAGCGCGCGCTGGGCACGTTCTACGACCGGTGGTTCCCAGTCGTCCATGGCGTGGTGTCGCGAATGCTCGAGTCGCCGGATGACGTGGAGGACGTCGTGGAAGAGGCTTTCTGGCAGGCGTGGCGACAGGCCGAACGGTTCGAGGTCGAGCGCGGCTCGGTGCAAACCTGGCTGCTCACGATCGCGCGCAGTCGCGCGCTCGATCGGCTGCGCGCGCGCCGACGCTTGCGAGAAGATCCATTCGTCGACACGACCGCCGGCGAGGCCGATACCTCCGCGCCGACGCCAGCGGCGCCGAGCGATCCGCTGGCCGACGCCGAGCACGCCGAACGAAGCCGGATCGTGCGCGCGGCGCTCGCGGATCTTCCTCCGGAACAGCGCGAGGCGCTCGAGCTGGGATACTTCGGCGGGTTGAGCCAGTCGGAGATCGCCGAGCAAACCGGCCTTCCGCTCGGCACGATCAAGACACGGATGCGACTCGCGCTGCAAAAGCTGCGTGAGCGCCTGAGTCCATTGCGCGAGGCCGTCACGTGAGCCGCGAGATGACGCACGACGAAGCCTTCGCCGCGCTCGACGCGCTGGCCCTCGACGCGCTGGAAGGGCCCGAACGCGACGCGCTGATCGCGCACGTGTCGAAGTGCATTCCGTGCCGCGAAGAGCTGACGTCGCTGCGCAGCACGACCGCACAGCTCGCGTATGCGGCCACGCCCTCGATAGGCACGGCGGCTGCGAGCCGCCAGCGCATCCGTTCGCGCCTCTTGGCGCGCGCGGAGGCCGAGAAGGAAACGATCCGAGAACGCTCGCTGGTCATCAGCTCGTTGGCCTGGCGACGCGCGGAGTGGGTCGCCGCCGCCGCGAGCATCATGTTGGTGGTGAGCGTCGCGATACTCGCTTGGATCGTGCGCGATCGGCAGGTGCTGCGCGAGTCGCTGAGCGGTCAAGCCGCGCGCATCGCCGCGACGCAGAGCACATCCGAATCGCTACGGGTCGAGGTGCTGGCGCGCGACAGCATGCTGGCGGCGATCACCGGGCGAGACGTCGCCGTGATGACGCTGACGAAGAGCGGCGCCAATGCGCCGTTCGCCCGGATGTTCTGGGACAAGACCCAGAACACGTGGACGTTCGTCGCGCACGACATGCCGGCGCTGAAGCCCGGACGCACGTATCAGCTGTGGCTCGTGACGGCGGCCGGCGCCAAGATCAGCGCGGGCACCTTCGATCCACGCGGCGGCGAGGCGGTCGTGCGGGCGACGTACCCGCTCGCGCGCGATTCACTCAGCGCCGTGGCCGTGACCGAGGAGGCGGCAGGCGGCGCGCCGCAGCCCACCAGCGCTCCGATTATGGCGGCCAGCGCCGGCACGAAATAGCCGTGTGACCACGCCTTGCGGTCGTGTCGCGCCGGCGGCAGACTGAATCGCATGGGTCCCCCTCCTCAAAATCGTCGCGACTTTCTTCAGTCTTCCGCGGCCGCGGCGGCCGCGCTCACGCTCGGTCCTCTCACGCACGAATCGCGCGCCGAGACGATCGCGCCCAACGCGTCCGGAGTCGCTGGACCGGGCGCGCGAGAAATCGAAGACAGACTCCTTCGCGCGCGGCCGGTTCCGCTGAGCGACGTGCGCGTCACCGGCGGACCGGCCAAGCTCGCGCAGGACGCGGACGCGAAGTATCTGCTCGAGCTCGACCCCGACAGAATGATGGCCTTCTATAGAGTGCGCGCCGGGCTGCCGCAGACGGCCCAGCCGTACGCCGGGTGGGATGGTGGCGGGCGAAATCTCACCGGGCACATCGCCGGACACCATCTCTCCGCGGTCAGCCTGATGTACGCCGCGACGGGCGATGAGCGATTCAAGCAGCGCGCGCAGTATCTCGTGCGCGAGCTGAAAGAGGTGCAGGACAAAAACGGCGACGGCTACCTCTCCGCGCTCGAGAACGCGCGCGAGTCGTTCGCACAGGTGTCGAAGGGAGACATTCGTCCGGCCGCGTTCGATCTCAATGGTCTCTGGTCGCCCTGGTACACGCTGCACAAGACCTTCGCCGGACTGCGCGACGCATATCGCTACACCGGCGACAAGACGGCGCTCACGGTCGAGACGAAGTTCGCCGCGTGGGCCGAGGGTGTGCTCGCGCCGCTCTCCGAGGCGCAGGTTCAGAAAATGCTCCTGACGGAGCACGGCGGCATGAACGAAGTGCTGGCCGACCTCTACGTGGACACCGGCGACAAGCGGTGGCTCGACCTCTCATACCGCTTCGAGCACCACGCGTTCACCGACGCGCTCAAGCGCGGGCAGGACAATCTCGCGGGCAAACACGTCAACTGTCAGATCCCGAAGCTGATCGGATCCGCGGCGCGCTACGGCTACACCGGCGACACCGGCGACATCCAGGCCGCGTCGACGTTCTGGGATCGCGCCGTCGAGCATCACACGTACGCCACGGGCGGGCAAGGCAACGCCGAGTATTTCGGCCCGGCGGACGTTCTCGGATCGCGCGTTGACGGGCGGACGTGCGAGTCGTGCAACTGTTACAACATGCTCAAGCTCACGCGCCGGCTGTTCTCGTTCAGGCCCGACGCGTTCTATGCCGACTTCCAGGAGCGCGTGCTCTTCAACCACGTTCTCGCGTCGATGGATCCGGCGAACGCGCGCATGTCCTACATGGTGCCGGTCGGACGCGGTGTGCAGCAGGAGTATCAGAACATGCAGCAGAGCTTCACCTGCTGCGTCGGCACGGGCATGGAGAACCACGCGCTGCACGGCTACGGCGTCTACTACGAGTCCGACGACACGATGTGGGTGAACCTGTTCATCCCGTCGACCGTGAAGTTCAAGCTTGCCGGGGCGCAGCTGGCGCAGGAGACGACGTTCCCCGACGGCGATTCGGCCACGCTCAAGCTCGCGCTGCCCAAGTCGGCGAAGTTCACGCTCGCGGTGCGGCGCCCGACGTGGGCGGGAGAAGGATTCACCGTGAAGGTGAACGGCGCGCCGGTCGAGGTGCCGCAGCTCGCGAGCCTTCGCGCGGGGGCCGCCGGTGGACGGTTGATGGGAAACGAGGATTCGCTACCGCAGCCAAGCTCGTTCGTCGAGATCTCACGCACGTGGAACAACGGCGACACGGTCGAGCTCTCGCTTCCCAAGACCGTTCGTCTCGAAGCGACGCCCGACGACAAGCGCATCGCCGCGATCATGTGGGGTCCGCTCGTCCTCGCGGGCGACCTCGGCGCGCGTCGCGAGTCGCGCGGCGAGGGCGCGCCAGGACAGCCCGTGCCGTTCCTTGTCGCCGCCGAGCGTCCGGTCTCGGAGTGGGTCCTTCCCGGCGCGCGACAGGGCGATTTCCAGATCAAGCAGGTCGCGCGTCCGATCTCGCAGCCGACGCAGGTCGAGGAGGTGTCGCTCACGCCGTTCCATCGAACGCACGAGCGAACGTACAGCGTCTACTTCGACGTCGTCACGCCGAGCGAGTTCGACGCGCGCGTCGCGGCGCTGGCCGCGGAGCGCGAGCGCGTTCGGCGCATGGAGGCCGCGACAGTTGCGTACGTTCGCCCGGGCGATCAACAAGCGGAACCGAACTTCGGCTACAAAAGCGATCCCGCCGATCGGCCGATCGCGCGAGCCGGCGGCCGATCGTCGCGCGCCGGCACGGGGTGGTTCTCGTACGACCTCGCGGTGAGCTCCGCGTCGCCGACCGTGATCATCGTCACGTACTTCAACGAGATCGGCCTGCCGCCGGTGCTCGGCAACTTCGAGATCGACGTCGACGGGACGTCGGTGGGCAGGTTCGAGCCGAACCGCGCGGCGACCGGTTTCTTCGACGCGCGCTACGACGTGCCGGCGGGTCTGGTGCAGGGCAAGTCGAAAATCACGATCCGATTCCAGGCGAATGGAAACGGACGCATCGCTCCGGTTTTCGGCGTGAGAGTGGTACGCGCGAACGAGCTCTGATCTACCGGTCCCGGCATCTAGGACGGCCGGTAATAGGACACGCAGATTCACGCCGATTGAAAAACCAATTGTCGCAGACAACAACCATTTGGTTTGTCATCTGCAGCAAATTGATTTTTCAATCTGCGGCATCTGCGTCCTCGTCCCGTCCCCCCGGTGGAGCCGGCACCGCGCTGAGAGTCACTCGTGGCGGATCGCGATCAATGGGTCGACGCGACTTGCTCGCCGCGCGGGCACGAACGCGGCCGCGAACGCCGTCGCCACGAGTGCCGCCGTGACGATCGTGAACGTGAGTGGATCCGTCGGCTCGACCCCGAACAGAAACTTCGTCAGCACGCGGGTCACACCGATCGCGCCGGCCAATCCCACCGCGACGCCGACGATCGATAGCACCGCAGTGCGACGGAGCACGAGGCGAACCACCGCGGGTGGCGAGGCGCCGAGTGCCATGCGAATCCCGAACTCACGGGAACGCTCACTCACGGCTGACGCGAGCACGCCGTAGATCCCAACGGCCGCCAAGATCACGGCGAGAATCGAGAACAGCGCGAGCAGCCGCATCTGAAACACGGGTTCAGCGATGGAGAGCATGACGAGGCTCGCCATCGTGCCGACCGATTCCGGGGCCTGCAGAGGGTCGACCGACTTCAACACGCCGACGAACTGCCGCTCGACTAGCCCCGGGTCGGCGTCGGTCCGGGCCACGAACGCAAGGTGGTTGATGAACGGCGCGAAATGCACCTGGTCCAGCGTCTGGTAAATGGCCGGAGACGGCCGTGCCTTCACACCGTCCTGGATGACGTCGTCGACGATGCCGACGATGGTGAGCCAGTCGTTCGGCCCCGGCTTGTCCGACATGCTGATTCGCTTGCCGAGCGCGTTGCCATCCGGCCAGAGCTTGGTCGCGACCGACGCAGTTACGATCGCCACGCGCGGCGTCGACTCGTTGTCAGCGGCGGTGAACCCTCGGCCGCTGCGCAGGCGGATTCCCATGACGCGGAAATAGTCCGGCGTGACGCACGGCTTAAGCACGATGAAGCCCGGCGGTCGCTCTTGGCCCCCCTCGATCTGAAAGTCGCCCATGATCGAAGCGTTGCTCAATGGACGCCAGTTGACCGCAGCGATCGCCTGGAGGTTCGGAACGCCGCGCAATGCGGCCTCGGTGCGGCGCCGGAAATCGCGAAGGGCCGCGACCGTCGGGTACCGCGCTTCCGGAAGGTCCACCGTGAATGTGACGACGTTCGCCGGCTTGAAGCCGAGATCCACCGACCGCATCCGCAGGAAGGATCGCGTCATCAACCCCGCACCGACCAGCAACACGAGCGCGAGCGCCAGCTCGAGAATCACGATCGCGCTCCGCAGCGCGGTGCGGGGTGGCGTCGATGCCTGCCCGCTCTCGACGAGCGACGCCCGTATCGCGCGGCGCGTCGACTGGAGCGCCGGAGCGACTCCGAAGACGAGCCCCGCGAGAATGGACACCGCGGCGGTCACTGCCAGCACCGTCCAATCGATGCGGATGTCGTGACTGCGCGGTAGCAATCCGCTCGGGGCGGCGGCCACGAGCGCGGGCACACCCGCGATCGCGATGCCGACGCCCAGCGCCCCGCCAAGCAGCGCGATGACGACGCTCTCGGTGAGGAATTGACGAAACAGCCTGCCGCGGGCGGCGCCGAGCGCCGTTCGGATCGTGATCTCGTGCTGCCGCGCTGCGGTCCGCATGAGCAGCAGATTCGCCACGTTCGCACACGCGATCAGCAGCACGAACGCCACGGCGCCCTCGAAGAGGAGAAGCGAGCGCCGCACGTCGCCGACCATCGCGTGCCGAATCGGGATGACGCCGTCCAGCGGTCGCTCGATGCGGAGGTCGCTCTGTTGCTCATCGAAGCGCTTCGTGAAGGCTTGCAGCTCGGCCTGGGCCGCGGCGGGGGTGATGCCACGCGCGAGCCGGCCGACCACCTGTCGGCTCGAGACGCGATGCGGGTTCGGATAGATCGGCGCTGTTCGCCAGATGCGGGTGCCGTTCGGGAAGTCGAACGTGGGTGGCATCACGCCGATGATCGTGTTGCGCACACCGTCGAGCTCCAACGCACGTCCCACGACGTTTGGGTCGGAGCCAAAGCGATCTCGCCAGAGCGCGTCGCTGATGATGACGTGCGAGTCCGCGCTATCGAGCTGTTCGGCCGGGGTGAAGTCCCGCCCGCGCGCCGGTGACACGCCCAGCACGCGCAGGAAACCGGGCGACGCTCCGGTCACCATGAGACGCGTCGGTTCGCCGACGCCGGTCATCGTCGCGAGACCGCCGGCGAAGCTCGTCGTGCTTTCGAAGGAGCGCTGCGACCGCGCGTAGGCCGCGTAGGTCGCGTCGAACATCGCGGGTCCGTTGCCGAACTGGCCGGTCGGGGCATGAGACAGCACGAACACGTCGTTCTCGCCGCGGAACGGGAGCGGGCGGAACAGAATGCCGTTCACGACGGTGAACATCGTCGTGTTGACGCCGATCGCGAGCGCGAACGTCAAGACCGCGACGGCCGTGAAGCCACGGGCTCGGCGAAGGGATCTGAACGTGAAGCGGACGTCCTGCAAGAGGCGCTCGAACCAAATTCCGCCCCAAGTCTCGCGCGTCACTTCCTTCACGTGGGCCACGTTGCCGAACTCACGGCGAGCAGCCGCAGTCGCCTCCTCAGGCGATTCGCCGCGCTTGATCCGCTCGGCGATGGCCATCGCGAAGTGCCCGCGAATCTCCTCATCGAGGTTCTCGTCCCGCACGGGGCCGGGTCCGAACGGCCACCTCATGACTCGCCCTCCGTCGCGGGCGGCTGCATCAAACCCGCAATCGCCTGTGAGAGCTGCTCCCACCTCGAGCGCTCGACGGCAAGTTGGCTGCGACCCGCAGGCGTGAGCTTGTAGACGCGGATCCGCTGTCGATTCTCCGACAGGTCCCACTCCGCGCTGATCCACTTTTTTCGCTCGAGGCGATGCAACGCGGGGTAGAGCGACCCGGTGTCGACCTGCAGCGTGTTGTTGGAGCCGGCGCGAATCATCTGCGCGATGCCGTATCCGTGGCGCGGCCCCCAGCGCAGCGTCTGAAGGACGATCATGTCGAGCGTGCCCTGGAGCAGCTCGATGCGTGACAACGGCTCGTGCCTGGCCATGAACCGACTCCGCGTGCGTGGATGTAGGCGGTCTACATCCTTGGGTGTAGGATGCCTACATCCGTGCGCAGCGTCAAGGTAGCGGCTTGGTCGGCGAAGTGTGCGAGTCTTCGACCGAGCGTTCCTCGTTATTGTCTACAATCGTGACTGGCGAGGTTGCCCGACGCGGGATCGGGGATTGTTGAGCATGCGCCCAGCCGAATCTCCCGCCCGCCCGTCTAGACGCTTACTTTTGAAAGCCCGAACGGCGCGGTTTAGCCGTACGGCGGCGCGGTAGCCAAGTGGTAAGGCAGCGGTCTGCAAAACCGCTATTCGCCGGTTCGATTCCGGCCCGCGCCTCTTGCCGGTGGACGCGTAGACGGGTGGACGGGTGGACCGGGGCCTTTTCGCCGTCCACCGATCCATCCGCTCTCAGTGAACTCCGCCCATCAGCCCGCGAACGGGCTTGATGATCAGAAAGGCGACCACTGACGCCGCGAGACAGACGCCGCCGATCACGCCGAACAACTGCGGCATCGGCGCCGAGGAAATGAATCCCGCGGCGAGCCCGGCAACCTTGTTGCCCACCGAGCTCGCGAGGAACCAGACGCCAAGCATCAGGCCCACGATCCGTGCTGGCGACAGCTTGGTGAACACCGACAGCCCGACGGGTGAGATCGACAGCTCGCCGAGCTCCTGAATGAAGTAGCACCCGACGAGCCACAATGGACTCACACGAACGGCGGGCGATGCCTGGAGTCGGAACGCCGGAATCAGGAGCAGCATGAACGAAAGCCCGACGAAGAACAGGCCGATCGCGAACTTCGCCGGCGTCGACGGTTCGCGTTTGCCGAGCGTCGTCCACAGCCAGGCGAACGCGGGCGCGAGCACGATCACGAGTACCGCCTGGACGCTCACGAACCAGCTCGAGGGGAAGCTGAAGCCGAGAATGGTCGTGCGTGTGTAACGGTCGCCGAAGAGGTTGAGAGTCGATCCGGCCTGTTCGTACGCGCCCCAGAAGATCGCCGCGAACGCGAAGAACACCGCCATTGCCGCGAGACGTTTCCACTCGACGGCGGTGAAACCGGCGAACGTCTTTTCGCTTGTCGGGGAGAGCTTCTGCGCGACCCGGGGAGCAAGCCGCTGCCGTGCGAGCCGCTCGATGGCCGGTTGCAGGTGACGGCGCCCGACGACGTACTGAATGAGCCCGAGTGTCATCCCGACGCCGGCGCACGCGAACCCAACGTGCCAATCCACACGCTGCGCGAGATACCCGGCCACGAGCGGTCCGAGCGCGGCGCCGAGGTTGATCCCCATGTAGAAGATCGAGAAGCCGGCGTCGCGCCGCGTGTCATTGGTGTCGTACAGCGAACCGACGATCCCGCTCACGTTCGGCTTGAGCAGACCCGTGCCGACGGCGATGAACGACAATCCCGCATAGAAGAACGGCAGCGCGTGAAACACGAGCGTGAAGTGTCCGATCGCGATGATGATGCCGCCGATCAGCACGCTCCTGTACTGTCCGAGCCATCGATCGGCAATGATGCCGCCGAAGATCGCCAACGCCCACGCGCTCGCCGTGTACGTGCCATAGACGGAGCCGGCGTGCTTGTCGTCGAAGTTGAGCGCGTGGACCATGTACAGGATGAGAAATGCGCGCATCCCGTAGTAGCTGAAGCGCTCCCACATCTCGGTGAAGAAGAGCGTGGAGAGGCCGCGCGGATGACCGAAGAAGCCGCGGGCCTCGTCCGTCGGGGGTGCAGAGTCGGTGGCTGGTTCGGCGATTGGCCCTGCTGAGAC
>Ga0326726_10002715_pt1 | contig 16211 bp, 11 predicted proteins | sample MHFenrmetagenome_2_FD_207603 | JGI IMG/M metagenome (GOLD analysis project Ga0326726, IMG submission 207603) | Lab enriched peat soil microbial communities from Michigan Hollow, Ithaca, NY, United States - MHF15MN | ecosystem: Environmental > Terrestrial > Soil > Wetlands > Peat | place: USA... | reverse complement strand
GCACTGCGGGGGGAAATTCTGCCCCGACTGCCGGCTGCCGCCCAACCATGACTGCACCGGCATCGGCAGCTGGAATGCAAAACCCCGCCCGGCAATCGGTATGAACTACAGCCGGGGCGGCGGGGTGACGGCTACCGGTGGGATTGCACCGGAAACCCGGCGCAGACCGGGAAAGAAAACGGAAGAAGGCCTCCCGTACCTGAAGATTATGATTGTAATTATCGTGCTTATCCTGCTCGGGCTTGCATGGCTCGTGCTGGGCGGGCACTAAAAAAGGAACTATAACCAGGAGTTGCGCAGATTAACTTGCGTCTGCCTTCTGGAGCAGGACCCGGCCTTTCGAAGTCAGCCGGAGTACGATCTCGCTTGAGGATTTCCCCCCGTCGAGAAACCGCTTGGAGAGTAAGACACGGATACTGGACCTTACACCGCTTTCCCCGTGAGCGGGGAGCAGCTGCTGGACCACATGGCCGATGTGGCAGCCCTGCTTGTCGGAAACTGCCTGGAGAATATGGAGATGGATGGGATCAGGCACAAAGACCTGCGGGACTTCAAACGATATAGCTTCCACAGTTTTACCTCTTAATCGGAATACCCTGTTCCGGTCTCCTGATACGGAATATCGGAACGGGCTACCATATAGCTATAAGCTGTATGACATGAAGTAACCATCATATAAAAACCGGGGAATAGTTTCTCCGGCAAATGCCGGAAAATCCGGCGTCCGGCACTTTATTCCGCTGCGGGAGGACCATTTTCACTCCCCGCTGGAAAATATAAAACCCCGAATACCCCCCACACAATATATGGATAAGAAGGATCTTGAAGTAATCACCTATTGCGGCTCTGCTGTCTCGACTGCCACGGGTATACCGGGAAGATTGCCGACCTTGCCCGCGATCTCCGGAAAGAATTGCGGAATGCACAATATGAAAAAATTGCCGCTGCGATCGTGGATGCGCCGTTCGGAAAACCCTTTGCGAATTATGATAAATGTTGCGAACTTCTTGGGGCTTTGGTGAAGTTCCGGTGTAAAAAGGGGTGCCGGAACGGTGGCGGCCCGCCGTTCTGCCAGATCCGGAAATGCTGCGTGGAAAAAAAGATCGCGGGGTGTTGGGAATGCGGCGATACGGATGCCTGTAAAAAGCTCGACTTCCTCAAACCGGTCCACAATAATGCACACCTGAAGAATATCCAGACGATCCGGAAGAAAGGCATTGCCGGGTTCATGGCCGGGAAACGGAACTGGTGAATGAGGAAAAGTCCTTTTCCTTTTTTTACCCTTTGCGGGACAAGGCCCGGGAAGTGGCGGTACCCTGAAATACTGTCCCGTCCTGAAAAATGCATGGGTTTTTTCTCTTCCGGGGGTACAGATCGCATCAGGAAAATATCATGAGGATCACACGGCTCTATACCGGATCTGACAGCCACTCACACTTCGAGGATATCGAGGTTCCGTTCGAATCGCGGGAGGACTTCGGGCTCTTTACGCTTCCCGAGCCGGCCAAAGCGGTCTTCTTCCGCGAGATCCCGCCAGGCTGGAAGTATTCGTGGCACAATGTCGTCTGCCGGGAATATGTCATCGTGATCGACGGGGAAGCCGAGATTGAAGTCGGGAGCGGCGAGAAACGGAAGTTTGGCAGGGGAGATATCCTGCTTGCAGAAGACCTTACCGGTCACGGGCACCGGACCCGGGTTCTCGGTAAGAAAGTCTGGCGGCAGGTGTTTATTACCCTGCCCTGATGTTGGCATCCTGGCGGTTCTTATTCCTGTCCCGCTTCAGAACCGCCCGAGAGTATTTATTCAACCTGAACTGAAGCAACAGTAAGGTGAAACCGGTGAAGCGGGACGACGCAGGAGTCACAGAAGTTGTCGATGAAACTCTCATCGCCGCACTCGGGCTGGTGCTTGCCGTAATTGTCGCAGTCATCGTTTTCGGGGTCTTCCAACCGGTCGACAAGTCGGCCTATCTTGTCCCGCAGTTCGGCGTGGGAAATTATTCGGGCCATACCGTAATCACCATTTTCGACCGCAACGGCGACCCGGTGTATTTTAACAACCCGTCGCCGGCAAAGTATCACGCGGTGCTGTATGTGGAGACGCAGTCCGGGTCCTATAAGGCGGCCACAGCCCCCACGCTGAGCGTCCTGAAACCGGGAGATACCATATATGCGTATTATACCGGCTCGGGCTTTGTCCTGACCGATACGCTCGCCGGGATCACCTTCCCGTCCCTGCCGGGAGGAAAGATGACCGTGAGGTTTGTTGATGATACCTCAGGAGTGATTATGGCCCAGGAGGACCTGATACTGGCGGCGACACCCTCTCCAACCCCCACGGCAACCACGAGTACGACCGCCACTCCCACGACAACCGTTACGACCACTACGACGACCACGACTACCACAACGACAACAACTACAACAACAACCACAACCACGACCTCACCACCCTCGCTGGTAGCGAACTTTGACTGGGTTGAGTCCGGCGGGGGCGGAGGGGTCCATTTTACCGACACATCAGCAGGCAGTCCAACTTCATGGTCATGGAATTTTGGTGATGGCGGCACATCAACACGTCAAAGCCCAAACCACAATTTCGGCAAACATGCAACAGCCGACGTCACCCTGACCATAACCAGAAGCTCTGATGGTGCAACAAGCTCGATCACGAAGAGGATTACAACCACGTAAATGGGAGGGGACACCCCTCCCACCCGTTTTCTTCCCTTATTACCCATTCCTGTGATGATAACCCCGGTCCTGTTTCCGGCAGTTCCGGTTAATCCGTCATTGCTTCCGGAAACCTTTTTGCAAAAGGGAGGTAATATTGGCTAATCGAGAGAACCGGTATGCTGTTTGAAATCCTGAACCTGATTTTCGGTATCGCCTTTGGCTTTATCCATAGGGGAAAAGAAGACTACTACGGCCTCCTCAAAAATGGTGTTATAGCCGGCCTTATCCTCGGGATCATCTTCGTGCTCGCTGCACAGCACCTTGTCCCCGGGGGAATGAGCATCGACCTCGGATTTTTGGGAGCACCGGGCTTCTTCATCGGCATATTCCTCTTTCTCGTCATCTTCATCCTGGGTACTTTTGCAGGTGACTGGCTCGAACGCGTCTTAAGAAAATAAATCCGAGCCTGAACCTGAGGAGGCAATGTCACCCTCCGACCGGCATTTTCTTTCACTCATTTCCGGCCAGCCTTCATGATAATATCCTCCGCCGCCCTATCACATCAGCAGGAGCAATTGCCGCCATGAAAATTCTTGCCATCAACGGGAGCCCCCGGACGGTCCGGAGCACTACGCGAAGACTCGCACAGTTCGTACTTGAAGGGGCAGCTGAAGCCGGCGCAGAGACGGAAATGATCGATCTCTGCGATCTTAAGGTCACCCCCTGCACAGCCTGCGAGGGCTGTTCGTTCAACGGGATCTGCGTGTACGAGGACGATGTCCCGTCTCTTGTCACCCGGATGAAGGATGCGGACGGGATCGTGTTCGCCTCACCGGTCTATATCGATAATGTCCCTGGCCAGATGAAAGTTTTGTTCGACCGGCTCGCTGATGCCATCCATTACCAGCGTCTGGCCGGAAAATACGGATGCTCTGTGGCGACAACGCATACCTCCGGTGGGGATGAGGTGATGGCGTACCTGAACCATGTTCTCAACTATCTTGGTGTAGTATCTGTGGGGGGCCTCAGTGTTGCAACGGGCGGGGCAGCAGCAGCTGTAGATGGAAAAGAGGGTGAGGCGCGGGCACTTGGCCGGAACCTTGCAGGCGCAGTTACCAGCGGCTTTTCCGATCCGGAACAGGAAGCCGGGATCGCCGGCAACCGGGATTTTTTCAAAGACCTTGTGATTGAGAACAGGGACTTCCGGCCTGAAGAGTATGAACGGTGGGTGACCCAGGGCTGGATTAGTTAGAATCAGAATGTTCCGGGCCGGATCCTGATTTGATTTCGTTGATTCCGGAAAGCCGGAATTTTCTCTTCTCAAAAATATTTTTAAAAAAAATCAGTAATTCTCCGCAACAATCTCGAAATATGCCTGCGGGTGATCGCAGACCGGGCATTTTTCCGGAGCATTCCTCTCCTCGTGGACATAGCCGCAGTTCCGGCAGTACCACTTCGCGGGCATTTCTGCCTTGAAAACGGTCCCCTTTACCAGGTTATTGTGGAGTTTCCTATACCTCTGTTCATGGTGGGCCTCCACGCCTGCTACATTTTTAAAGAGGTGGGCGATGTCCCTGAACCCCTCCTTCTCCGCGGTTGCCGCAAAGGACGGGTAGAGTGTTCCCCACTCCATCTGCTCGCCGGCTGCTGCTGCCGCGAGGTTCTCCTTCGTCATGCCAATCACACCCGCTGGGTACGCGGCAGTGATCTCGACATCGCCGCCTTTGAGTAGCTTGAAGAAAAGTTTCCCGTGCTCCTTTTCCTCTTCTGCGGTCTGGAGAAAAAGCGCTGCGATCTGTTCGTATCCTTCCTTTTTTGCTGCACTCGCAAAGAACGTGTACCGGTTCCGTGCCTGCGACTCTCCGGCAAATGCCGCGAGCAGGTTCTTCTCGGTCTTGCTGCCTGAAAACTTCATGGTTCTCACTGTTCCATCCTTGTACGCCGGGCAATGATATACCCTGCGGATAAAATAGCCCGACAGGCAGACCGGTTGTCCCAATCCATGGTTTTTTTGCCTCAAGGGCAAAGGTTCACTCATGACCCCGGAAGCTCTTCCCACCCTTTTTGTCTCGCATGGTGCCCCGTCCCTGCCGCTGGAACAGGGTGTACCGGCCCGCGAATTCCTTGCCGGGCTCGGTACCCGCTTTTCGGATATTACTGCGGTGCTCTGCATTTCCGCCCACTGGAACACGCCCCGGCCTGCTGTCAATACTGTGATGAAACCTGCAACGATCCACGATTTTTACGGGTTTCCCCGGGAACTCTATGGGATAACCTACCCTGCACCGGGAGATACGGACCTTGCCCGCCGCGTTGCCGGCCTCGTTGAGACCGCGGGACTCCCCTGCGATACCGATACCGGCCGTGGTCTCGACCACGGGGCGTGGGTACCTATGATGCTGATGTACCCGGACGCGAAGATCCCGGTAGTCCAGCTCTCGATCCAGGGGCACCTCGACCCGGCCCGGCACCTCGCCCTCGGTGAGGCGATCGCACCCCTCCGTCAGGAGGGCGTTCTCGTCATCGGGAGCGGCGGGGCAGTCCACCCGCTGGGCGATCCTTCTGTAGCGCTGGGAGAAGGAGTGCCCACGGGTGCATGGGCAATCGCGTTCAATGACTGGCTGACCAGGGCAGTAACGGGAGGCGATCGCGAAAGTCTCGTCCGCTACCGCGGGCTCGCCCCTTCAGCGGTCCACGCCCAGCCGTATCCCGATCACTTCATGCCCCTCCTTGCAGCCCTTGGCGCTGCCGGACCGGGAGCACGGGGCACAATACTCCACCAGAGCTGGTACTGGGGAAACCTTGGTATGGGCGCCTACGCGTTCCGGTAAACCGGGATAGGACCTCATCCTGCTTTCCGGTACGCTCCTTCCGGCACGGTGATCTCGAAGACGGCTCCCGTGCCGTGGGTCCCCGTTTCGGTGATGGTGATCCCGGTGATGGCGAGGATCTCGCGGACCAGGAAGAGCCCGAAGCCGGTATTCTTCCCGTACCCTTTCTCGAAGACCTTCCCCTTCTCTCCCGCCGGGATCCCGACACCATTGTCGGCAAACGTGATGACGAGGCTGCTGTCTTTCTGATTGCACGCGACGGTGATCGATGTCACCCGCTCCCCATACTTCACGGCATTGTCAAAGAGGTTAAAGAAAACCTTGTCAATCATCGGGTCGGCAAAGATCTCAACATCCTTGCAGGTATTGCGCAGCGCTATCTTCTCGGGCCGGCCGCTGCGGACAACCTCGTTGACAAGGAACCACGACGGGGCATTCACGCCAAGCTCCTGGTAGGCCTTCGTGAACTCGATCTGGCGCTGGATCGTCTCGATCGCGGCAGTGATCTTGGCAAGGAAATCCATAATGACCGGGTCGGGTTTGTTGAGGGCTGCCAGCTGTGTGTATCCCTGCGCCACCATGAGCTGGTTGCGGATATCATGACGGGTGATGCTGTTGAGGAGGTTGAGTTTCCGGTTCGCCTCCCGTACAGCCTCTTCTGAACGTTTCTGCTCGGAGATATCCACGAATGATTCGACAAGGAGATCCCTGCCCCCCATGGATATCCTGACAACTGTCTTGAGTACCGGGATTCTGGCACCGGTTGCGGTAAGCAGAATCCTCTCCGAGGTATTGACTTCATGGCCAAGGTCAGTTACCGGGCATCTCCCCTCCTCAGCGGGGCAGATGAACCGATGACAGACCGTACCGACGACGGAATCCCGCGGAAGACCAATCAGCTCCAGCGTTTTGCGGTTGGCATCAACGATCCGGTGGTTTTTCGCGTCGACAAGAACGATGCCGGCCTGCGCGGTATTCAGGATCGTGCGGGTCCATTCTTCACTCTCCCGGAGTGCATTCTCTGCATTGATACGTTCGGTGACATCCTCGAGGGTCTCGACCGCCCCGATGATCGTCCCCTGTACGTCCCGTATCGGCGCAGCCGTGAACGACAGCCAGATGCCCGAACTGCCCATCTGGGGGAAGAAATCCGTTGCTTCGTAAGCTCCCTCGACATACCGGGATTTCCTCAGTTTTCCCACATACAGACGGCCGATCCTTTCCGTATCCCCATCGATAAGAAGATCTGCAAGCACCGGGCGTTTTTTTGTGTAAAATGCACGCCACTGCTGGTCTGTCCCGATCATGTCTGCAGCTTTGATACCACTGTAATCCTCAAGGGCATTGTTCCAGGATATCACCTGGTGATTGCGGTCGATGACAAACTGAAGGACAGGCGAACCATGCAGGATCGAACCGAGCCGTGCCTCGCTCTCCCTGAGTGCTTCTTCAGCCTGCTTCCTGAGCGTGATATCGCGGTCGATCCCGCGGTATCCCTGGTAGCTGCCGTCCTTTGCGGTACGGATTACACCGCTGGTCTCGAGGACCACAACCGATCCGTCCTTTCGTACCGCTTTGTTCTCCAGCGCAACAATGGGCCGTCGGCCTTCGGCACACCGGGTAAACTCGGCAGCCACCCGTTCGGCTTCGCCGGGAGGCATGATATCAAAGGGGGTCTTCCCCAGTAACTCCTCCGGTTCGTAGCCCAGGATACGGTGCACCTGCGGGCTTACGTAGGTGTAGGTCCCCCCGGCATCCACCTCCCAGATGAAATCGCTCGTGGTCTCAACCAGGGCCCGGAATTTCTCCTCGCTTTCACGCAGGGCATCCTGTGCAGCTTTCTCTTCGGTGATATCCCGGATCGTACCTGCAACAATCTGCCTTCCCTGGCGATCCGTTGCATAGATCGTGTTATCCTCAAACCACCGGTATACGCCATCTTTCCTGCGCACACGGAACCGGTCCTGGCGGATCGCTTTTCCTGCGGTGAGATGCTCCTGAATATGGAGGAGCAGGGGGCCGACATCATCAGGATGGATGAAGTCCTTAAAGGCCCTTCCCTCCATTTCATCAGCCTGGTAACCAAGCTGGGTGGTAACCTGGGGGCCGACATACAGGATTGTGCCTTCGGTGCTCAGCGAATAAATAATGTCCCGGTTGACTTCCACAAGAGTCCGGTATTTCTCCTCGTTCTCCCGCAGCGCCGCTTCAGTACGCACCTGCGCCGTGATGTCGCGGAATGTCACATAGGCGGCAGGTTTTCCCTGCCATGTGGCAGGCGTTGTCGTAACATCGACATCGATGGGTGTCCCGTCAAGCCGGAGGAACTGCTCCCGGATGAGTTCCATAGCCCGTGCCGGTGCCTGCTGCACACGCCCTGCTATACGGTCATGGAATGCCGGGACTACGATATCGATGGCATTTCTCCCGATAAAATCATCGGGATTTTCTGAACCGAGGATTCGGGCAGCAGTCCGGTTGACATAGACAAGGATTCCGTCCTGGTGAATGGCTATCCCATCAAACGAGGACTCCACGAGTGTGCGATATTTCTCCTCATTCTCGCGGAGCGCTTCCTCGGTCCGTTTCTCATCGGTGATATCTTCATAGGTCCCCAGCACCCCGATGATATCCCCCTCTTTGTTGCGTAGAGGCACCTTGGTGGTGCGGAGCCACGCCTGGCCGCCATCCGGTCGAATCTGGGGCTCTTCGAAGTTGATCCTGGGCTGGCCGGTCTCCATCACCCGGCGATCATCCGCGCGATACAGGTCGGCCGTTGCTTTCGATGCGGTGGCATAATCATCCTTCCCGATCAGATCTTTTGGATCAGGATAACCGGCATCCCGGGCGAGGGGCATGTTGCAGCCGAGATAAACCGAGTTCCGGTCCTTCCAGAAGACCCGTTGCGGGATGGAGTCCAGGACGGCTTGGAGCATCTGCTGCGAATTGAAAAGGGCGTCTTCGGCGCGTTTGCGTCCGGTAATATCAATAAAAATTGCAAGAAGTTTTCCCTCGATAATAATCCCGTTGATAATGACATTGCGGATCGAACCGTCCCTGCAGGTTACAATGTATTCGCCCGGCTCGATATCGGTATTGTTCGCGGACACCTTCTTTACGGCCGCATCCCAGGTATCAAGCACCTGTTTCCTGTACTCCCTGTCAGGATAGGCGCGTGCGAACCATTCCTCGAGGGTCGGGACTTCGGCATGAGTATAGCCGAAGAGCTCCGTGAACCGGTTGTTAATAAACTCAATCTCCCCGTTGCTGTTAGCAAAACTCAGGGGGAGAGGTGCTGACGTGATGAGCTGCCGGAACTTCGCCTCGCTCTCGCGTAGGGCTTCCTCGATGCGTTTGCGTTCGGTGATATCCACTGCCATCGTCAGGATGACCGGCTGGTTGTTTAAGAGTATCTGAATAAACGAGATGAGGACTGTTGATCTTTTACCATCCCTCGCAATAATCGTGAAAACCTCACTTTCAACGTTATTCCGGGATTGGTAGAACCCTCTACGCCGTTCCTGATCCTCAGGTGTCATAATGCCCAGATCGCGGGCATCTTTTCCGATAATCTCTTCCTCAGAATACCCTGTAATACGCTGGAAAGCCGCATTGGAAAGGAGATATCTGCCAGTGCTGATATCGCTGATGGCGATAGGATACGGGCTGATCTCAACAATGGACCGGAACCGCTCCTCACTCTCGCGGATCTGCTCCCCGCTCTTTGCCAGTACGTCATATTGTGCTTTCAGTTCTTCCCCGGCTGCAGCCAGCTGCTCGTACGCAGCTTTCTGTTCTTCTTCTACCCGTTTTCGCTGGATAATGGTCCAGAGCCCCTGCATGAGGATCAGGAGCTCGTTGACATCATTCTCCGTGTAATCGGATTGTTTATTCGCTACGCCGGCCACGAGCACGATGCGGCCTTCGTCCATGATCGGGACATTCATATGCCGGATGATTTGCGGGTGACCCTCGGGATATCCCTTCTTGACCGGGTTCGGTGCGGCATAATCGTTCGTGATAATCGGCCGGCGCTGCCGTATCGCTTCGCCCCAGAGGCCGGTCTTTGCGGTCTTGTAGACAATAGGCTTCTCACGCATCGAACACTCGGCCATTGCCGCTTTTGACCAGGCATACATTGACAGCTCACTCTCGTCCTCATTGACGAATGCCAGATACCCGAGGGAACTGCCGGTAACGATCCCCGACCCCTCGATGGCATATTCGAGCAGTTCCCTCTCGCTCTTCCGGGCATACTCATAGAAACCGAGCATGTACGTGAGGCGCGTCTCATTCATCCGACTCCGAGCCTCGCTCTGAACCAGCTTATCAAATTGATCCCTAAGTTCCTCACTGGACGCCGCCAGCTGCTCATTTGCTGCCCTGAGTTCCTCCTCGGTTCTTTTCCTTTCAGTGATGTCCCGGAACGTGCCTTCGATCCCGATGACATTTCCTGCGGAATCGAAATAGTTGTGGCTGCTGGCCTCGATAAGCACCTGCGTACCGTCCTTTCTCTTCAGCAGGATTTCGTAACCGGTCACTTTCCCGTGCCGTTCGATCTCTTCAAGCAGCTGCTCACGGTCTGACGGGTTGAAATAGAAACTATCTGCAATATTCTTCCCGAGGCATTCAGAGATATCATCATAGCCGAGAAGTGTTGCCAATGACCGGCTTGCCCTGACAAGTCTGCCTTGCGTATCGCTCCGGTAATAGATGTCCTGGATCTGGTCAAGGAGGTTGATGTATTCCCTGTTGACCGCGATCAGGTCTGTTTCAGCCTTCTTCCGTTCCGTGATATCCAGCAGCGAGGCGACGCTCTTTTTTGTGCCGGGGATGATATCAACCGAGAGGTAGATGTCACGGATTTCGCCGGATTGCGTGACCAGCCGGAATTCATAATTTTTGAGAGCACTTTTGGGATCCGATCTCCGCAGCCGGTGCTGGGCGAGCATCCGTTCAAGGTCTTCCTTTACAACGAAATCGGTCCATCTCTTCCTTTTCTCTATCTCACTCCTGTCAAATCCTGTCAGGCGTAAAAATTCGGAATTTGCGAGGCTGATTGTTGCGTCATCCTCGATAAGCACCATTGCAGTGCCGGTCGTTTCGAAGACCGTGCGGTACTTCTGTTCGCTCTCCCGGATCTTCTCTTCCGCCTGCCTGCGTTCTGAAATGTCCCGTATCGCGACCTGGACGGCCGGCCGGCCCTCATAGGTTGTGAGGACGCCACTTCCCTCAACAACCACGGACTGTCCGTCAAGCCGGAGCATCCGCACCTCGACTGCAGGCGTATGCTCGCCCCGTACATCGCTCTGGACGTTCATGCTGACGAGATCCCGTGAATCCGGTTGGATAAACTCCATAAGGGGTTTTCCTGTAATCTCTCCATATCGTGATGCACCGACAAGGTGGAGGGCGGCAGGGTTCGCGTACACGATCCTGCCGTCCTGGTGGACAAGAATTGCATCGGGTGATATCTCGGCCAGCGTGCGATACCGTTCCTCGCTCTGCCGGAGTGCTTCCTCGGCTTTTTTTCGGTCGGTAATATCGCGGATTGACTCGATCGACCCGATGAGTTTCCCCTTGCGGTCGTACAGCGGTCCCGCCACCCCCATCAGAGTTGCCTGCACACCCTTCGGGCGGGGGAGAATGGTGTCCGCGGAGAGGATGTCCTTGTGGCGGGTAATGTTCGCATACTTATTTGCTATGACATTCTCAGGCTCAAAAATCAGGTCGATCAGGATGGGGCGGCGGGAATGATAGAACGGGACAGCATATTCATAATCTCCCTTTCCTACCATATCAGCCGCCGGGACCCCCGTCATCTCCTCGATCGCATGGTTCCATGCAATAACTTTGCCGTCTGTATCGATGGCGAAGGTGGCATCGGGCAGGAAATTGATGATATCGGCAAGACGCTTCTCTGAGTCCGAGAGGGCGATCTCAGCTTTTCTGCGGCTTAATGCCTGGCGGATCTTGTGGGCGAGTTCCGCGAACTGTGCTTTGGGGTCTCCCCCTTTCTGCAGGTAGAAGTCCACGCCATTGTTGATCGCTTCGATGACCACCTCCTCCCGCCCCCGGCCGGTGAAGAGGATGAAGGGGATATTGCCATAGGACTTCCGTACGTTCTTGAGAAGCTCGATGCCGTCCATTTCCGGCATCTGGTAATCGGCGATGACTGCATCAAACTCGCTCTTCGTGAGCTGTTCGAGTCCCGCTTTTCCTGACAATGCGGTTGTCACCGAAAAATCCCCGGTACTTTCAAGGAAAAGCCGGCCAATCTCAAGCAGCCCCGGTTCATCGTCGATATAGAGCAGGGAGAACATACTGGACACGGCCCGGCAGATCGCGCCGGTGAATGTGTGCCAGTTGTCTTGATATCTTAATGAATGTTGCGAATCTGGGGGTTTATTTGCAGAACCTTAAAAAAAAACGATACGTAAGCAAATAAAAAACTCGTGGAAAAACAGGTCTCTCCGGCCCTGCGACTGATCCTGGGATCTCAGTGACCCGGTTGAGCGAACCGGTAGCTCCCTGCAGGGACGACCATCTCAAACCGGACACCTTCCCCGGAAACCCCCGTCTCGGTGATGGTAATACCGGTGATAGCCAGGATTTCGCGGGTGAGGAAGAGGCCAAGGCCGGTGTGCTTGCCAAATCCCCGCTGGAAAAGTTTCTTTTTATCCTCCGGGGAAATCCCCACACCGTTATCGCAGTAGGTGATAACAAGACCTTTTTCTGACTCTGAGCAGGTAAATGCGATCTCCGTCACCCGCTCGCCATGGCGGAGGGAGTTCTCCATAAGGTTGAAGAAGACTTTCACGATCAGCGGATCAGCAAAGATCTCCACGCCGTCAACCGCGACCTGCAACGCGATGGCTGCGAGGTTGAGCTGGGCAGCGGTACCGCGGATGACCGCACCCATATCCTGCCAGATCGGGGCGTTGACCCCGATATCCTGGTAGTATCGCGTGAACTCGATCTGCCGCTGGATCGCTTCTGCTGTCTGGTCTTCTTTCTCGATGAATTCGGCGAACCGGGTCCCTTTGAGTTCCCGCCGTGATAATTCGAGGTACGTCCGTAGTGCCGTGACCTGATTCAGGATATCATGGCGGGTGACGGACGAGAGCATGTTCAGTTTTGTCAGGGCGGCCTTCAGAGCATCCCCTGTCTTTTTTCGCTCCGTGATATCCCGGATGATGCCCTCTTTTCCCAGGTAGCCCCCATGCTCGTCCGTATGCAGGTGTCCGCTGATCGAGGCCCAGAAAACGGTGCCGTCCCTTTTCACCAGTTCTGCTTCCCAGTCGTGGACGAAACCACCCTGTCTTCTCATCGCCTCGATCATCTGCAAACGTGCCCCGGGGTCCTTCCATAAAGAGGAGGCGTGGATGCCCGTTATCTCGGCAACAGAAGCGTACCCGAACGTTGGCGCTGCAGACGGGCTGGTCATAACCAGACGACTCTCCTTATCGAAGCGGAAATAGACATCCTGGATGTTCTCGACGATAGTCCTGTACCGCTCCTCGCTTTCACGCAGGGCATCCTCGATCCGCTTGCGCTCCGTGATGTCCCGTGCAATATGAATACTGCCGATCAGGTTCCCGTCCGCGTCATGCAGCGGGGATGTGGTGACAAGGAAATCACCGCCAAGGTTATCCTCGTGTACTTCGGCCGAGTGTTCCCGACCATCTTTCAGGAGCATTTCATGAGGGCAGTTCACGGGCGGGCTTTTTGTGGTGTGAACAACTTCATAGCATTTCAGGCCAACGGCCTGTTCATGGGATATCCCAAGACTTTCCGCCATTGCCCGGTTGACCCGGATGATCCGGTGGTCAGTTCCTATAATTGCAATCAGGTCTGGCACGCCATTGAACGTATTCTCCCATTCATCCTTTGCCCGAACCAGCGCCTTCTCCTTGATACTGACCCGTTCTGAGATAAAAGAAACGACTGCAGCGATAACAATGAAAACGACACAGCGGGCGGCAGCTGATATAATATCCAGACTGTTGCCGGGATTGACAGCATCGACCATCAGGAAGTAGGCAAAGGACAGGACAATAGCAAAGAGAATCCCGCGGCGGGGGTAGAAGAACGCGGCCAGGATAATTGGGATATAGAAAAGGTGAGGGATGACAATGGACACACCGAAAAAAAGACCGTACAGATTGGCTGCAAAGGAGATGACGAGGGTGAGTAAGATGAGGAACTGCGTGGCGTTCGGGTGTTCACGAAGCCGGGTGATAACTGAGGGTGCCATGGCTGACAGAAATCCAGTGGATGGTTCCTTACGCACCGTTTTGGCGTGCAGGATTTAAAAAGTAACGGTATCAGAAAAAACGGCTTCGAAGAACTCTGATGAGTTCTTCTCATCCTCAAGGTCGGAGGGGTTTAATTAAACCCGACGAGAAGAAGGGAGGCCGAGGCCGACCTTCGACTTCTGATGACCTTTCGGAATTCGAAGAAACCCGATGAATTTCATCAGATCCTCGAACCTCGCTTCGCTCGGTTCTTCGAAAAAACAAAAACGGGCCTGAAGGGATTTGAACCCTTGACCTGCGGATTAAGAGTCCGCCGCTATGCCGAACTAAGCTACAGACCCACTTGTTAGGCCTAGTAATGTGGTCGATAATGCCGAATAAATGTTTGGATATGCTGAGGGCCTTCAGTCCCGAAGCAGGAGAAGAACTCATCAGAGTTCTTCGACCGATCGCAGGTCCCCACAAAAAAAACAGGTTCTTCGACTGAGTGTGACGGCACCAGCGCATACGAACGTTTCCTGCGGAATCCCTTAATAGGTCAGCGGGAGACATCTTCTGTACATGCCGCAGGAAGCCCCGTTCGAGCAGCCGGGACCGGTAAAATACTGCATTTTCGGGTGCGGGACGAACGGTTACAATATTATTCTCGAGCTGGCAAAGGACCATGAGCGCGTAATCGTAGTCGACAAGGACGAAACCAGCGTCCGCCACCTCCGCGACCAGAAGTTCGACGCGTACCAGCGCGATATCACTTCGCCCGACCTGCTCACGGGACTTCCCCCGTTCGAGATCGCGTTCGTGATGACCGGCGATGGCGACGCCAACCTTGCGGCGGTCCTCACCATAAAGAAACGCAACCCGTCTGTACAGGTCGTTGCCCGGTCAACCGACCCGGTGAACGGCCAGAAACTCACTGCCGCCGGCGCGGAGTTTGTCCTCTACCCGCAGGAAGTGGTTGCCCGGCAGGCAATTCTCCAGGTAAAAAAACAGCATGCGAGCCGGATTGCACAACGGCTTTTCTCCCTTCTGGCCGGCTGGGAAGGGACGCTCGGGATCATCACCCACAAGAACCCTGACCCGGACGCGATCTCCTCAGCCATGGCGCTCGCCGAGATCGCAAAACAGGCAAACGGCAAAACGCTTGCAACCCGGATCTTCTACGAAGGGAATATCGGCCACCAGGAGAACCGCACGTTCGTCAACCTGCTCGACATCAAGATGGAGCACCTCACCGCTGACGCCCTCCAGAAGTGCACCTACCTTGCGATGGTCGACTGCGAGGGGCCGGGCGCCAATAACGATGTTCCCCCCCAGACGAAGATCAACATCATCATCGACCACCACCGGGAAGGAAAACATGTGGTAACGCAGGGCAGTTTTATCGATATCCGCCCTGGTGTCGGGGCGACGGCAAGCATTATGACCCAGTACCTGCAGGAGCTCGATGTGCCGGTCGACAAACGGGTCGCAACCGCTCTCCTCTACGGCATCCGTACGGACACCAAGGAGTTCAAACGCAACGTCACCCCGCAGGATCTCGGCTATGCAGGATTCCTGCTGCCGCTGACCGATGCCGACCTGCTCGACAAGATCATGTCCCCGTCCATGTCGCAGGAAACCCTCGATGTTATCGGGAAGGCGATCCACGAACGGAAGATCCAGAGCGGGTATCTCTTCGCTAATGTGGGGTTTGTCATGAACCGCGATGCTCTCCCTCAGGCGGCCGACCTTCTTATCTCGCTGGAAGGAGTGAACACGGCACTCGTCTACGGTATCACCGACAATGCGATCGTGATCTCCGCCCGCAACCGCGACATCCGTCTCCATATCGGGAACGCCCTCTCGGAGGCATTCGGGGACATGGGCGATGCAGGTGGCCACCCCAACATGGCCGCTGCCACCCTCCCGCTCCATTATTTCGGGAAGGTCGAGGACAAGGCCCGGCTGCTCGAGATCGTGATCGAGCCGGTCCTGAAAAAGTTCCGGGACCTAGTCGGCCTCGAGAACGAAGGAAAGAAGAATGGATTATAAGACCTGGGAGCCCCATTACCGGGAGATCCTCGAATACTTCGGGTTCGACCGGGCTGCGGATGAGGAGGCTGCCCGGCTCCTTGCCTCGCTCCTGGAACGCGACAACCTCCTCTCCCTTGCCTCGCTTACCGACGGGAACGAGGTGACGGTATGCGGAAACGCGCCATGCCTCAGGGACGAACTGGGGAAGATCGCCGGTATCGTCTTTGCTGCGGATGCCGCTGCCGAGGTACTCGATTCCCACGGAATCTTCCCGGATGCCATCTTCACAGACCTTGACGGGGCAACCGACCGGTTTGTCGAACTGAACAACGAGGGGACTATCATCGTCATCCACGCCCACGGGGACAACGTGCCGCTCCTGAAACACTGGGTGCCCCGCTTCCGGGGCAAGGTTGTCGGGACGACACAGGCCG
>Ga0326726_10002714_pt1 | contig 16222 bp, 13 predicted proteins | sample MHFenrmetagenome_2_FD_207603 | JGI IMG/M metagenome (GOLD analysis project Ga0326726, IMG submission 207603) | Lab enriched peat soil microbial communities from Michigan Hollow, Ithaca, NY, United States - MHF15MN | ecosystem: Environmental > Terrestrial > Soil > Wetlands > Peat | place: USA... | reverse complement strand
GGCAGAACCTCGGCGATGACTTCGTCGATGCCGAGCTGGCGGCCGACAGCTTCCGCGGTCTTGCGCGAATCGCCAGAGAGCATCACCACGCGCACGCCTTCGGATTGCAGGGTCCTGATCGCTTCGGGCGTCGTTTCCTTGATCGGGTCGGCGACAGCGACCACCGCCACGGTCCGCCCGTCCACCGCGCCATAGAGCGCAGTCTTGCCCTGCGTCCTCAAGGCATCGGCCTTATCGGCAAGCGAAGCAGGTAGAGTGCCCTGCGATTCCATGAATCGGCGGCTGCCGATCGCGACCTTCCTGCCGCCGATGTCTCCACGCACGCCCTGGCCCGTAACGGATTCGAATTTCTCGACTTGGGAAAGGTGCAGGCCGCGATCTTCCGCGCCCTTGACGATGGCCTGCGCGAGCGGATGCTCGCTCGCGCGTTCGAGACTTGCGATCAGCGCAAGCGTCTCGTTCTCCGCGATGCCCGGTTCGACGACGAAGTCCACGAGCTGCGGACTGCCGAGCGTGAGCGTGCCGGTCTTGTCCACGACCAGCGTGTCAATATCGCGAAGCTTCTCCACGGCCTCGGCGTTGCGGAAGAGAATGCCGTTGATCGCACCCTGCCCCATCGCCACCGTGATCGAGATCGGCGTCGCCAGTCCGACCGCGCAGGGGCAGGCGATAATCAGCACCGCGACCGCGTTGACGACCGCGTAGGTGAGCTTCGGCTCGGGGCCGAAGAACCACCAGACGAGCGCAGTCAGAACTGCGATTGAGATCACCGTCTCGACGAAATACGCAGCGACGAGATCGGCGAGGCGCTGCACGGGCGCGCGCGTGCGCTGCGCCTGGGCCACCATGTGCACGATTTGCGCAAGCAGCGTGTCGGCGCCGACGCGCTCGGCCCGGATGACGAGTGTGCCCTTCCCATTGATCGTCGCCCCAGTCACGCGGTCGCCTGCTTTTTTCGCTACGGGAACGGGTTCGCCGGTGATCATCGATTCGTCGACGTTCGACGAACCCTCCAGGCAAATTCCATCCACGGGCACCTTCTCTCCAGGGCGCACCCGCAGCTTGTCACTCACCTGAACCTCGGCAAGAGGCACTTCGACCTCGCGCCCGTCCGCTTCGATGCGAGTCGCTGTATTCGGCGCGAGCGCGAGCAACTCGCGGATCGCGCGGCTCGTCTGGCCCAGCGCGCGCAGTTGCATGACCTCGCCCAGCAACACCAGCGTGACGATGACCGCGGCCGCCTCGAAGTAGGCGCCGACCTGCCCGCTATCCTCCTGGAATTCCTGCGGGAAGAGGCCCGGCGCGAACACCGCTGCGATGCTGAAGATGTACGCGAGGGCAACGCCCAGGCCGATCAGCGTATACATGTTCGGGCTGCGGTTCTCGATCGAAAGCGCGAATTTCCGGAAAAACGGCCAGCCTCCCCACAGCACGACCGGCGTGCCGAGCGCGAGCTCCACGTACATCCGCACGTGCATCGGAATTCCGAATGGTTGCGTGAACCCGAAATAGGGTGCCATGGCGATCACGGCGAGCGGCGCCGTAAGCACGGCGCTCACCCAGAAGCGGCGCGTCATGTTGCGGAGTTCCGAGTCGTCTTCCTTCGCACCCGCGACGGGGACGAGCGCCATGCCGCACTTCGGGCAATTCCCCGGCTTAGGGCTACGGATCTCCGGATGCATCGGGCAGGTGTATTCAGTGGCCGCGGCGGGGAGGACAGGCACGAGCGCCATGCCGCATTTGGGGCAGTTTCCCGGACCCTGCTGCTGGATTTCCGGGTGCATCGGGCACGTGTAGAGCGCGTCCAGCACGGCCGGCGCCGCCTTGGGTTTCTCTGCTTTGGCGTAGCGCTGCGGGTCGGCAGCGAACTTGTCGGCGCAAGTCTTGCTGCAGAAATACCAGGTCGAGCCACCGAAGGAATGCGTGTGCTTCGCGCCGGCGGTTTCGACCCTCATCCCGCAAACCGGATCGACGGCAGTGCCTGAACCAAGGGCCGGGTTCGCGTGGCCCGAGCTCCCGTCATGATCGTGATGCGAATGTTGGTGGCGCGGCATATCCATCAGCGTACTTTCCGATATTTATGTCCGAGGAATAACCATTTGCATCCGCGAATCCGGTTCCTGCTGTAAGTATTCATGTGCTCTCCTTCGAAGGTTCGCCTCGAAACCGTTTCGCCGCATCCCGTGTCATGCTCTGCGTACACCACTTTGCATACACGGAGCCGAGAAGGCGGCCAAGGTACCGGCCGACAAACCCCATCGGCAAGCTGTAGTCGATGAAAACGCGCACCAACGACGAATCGCCGCTGGGTGTCACATCGAATCCCATTCGGTAGTTCGCCATTACGAGGAGCTTCGGAGTTCCGATGGTCTCCCACTGTTTTTTGTGAGGCGCCTGGCGCTCGCAAATCACCTCCTCAAGCGAAATGGGAATCCCCATCACGCTTCCATACATGCGGATTTTCGATCCGACCACCTGTCCGCCGCCAGCATCGACATCTATCGACATGCGCGAGCCCATCATCATCATCGAGGACTCGCCCATGTGTGCCGACAGGGACTTCGGATCGTCCAGATGAGCGAAGACCCGCTCGGCTGGGGCATGCACCACAGCGGTACTTTCGTCGTGATACGGAAACCGTTGGTTAGACATCGTGCTCTCCCGTCCTGGCGTCCACCGTCATTCGAGCTTCCAGCGAAAAACGCGCGGTTCGGCTTCTCCCGGCCTGCTCAGCCGCAACTCGATTGCCGCGGGGCGCGCGGCCGGAGCCTTGAAGCGCAGCACGCCCTTGCGGTGGTGGCCGCCCTGCGGGTCGCCGCGCCACTCCAAGGGCGCGGACGCCACGCCGTCCGCGACGAGGCTCGCGGATTTTGCGACATCGTCCCGCAGATCCTGGCTGTGCGTGTCGAAGACGATTTCGAATTCCCATATTCCGCCCGAAAGAGTGCCCGGCGTCGCTTTGACCGTCACGCCGCCGAAGTTCGTTGCGACACTAGCGAGAGGTGCTGCGGCGAGGCTGTCTGCGCCCGCCAGCGACCCAATGAAAAGCGCGAGGGCAAGAGCGTTCAGGCGGTTGCGCATTGGGCATGCTCCTTGAGGGCGCTGGCGAGCCTGCCGCTGATATAGGCGATGCCCGCGGCGTTGAACGCGAGGCCGACCCAGAAGAATTCGACCTGGTACTGGGCAGCGAAGGTCACCAGACCAGTCGCGCCCAATACGGGAGCGACGTTCGCAAGATAGTGGGCGCAGCAGGAGATCATCGCCGCGGTCGAGGTCGTGCCGGAAGCCGCTACTACCGAACCGCCGGCTCGATGCCGGACCAGGTCGCGCAGCCTCACGAAGAGCGCTACTTGAACGCCGAAGCCCGCGGCGAGCGGCACGATGTAATACCAGAACTCGGAGAACTGGCTCACCGTGAAGCGCCAGCCGGATACGAGCGAGACCGCGCCGAGATAGGCGGCGAGCAGCAAGCCGAACGCGAGCGCGCCGAAACCCGAGGATCGGGTCAAAGGATCTTGGACAATCACGGCACCAATCCCCTAAACGGCCGCAAGCACGCGCTCCAGGCACGCTCGCACTTCGCCTGCGATTGCGGTGATCTCGTCTTCATCTTGCCGAATGCATATTTGCCTGACATATCATCCGACTCCTTTCGATGGCGTCGGTACGCTGCAGCGTGGGCTCGCCGCACCACAAGGCGCCCAACGCAAGACTTCCGGAATTGGACGCTCAGCGCAGAACGCGCGCCGAGCGAGCGTAATAGGAACGAAAGGGAGGGGATGTGCCGGCCGCCCGCGGTCGCTGGACCGCGAACCCGGACAGGATCAGCGACGAGACAAGGACCGCGACAAGAGGCGCCGCGCCCGACCCCGCAGGTAGAGCCGGCGCGATCGAATCAACGAGGGCTATATCCTCGATACTCGCGCAGCAGAGATCGGACTTTCCTTCCCCGCCCCCGGCCTGGTGCTCGCCTGCAGGCTGTGCGGCGTTCGCCGCTTCCAGATCGCACAACGCGCGCAAGGGCAACAACGACAGCGCAAGAACCGCCAAGACGGCGAGTGCAACGCGTGCGCTTCTCCGCCGCCCACCGGGCGCAGTCCTTCTTATCCTCTTTTCCACTGACATCGGGAAACTCCACGCATGTCATGATGCTCGCACTAGCGTCAGCGGCCGAATTGATCCAGATCAAGAGATACCGACGCAAACAAGGCGACGCGCGCAGCGCCGCGCACGCCGCCTGGCCCAAATCGGGTTTTGCCGTTCTGCTTGCTATTCACCGACGGTGACCACCTTTTCGGGGCCTTTCATGCCTCGCATCGCTTTCACGTCAGCACGAGAATGGTCCATCATGGAATGCGCGGTCTTGCCTTGGTTTTTCGCCTGCGGCTTTTTCTGATCCATACGCTGCATGGACTTTGCGTCCGCCGGCGAATGATCCATCGCCCAATACTCGACTTTCCCTTGCGTCTGACCCGTCTGGCTTCCAGGCTTGGACATCAGCCGCATCGCCTTGGCGTCGGCCGGTGAATGGTCCATCATCCAGTATTCTGTTGTCGCTTGTTTACCGGACGCCGGAGCGAGTGATTCGTCCGCGGCAACAACGGATGACCACCCAAGGGCGGCAAAGATTGCCGCTGCAACGATCGATTCGACTCTGTGCTTGTTCATGGTCTTGCTCCTAGTGATGTAACCTGCAAGATTCAATCTCCCGGTTGCGCGGAAAGCGTCACTTGGCGCAACGGTTACCATCATAAGGAGCGATACCCAACTTCAAGCTGACCCCAAGTTTACATTGCCGTAATCTCGCGCCCGCCGCTCCCTTCAGGCACGCGCGGGAAGCACCACCCTGAACGACGTACCGTCTGCCGACGACGCGACCACGATCGTTCCGCCGTGGGCACCGACGATCGACTTCGTGATGGCGAGCCCCAATCCTGCGCCCTCCGTGCTTTTCTGCCGCGAGGGCTCGACCCGATAGAAACGGTCGAAGATGCGCCCCAGGTGCTCCGGAGGGATCGCCGCACCCGGGTTCCTGACTTCTATCTCGACTTCATCAGCGGAGACTTGTCGTATCGTCACGTCTACCGTACCGCCTTTGGGGGTATGGCGAATCGCGTTTGAAATGAGGTTACTCAGGGCTCTGCGAAGCATCAGGGCATCGCCCACCGTATCGGCGGCCCCGGCCATTCGCAGGAAGACGCCACTCTCGTCTGCGAGCGCCTCATAGAACTCAAAGAGACTTTGCAGCTCAGCAGCCAGATGCACCGGTTCACGGTTTGGAATCATCAAACCGTGATCGGCTTTGGCAAGAAAAAGCATATCGGCGATCATGCGAGCCAGGCGATTGAGTTCCTCCAGGTTGGAGTAGAGCGTCTCGCGATACACGTCGGCCGGGCGTAACTTCGAGACCGCCACCTGAGTCTGCGTCATGAGGTTGCCGACCGGCGTGCGCAGTTCGTGGGCAAGGTCCGATGAAAAGTCCGACAGCCGCCCAAAGGAATCCTCAAGCCGGCTCAACATGGCATTGAAGGCGTGGACCAGCTCGGTGAGCTCCAGGGGTTGGGCAGTCGCATCGATGCGGGCCTGCAACCGGCTCGCCGAGATACCACGGGCGACCTGGGCCATCTCGTGAACGGGTCGCAGTCCCCTGCGTGCTGCCAGCCATCCCACCAACGCCATGCAGACTACGGCCAACGCGATCGAGATCCACAGGGTCGTCCTGAATCCCTCCATGAACTGCAGGTGGTGCGCGATGTCCATCGCGATCGCGATCCTTGCGGCGGGTTCGCCGGGCAGTGAAAGTCTCCCCATCGCGGAGATTGCACGGTATGCGTGGCCATCGAGCTGCCACGTGGTCGCCGCGGGCTGCTGATCGGGCAAGGCCGCCGGCTCCTGCAGTAACGACTGCGGAATGCTGGCGCCCATTGCGAAGAGGGTTCGTGCTTTCGAATCGATTACCGCAACCGCCAGGCCGCGATGTCCCATTAAGGCGTCATCCAGGCGTTGCGGCAGGACAGCCAGATCGTCGGGCAATTGCACCCTGGAGAGCACATGGCGCACGAGTTCCAGCCGATCGTGCAGCTCCTCCGTGTCTATGTCGGCAAAGTGGGATTCGACCGATGAGGTGATGACAATGCCGAGCCCGAATAGAACCGCAGCAGATCCCGCGCCGAACAACAGCGTGAGCCTTAGCGTGATGGACTTGCGCATTGTCAGGTACCGTCCGGCGCTTCCAGGACATAACCCATGCCGCGCACCGTGTGGATCAATTTGATATCGAAATCATCGTCTATCTTGGAACGCAACCGTCGGACAGCGACTTCAACTACATTGGTGTCGCTGTCGAAATTCATATCCCAAACTTGGGACGCGAGCAGCAACCGCGGCAGGATTTCTCCCTTGTGTCTCAGGAATAGCTCGAGCAGCGCAAATTCCTTGGCGGTGAGATCGATGCGTCTCCCGGAACGGATCGCGCGACGCCGCAACAGATCGAGTTCCAGGTCGGCGACCTTGAGCGTTGCTGTTTCCCTAGCAACGCCCCGGCGCAATAGGGTTCGCACGCGCGCAAGAAGCTCGCTAAAGTCGAAGGGCTTGACGACATAGTCGTCGGCCCCGAGCTCGAGTCCTTTGACCCTATCCTCGACCTTATCCCGAGCGGTAAGAAAGAGGACGGGCACGTCTTTACCGGCTTTGCGCAAGCCCTGAAGCACGCGCCACCCGTCGAGCCCCGGCAGCATGACGTCCAGCACCACGAGATCGTAGTCGCCGGTAGTCCCACAGTGCAGGGCATCCACCCCGTCACGGGCAAGGTCGACTACGAATCCAGCCTCAGAAAGCCCCTGTTTCAGGTAGGAGCCGGTCTTCGGCTCGTCCTCAGCGATCAGGATCTTCATGCTCCGCTCCGCGCGGCCTGTAACAGGCCCACTTCAGCCCGCTATTTGGCCGAAGTAATCACATAGTCCCGCCCCTGCTGCACGAACTCGAACTCCACTTTCTTCCCGGAGGACAGCTTTCCCAGCAGCGCCTTGTCTTTAACGATGAAGTTCATGGTCATCGGCGGCCATTTGAGGGTTTCAACCGGGCCGTGCGCGATCGTGACCTTGCTACTCGCCGCATCCACCTTTGTCACGGTCCCGACCGCCTTGTGCGGCTTGGCCGACGCGCTCTTGCCGGCGGCCGGCTTTCCGCTCATGTCCGTGCCTCTCATGGAATCGGACTGCGCGTAGCCACTCGCGGGCGCGGCGATCGAGACTACGAGAACCAGGAATGGCAATTGCGACAGTGTCATTTAACGTCTCCTTTGGGTAAGTTCAATGCGGGAAGATGGTTCCGGCGCGCTCGATGCAGGAGCAGGTACGCGACGGGAACGACGAACATCGACAAGAGCGGCGCGGTGACCATGCCGCCCATCATGGGTGCGGCGATCCGCTGCATATATTCCGATCCGGTGCCCGAGCCGAACATGATGGGCAGCAGCCCGGCGATCACCACCGCGACCGTCATCGCCTTGGGCCGCACACGCAGCACCGCGCCCTCGCGGATCGCCTCGATGAGTGCGGCCTCGGTGAGCGGAATCCCTGCGGTAGCGTGCCGCTCGATCGCCTGATCGAGGTAGATCACCATCACCACGCCGAACTCCGCCGCGAGGCCGGCAAGTGCGATGAAGCCGACCAGAGTCGCGACCGACAGGTGGTGGCCGAGCAGCCACACGAGCCACAGTCCGCCGATGAGCGAAAAAGGCAGCAACAGCATGATGAGCGTTGCCTCGGCCACGCGCCGGAAGAGCAGGTAAAGCAGGACGAAGATGATGACGAGGGTCGCGGGCACGACGACCTTCAGCCTCGCGGTGGCGCGCTCCAGATACTCGAACTGGCCCGACCAGGAAACGGAAATCCCCGGTGCGACCTTCACCTTCTCCGCCACCGCGCGCTGCATGTCGCGCACCGCGGAGCGCAGGTCGCGCCCACGGATGTCGACGTACACCCAGCCGGCGAGCCGCGCGTTCTCGCTCTTCAGCATCGGCGGCCCGTCGACGATATTCACCGCCGCAACGTCGCCCAGGCGGATCTGCGCGCCGCGCTCGGTGACCACCGGCAGGGCGCGGATTTTCTCCACCGAGTCGCGCAGCTCGCGCGGGTAGCGCACGCTGATAGGGAAGCGCTGCAGCCCTTCCACGGTCTCGCCGACATTCTCGCCGCCGATCGCCGCGGACACGACGCTTTGCACGTCGGCGACGTTCAGGCCGTAGCGCGCCGCGGTGTCGCGATCGATGTCGATATCGATGTAGCGGCCGCCTCCCAGGCGCTCAGCGAGCGCCGAGCTCACCCCTGGCACGTCCTTCACCGCGCGCTCGATCTCGGTGGCGATGCGGTCGATCTCCTTCAGGTCCGTGCCGGCCACCTTCACCCCCACCGGGCTCTTGATGCCGGTGGCGAGCATGTCGATACGGTTGCGGATCGGAGGCACCCAGATGTTGGAAAGGCCGGGCACGCGCACGACGCGGTCGAGCTCTTCGACGAGCTTGTCTGGCGTCATACCCGGGCGCCATTCCGCGCGGGGCTTGAGCTGAATGGTGGTCTCGAACATCTCGAGCGGCGCCGGGTCGGTCGCGGTCTCGGCGCGCCCGGCTTTGCCGAAGACGCTCGCGACCTCGGGCACGGTCCTGATGAGCCGGTCGGTCTGCTGCAACAGCTCCGCCGCCTTGCCGGCGGAAAGCCCGGGCAGCGCCGAAGGCATGTAGAGGAGGTCGCCTTCGTAGAGCGGCGGCAGGAACTCGCCGCCCAGCCGGCTCGCGGGCAATGCGCTCGCAAGAAGCAGCGCGAACGCGCCCACGAGCACGGCTTTCGGATGGCGCAGCGCCGCCTGGAGCAAGGGCTCGTAGGCCGCGATGAGAGTACGGTTGAGCGGGTTCTTTTCCTCCTGCGGCACGCGTCCGCGGATGAGATAGCCCATGAGCACCGGGATGAGCGTGACGGCGAGGCCGGCGGCGGCCGCCATCGCGTAGGTCTTGGTGAAGGCGAGCGGCGCGAACAGCCTTCCCTCCTGCGCCTCCAGCGTGAACACCGGAATGAACGAGAAGGTGATGATGAGAAGCGACACGAAAAGCGCGGGCCCCACCTGAGCGGCCGCCTCGGCGATCACGCGCCAGTGTTCCTCGCCAGCGAGCGTGGCATCGGGATGGGCGACACGCCAGGATTCGATGTGCTTGTGCGCGTTCTCGATCATCACCACCGCCGCGTCGACCATCGCCCCGATCGCGATGGCGATGCCGCCGAGCGACATGATGTTCGCGTTCACCCCCTGGTAGTGCATGACGATGAAGGCTGCGAGCACGCCCAGGGGGAGGGACACGATCGCGACCAGCGATGAGCGCAGGTGGAAGAGGAAGGCGAGGCATACGAGAGCGACCACGACGAATTCTTCGACGAGCTTTTCGCCCAGGTTCGCCACCGCGCGCTTGATGAGGCCGGAGCGGTCGTAGGTCGGAACGATCTCGACGCCGCGCGGCAGACTCGCCTTCAGCGATTCGATCTTCGCCTTCACCGCGCCTATGGTCTCAAGCGCGTTCTTGCCCGAGCGCATCACGATGACGCCGCCAGCAACTTCGCCTTCGCCGTCGAGCTCGGCGATGCCGCGGCGCATCTCCGGCCCCGTTTGCACGCGCGCGACGTCGCCGAGGCGCACCGGAACCCCGGAGTCGCTGGTCGAAAGCGGAATCTTCCGGAAATCGTCGAGCGATCGCAGGTAGCCGCTCGCGCGCACCATGTATTCCGCTTCACCGAGTTCCAGCACCGAGCCGCCGGTTTCCTGGTTGCCGCGCTGCACGGCCTCGATGACTTTCGCCTGCGTGATGTTGAACGCCCGCAGCCGGGCCGGGTCGAGCACGATCTGGTACTGCTTCACCATGCCGCCGACGCTCGCGACCTCGGCGACGTTCGGCACCGCCTTCAATTCGTACCTCAGGAACCAGTCCTGCAGCGCGCGCAGCTGCGCGAGATCGAGGCGCCCGCTCCTGTCGACGAGGGCGTACTCGTAGATCCAGCCGACGCCGGTCGCGTCGGGCCCGAGCGCGGGCTTCGCCTCCCGCGGCAGCCGCGACTGTACCTGGTTGAGGTACTCGAGGACGCGCGAGCGCGCCCAGTAGAGGTCGGTGCCGTCCTCGAAGATCACGTAGACGAACGAATCGCCGAAAAACGAGTAGCCGCGCACGCTCTTCGTGCCGGGCACCGAGAGCATCGTCGTGGTGAGCGGATAGGTGACCTGGTTCTCGACGATCCTCGGCGCCTGACCGGGCCAGGTCGTGCGGATGATCACCTGCACGTCGGAGAGGTCCGGAATCGCGTCGAGCGGGGTCTTCAGCGCCGCCCACGTCCCCCAGGCGGCGAGCGCGAGCGACGCCAGCAGCACGAGGAAACGGTTCGCGATCGAGGCGCGGATGAGCGCGGCGATCACTTGTGCCCTCCATGCTCAGGCACACCCTCATCCGCCGGAGCGATCGTCGTGATCCGGAATCGCCCCTCAGATTCCGGCGTGAACTCGAAGTGGATACGATCGCCTTGCTTCAAGCCCGGCGGAACGATCTCGCGCGAGGCGAGAAACGGCATGGTCATCGTGCCCATCCCCGCGCTCGGAACATCGCCGTGCCTGATGATCAGCTCGCCCGAGCCGATGCTCACGATCTCGCCGAGGGCACGGTATATCCGCGGCGCGCCTTCCATCCGGGTTCCCGTAGCTCTCATGCTCGCCTCGGAATCGATCAGGAACTGCCCCGAGACCACCACCTTGTCGCCCTCGGCGAGGCCCTTGCGGATCTCGCTTCTTCCGCCCGACTCGAACCCCAGCTCCACCTCCTGCTGCCGGAACCGCCCCTCGCCTTCGGCGACGATCACGACGCTGCGCGCGCCGGTGCGGATAATGGCGTCGGAGGGGACGAGCAGCGCCTCGCCGCCCGCGCTCCCCGCGAAAGCGAGGCTCGCAAACATGCCGGGCTTGAGCCTTCCGCCCGGATTGGCGAGCTCGACGCGCGCGCGGAGCGTGCGGGTCGCCGCGTTCACCTCCGGCAGAATCGCGCTCACGCGCCCGCGGAACACCTGATCCGGGAAGCTCGGCACGCGCGCCTCGACCGCGGTCCCGGGCTTGAGCCACCCTCCTTGCCCTTCGGGCACCTCGGCGTTGACCCACACGGTGGCGAGGTCGACCAGGCGGAACAGCATCGCGCCCGAGGCCACCGTCATGCCCTCGCGCACCCCGAGCTCGGCGATCACACCGCGGATAGGCGCGTACAGCGTAATGCGCGTCTGCGGCTTGCCGGTCTTTTCCAGCAAACCGATCTGTTCCTCGCTCATGCCCAGCAGCTGCAGGCGGTTGCGCGCCGCCTCGGCGAGACCCGCTTCCTTCCCGCCACGGCGCAGCAGCAGGTACTCCTCCTGCGCCGCGGCCCAGTCGGGCGCGAGCAGCTCGACGAGCGGCTGGCCCTTTTCGACCGGGTCGAGCGGCGCTCGCGCATGCAGCTTCTCCACGAAACCTCCCGAGCGCGCCTGCACGACGAACATTGCGCGCTCGTTCCACACGACGCTCCCGACCGCCTCGACGCGGCGGTCGACGCGGCCGATAGCGGCGTCCGCCGTGCGCACGCCCAGATTCTGGGCGACACGCGGGTCAATCGTGACGCCGCCCGCGCCGCTCTCCTCGTCCGCGTACTTCGGGACAAGGTCCATGTCCATGAAAGGAGACTTACCCGGCTTGTCGAAACGCTGCTGCGGAACCATCGGGTCGTACCAGTAAAGAATCTTTCTGTCCGGGGACTTCTGGCCGGGCGGGGCGACAGGTGGCGTGACGCGCAAAGCGCCATACCAGTAACCGCCAACGGCCGCTACGACGGCAACGAGAACGAAGCCGGCGAGAACGACATGCACACGTTTCATGGCTGCACCTCGCTCGGCAGGAGGAAATTGAGCTTCGCCCAGGCTCGGGCGCGCTCGAGCTGGGTCTGCAGGAAGCCGATCTGCGTCTCGGTTTCCGCGCGGCGCGCCTCCAGCACCGTGGCGAGCTCGCCGCGCCCGCCGCGATAGGTGGCGAGCGCTGCGGCAACCCGCTCGCGAGCGAGCGGCAGGAGCAGCTTCTCGAAGCGCTCGACGCGCACGCCCGCGGTCTGCCAGTCGGCGTAGATGCCGCTCAGCTCCGCCTCGTGGATGCGTCTCGCTTCTTCGGCCTGAGCGCTCGCCTGATCGGCGAGCCGCTGCTTGGCCGCGATATCCCGGTCCTGGCGCTTTTCCGCCTCCCAGGGCAGATCCACGCTCACCATTAAGGTAATCATGTTGTCGAAAGCGGGGCCCCGCTGGCCGTAGGACAGCTCAACGCTCCAATCGGGCTTCCTCGAGTTCGACGCGAGCGCGACCTCGGCCCGGGCCAGCGCTTCGCGCTCGGCATAGATCTTCTGGTCCGGGTGCTCTTGTAGATTCGCGAGCAGCGCGGTGGGCGCGTGATCGAACCGGCTCGTATCGGGCGGATCGGCGAGCGGGCGCGAGGCGTCCCTGGGCAGCCAGGCGGCTAGCGCGGCGCGCGAGCGCTCGATTGCGCGGTCCTGCTCGATGATCCGGTCCTGCGCCGTTTCCACCGCGCTACGGAGCGCCAGCGCATCGCCGGTCGTCTGGCGGCCGGCCGCGATCGCCGCCGAGATCGTGTCGAGTTGCAGCTGCAATTCTTTCGCCAGATCGGCGAGCGGCGCGCGGGCTTGCCGCGCGTAATAGAGCTCCATCCAGGCGAGTCCCACCTCACGCTGGACCCCGGCGCGCTGCGCGGCGAGGGTCGCCGCCTCGACGTCGCGCTCGCGCGCCGCGCGCGCCTCCCGCAGATTGCGCTTCTCCCCGTTGGGGATGTCCTGCATCACCCCAATCCTGCGCATCGTCATGGAGTCGGTGTTGTATTGGAACCGGTCCGGTCCGCTGACCGGGAGGTTGTCGATACCGAAGCGCAGCTTTGGATCGGGCAGCTCGCCGGCGCGCGGCACGAGCTCCCGCGCCGCCGCGAGCGCCGCCCCCTGCGCCGCCAGACGCGGAGAGCCGCGCTCGCCGATCTGCAGCGCCTCGGCGAGAGAGAGAGGACCGCCGTCCGCGGCGAGCGCGGGCGTCGCCGCAAAAGCAAGACCGATGCAGGGACCAGCTAGCCGGCGCGCGAGGCGCCGCAGAAAAGCCAAGAGCATAGAGCCTCCGATGAGCAGGGACCGCCCTGCGAAGCGCAGGGCCGGAACTCAGCGGAGGCTAGGTGAGAGACCGGGCGTAAAGAAGGTTGAGCGGCGGCGGGGCGCCCGCTACCGGGACTCGCGCGGGCAACCGAACACCGAGTCCGGTCCGCATGACGGGTCTCCCGAGCGCGACGACGAGGACCGGTGCGTCGGAGGGGACAATACCTGCGGTCTTGGCGAGATCGAGCGTCTGCGTTTCAGCCTGCAGATGCGTCCGGCATAAGAGCTCGTCTGGCGCCTTCTGCTGGTGCTCCTCGCAACCCGCCCCCGACACAGGCATCGTACCCGGCAGGCAACCGGACACGGCGATCGCCGCGTGAGCGAACGCGACCAGCGTGACGGAAACCACGGCGATCCAGCGTTTGCGGGTGCGGGAGAGGAAGGGCATTCAATCTACAGGATGGCCCAGTGCCGGCAGCGAGTCTTGACGCAGATCAAATCGCGACGCATCTAAGCCCTATTCGACCGTGACCGACTTCGCGAGATTCCTGGGCTTGTCCACGTCGTTGCCGCGCTCGAGCGCGGTGTGGTAGGCGAGCAGCTGCAGCGGGACGGTATGCAGGATGGGAGAGAGGATCCCCGCGTGATCGGGCATGCGGATTACATGGACGCCCTCTGTCGCCACCATGCGCGTGTCCTGATCGGCGAGGACGTGCAGCTCGCCGCCGCGAGCCCGAACTTCCTGCAGGTTGGACTTGAGCTTCTCGAGCAGGGCATCCTTGGGCGCGATCGCGATCACCGGCATGTTCTTGTCGACCAGCGCGAGCGGCCCGTGCTTGAGCTCGCCCGCCGCGTAGGCCTCGGCGTGGATGTAGGAGATCTCCTTGAGCTTGAGCGCGCCTTCCATCGCGATCGGATAGTGAATGCCTCGTCCGAGGAACAGGACGTGCTGGAGCGGCGCGAATTTCTCCGACCACATCTTCAGCTGCGGCTCCAGGTGCAACACGCTCTCCAGCGCCAGCGGCAGGTGGCGCAGCGACTGCAACAGGGCGGTCTCCCGCTCCGCCGGGAGCCTGCCGCGGATCTTGGCGAGAGTCATGGTGAGCAGGACCAGAACTGCGAGCTGAGTGGTAAACGCCTTGGTCGACGCAACGCCGATCTCGGGACCGGCGCGCGTGAGGAAGCGCAGGTCGGAGGCGCGCACCAGCGCCGATTCGGGTACGTTGCAGATCGAGAGCGAGTAGCGATGTCCGAGTGACTTCGCGTATTGAAGCGCCGCGATGGTGTCGGCCGTTTCTCCGGACTGAGACACCGTGACCACGAGCCCCTTCGGATTCGGCACCGGCTCCCGGTAGCGGTATTCACTCGCGATCTCGACGTTGCAGGGAATGCCCGCGAGCCCCTCGATCCAGTAGCGCGCGACCATCCCCGCGTGATAGCTCGTGCCGCAGGCGAGGATCAGCACAGAATCGACGTCGCGCAGGACGCGCTCGGCGTCCGCGCCGAAGAGTTGCGGCGACACTGATTGCGCGCCGGTCACCATCTCGAGGGTGTTCGCGACCGCCATCGGCTGCTCGAAGATTTCCTTCTGCATGTAGTGGCGGTACGGCCCTAGCTCCACCGCGTCGGCGGTGAGCTGGCTCAGGTGCACCGGCCGCTCGACCGGATTGCCCTTCGCATCGGCGATGCGCACTCCCGCGAGCTCGATCTCGGCGCAGTCGCCGTCCTCCAGGTAGATGATCCGCTGCGTCACCTGGACCAGGGCCGAGGTGTCGGAGGCGGCGAAGTTCTCGCCGTTGCCCAGCCCGAGGAGGAGCGGCGCCCCGTGCCGCGCGACCACGAGCCGCGACGGATCCGATTCGCTCACCACGGCGATCGCGTAGGCGCCGACGAGCTCGACCACGCTTTTCTTCACCGCGTCGAATAGGCTCGCGCCGGACTGGACGTTCGAGTGCACCAGGTGCGCGATCACCTCGGTATCGGTGTCGGAGACGAACTCGTAACCCTTCGCGCGCAGACGCTTGCGCATCTCCTCGTGGTTTTCGATGATGCCGTTGTGCACCACCGACACGCCGCCCGAAGTGTGCGGGTGCGCATTCTTCTCCGAGGGCACGCCGTGCGTCGCCCAGCGAGTATGCGCGATGCCGACGCCGCCCGCGAGGCCCTGCGCGGCTGCGAGCTTCTCCAGCTCGGCGACACGCCCGGTCGAGCGCACCCGCTGGAGCGCCGCGTGGCCCGGCTTGCCGTTCATCACGGCGACACCGGCCGAATCGTATCCGCGGTATTCCAGCCGCTTCAGGCCCTCGATGAGGATGGGAACGACGTTACGCTTGGCTACTGCACCGACGATTCCGCACACGTTTGGCCTCTATTTCTTGACCTTGACCGGCCGTTTCCAGCCGGGAATGCTCACCTGCTTTGCCCGCGAGATGGTGAGCTCCCCGGGCGGTGCGTCCTTCGTGAGCGTGGTACCGGCGCCCAGGGTTGCGCCCCGGCCCACCCGGATCGGCGCAACCAGCTGGGTGTCCGATCCGATGAAGACGTCGTCCTCGATGACGGTGCGGTGCTTGTTCGCGCCGTCGTAATTGCACACGATAGTGCCCGCGCCGACGTTGACGTTCTTGCCGACTTCGCTGTCCCCGATGTAGGTCAGGTGATTGGCCTTGGAGCCCTCGCCTATGTTGCTCGCCTTGACCTCGACGAAATTTCCGATGTGCACCTTTGCCGCCAGGCGCGAGCGCGTTCCAGGCCGCATGCGAGCGTAGGGACCGATGTGGCACTCCGCCCCGATGTCTGCGTCCTCCAGGTGGCAAAAAGGCTCGATGCGCGTTCCCGGCCCCACGGTCACGTTCCTGAGCACGCAGTTCGCGCCAACCGAGGTTCGCTCGCCGAGCTTCACTTCGCCTTCGAAGACGCAATTGACGTCGATGGCCACATCCGCACCGCAGACCAGGGTCCCGCGCACGTCGCAGCGCGACGGGTCGGCGAGCGTCGTTCCCTGTTCCAGAAGCGCGGCGGTGAGCCTGCGCTGGAAGACTC
>Ga0326726_10002713_pt1 | contig 16223 bp, 13 predicted proteins | sample MHFenrmetagenome_2_FD_207603 | JGI IMG/M metagenome (GOLD analysis project Ga0326726, IMG submission 207603) | Lab enriched peat soil microbial communities from Michigan Hollow, Ithaca, NY, United States - MHF15MN | ecosystem: Environmental > Terrestrial > Soil > Wetlands > Peat | place: USA... | reverse complement strand
GCCCGAGGCCTTCTGCAGGTCCCACGCGGTGTGGGCGGTGATCATCGGGCTCCGCGAGAACACCGTCGCGATGTTGGTGCCGAGCTTGATCCGCGAGGTGGACGTGGCCGCGACGGCCAGCGGCAGGTAGGGGTCGTGCTGGGTCTCCGACGACCACAGGCAGTCGTAGCCCATGGCCTCGACCTTCCGGGCGTAGTCGGGGATGCTCTTGAGGTCGTGGGTCAGCATGGACACGTCGAGCTTCACGGGCGCTCTCCTTTGACCGCGAGTCTACCGCACCCTCTCCCCCCAGGGGAGAGGGCCGTGACGCGGCAGACTGACGGTCTCCGAGTGCCCCGGCTCCGCTCTGTGGTATACCCTTGCCGCAAAGGAGGGCGCCATGGCCAAGAAAGGCACCGGGCTCCTGATGGTGTGGGCCGACGTTCCGGCCGACAAGGAAGACGAGTTCAATCGCTGGTACAACGAGGAGCACCTGCCGGAGCGGATGGCGATCCCCGGCTTCCTCGGCGGCGCGCGCTACGAGGCCGTCAAGGGCGGGCCGAAGCACCTGGCCTGCTACGAGCTGGAGAGCGCGGCGGTCATGGAGAGCCCGGCCTACAAGAAGGTGCAGGCCAATCCCACGCCGTGGACCAGGCGCATCGGGCCCCAGGCCATCGGCACCCCGTTCATCCGCAACATCTACACGATGATCCACCCCAGGGCACTGACTCCCGACGCGGCGGGCGCGCCGATGGCGCCGGCGCTGCAGATCGGGCGCATGGACGTGCCGCCCGCGGTCGATCGCGAGTTCAACGACTGGTACAACACGGTCTACGTGCCCAACTACGAGAAGGTTCCCGGGGTCATCCGCGGCCGGCGGTACCGCGCGGTGGAGGGCACGCCGGCCTATCTCACGCTCTACGAGTTCGAGCATCCCAAGGTCTCGGAGAGCGCGGCGTGGAACGCCCAGCGGGACGCCTCGCCGGTGAACGGGCAGATGCGGAAACACATGAAGCACGCGCCCGGCTCGCCGGGGGTCTACGTCAAGACGGTCGAACTCAAGTAGTCGATGCGGGCGCTCCGGTGGGCCGGCGCCGCCATCGTCGCGGTTGTACTGGCTCTGCAGCTCGTGCCCTATGGAAGGAGCCACACGAACCCGGCCGGTCGCGTCGAGCCGCCCTGGGACACGGCGGTGACGCGCGCCCTCGTCGTCCGCGCTTGCTACGACTGCCATAGCAACGAGACGGTCTGGCCGTGGTACTCGCACGTGGCGCCGATGTCGTGGCTCCTTCAGCGAGACGTGGACGAGGGGCGCCGGAAGGCCAACTTCTCGGAGTGGGACCGTCCCCAGAAAGAGGCCCGCGAATCGGCCAAGGCCGTGCGGAAGGGCGAGATGCCGCCCTGGTACTACACGCCGGTCCACCCCGACGCCCGGCTCACCGCGGCGGAGACCCAGGCGCTCGTCAGGGGCCTCGAGACCACGCTGGGAACGAAGGGCGGGAAGGGCCGCGATGACTGAGCCGGTCGAGTCGCGCACCCCCGTCGCAGCGTCGATGCGTGAGCCCGCCGTCTATCGGCCGTTCGCTCTGCTCGGTCTGGCCGCAACGCTGGCAGGCGGGATTCCGCTCGGCGTCTGGATGCTCGCCTGGCTCTACCTGGGGGTCGCCGCCGTGCCGGCGGAGTGGATCCAGCTCCACGCCCACGTGCAGATCTTCGGCTTCTTCGGGACGCTGATCATGGGCGTGGCCCAGCACCTCCTCCCGCGCTTCACCGGGCGGCGCGTCTCGCGTAGCCCCTTCATGCGATGGCCGCTCGGCCTCCAGGTGGCCGGCCTGGCGCTCCGGATCGGGGGGACCGCCGCGCGGCGCCCCGAGCTCGTCCTGCTCGCGGCGTCGCTCCAGGCGGCGGCCTTCCTGCTCTTCGCCGGCTGGGTGTGGCGAGCGCTCGATCCTCGCCCGCTCCTCTTCCTGAGGTGGCATCTCACCGTGAGCAGCGCCTGGCTCGGCGGCGCGTGCGCGCTCGAGACGTGGCTTCGCGCGGAGGCGCTCGGGGCGGAGGCGCCGCTGCCAGCCCTCGCGGGTCTGCGTCTCGTCCAGGTCATGGGGCTCTTCGGGGGAGTTCTGGGCTGGGTCCTGGGCGTGCTGCTGCGGGCGGGCCCGATGTTCCTCCCGCGCTGGCGGGCGCCCGCGCGGGCCGCGCGAGCCCTGCCGGGGCTCCTGGCGCTCGGCGTGGGCATCGCCGCGTCGAGCGCGGCCCCGGGCTTCCGCGCGGAGGCCGGGCTGGCGCTGGCGGGGCTCGGCGAGTTCATCGTGCTGTCGACGGCGGCCGGCTTCCTCCTGCTCGGAGGCGCTCTCAGGCCGGCCCGCGGTGCGCTCCCGATGGTGGCCAGGAGTCCCGAGGAGGCCCAGATCTTCCGCGTGGCGATGCTGTCCGGTGGCGGCGCTGTCCTCGGCTCGGGCGCCGCGGTGGCCGCCGCCTGGGCGGGGTTCGACGTCCGGCTGCTCGGCGATGCGGTCCGCCACCTGCTCACGGTGGGTGTCCTGACCTCCGTGGTGGTGGCGATGGTATTCCGCCTCGTGCCGGTTCTCGAGGGCCGGGCGCTCCCGTGGCCTCGCCTGCGACGGGTGGCGCTCTGGAGCCTGGCCGCCGGGATCGTGCTGAGGAGCGCCGAGGTGCTGGTTGGCCTCGGCTGGCTCGCCCTGGCGCCGTGGATCCCGCTCTCGGGTCTCCTCGTCTGGGTCGCGGTCGCGTGCGTCGCGGTCAACCTGGTGGCGGCGATCGGCGCGGGGCCGCACGGGCCGCTCGGGGCCCCCGAGGGCCGGCCGTGACACCCCAGGGCCCTAGTCAGGTAGGTCCGTAGGCCGTTTGCACCACGAAAACCAGTCATCCGACCGATTCCGCGGTCGGAGATTCCACCTAGGCTAGGGGCGGCCGAACAGTCGATCGGTCGGGGGTTCGAGGCGCGCATCATCGCACCCTCACGCTCGAGGTGCGGATCGGCGGGCTCGAGCGATCGGAGCGGGCTACTCGACCAGCGACAGGCCGAGCAGGACGACCACCAGGACGACGACGACGTTGATGCGGGCCACCCAGGAGGCGCGGACCCGGGTCGAGGGATCGGCGCCGGGTGCGCCGGCCCGTGGGCCGAGAACGAAGTCGTGGAACGCGCTCAGGATCAGCGCCAGACCCACCAGCCCGAGCTTCCAGTGAAATTGGGGAGAGGAGAGCAGGTCGGGATGGATCGACAGGTTGAGCAGGCCCGTGACGACGAGCACGGTCAGCGCGATCCAGCCGACCGTGCGGAAGCGCTGCCCCGTTTCCTGGACGAGGCGGGTGCGCATCGCGGGGTCCTCCAGACGGCGGGTGACCGGCACCAGCACGAGCGCGATGAAGAGCATCCCGCCGATCCAGGCGATGGCGGCGAGCACGTGGAGCCAGAGGATCACCAGCGGCACGGCGGCCAGCATAGCACGCTCCCGCCGCCACCCCGAGGCGCGCGCCGCGAGGCCGGCCGGTCGGCGCTTTGGACCGACCGGACCGCGGCGTGGTACCGGCGTGCGGCCGAGCACGGCGACTATGCCCCCCGCGTGCTCGCGGCGATCGGTGCCCGGCTCGACGCCTGCCGGACCGCCCTCGACGTGGGCGCGGGCTGCGGCGCCCTGGCCATCCCGCTCGCCCGCCGCCTGCGCTCGGTGACCGCGCTCGAGCCCTCGCCCGCGATGGCGCGGGCGCTCCGGCGCTGGGCCGCGGAGGCCGGACTCGCCAACGTGGTGGTGGTGGAGGCCGCCTGGGGCGATGTCCCGGTGCCCCCCCACGATCTCGTGCTGTGCGCCCACGTGGGCGACCTGCTCCGCGCGGACTCGGACTTCCTCCGCGAGGCCGGCCGGGCGGCGCGGCGCCTCGTCGTCCTGGTGCGGGACCTCACGTCGGTCCGGGGAGGCGACAAGTTCTTCTACCGCGAGCTGTACCCCGCGCTGCTCGGCCGCCCCTACGCGAGCCACTGCGAGGCCGACGACCTCATGGGCGCGCTCCGGTCGCTCGGGATCCGTCCCGCCGTGACCGAGATCGAGTACCGATCCGATCAGCCGTTCGCCGACCTCGACGAGGCGTGCGAGTTCTGGATGGCCTATCTGGGCCTCTCGGACTCGAGGGCCCGCGACTATCTCACCGAGTTCCTGCGGGAGCGGCTCGTGCGCCGGGCCGGCCAATTGGTCGCCCCGTTCCAGAAGCGGGCGGCGGTGATCGTATGGGAAGGAGGAGAACCGTGGCGCTAGCCCCGTCGATCATCCGGGAGGAGCACCGATCGCTTTCCGCGGTGACCCAGAGCTTCCGGACCCTCGCCCGGGACGCGCGCGACCGCGGGCGCCCACTGGACTACGAGCTCTTCACCATGATCCTCGACTACATCGAGGGCTTCTCGGACCACCTGCACCACCCGAAGGAGGACGAGTATCTCTTCGCGGCGCTCCGTCGCCGCGGGGTCGGCGCCCACGAGGCGCTCGAGGTCCTCGATGTCCTCGAGCGCGATCACGCGCGGGGCGACGAGCTGACCCGCGACCTGCGGTTTCTCCTGGCCCGCTGCCGGGTGGGCGGGCCGGTGGCGCTGGAGGGTTTCACGGCCGCCGTCGAGGAGTACGTCGAGTTCTACTGGCGGCACATGCGTCTGGAGGAGGACGTGATCCTGCCGTTCGCCGAGCGGACCCTCACCGAGGCGGACTGGGAGCCGATCGACGCCGCCTTCCGCGCGAACGAGGACCCGCTCTTCGGTGACCGGCCGCGGGCGGAGTTCCGGAAGCTGCTCCAGCTGATCGTGAACCGCGCTCCCGCGCCGGTGGGCGTGGGCCCGAGCCACGGCGCGGTATGACCCGGATCATAGGGAGCGGCGGGCGCTCGCGCGAGGATGCTCTCGATGAAACGGCGTGACCTGCTCCTCGCCGCGATCGCCGGGATCCCCGGGCTGCTGCGGGGATCTCGGGCCGCGGCCGGGCCGCGCGGCCCGGCCGACGCGCCGGTCGCCGGCCCCGGCGGCACGCGGGTAGTCGTCACGAAGGAGATGCTCGGCGCCGGCGCGGTGCAGAGCGGCGTCGCGCTCCCCCCGATTCCGCCGGTAACCGGATCCCGGCGCTCGCCGGTGTCCTCGTGGGGCAGGCCGCTGCCGTACCCCATCGTCATCGCCGACCGGCGCAACAATCGGCTCCTCGAGGTCACCCCGGACCAGCGCGTCGTGTGGGAGTTCCCGTCGCCCGACCTCGGCTTCTACCGCGGCAACGAGGACGTGAACTTCTCCCCGGACGGGCGCCTGCTCGCGGTGAGCGAAGAGGACAACTACGACATCCACATCGTGGACTACGACAAGCGCGCCCTCGTCTGGACGTACGGCGCCCCGGACGTCAAGGGGAGCGCGCCGGGGCTCTTCAACTATCCGGACGACGCCCACCTGCTCGACGACGGCACGTTCATCACCGCCGACATCCGCAATTGCCGCGTGTTGATCATCGATCCGCGCACGAACCAGATCGTGACCCAGTGGGGCAAGCCCGGAGTGTGCCGCCACGAGCCGCCCCGCTACCTCGGATACCCGAACGGCGTGACGCCGGTCGAGGGCGGCGACATCCTGGTGACCGAGATCCGAGGGGCCTGGATCTCGCGCATCACGCGCGCCGGGAAGATCGTGTGGAGCGTCGAGGCCCCGCGCGTGCGGTATCCCTCGGACGCGTTCCCGACCGCGGACGGGCAGGTGATCGTGGCCGACTTCTCCCGGCCGGGGCGGGTCGTCATCTTCGACCCGGCCACGCGACGCGTGACCTGGGAGTACGAGGTGACGGCGGGGGAGAAGATGCTCGACCATCCCTCGCTGGCCCGGGAGCTGCCGGCCACGGGCGACGTCATCGTGGCGGACGACCTGCGCGAGCGGGTGGTCGTGATCGATCGTGCGACGAAGGACATCATCTGGCAGTATGGCGCCACCGACCGGAAGGGACACGCGCCGGGCTACCTGAACTATCCGGACGGATTCGACATCGACGTGTTCCGGGACTGGAAGGGAGCGCTCGGCGCCTGACGGAGGCCATACCATGAACGGTGGCGAGATCATCGTCGAGTATCTCGTGCGGGAGCAGGTGCCGTACGTCTTCGGCCTCTGCGGTCACGGCAACGTGGGGCTGCTCGATGCGCTCTACGACCGGACGGACGCCGTCCGGACCATCTCGACGCGCCACGAGCAGACGGCCGGCCACATGGCCGACGCGTACTTCCGCGTGGCGCACCGGCCGGTCGCGACGCTGACCTCGTGCGGGCCGGGCTCGGCGAACCTGCCGATCGCGCTCGCGTGCGCCTTCATGGATTCGTCCGCGTTCCTCGCCATCACCGGCAACGTCCCCACCTCGCAGTTCAACCGGGCGGCCTTCCAGGAGACGTACCGGCACTTCCAGGCCGACTTCCCGTCGGTCATCCGTCCGTACGTGAAGCGGAGCTGGCAGCCCACGCGCACCGACATGCTGCCGACCGCGCTCCGGCAGGCGTTCGCCACCATGCTGGGCGGGCGTCCCGGTCCGGTAAACCTCGACGTGCCGTTCAACGTGTTCAAGGAGCCGGCGACGGTCGACATCCCGGAGCCCGGGGCCTGGCGGGCGGGGATCAGCTCACGGAGCGGCGGCGACCCGGACGCGATCCGGCGGGCGGTCGGGCTATTGCAGGACGCGCGGCGCCCTCTCATCTACGTGGGCCACGGCGTGGCCCTCTCCGAGGGGGCGGCCGAGCTGACCGACTTCGCCCGTCGCCTGCGGATCCCGGTGATCTTCTCGCCCAACGGCTTCGGCACGCTCGACATGACGGATCCCCTGGCCCTGGGCTTCGTCGGGCGCAACGGGGTCTTCCAGGCCAACGAGGCCGCGCGCACGTGCGACGTGCTGCTCGCGCTGGGCGTCCGCTTCGACGACCGCTCCAGCAGCTCCTGGATCCCGGGCTACTCGTTCAACATCCCCCCGACTCGGCTCATCCACGTCGACGTCGACGCCGAGGAGATCGGCCGCAACTACCCCGTTCACCTCGGCATCGTGGGAGACGCGCGGACCGTGCTGCGCCAGCTTCGGGACGCCGCCGCGCCGGCCGGACCGGGGACGGCGGCGCGCGACGGCTGGCTGGCCGACACCGCCAAGTGGCGCGCGCAGTGGGAGGCCTTCGTCGCCCCCCAGCGGGAGAGCGACGTCGAGCCGATCCATCCGCAGCGCGTGGTGCAGGCCCTGCGCGCGGTGATGCCGGACGACGGGATCATCCTTCCGGACGTGGGTGTCCACCACAACTGGATCGTCCAGTTCTGGACCGCCCGGCGCCCGCAGACGCTGCTGAACAGCTGGGGCTTCGGGGCCATGGGCTTCGGCGTCTGCGGGGTGCTCGGGGCCAAGCTGGCCGCGCCCGACCGGCCGTGCGTGACCGTCTGCGGCGACGGCGGCTTCATGATGCGCCCGGACGTGCTCTGTACCGCCGTCGAGTACGACATCCCGGCGGTGTGGGTCATCTGGAACAACTTCGCCTACGGCGGTATCCGGGACATCCAGATGGGGATGCTCGCCAAGCGGGAGATCGCGACGAGCTTCGTCCGGGAGAAGGACGGTCGGCTCGTGAACCCGGACTTCGTGGCGCTGGCCCGCGCGTGCGGGGCGGATGGGATCCGCGTGGAGCGCCCGCACGAGCTGGCCCCCGCGCTCGAGCACGCGCTGAAGGCCGGCACGCCGTTCGTCCTGGACGTGCACGTCGACCGCGACATCCGGCCGCCCGGCGTGGGCACGTGGGAGCTGCCGCCCTTGCCCTACGGGGAGCCCGCCTTCGGCCGGCGGAGGCTGCCGCGCGAGGGCGAGTGAGGGGGCGCATGTCGAGGTACCCGCACCTCTTCTCGGCCGGCCGCATCGGCCCTCTGGTGTTGAAGAACCGCATCATCATGGCGCCGATGGAGAAGAACCTCGCGCTGCCGACCGGCGCGGTCACCCGGCGGTACATCGACTACTGCGAGGCGCGCGCGGCCGGCGGGGCCGCGCTCATCATGCTCGAGTCGATGTACGTCCACCCGACCGGGCGGAACCATCGCTACCAGCTCGGCATCCACGACGACGACCTGGTGCCGGGCTACCGCCGGCTGATCGAGACCTGTCACCGGCACGAGGCCCTCGTGGGGGCGCAGCTCGAGTTCGCCGGGCGCGAGACGTCCTCGGCCATCACCGGCACCCAGCCGGTGGCCCCGTCGGCGGTGCCGTGCGCGGCCCTCACGGGGGGCGACGCACCGCGCCCCCTCTCGGTCGCCGAGATCCGGGCCCTCGTGGAGAGCTTCGCGGATGCGGCCCGGCGCGCCGTGTCGGCCGGATTCGACGCGATCGAGATCCACGGGGCGCACGGCTACCTGGTGGGCCAGTTCCTCTCTCCGTTCGCCAACCGGCGCGACGACGACTACGGCGGCGATTTCGAGCGGCGCCTGCGCTTCCCCCTCGAGGTGATCGCGGCGGTGCGGAGGGCGGTGGACGCCCGCGTTCCCCTCATGTACCGGATCAGCGCCGACGAGCACGTGGACGGCGGCCTCACCCTCGCGGATGCCTGCCGGATCGCCGGCCGGCTGGAGGCGGCGGGCATCGACCTCATCGACGTCTCGGCCGGCATCTACGAGTCGGCCCCGTGGATCGTCCAGCCCATGGAGATGACGCCGGGCTGTCTGGTCCCGCTGGCGCGGGAGATCCGCCGCCACGTCGGCATTCCGGTGAGCGTGGCGGGCCGGATCAACGACGCCAGCACGGCCGAGCACGTGCTCGAGACCGGCGACGCGGAGTTCGTGACGCTGGGGCGGGCCCTCCACGCAGATCCGGAGATGCCTCGAAAGAGTGCGGCGGCCCGGGAGGACGAGATCTGTCCCTGCGTGGGCTGTCTCAAGTGCAGCGATCTACTCGGACAGAACGAGCCGGTGCTCTGCCTGGCCAACACGCGAACCGGGCGGGAGCGGCAGTACGCGATCCGGAGCACGCCGCGGCCGCAGCGGGTGGTGGTCGTCGGGGCCGGTCCGGCCGGGCTCGAGGCCGCGCGGGTGCTGGCCCTCCGCGGGCACGCGGTCACGGTGCTCGAGCGGTCGGGCGAGCCCGGCGGGCAGCTTCTGCTGGGCCGGCTCGTTCCCGGCCGTGCCGACCTGGCCGGCCTGGCGGTCCATCTCGCCGGGGCGGCGCGCCGCGCGGGGGCCGAGATCCGTCTCGGAGTCGAGGCGACGGCGGGCGCCGTCGTCGCCCAGGGGCCGGACGCGGTCGTGGTCGCGACCGGCGCCCGCCCCGGGATCCCGGCGATCCTGGGCATCGAGCAGAGTCCGGCCGTGGATCCGTTCACCGTGCTCGCGCGCTCGGCCGCCCACGTGAGGCGCGCCCTCGTCGTGGGCGGTGGTCTGCTGGGCGTCGCGATGGCGCACGTCCTCGCCGAGCGCGGTGCCGAGGTCGTCGTCGTGGAGCCCGGCGGTGAGCTCGCGGCGGAGCTGGGGGTGCGGCCGCGCTGGCAACACGTCGCCGATCTGCGCGCCCGTCGCAATGTCACGATCCTCCTCCGGGCCACGGTCGAGGAGCTCTACGCGGACGGGGCGCTCGTGCGGCAGGCGGGCGGCGACGTCAAGCTCGGCGAGCTGGACCTGGTGGTGCCGACGAGGCCGATGATGCCGGTCTCGGACCTGGGCGAGGCGCTCAAGGCGCTGCCCGGCGGGCCCGCGGTCTTCGACATCGGCGACTGCTCCGTACCACGGACCGCCTTCGAGGCGATGCAGGAGGCGGCGGCGCTCGGCCATCGACTCTGAGCGCCCTCGACATCCGGTCGGCCAGGATCGGGGTGCCTTGACAGGTGCCGCCGGAGCGCCTAGGGTCGGCCTGCCGGGAGGCCCGCCATGTACGACTACGTGATCGTCGGCGCCGGCTCCGCCGGCTGCGTCCTCGCGAACCGCCTCTCCGCCGACCCGGCCGTCACCGTGCTGTTGCTCGAGGCGGGCGGTCCCGACACCTCGCCCTTCATCCACACGCCTGCGATGATGGGATTCCTGCCGGACGGCCCGCACGACTGGCGCTACCGCACGGTGCCGCAGCTCCACTGCAACCTGCGGCGCTTCCCGTGGCCGCGGGGGCGCACGCTCGGCGGGTCCAGCTCGATCAACTACATGATCTACATCCGCGGCCACGCGTCGGACTACGACCGCTGGGCCCTGGCGGGCAACAAGGGCTGGAGCTACGAGGACGTCCTGCCGGTCTTCCGGAAGTCGGAGCACAACGAGCGGATAGAGGACCGCTACCACGGCCGCGGCGGCCCGCTCAACGTGGCCGACCACCGGTTCCGTCATCCGCTCTCCGAGATGTTCGTGGCCTCGGCGCAGGAGATGGGCGTGCCCGCCAACGCCGACTTCAACGGGCCGGTCCAGGACGGTACCGGCTTCTACCAGGTCACCCAGAAGGACGGGCTGCGCTGGAGCACCGCGAGCGCGTTCCTGCGTCCGGCGCTTCCGCGGCCGAACCTCACCGTGATCACGGGGGCGCTGACCTGCCGGATCCGCTTCGCGGGGCGGCGCGCGACCGGCGTCGAGTACGTGCGCCACGGGCAGTCGGCCCTGGCCGACGCCGGCCGCGAGGTGGTCCTCTGCGGCGGCAGCGTCAACTCGCCGCAGCTCCTGATGCTCTCCGGCGTGGGTCCGGTAGACCACCTGCGCGCGATCGGCATCGACGTGGTCGCCGACCTGCCCGGCGTCGGCAAGAACCTGCAGGACCATCTGGGCACCTTCGTCCGCAACGAGATCACCATCCCGTTCTCGCTCTACGGCGCCACGCCCGAGCAGCTCGCCCAGGTGCAGGCCGAGTACGAGACGACGCGGCAGGGCCTCTTCACCTCGAACATCGCGGAGGCCGGCGCCTTCCTCCGGACCGGCGGCGCCGACGGGACGCCCAACCTGCAGGGGTTCTTCCTGCCGTACTGCCTGACCGAGTCGCCGATCGAGGCGTTCCAGCCCTACTGCCACGGCATCACGTTCGTGTTCTACGTGAACCGGCCGGCCAGCCGCGGCCAGATCATGCTCGCCTCCGCCGATCCACTCGACCAGCCGCTGATCGATCCGGCCTACCTGAGCGATCCGGCCGACCTCCCGCAGTTCGTGGCGGGGATCCAGCAGGTGCGGGAGATCTTCCGGGCGAAGCCGCTCGGCGACATCCTCGGGCGCGAGCTGGGGCCGGGTGCCGAAGCCCGAAGCGAGGCCGAGATCGCGGCCTACGTGCGCGACCGCGCCTCGGGCACCATCTTCCACCCGGTCGGCACCTGTAAGATGGGCACCGACGAGCTGGCCGTGGTCGACCCGTCGCTCCGCGTCCACGGCCTGGACGGGCTGCGGGTGGTGGACGCCTCCGTCATGCCGACCCTGATCGGCGGCAACACCAACGCGCCGACCATCATGATCGCGGAGAAGGCGGCCGCCATGATGCTGGGCGGGTAACCGGGCACGATGCAGCGGGTGACGACGGTGTCTGCCGGGCAGGCCCCGCGTCGCCTCGACGTCTTCGTGACCACCCAGACCGCGCACCTGTCACGGGCGTCCGCCCAGCGGTGGATCGACGGCGGGCTGATCACCGTCAATGGCCGGCAGACCAAGCCCGCCCGGCTGATTCGCCCGGGCGACGTGATCACCTGTCACGTGCCGGCGCGCGAGCCCCCGGCGGTCGAGCCCGAGCCCCTCGCGCTGCGCGTGCTCCACGAGGACCCGGAGCTTCTGGTGATCGACAAGCCGCCGGGCCTCGTGATGCACCCCGGTCCCGGCCACTGGACGGGCACCCTGCTCAACGGGCTGGTGCACCACGTCGGTCCCGGCGAGGGGCGTCGCGCCCGGCCCGGGCTGGTCCATCGCCTCGACAAGGGTACGAGCGGGGTCCTCGTGATCGCGAAGACCGACGCGGCCCACCGTGATCTCTCGCGCCAGTTCCGCGCGCACTCCGTTCGCCGCGTGTACCTCGCCCTGGTGGCCGGCGCGGTCCGGCGGGGCGGGCTGATCGACCAGGGGCTGGGACGTGACGCGCGCGATCGGCGTCGGGTCTCGACCCGCTCGGCGGCCCCGCGACGGGCGGTGACGGAGTATCGCGTGGCCGAGCGGCTCGGGCCCGACGCGACCCTGGTCGAGGCGCGCCCGCACACGGGCCGCATGCACCAGATTCGCGTGCACCTCGCCTCGATCGGCCACGCGGTCCTGGGCGACGCGAGCTATGGCGCGGCGCCGGCCGATCCCACGCTGGGCCGTCCGATGCTCCACGCGGCTGTGCTCGGCTTCGTACACCCGGCGACCGGCGAGTACACGGAGTTCCGCGTGCCACTGCCGGCCGACATGGAGCGCGCGGTGGCTGCCCGTCGCGCAAGCGGTGTGCGATCGTCGATTTTCCCTTGACAGCTTCCTGCAGGTGCCGCGCCGCGGTTTGAGCCGGCTGATGGAATGCGGGCTGAGCGCCCCGCAGCGGGCGCGTGCGCGGCGTTCGCAAGGCGGGTGACGGCCGATCATGGTGTGCGCAGCGTTCGCGCGAAGTGGGCGGCCTCGGACGTCCCGGGAGCTTGGGGGTAAAGTCGTCCCCGCAGAAGGGAGGACTCGCCATGCAGACGTGCCCGCCGGACCTTGCCACCGCGGAGCTGGATCGCCTGGGCGATCGGATCGCCGAGCTCTCCGTCCACCTCGAGGCGGCGACCGGCCGCCTCCTCGACCTCATCCGGGAGTTCGACGCGCGGAGCGGCTGGAACACCGGCTTCCGCTCCTGCGCCGAATGGCTGGCGTGGCGCGTGGGGCTCGACCTGGGCGCCGCCCGTGAGCGGGTGCGCGTGGCGCGCGCCCTCGGGACGCTGCCGGCACTTGCCCTCGCCCTGGCGAGCGGGGAGCTCTCCTACGCCAAGGTCCGCGCCCTGACCCGCATCGCGACCCCGGAGACCGAGGCGCGCCTGCTGGCGGTCGGGCGGGCCGGTACCGCGGCCCACGTCGAGCGCATCGTGCGGGGGTGGCGCCGGTTGGACCGGCAGGCCGAGGCGCGCGAGGCTGCGCGCCAGCACGCAGGCCGCGCGCTGCACGTCTACCGGGATGATGACGGCACCGTGGTGCTCCGCGGACGGCTGACGCCCGAAGTGGGCGCGCTGTTCCTGCGCGCGCTCGACGCAGCCCGCGAAGCGCTCTACCAACGCAGCCGCGTCACCGGGCCGCCCGCATCCGACCCGGCCGCGGAGGCCCCGACCGGTCCGCAGCAGCGGGCCGACGCGCTGGCGCTGCTGGCGGAGACGGCGCTGCATCACGAGCTCGATCCCGGGGCCCCGGGCGAGCGGTATCAGGTGGTGGTGCACGTCGACGCGGGGGTGCTGGCCGACCCGGACCAGCCCGGGCAGTCGGTGCTCGAGGATGGGCCGCACGTTTCCGCGGAAACGTCCCGCCGAATTGCCGCTTCCCCGGCTGCAATGTCCGGTTCGGACAGGGGCATCACGTGCGCCACTGGGCGCAGGGAGGCCCGACCACGCTATCGAATCTCGCGTTACTCTGCCGTCGCCATCACCGCTCGGTTCATGAAGAGGGCTACCGGATCGAGCGCGGGCCGGACGGCGCGCTCCAGTTCCGGCGGCCGGACGGCCGGCCGCTGCCCGAGGTGCCACCGCCGCCGACGCTGCCTGCCGATCCGGTGGAGGCGCTCCGGGCGCGGCACGCCGCGCAGGGGCTCCGGCTCCATGCGCGCACGGGGCTCGCGGGGTGGCTGGGGGAGCGCCTGGACGTGGGATGGGCGATCGACGTGCTGCATCCGCTGGCGACGCGAGCCGTTCCGCTCTAGCAGGGCGGGAGGCTCGTGACCCAGGTAGCGTGCCTCACCGCGGTGGCGGCGCGGTCATGGCTTCGATCCGGTATGGAGCTCATCTGCCTTCGCGCGGATCTCGCTCATACCGCCGGTGAAGTAGAAGGCCTGCTCGGGGAGCCCATCGTGCACGCCGTCGAGAATCTCCCGGCAGATCCGGAGAGCCTCGGGCCGGCCGACCGTCACGCCGGGCCGGCGCGTGTACGGCTCGGCCACGTAGAAGGGCTGGGCGAAGAAGCGCTGGATCTTGCGGGCGCGCTGCTTCCGACCATCCGCTTCCGGGCGGCCACCCGCCGCCGCCGGGAGCGGCTGCCGGACTCGCGCCACGGTCTCCGCGTGCTCCGGCTCCACGAGGCCCGCGTCCAGAAGGCGGGAGCGGGAAGCGAGCGGGTCGATGGTGGGATAGATGCCGATCTGGGCGAGGTCCCGCGACAGGCGGATCACCGTATCCACCGAGGGCAGCGTCGCGAGGCGCTCGGCCGTCCACTCCTCCTGGCCGAGGAAGTAGAACGTCTGTACCGTGCCGGCGGTGCCCCCGGTGTAGCCTTCCTTCGCCCACATCTCCTGGAACGCGCGCTCCGGTGCGTCGTACGGGGGGACGAAGGCGAAGATCGAGACGCCTCCGGGCTCCCGGCTGAGCCGACGGCACAGCTCCTCCACCACGACTGACGTCCCGGCCCGCAGCTCGCCCGCGACCGCCACCGTCCCGCCTCGCACCAGCGGGCACATGACGTCGATGACCTTGATGCCGGTCTCCAGCAGCTCCGGGGGCCGGTCGGGCGCGCGGACCGGGCCGGCCAGGAGGCGGACCGCCTGGTCGAGCGCCTCGCGCCCCGCCGGCGCCTCGATGCGCCGACCGGCACTCAGCACGGTCATGCCGACCGTCAGCCCGTCGATCGGCGACAGCGGTACACAGCGGACGACCCCGCCCTCCAGCAGCTGGACGACCTGGACCGTGACGGCCCGTCGTCGCGGCGTGTCGCTCACGGTCAGCTCGGTGAGGGGGTCGGGCAGGTTGGTCGGGTCGAAGAGCACCTCGACCACGCCCTCGCGGGCTCGCACGATCCGGCCGATCCGCGCCGCGAAGTCGTCGGGGAGCCGATGCGCTTCGAGCGTGTCCTTGACCATGGTCAGTGTCCCTCCCTTGAGGAGTTGCCTCGCCGCGTGCAGGCGATTGTTCACCGTCGTCACCGGGAGATCCAGGAAGGTGGCGATGTCCTGCTGGGTGCAGTCGTGCACGTAGAAGAGCGTCATCACCTCGCGCACCGGGCTCGGGAGCTCGGCGATGGTGCCCAGCACGACGGCGACCTGCTCCCTCTCCTCGGCCCGGCGGTCCGGCGCGCTGCCGTTGGCCGGCATGCCGAGGGCGGCCTCGAGCGGTAGGGATGCCTGCTGTCGCTGCCTCAGGACCCGGTAGGCCTGGTGTCGCACGATCCCCCTGAACCAACCGGGGAAGGCAGCCGGATCGGCGAGGCTGCGCAGCCCGAACCAGGCGGCGACAAAGGCTTCCTGGACCACGTCCTCCGCCTGCTGAAGGTCGCGTAGCAGGGCCACGGCATAGCCGAAGGCCATGTGCTGGAAGCGCCGCGTGACTTCCGCGAACGCGTCCAGGTCTCCCTGCTGGGCCCGCTGGATCAGCCGCTCCACGTCCATGGGGTGTCTCCAGCAATAGGTGCCAACACCGGGCACCGACCTTTGGCTACCCCGGCAACTACGGCGCTAGAGAGCGACCGACAGGCCCGCGTCCACGGTCAGGACCTGGCCGGTGATGTAGGACGCGGCGTCGGAGGCCAGGAAGATGGCGGCTCCCACCAGCTCGTCGGGCCGGCCGAACCGTCGCAGCGGGATGCGCCGCGCCAGATCGACCACACGCGGCTGGGAGAAGAACGGGGCGTTTCCGTCGGTCAGGAAGAACCCGGGGGCGATCGCGTTGACCGCGATCCCCTTCTGGCCCAGCTCGACCGCGAGCGCGCGCATCAAGGCCTCGAGCCCGCCCTTCGACGCGACGTAGGCCGGATCGCCTTGAAATGACCGCTGCCCCACCATCGAGGTGACGAAGACAAGCCGCCCCTGGCCGCGGGCCGCCATGTGCCGCACGGCCACGCGGGAGAGCTCGTACTGCGCCACCAAATTGGTCTCGATCAGACGGCGGAAATCCTCGGCCGCGATCTCCTCCAGGGCCCGGCGGTCGCGCACGGCCGCGTTGTTGACGAGGCAGTCGAGGCGGCCGTGCTGTGCCACGATTGCACCCATCACCGCGGCCCCCGCGCTCAGATCGGTGACGTCGAAGGGAGCGGGGAAGGCGTTCGGAATACTATCCGCGACCTCGCCGGCCCGCGCCGGGTCGCGCCCGTTGATCCCGACCGCGGCACCGGCCGCCGCCATGCCGCGCGCGAT
>Ga0326726_10002712_pt1 | contig 16224 bp, 16 predicted proteins | sample MHFenrmetagenome_2_FD_207603 | JGI IMG/M metagenome (GOLD analysis project Ga0326726, IMG submission 207603) | Lab enriched peat soil microbial communities from Michigan Hollow, Ithaca, NY, United States - MHF15MN | ecosystem: Environmental > Terrestrial > Soil > Wetlands > Peat | place: USA... | reverse complement strand
TGTACCAGTCCACATCACGGAAGCCGAGTCGAGCGAACACGTAAAGGCTGCTACAGCGTTACCGTTCAAGCCGGCGATTGTTATCGAATGACGTCCTTTATAGCGCTTCTCTTCTTTTTTTAGGGATTCAGGGCTATCCGTAAAGCCGGAACGTTCACGATTTTTCACGCAACTCAGGCCCGAGACTTTTTAAAAATTGTGATAATTCCGGCACTGTGGAAACACACATGAACAAAGAGCTCACTCCCGAACTATGAAAATCATATTATTTTGATGATGAGGGATTGTCTTTTATCTCCAACTTGCGAAGAACGCCTCCCCCCCTAGCCCCCGTGTACGTCCATGAATGGGATAGTACCTCTGAAGGTTGGTGAGAATTTGTATAGATACTATGATTTTCTGCAGAACCCATAATTCCTAAAACGGATACTACCTCATATCACCCGATGCCTGGTAGCGGTAAGGTGGGGGCAGGTATCTTCTCTGTCGATGGATGAGGAGCTGTCCAGAGGCTTGAAAATTATTCATGCGTTCTCTATGGGGGAGACATAATAAATTGCTCCCGGGTGAAATCAGCAGGATAAAAATTATTTCCTTATTGCCTTCTGCACCTTGAATATGACGTCCGCAGGCAGCACCTGCATTTTATGGGCAGATTCCGCATGATCAATAAATTTTCTCATAAGCTCATGATTGGTCGGTCCCTTCGCTTCAAAAGGACAATCCATTCCGATATCATTGCACGTGATTGAGGGCAAGGGTACTCACTCCTTGTCTTTGATTCAGATCATATTCATTATTAATTCATGCAATGCAGTGATGCAAAGCATTGACAGAGACGATGTAATTTTTTTTCACACGGTGAAAAGAAAAGCCTGTATCAGCAATCTTTCATCCACAAACAAGTTATACCGTACGATATCACTCTGTTCTCAGGAAAATACCATGAGTAAACAATTCCGGATTCATCTGGTTTTAGCAGCATTTCTTATCACGACCAGCATAATCGGCATCGCTACGGCACAAAATCTGGCACACGCATGGAAAGAGTCGCCAGTTGCTGAAGGTTCTTTTTTCGATGTTATGTTCTCGGCTGATGGTTCAACGGTCTATGCCGGAGGTAACCAGATGTTAGTACGCTCCTGGGATGGAACCAACCGCTGGGGGGGCCGGGCTGGAACCATTGGCTCCATGAGCCCGGATGGCAATTACATTATATCTGCTGCCGGAGATGTTATCCAGGTGCTTGATAGAAATGGCACAGTGTATTGGATCAGGGGTATGGGTGCCCCCATCCATGCAGTTGCTGTCTCCTCCAATGCTTCCCTGATTATTTCTGCTGACGAGCGGGGGGACATTCATTCATGGACAGGAAATGGTGAAAGCTGGGGACTGAACCGTAGCGATCTGGTAAAACAGATTGCAATCTCTCCTTCCAGATCATTTGTAGTTGTTACTACCGTAGTGGGTCTGAAATACCTTACTCCTGATATGACGCCAATCTGGTGGGATAACAAATCCGGAAGTCTGGATTCGTTCATCGCGATCTCCGGGGATAGTTCAACCGTGATCACTTCGGGAGAAAACCGGGTCTCGTCCCATACGAGTAACGGGGCACTTAACTGGATGAAGGATGTGACCGGGGAAGCCATCATCGATATGGCATGCTCTGATGACGCCACCACCATCGTCCTTGGCAGTCAGGATGGGAAGGTCTGGACCCTTGATCAGGACGGCAAGGTACTGTGGACGTATCCGGCAGGTTCATGGATCAACGGGGTCGGAGTTTCCCGTGACGGATCCATTATTGCTGCAGGCGCCCTTGACGGAAACCTCTATATCCTGAATCATTACGGCAATCTGCTGGCAAAATCTAAGACCGAAAGTATCATCCAGCAGCGATCAGTTGCAGTGAGCGGGGATGGAAAACGGGTTGTCGTTGCGGATCAACTTGCTTTGTACGGGTACGATCTGCCGGGGGAACAAGGGCTGACATCCGAAGTAACATTTACTCCGGCACCACGGTTCCCGGTGACGAGTCCGACACCGGAAAAAATAACGTTGCCAACAACTTTGCCGACTGTAAAGTTCACAACACTACCAATGACAACAGGTACCCCAAAATCAGCACTCTCCCCATTTCTTGCCATTGTCGCAATGACGGGTTTGCTCCTTTTAGTCAGGAAACGGATCAGCTGATGCAATACCTGCGATAATAAAAGAGGAATTTTTAAATTTTTTGATGGTGCATAGGTCATTCCCAGCCGAGGTGCTGTAATTTTCCCTGTCTTTTTTTTTGTGTTTTAAAAAAAAATAAGGAACATAATGCATTGAAACCCAGGTGGGACGTAAAGACTGGAACACCATAAGTCTTTCTGAAAACACGATTGCCCAACAAGAGCAGCAGTGCAACAATAGAATTTATTGAGCCAGAACGTCGAAAGGAGAGATGTTTCTGTTATTATATTGACATTTTGCTTTTTTTTCACCTTTTGATTATTTTTTTCATACGGAAGTTCTTGTTCCCACCTTCACGAGCTCACTAAGAGATACACGGCGAATCCAGATGATTTTTCCCGGATTCACAGCCGATGATTATTCACATTTCCGTTAATCTTCCTCAACGCTTTTTGACCGCTTGACCCGTTCTTTTGTAGAGAATCCGGTTACTGTGTCAAGATACTTCCGGTATCTCTTGTTCGTATCAAGGATAACCGCATCACTGGCATTTATATCAGATTCGGTATCAATGATGACAGATTTGCTGCCAGTCCCCACCATTACATCGAGACGCAGGAGTGCGCCTGTCCTGACGCGGTACCCGTGGGGGGTTTTCTCCGGTTCAACTCCGAAACAATTCTTCAGTTCAGTTACGATACGTGCATCAAGATCTTTTGTCAACCCTCTTTTGACGGGATACTCTTGCATAATACTTTTTTAGTAGTGGGTGTATGTTAATCTAATGACGGCTGAATCTCCAGAGTGTTGTAATAAAATTCTCACGCGGCTTGATACCGTACACAACGATATGGTTGACATAAAACCGAAAAAAGAACTGACCATATTTTCAAAACCGCTTCCCAGTAACAATACCGCGGTCCTGATGGGTTTTCCGGGCAGTGGGCTCGTAGGTACCATTGCTCTCCAGTACATGGTCGAACAACTCGAATTCGAATTGATAGGCACAATGACCTCCAAGTTCTTCCCTCCTCTCGCAATGATGAACAAAGGTGTAATCAATGACCCGGTCAGGATTTATATGAAAAATGATGTTGCTGCAATCGTTGCTGATATCCCCATACACCCTATGATCTGCTACGAAATTGCAAACGGCCTCCTCGATTGGCTGGTGCCTTTTAAACCAAAAGAGGTGCTGACGATCGCCGGCATCATCACGAATGAACCGGAGAAGCGTGTCTTTGGCGTCGCGACAACTAATGAGGCACTCCAGAGAATCCAGGAGCATACGCAGATCCTCCCGATTGGCAGCATCTCAGGGATTGCATCCAGTATCCTCACAGAATGCAGGATCCGCGGAATCCCAGGATATGGTCTTCTTGGCGAAACCGTGAATGCCCCGGATCCGAGGTCATCGGCCGCGACAATTGAAGTGCTCAATAAGATGTATAATCTCGGACTTGATGTTCAGCCTTTAATTGAACAGGCGGTGGAGATCGAGCAGAGCATGCAAAAAATATCCGATGAGGTGCAGCAATCCGCTGAGCAGTCACCGAAGAAAGATCTTCCCATGTATGGGTGATGAAATGAAATGCGCTGCGTTAACTGGAATTTCACCTGAGGTGATCAAGGAACTAAAAGAAGGTAAACCCCGTACAATCGAGTTGCAGAGCATGCATAATATCGTAAGCATTGCTGGTGTAAAATCGGGTCCTGATTCCCATATCTTCATGACCTCAGTTGATCTCGAGGACCTTGATCCGGGAGACCATGGGATTTGTGTCATCGTCGTTGCTACTTCTGTCGCCATGAAACGGATGGTGGAGTTCTCGCATGGCCTATATTACGAGGAACGGGAGCGGATGTCTGCCCGCATCCAGGTGAAGTATTGTGCTTCATCGGTTGTCAAACAGGTCTATCGCGAGGGAGTATTCGGGCCGACAACCGTTGACGTGCTCAAATCATCCTGTTATCATGCGGGATAACCTTCATTTTTTCTCTCTATCTCTTTAAAATTCAGGATTTTTCCGGAAGAGTAATTCTTTCCGGGCATCAATAAAGAATTATACCAAGAATCATTCCCGCATTCCTGGTCCGTCAGGCAGCTTTTTATTTCCTGAGCACCACGAGCCCTAAACCGATCGCTCCAATAATTGCATGTACACTCATCGGGGAGGCAGGAGTTGATGTACCACTCGGCCATGGGGTTGGCACCTTTGCGGTGGATGTTTTGGAGACCGTGGTTTTTACCGTTGTTGCTGTCGGTATTGCAGTCACTGCTTCTGTATCTGTTAGCTCAATTTGGAGTGATGCATAAACATCAGTTCGCACACCGGAAGTTACGGAAATACGCTCTGACCAATCCTGATAACCGATCTTCTGAACCAGAACACGATACGTGCCGTGAGTAATGTTAGAGAGTGTCAGTGGAGTTTTCCCCTGGTACTCCGTGTTTAAAAAAACAGCCGCATTCGAAGGATTTGACTCGACCTGGATACTGCCGTTGGTTACCTGCGCAGTGGTAGTCGCGGTGGCAATCAGGGTGACTAAAACCGTACTTGTTGCATTATCATTTACTATCACATTCTGGGAGTAATCCTGGTATCCTGTCAACTGTAATAAAATGTAGTGGGATCCACTTGTGACACCCCGAATTGTAGTTGGTGTTGTCGTTCCGGTACCTATACCGTCGACAAGGATGGTTGCTCCGGATGGTATGGAACTTACGGTAATATTACCCGTTGCTGTTGTCAAAGATGGAATTAACAGTATTATTGTCAGGACCATATATATCAGAAGACACATTTTTTTGTTCATTGTTTACCCCGATATCCAATCCAGTTAAGAGAATTTGCAGCCGTCATCAGATATATTTTGCCTAATTTATTTTCCTTCATGGCTTTTTTCCATGAACGTATGACACAGATTAATTATACCGTAACGCGAATGTTATTGGCGTCAGATTGGGCTTGTGGCTTAGCTCGGACATAGCGCCGGGCTTCTAACCCGGATGTCGGGGGTTCGAATCCCCCCAGGCCCGTTTTCATGGTTCTCCTTGTTTTTTTATCGGGTTTGCATGATACATTAAATCTCAAATACCATCGGTAATAATCATGGAACATCTGCACCAGATCGGAAATAACGGAGGACCATCCTGATGGACTTGAAAAACCCGCACTATCTCATCGACTCTATTTTCGAGTGGAATTACGGTAATGCTGTGTACTATGCCACCGCGGCATTGCTGTTCGTCGTCGCACTTGCCGGGTTACTCATACGAAACGACATCTTCCGGGCGCGATGGGCTTTTATCGCAGTTGCTCTTGCCCTGTTACCTGCACTCTGCGAATGGATCATTGGCATAAGGTTTCCCTGGCCGATGAAATTCCTGCTCGCGCTTGCCCTCCTCATGCACATGGCAGGTGGAATCTTCCTATTCTATTTCACGCTCTACCCTGTCTATGACAAGGTCTGCCATCTCGTCGCTGCGATGGGGATCGCCTTCCTGGTCTTCGTATTCATCCTTGTTTTGGGAGGGTTGAATGGTAGAAATTTCAGGAGGGAGGTGGTGATCGCATGCGTATTTACCACCGTTATGGTTCTGGGACTCGCGTGGGAATACGCAGAACTCCGGCTTGATATCCGGTCGGGTTCGACATATTTTGTCAACCCGTACGACTCCATCTTCGATATGATCTTCAATATCATCGCGACCGCATACGTGGCAGCCAATCTTAACGGGTACCTGAAGCAGGAATCGCTGATCAGTCTGTTCAGGAGGTGGATTCACTGGAGAGGAGAGGCACCCTGACTATCGGGAAAAGAAGAATCGCGAATCCCTTCTGCCTTATCTTTCCGGCAGAGGTTCGTACTCCTCGCCTTCAATAGGGAAAGGAATTTTCGCCCGCAAATGCAGTATCTCATCCATGAAAGGAATTTCCTTTGGGATCCCGCCCGCCAACGGAAGTTTCGCCCATCCTGTCCTGTTAAGGAGCAGGCTTATACCGACCGCAAGGACCAGGAGACCCAGCCCGATTGCAAGCACTTCGGTATTTGCTACGGAAAAAAAATTTCTCGAATTCGGGAGCAGACCGATGCCCACTTCCTGTGGTGAAAGGGGCCAGAAGACAGCCGAAGACGGGTTGTATACAAGTGCATCTTCCAACAGGTGTGCCGCAAACCCAGCTCCTCCAAAGAACGCGCATTCCGAGAATTTCAGGCCCTGCCACCGGGCAAGAACGATCCCGGTAAAGATAGCATAAACGAGGAGCGCCCCCATGGTGTGGAAATATCTTGAATGCTCAACCATGTGCGGGATGAGCCCGGAAGTAAATTCCGGCGGGTGACGGATAATATCAAAAATGCCATCAATATCGGGTATGCACCCGCTTACGACGACAATGAGCGTACACCATCCAGATTCCCTCGGTTTTAAGAGCATGACGGCAACAATCGCAAATGCAAGGCTGTAGACGATATGCTCAATGTACATTAACACAAATAGGAAGGATCCAATATTATATATACCGGTAGAGGCAGCATGGCCCGACAGGTGAGGCCGGGATCTTCATGCTAATACAATAGATACAAAGACCGGAGGGAAGAAAAGAAAAAATTACCCGGCTGCTGGTTCTGTGTCGGCTATATCTATGGGCTTTTGCAGGATCTGGACATCCATGATGTTGTGCTGGCGCTGGGCGAGTTTTTTTGCTTTGAAGATGTTCTTCCCGTCCTTACCGATCGCAATACCACGGTCTTCATCCCGGACCTCGACCTGAACGGTCTGTTCTTCAGGTTCACCTTCAAAAAGTATTGAAGTAACCTGTGCCGGCAAGAAACAGTTTTTAATGAACTGTTCGGGATTGCTGTTGTATTCCACTACCTCAATCTTCTTGCCCATTACTTCTGAAGCTTTTTTGATCGAGGCCCCTTTCTTCCCGATCGCTAAACCCATATCACCGGGATTTATCACAAAGATCAGGCGTGCATTGCGCTCGTCAACAACACAGTCACGACTTCCCGCGCCGGTAAGACTCTCAAACTGGGAGATCAGACGCATACAATCTTCAGTCAGTTTAACTTCAACCATATCATACCCTCTTAAGCGAGAGAATGTCTGATTCGCCAGGGGTAACTATAGCAAGCGTGCTTACCATGAATGGTTTACCGCATGCCTTGCCAAGTGCTACGCTTGAGCCCTCAAAGGTGTGGATAAAAAGATTCTCATAGCCCGAAAGTTTTGATTTGAAGATCGCCGGACAATTTCCCGCAATGACGATCATCTGGGCTTTACCCTCTTTTATGCATTTTTCCGTGTTGTTCTGGCCAAGAATTACATTTCCTGTCTTGATGGCTCTTCTGAGTGATGCATTAAAATCCATGTACAATTCCTCTGGTTTTCAGGTTTTATGTTCTAATTATCGTGTTGTCTGACTGCGATCAGTTTAACATCGCCGGTACCGAGCAGAATCGGCTGACCGACAATGACATTTTCGGTGACACCGCTCAGTTCATCGATTTCATTTGCCACGGCGGCATCAAGCAGGTGATTAACGGTGACTTCAAACGCCGCCCGCGAGAGAACACTTTCCTTCTCACCGGCAATGCCATGCCGCCCGATCTGCTTGACTTCACCTTCCATACACATCATATCGGAAACGAGCATGATATGGCGGACATCAACAAGGATACCCTGCTCATTAAGCGTGGATACTGCTTCGTGGATGATGGCATTCCGCGCTGCCTCGATGCCGAGTACTGACGCAATTTCACTGATGTTGTTGGTACGTGTCCTTGTGGTATCCACCCCAACAACATCAAATACATCTTTTATGTTGGAACCTTCAGTATAAAGTATATACTCCCCGGTCTCTTTTCTGACGACGACACGCAGAATATCATCGATACCCTGCACGATGACATTTCTTACATGTTCGGCGAGCTGGAAGAGGTTCTGGTAGCTCTCCTTGTTTTTTGGAGAGAAGATGACAGTCGACGTCTCATCATGGATGTCATGTTCAAAGTCACGGTAATGCCGACGGTCGCGGATCTTTCTCGGAGCTGTTTCCATGATCTCCGCAGGTGAGATCTTTCGTTTTTCGCAGACTTTTGTGTTCAGATGCACGATCACGTGCATGTTCTCCATGTCAGTTGTGATATCCCCGAATTCATGGAGAGGAGCTGCTTCAATCTGCCAGCTGACTTCACGTGCCCGGTCACGGTCATTGCAGTACTCTTCCTCCAGATAGACTGTCATGGTCGGAGTACTGGGCTCTTTCCTTGCATCCATGATCTCAATAAGCCTGGGAAGACCCAGGGTAACGTTAATTTCAGCAACACCGGCATAGTGGAACGTACGCATTGTCATCTGCGTGCCGGGTTCCCCAATCGACTGGGCTGCAATGACCCCCACGGCCTCACACGCTTCAATTCTTGTTGAAAGGTATTCTTTGAGCACCCGCTCGAGTATCAACCGGAACTGGGAATCCGTGATCTCTTTGTTGTCGAGAAATTTGTGCAACTGATCCTTGGTCTTCTTAGGGAGGTCTGCTGCTTCTATCTTCTTATCGAACTTTTCTGCAAGTGACATCAGACTTCCTCCTTGAGAATGCTCTCGACAATACCTTTGACATCGACCGGGTCGCCAAACGCACTCTTGGTAGGATCAGTACTGTCCTCGCCATATTGGAACTGGATAATTCTTCCCCCGGTTGATCTCACTGTACCATCATAAGCGACTTTGAGATCCTGCAATGCGTTGATCATTCTTCGTTGAAGGTACCCGCTCTGTGAAGTACGGACGGCTGTATCTACAAGCCCTTCGCGCCCTCCAATGGCATGGAAGAAGAATTCTGTCGGGTTAAGCCCGCCCTTATAACTGTGGGCGATGAACCCATGGGCATCAGAACCCCGGTCACCTTTCTTGAAATGCGGGAGCGTGCGATCATCGTAGCCACGGACGATTCGCTCACCACGAACGGACTGCTGACCTATACAGCCTGCCATTTGCGTAAGGTTCAGCATCGAACCCCGTGCACCTGATACAGCCATTACAACAGCACTGTTGGCAAGGCCAAGGTGCCGCCCGGCTATCTGACCGGTCTGGTCACGGGCTTTTCCGAGCACCTGCATAATCTGCATCTCGAGCGTCTCTTCAACCGTACGCCCTGGCATGGGTTCAAGCTGCCCGTCTTCATATATTTTGATGCGTCGTGTGACATCGGTCGCCGCACTCTTGAGTACTTCATCGATCTGGCCATATTCGGTCTTGGACAGGTCTTCATCATCAATACCAAATGAGAACCCGTCAAACATGATCGCACGGATCGAGAGTTTTGTCAGGTCATCAATGAAATCTGCAGCACGGCGCATGCCGTAGTGACGAATGATACGATTAACAATCTGGCCATCGAATGCCCCGATCGCCTTCTTATCAATAGTGCCAACTTCCAGGATTCCATCGATAATCCGGACATACGCATCACGCTCGCACATCTCCTTTTTACAGATATCGCAGTTCTGGCATGAACTCGCACGGAAGACCATGTTCAGCTGGTCAGGTAGGATCGTGGAAAAAACCTGCTTGTTGCTCCAGTACTGGATACCCCCGTCTTCCTTGCCGGCAGGAGGCATATGTTCCACGTGAGCATACCGGAGCATATAGAGTGCTTCTTCCTTGGTAAACCATCGGACACCATGCGTGAGCATGAATATGCCGGATACATGGTCGTGAATACCACCAATGATCGGGCCACCAAAGCGGGGTGACAGGATATTTTCATGGACAGAGAGGAGGATAGTTGCCTCGGCCCGTGCTTCTTCAGTCTGAGGCACGTGCATGTTCATCTCATCACCATCAAAATCTGCGTTATACGGCGGGCATACTGCAGGGTTGAGCCGGAAAGTCCTGCCCTCCATGACTTTGACCCGGTGGGCCATGATACTCATCCGGTGCAGCGATGGCTGACGGTTGAAGAGAACCACATCCCCGTCACGGAGCTGGCGTTCTACAGTATAGCCGGGTTCGATCATGTCAGCCACTGTATCAAGATTGCCGTCAGCGAGCCGGAGTTTCCGGTTGTCAGGCCGGATCACGTAGTTGGCACCGCAGGGTGCGTTGACGTCCGGACGAAGAGGGCCGTTTCGCACGATCTGCTTGAGCTCATCAATATTATGGACGGTAACCCGGACAGGAATGGTCATCTCGTTTGCAACTGCACGCGGGACACCCACCTGCGAGACCGAGAGATTCGGGTCCGGCGAAATAACGGTACGTGATGAGAAATTCACCCGCTTACCGGAGAGCGAACCGCGGAATCGCCCATCCTTGCCTTTCAGGCGCTGGGAAAGGGTCTTTAAGGGTCTGCCACTGCGGTGGCGTGCAGGAGGGCAGCCCGCGACTTCATTGTCAAGGTACGTAGTTACATGGTACTGTAAGAGTTCCCAGAGATCTTCGATGATCAACTGGGGTGCTCCCGCATCCTGGTTTTCCTTGAACCTCTGGTTGATACGGATGATATCCACGAGTTTGTGCGTGAGATCATCTTCCGAACGCTGCCCGTTCTCAAGAATAATCGATGGGCGCATCGTAACCGGAGGGACTGGCAGAACGGTGAGGATCGTCCACTCAGGGCGGGCGACATCCGGATTGATGCCGAGAGGGGTCAGATCCTCATTGGGGATCTTTTCCATGCGTGCGCGTATGTCAGCGGGAGTGAGTTTATGCTCAACTTTCTTGCCGCCTTCCACCATAACTTCGGAAAACGTCGTTGGTTTCTCGAAGTTTATCTTAAGCTGCTGGTCACCGCAATGCGGGCAGATTCGCTCTTTTTTCACATCTTTTTCCGAGAGCAGGTCACCGGTCTGATCATCCTCTGTTCCAACTACCTTTTCGATTTCGTCAGGACTCAGCAGGACGCGCCCGCAAGAACGACAGGTAACACGCAGCAGCTTCCGGATCAGGCGAGTATAGCCGACATGGATTACTGGTTTTGCAAGTTCAATATGACCGAAATGCCCGGGGCACTCGCTTGCTTTCTGGTCGCAGGTCTTGCACCTGAGGCCGGGATCGATAACACCAAGGTTCAGATCCATCAGACCCTGGGGATACGGGAACCCGTCATCATCATAGGTATCCGCCCAGATGATCTTCCTTACACTCATCTCGCGGATCTCTTTTGGGGATAATAATCCAAATTCAATTTGTCCAATTCGTTTTGGGCTCGGCATGGTGCACCTCTTTCAGACCACGTCTTGCAGTCTCAATCTTGGGGCAATCCCCATACTCTTCATCTCATCCAGCAGGAGTTTAAACGCATAACTCATCTCGACAGAATAGATATCTGTCTCATTTCCGCAGGCAAGGCAGCGGGTCATGTTGCGTTTACGGTCCAGCATCGCGACCATACCGCAGCGGGCACAGACATATTCCTGGACCTTATCCGATTCATCAAGTAAACGCTCTTTGAGCGCCATTGCGGCACCGTGACCGATCATGACATCCCGCTCCATCTCACCAAACCGGAGCCCTCCTTCCCGCGCCCTGCCTTCTGTGGGCTGTCGGGTGAGCACCTGCACGGGTCCGCGTGACCGTGCATGCATCTTCGAAGAGACCATGTGATAGAGCTTCTGGTAGTAGATGACCCCTACGTACACATCAGCCTTGAATTGCTTTCCGGTGAGGCCATCATACATAATCTCACGTCCGTTATGGGAGAAACCCAGTTTCTTTAACGAGGAACGGATGTCAGCTTCACTTTCCCCGCGGAATGCGGTACCATTGATCCGGCGCCCTTCAAGCGCCCCAACTTTGCCGCCGATCATTTCAAGCATATGTCCGACGGTCATGCGGCTGGGGATCGCGTGGGGGTTGATGACGAGATCGGGACAAAGGCCGCTCTCGGTGAACGGCATATCTTCCTGATGGGTGATTAAACCCACAACACCTTTCTGACCGTGCCGGGATGCAAATTTGTCGCCAACTTCGGGTATACGAAGATCACGGGTCCGTACCTTGACGAGCCGGGAACTGTTCTCCCCTTCAGTAATGATCACGGTGTCGACAATCCCGTGCTCGTTGCTGCGCATGGTGACCGAAGTATCGCGGCGTTTCTCAACGGCGATCAGTTCTCCCGATGGTTCTTCGAGGAAACGTGGCGGGGAAGTCTTACCGATCAGGACATCTTTTTCCGCTACAACGGTTTCAGGATTAATCACGCCGTCTTCATCCAGGTTCTTGTATGAATCGGCACCGTGTGCACCTGCGACATCCTCCTCGGGAACTTCAATCCTGTCAATCTGGCCACCCGGGTAACGGCGTTCTTCCCCTTCATAGGTCCGGAAGAAATGGGAGCGCCCAAGACCCCTTTCTATCGAAGCCTTGTTGAAGATGAGCGCATCTTCAATGTTGTACCCCTCATAGGAAAGAATGGCGACCACAAAATTCTGCCCGGCAGGACGATCGTCTGAACCTATCAATTCAGAGGTCTGGGTATGAGTAAGGGGTTTCTGCACGTAGTGGAGCAGGTGACCCCGAGTATCCGGGCGCAGTTTCATATTGGCTGCACCAAACCCGAGGGCCTGCTTGACCATTCCTGCACCCATCGTTACACGCGGGCTTGCGTTATGTTCCGGAAACGGGACGTGCGCGGCACCTATGCCCAGAATTAAGGAGGGGTCAATCTCAAGGTGGGTATGATCGGGAGTTATGTCCTCCGGGTTCATTGCGATGAGGAGATCTTCTTCCTCTTCAGCGTCAATAAACTCAATCAGCCCCCGTTGGACAAATGAATTTATATCGACTTCCCTCTTTGCCAGTTTTGCAAGATCCTCACTCGTGATGAACGGTGCACCATTTTTCAGGACGATGAGCGGACGCCGGGCACGGCCGCGGTCAGTGAGAATCACTACATCCCCGTTATATTCCTTGTGTGATACGTTCACCTCGGCTGATATGGCGCCCTGGCGGCGCATAGACCTGATGCTCGCTACAAGCGCTTTTGCATCGTCATCAAGCCCGATGAGTGCCCCATCAACAAATACACGGGACTTCTTCATCGGACTTCACCACGGATCTGCTCAACACCAAGATTGTACAGGAGCCTCATTACTTCGGCTTCATCATCAACACCTTTGGAGATCTCGACCATCTGGGCAAAGTTCTTGACCAGACCACAATTCGGACCTTCAGGTGTCTCGCTCGGACAGATCCGTCCCCACTGGGTCGGGTGGAGATCACGAGCCTCGAAGTGAGGCTGTGAACGTGAAAGCGGGGAGATGACGCGACGGAGGTGAGAGAGTACCGCCATATGGTCTACACGATCGAGCAGCTGGGATACACCGGTTCTGCCGCCAACCCAGTTACCGGTTGCGAGAGGATGTAAAAGACGTTCGGTAAGCACATCTGCACGCACTGCGGTTGCAATTGACAGATCCCGGTGCCGCATGCTCGCACGTTCAAGCTGGTATTTGATATCCCGGGTAAGCCGGTTTAACGAAATCCGGAAGAGATCCTCCATGAGATCCCCGGCGAGTTTGAGCCGCTTATTCGAGTAATGGTCCTTGTCATCAATCCTGCGTTTGTTCAATACGAGATCGAAACAAGCCTCTGCCATGCGACCCAGGAAATGACCCTTCGCGAGCCTGACTGACAGTACAGCTTCCTGGTAGCCCTCATCGCCTTCTTTTAAGTTTGCAGGCATTGAGTAGTTGAGGTGCGGCAGGAGGTAATTGTCCAGAACAAATTCGGCACGCTTCCGCTGGTAATCCTTTGTCTGGTTGGGGGCAAGCTTCTTGCCCACGTACATGATACCGCCATCAACTGAATCACATTCACTCTCTTCCAGGTTCTGCATCATGAACGTGAGAATGTCTTCATCCGGAGAAACCGCATTCACGACTTCCTGATCGTTGGTCATACCGAGTGCACGCATCAGGTCAACAAACTTAAGATGCCCGGCAACTGAAGGGAAAGAAACCTCAAGCAGGTTCTTTTTATTTCGCTCCACAACAACCAGAGCGCGGTACCCCCGGAACTGTGAAAAAACTTTGGCGACGTAGATACGCTCGTTATAACGCTCGGTGAACTCTGTCATGATCTTGTTGGACGCAAGATCCTCAAGTGTCATAAGTACACGTTCGGTACCGTTGACAATGAAATATCCACCCGGATCAAATGCGTCCTCACCGTGGGAGACCCGCTGCACATCGTCCATACCGTACAGGTTACAGGCAAGAGAACCCACCATGATAGGTAACTGTCCGATGGTAGTGATTATCGGTTCCTGGCGCTCTTCGCCGTGCACAAGGGTGAGACCTAACTGGATCGGCGCGGCATAGGTAAGGTTGCGCAATCGCGCCTCGCAGGGATATAATTCTCCCTGCGATCCATCTGCCTCCCTCACGAGCGGTCGTTTAACGGTAATTGAACCCAGTTCCACCCATACTGGATCGTTGTTCTTCCCCCGGTTCTCGATATCCGTCTCGATAACCTTCTGCTCATTTACCACTTTCTGAAGATTGTGTTTTAAGAAATAATTGAAGGAATCAAGTTGGTGGCGCGCAACATGCTCCCGTGAGAAATATGCCTTCGATAAAATACTTCTGTCGATCAGACTGACCACCCCAAAAATTATTTCTTCGGTCTCTTGATTACGAGACGATATGCCTCGGCCCTGCCGGCCGTATGACTCATCCGGACAATTCGTATAACATCGTCCACATTTGCGCCAATCGTTTTGACCGCTGGATCGTCATGGAAAATTTTAGGTAATTGTTCCGTAGTTATGTTGTAGTGGGAGAGGAGCGCAGATACCTCCTCCTCACTCATAATTTTATGGTCTGGCACCATCACGTGCTTCAACACATTCAGTTTGGTGCTCAATGAAAAACCCCCTCACAGATGAATAGATTTCCTTTCAGATGCATCACCGCAAAAAATCCACGATTTCTCGTGGCAACGGGCCCGGAGGGATTTGAACCCCCGACCACCTGGTTAAAAGCCAGGCGCTCTACCGAACTGAGCTACGAACCCAATATGACTAAGATGTACAGCATTATAACAATGCCAAAAAACTATATAAAGATTTTCTCTCTGTTAAGTCAGGTATATCGATAATACCTTCAGGTTCATAATTCAATCTTTTGCAGATGGTCAGTTTTTGTCGAATCCGGACTTCAGACAACAGAAAAAAATTTTCACAGAAAAGGAGAATGCCAATCAGGATGTAGTGGTTCCCGACAGGTTCCCTTTTATCTGGCGAAGCCGATCTTCCTGGAATTTTATATTCATCTCCATGCCCTTGATCGCGCTTGAAATCTCTTCACTGACCCTTACTTTAGCATCATCGAAATTGTAGGTAGTTTCGAGAATCTTCATGAGCCGCTTGTTCACATCAATGCTTTTACTGAGGCGGGCATATTCCGCGATGATCTCTGCATCAAATCCTGACTGTTTTGCCAGATCAATATCAGATTTAATTGACTGCTGCCTTTTGATGACATGCTCGATTGCATCGTACAGTTCACGGTGAGTAATTGGTTTCAATACATAATCTTCAATGTAAATCCCGTATTCCTGTGCTTCTGACGGAGTAAGCTGTTTTGCAGTGAGCATGAGAACCGGAATTTCCTTTGTCTTGGGATTTTCCTTAATCCTTTCAAGGGTTTCCCAACCGTCAACCGGCTCCATCATAATATCCAGAAGGATCAGATCGGGAGTTACCGTCTTTAAGATCTCAAGACATTCCTCTCCGCCATAGGCAGCAACAGTCCGGTATCCTCCCCGCTCCAGCATGGTAACAAATACATCAACGATGAATGGACTGTCATCGACAACAAGAATAGTATACATCACATCGACTCCCCGATCGTCTTTGCAACCGCGAGTATTTGGCTCTGAACGTTTACCGGATCCGTCCTGCTATTGATGATTGCTGCACTAAGAAAATTTTCCCCTGCACCTACCACCATATCCGATGTGTCATGCGCACGGATTGCGATCGATTCTAGAGATTTCATCCTGATTATGCCTCCAATCGACTCAGCAGA
>Ga0326726_10002711_pt1 | contig 16225 bp, 14 predicted proteins | sample MHFenrmetagenome_2_FD_207603 | JGI IMG/M metagenome (GOLD analysis project Ga0326726, IMG submission 207603) | Lab enriched peat soil microbial communities from Michigan Hollow, Ithaca, NY, United States - MHF15MN | ecosystem: Environmental > Terrestrial > Soil > Wetlands > Peat | place: USA... | reverse complement strand
CATATTGCCGAGTGTCAATGAGTACAACTTGCGCTTAAGTATCATTTGCAGACCTAGGTACACAGCGGCAGCCTCAAGGAATGTCGAGAAACCCAACAAGGCAAGGTGAGCATGCGCCACGATCCAGCCTGTTCCATGGATGTACCAGTTAATTGCGCGGGTTTGCTGAAAACCACCCTGCATATTCAATGGAATCGCCATCAATACACCGGTAATGGTGAAGCGAACCTCGAGGTTTTCTACAAACATATACCACTTACCCTGCATGGTCAGCAGAATATTGGAAACGAATGCGATCGCAGGCACCAGAATCAGCACACCTTCCACAGATGCGAACGACTTCAACCACTCAGGCAGAGGCGCAGACATCAGGTGATGCGCTGCAGGCGTTGAGTAAAACACTACCACCGACCAGAAGTGCAAGTGACCGATACGATGCGAGTACAGCGGATTACCGGTCACCTTAGGAATGGTGTAGTACGCGATCGCGGCTGCCACTGGAGTAATCCACAAACCCAGCACGTTATGCGCGAACCACCATGTGAGATAAGCCTCGGTCAAGCCGGTCAAATGGAAAAACTCTGGCAGATTGCCAGTCAGGAACACGATCGTGACCATGAACACCGCTGAAGCAAAGAACCAGTTAGTGGTATAAATGCCCTGAGTACGCCGATTTATGACGGTCATCCAGACATTGACACATAGCGGAAGTGCCATAAAAACTGCAATGTACAGATCTATCGGCCATGGAAAATCCGAGTATTCCCGTCCCGACGAAACACCAGCCCACAACAGCACCAACCCCAGGCTGAGACCGATATCCCACAAGAGTGCATTCCACAAACCCAACTTCTCGGACCACAACTTCGTATTACCGAGAGCAGGCGTGATGTACATCATGGCCATACCAAATGCCATCGATATCCAGCCAAAAATAACGGCATGAACGTGCACCTGGCGCATATGTCCGAACGCAAACCACTCGTTGCCAGTTACAAAATCTGGAAACGCCAGTTTGGCCGCATTAAAGGAACCCAATCCGGTTCCGATAACGAACCATACGATAGAGGAAAAACCCCAGAAAACCGCCGCAGAACCCTGCGGTATGTCTTCATTCTTGGCAAATAAATACTTAAGCATACTACCCCTCCCTCAACTTATTAGTCTTAAGTTTGATTGTCGTTATTTCTTACGCGGATTTAAAATGTACCATGACAGCAACATACTCGAAAATGCCAAGAGCACTCCCAACGAACCAGCAATTGTAGCCATAACGCCCCCTTTAAAAATTACAAAATCTGAAAATTAAAATCTTTTGTAATGCATTTCGACGAACCTGGAAGACACCATTCAATCAGCTTGGCGCTCCAACTTATCGTGGCGACCAAAACTGACAACAAGTATCATCACAAAAGCAAACCCGAAAACTATCATGGCCCAGTCAATAAACCCTTGGAAAGTGGTTGGGTCATAAGCAGAAATACCTTCCCCCCCCCAGCTTGCAAATCCCCCGCGTCCCATCATGCACATCACCGCCGCGCCAAACACGCTACCATTCCCCATCCCCGTTAGCATTCCCCCGATGATAATAGCCCAAACGGATCGAGATACCATTGATTTCTTTGTACTCACTGCAGCACCTCCCTAATTTATAAAACACCAAGACTCTCTGAAAGCAGATTCGGGCACACCAGCGCAACAACTGCGCCAGAAAAATACGCTTTCTCAGCACCCAGCACAATGTAAGATAACTGCAAACGTGCATCGATTCACTGACATGTGTCAACTAAACCACATTTAATTGACAACCGTTTACAACCGTTTATCCGGCTAAAACGTTCGTAAACCGCATATGTAAATGCTAGCCGCGAGCAATTTTACTGAGTCTAACCAAATCATGGAGCTGCACTTGTCGCCGTTCGGTGGCCAGCAGACCCTCGTTCTGGAAACGAGTAAACACGCGGCACACTGTTTCTTCGGCTATGCCGAGGTAATTACCGATATCGCTGCGCGACATGCTCAGGTTAAATTTGGTGGGGGAATAATTGCGCCTCTGGAAGCGTCGGGATATGCTTAGTAGGAAAGTGGCCAAACGCTCATCGGCATTCTTCTTTCCGAGCAACAGCATCAATTCCTGGTTGTCGAGAATTTCCTGGCTCATGATCTTGAGCATCTGTCGACGTATAGATGGAATTTCCTCGCTGTACACTTCCAGCACGTCGATGGGAACTTCGCACACCATCGTGGTTTCCAGCACCTTGGCTTCGCTGTTGAAGTAGTCGGTTGCGATGGCGCCCAAACCGAGCAATTCACCGGCAATATGGAAGCCTGTAATCTGCATCCGGCCATCGTTGGTCAGGACATAGGTCTTGACGGAACCACAGCGGATCGCATAGATAGTGCGCAGAGGCTCACCTATCCGATAGAGCAACTCGCCGCGTTTGAACAGCCTGCGGTTCCTGACTATCGTTTCGGGCAGGCGCAGATCCACATCGGAACCATTCACCTCGCGACATAAACCATATATGCCGCAATCCTTGCAGGTAATCGGAGAGCAAACTTCATTATCTGCAACGCGTGCGAGCGCTGGCCCGCTTGGCATCATTTGTACAACATCTGTCATAAGTTTTCACCCAAAAGCAGTACATCATGCACAATCACGGCAATATCGGCCAAGGTGCGGATCTTGCCATGATGGTCGGTAGCGCAAGAGTCGCTGCCAAAGTCCTCGGCAGCTATCTCGTTCGCAATAAGCGCCCCAGACAGGGTGCTATTATCGGCGTACCCAGAAATTCTCAGCAACCACACACAACCTGTCGCGGTAACCCGCAAAGCTGAACTGTTCACCAAAGGCAAATAATTATACACCCTACAAGGCCAGCTTTCGCCCCCAATATTTTAGGATGCGCTTCAAAATTGAATCCGCAAAATAAAAAATGACACCCTTGCAGATGTCCTTATCCTGATTGGCGGAGAGGGTGGGATTCGAACCCACGGTGACGCATAACGTCACACCGGATTTCGAGTCCGGTACATTCGACCACTCTGACACCTCTCCGTAAAACACTGAGCAACATTGGATTTAGCTGCGGCCTCACCCACACATTTAAAGTTCGCATGCTCACGTTAGCCTGGCCGTTACGATCTTTCATGGGCGCTAGCCCATAGCAAAGTCGGTATCCGATTGAGGGGCAACAAGCTGCAGTGCAGCGTATCCCGAGCGAGTGCTGCCGGCAACGCCGCGCATTCTACCAACAACTCCTGAATTTCGTGCAGAATGTTCAGATGCAAAACCCGATAAGATGTATGCAAGCGGCTCTGAGTTGCTCATGCCTGTTGTTGACTGCCTGCAGTCAGCAGTTGCCGGCATGGAATTCCGGCAAATTGGTGATCATCGTGCCGGAAACCGCGCAGGGAGCGAAAGCCGAGTTCGAGCGCGAACTTGCGCAGTTATTTGCCGATCAATTGCACTCCTCTCTCGAATCACTCACGTTGCCGCAAGACCAAGCTGTCACTGCGTTGCAACAACATCATGCACATCTGGCCGCCATTGCGCTGCGCCGCGAAACTGAAATTGCCGAGCTGCAGTTCGGTCCAAGCTACCAGAATGTGCGTGAGTTGGCGGTATGCAATAACGAGTTCCCTCCTCCCAAACAGCTGGCCGATCTTGCCGCCAGAAAGCTGGCCGCAGTGGCTGGCTCGGCACAGGAAGCGACGCTGCACGAAGCACAGAAAAATCTGCCATCGTTGCAATGGCAAACCCGACAACAATTCACCCCGAGGGAACTGTTGGCCGAGGTCGCTGAAGGCACGCTGGACTGCGCGGTAGCCAATGAACTCCAGCTTGCCGATGCGTACAATTACCACCCCAATCTGGTTGCCGCCCTTGACATTGCCCCTCCTTCCAAACTCGCATGGGGATTCCCCAAGGACGCGGATCCCGAATTGCTCAACCAGGCGCAGAGATTTTTCGACCGCATCCGGCAAGATGGCACTTTGAACCGCCTGCTGGATCGCTACTACGGCCACAACCATCGGCTTGCTACAATGGACGCAACCACTTTCATTGCCAAAATCAAGACTATCCTGCCGCATTATCGCCGCATGTTCGAGGAGGCCGCCTCAATCACCGGAGAGGACTGGCGCATACTCGCAGCACTCGCTTACCAGGAATCGCAGTGGGACCCGCTCGCCACCTCCCGCACCAACGTGCGCGGCATGATGATGCTGACCGAAGACACCGCCGACCGGATGAAGCTGAACAATCGACTGGATGCGCGCGAAAACATACTCGCCGGCGCAAAATATCTGATGCTGCTCAAGGAACAGATGCCGGAGCGCATCCACGAACCTGACCGCACCTGGCTGGCGCTGGCCGCCTACAATCAGGGTTACGGTCATCTGGAAGATGCGCGCATATTGACCCGTCGTGCCGGACTTGATCCGGACAGTTGGTCGGACGTAAAGAAATGGATGCCCCGATTGAATCAACCAGGTTATTACGAAACGCTGAAACGGGGTTATGCGCGCGGCGGCGAGGCGGTGATTCTGGTGGAGAACATCCGCAACTACTATGACATGCTCACGCGACTGCAGCCCGTACAATCATCATTCACTTCGGAATTGACATCATTTGAGCTGTTCGAACCGCTGCAACGTTTACTGCACTAGCATCACTTTGCCAATTGTTGTTCTTCCAGCATCCGCTCGACGCGCTCCAGCCATGCGGATTTGTCCTTGAGCATGCGGTCGGCCTCTTTCTCCACCGAAACAACCATTCATGCGCTTTAGCGCATAGAAATTCGGTATCCTCGTGAGGTAAAACAATCAACCTGCCCGAATGATTTCCATCCCGCCCATGTAGGGGCGCAATACGTCTGGTATGCGCACGCTTCCATCTCCGAGTTGATTGTTTTCCAGAACTGCCACCAGGGTGCGCCCCACCGCCAGACCTGAACCGTTCAAAGTGTGCAGCAATTCCGGCTTGCCCTGTGCGTTGCGAAAACGCGCCTGCATCCTTCGCGCCTGGAAAGCCTCAAAGTTGCTGCACGATGAAATTTCGCGGTAAGTGTTCTGCGCTGGCAGCCACACCTCGATGTCGTAAGTCAGTGCCGCTGAAAAACCCATGTCGCCGGTGCAAAGCTTCACCACGCGGTAGGGCAAACCCAGTTTCTGCAATATCGTTTCGGCATGTCCGAGCAACTGTTCCAGCGCGGCGTAAGACTCGTCGGGATGCACCATCTGCACCAACTCCACCTTGTCGAACTGGTGCTGGCGGATCATGCCGCGCGTGTCGCGCCCATAGGACCCGGCCTCGCTGCGGAAGCACGGCGTGTGCGCCACGAATTTCAGCGGAAGTTTTTCCATTGGCACGATCTCGTCTCGCACGATGTTGGTCACCGGTACTTCGGCGGTGGGGATCAGATACCAATTAGCTTCTTCAGCGACAACAAACGATGCATCTTTGTTCGCGTACAAGTCAACACCCACCGACCTGCTTTTCGTTCCACCAAAGCTAACTTGAAACAAATCCGCTTCAAACTTCGGCAACTGTCCAGTACCACGCATGGATTCGGCATTCACGATGTAAGGCACATAGGTCTCGGTGTAGCCATGCTGTTCGGTATGTGTGTCCAGCATGAACTGCGCCAGTGCACGGTGCAACCGTGCCAACGGACCTTTCAGAAGCGAGAAACGCGCACCGGAAATCTTCGCGGCAGTATCAAAATCCAGCCCCATCTTTTCGCCCAGTTCGACATGATCCTTCACCGCAAAACCAAACTGGGGGATGTTGCCGACCTTGCGCACCTCAAGGTTGTCCGCTTCGGATTTTCCCTCCGGCACGCTGCTGTGCGGCGTATTGGGAATCACATCCAGCAATTGCTGCAATGCGCTTTGCACTTCATCCAACTGTATTTCTGCCTGTTTGAGCTCGTCGCCCAGTGTTGCCACCTCGGCCATGATCGCCGAGACATTTTCGCCTTTTGCCTTGGCTTGTCCGATCAGCTTGGACGAGCTATTGCGCTTGGCCTGCAACTCCTGCGTGCGTGTCTGGATAGTCTTGCGCTCGGCTTCGAGTTGCACAAATTTTCCCGTATCCAGCGCAAAACCGCGTTTCGCAAGGCGGCTTGCAACTCCAGTCAGATCATTGCGCAATACTTGTATGTCTAACATCTTGTCTCCGCTTCAACGTAGGGGGCTATACCCACCGCGTCGGGCATAGCCCGATCTACCGTTCCATTATTTTTTCTTTTTCGCCGCCGCATCAAGCTCGCGCAAATGCGCCAGCTTTTCGGCGATCTTCGCTTCCAGCCCATGATCGATAGGCTGATAAAAACTCACCTCCGGCATGTCATCCGGGAAATAATTCTCGCCCGCCGCATAGCCTTCTTCTTCATTATGCGCATAACGGTAGCCCTTGCCGTAATCGAGCTGCTTCATCAACTTGGTCGGCGCGTTGCGCAAGTGCAACGGCACTTCGCGCGAGCCATCCTGCGCCACCCAGGCGCGCGCGGCATTATACGCGACATACCCGGCATTCGACTTGGGCGCGCAGGCCAGATACAGCACCGCTTGCGCCAATGCCAGCTCGCCTTCCGGCGAACCGAGACGCTCGTAAGTAAGTGCGGCGTCCTGTGCCAGTTGAATTGCGCGCGGATCGGCAAGACCGATGTCTTCCCAAGCCATGCGCACGATGCGCCGCGCCAGGTAGCGCGGGTCCGCGCCACCGTCCAGCATACGCACCAGCCAATACAGCGATGCATCGGGATTGGAGCCGCGCACCGATTTGTGCAACGCGGAAATCTGGTCATAGAACGCTTCACCGCCCTTGTCGAATCGGCGCAGATTTTGTGCCAGCGTGTTATCGAGAAACGCGCTGTCTATCTTGCTTACGCCTGAGGTTTTAGCAGCGGTTTGCAACTGTTCCAACGCGTTTAACAGACGGCGCGCATCGCCATCGGCATAACCGATGATGCGTTCACGCGCGTCGTCGGTAAATACCGACTCAGGCAAAGCAACCTGCCGCGCACGCTCGAACAATTGCGCCAACTCCTCCGCCGACAGTGCATGCAGCACATACACCTGGGCGCGCGACAATAGCGCGTTGTTGACTTCGAAAGACGGATTCTCGGTGGTCGCGCCGATGAAGGTCACCAGACCCTGCTCGACGAAGGGCAGAAATGCATCCTGCTGCGACTTGTTGAAACGGTGCACTTCATCCACGAACAGGATGGTGTGCCGTCCGCGCTGTTGCTGCACGAGCTGTGCCTGAGCGATGGCTTCCCGGATGTCTTTCACGCCGGACAGCACCGCCGACAGAGGCACGAACTCGGCATCGAATGCCGAGGCCATCAGCCGCGCCAGCGTGGTTTTGCCCACCCCGGGCGGTCCCCACAAAATCATCGAATGCAGCTTGCCGGATTGAAACGCCAGCCGAAGCGGTCCGCCCTCGCCCAGCAAATGCGACTGGCCGATGACTTCGTCGATATTCTTGGGCCGCAGGCGTTCCGCCAAAGGCGCGGCAGGGACGGCAGGAGCGAACAGGCTGTCTTGGGCAATGGACATATTCAACAGCGACAGCACATTTTCGTTTTCAACCGCACCCAACCTCCCCTTGTCAGGGGAGGAGCGGGTGGTCTCCTCCCCTGACAAGGGGAGGTTGGGTGCGGTTTATTCACTCAACACATCCACGCCCTTGGGCGGGGTGAAATGAAACTGTCGTTCAGAAAACTCGGGATTGCGCTGCATCGCAGAAAACTTCAGCACGGTCTTGTTCCCGAACGTATCGTTCAGTTCCATGATGACCAGACCGGCCCGCGCATCGAAGGCCATGCGTAACTTTTCGAAACCGCTGTCCTGCGCTTTGGGTATAGCTTGCAACCAGTCCAATCCATCCCGGCTGCCGTCTTCCGTGAGAGTAAAGCCGCTTTCGATCTCGTTGCTGCCGGAAAGCAATGCAGCGGGGCTGCTGCCCAATGCCGCATCCAGTTTCTTCACAGTCACCTGATTCAGGTCCGCATCGTACAGCCAGAATTTCTCGCCGTCTCCGACGATAATCTGCTCGTAAGGTTTCTGGTAAGTCCAGCGGAATTTGCCGGGACGCTGGAACTGCATGATGCCCGACGCTCTCTGGATACGTTTGCCGGTTTGATCAAAAACGTCCTGGGAGAAATTCGCCTGCGCGGAATGCGTCGCTGCGATGAAGGTTTTAAGTTTTTCGATAGCTGCAGCATGCGCTGCGAGCGGAACAGAGAGCAGCATCAAAGCAGCAAGAACATTTTTCATCGTTATTTTTTGTGAAGAAGAATAGTGGGCGCGTAAATAAGCAGGTGCAGTGAGGTCAGCGCTATCCTCATTCACGCCTTAACGGTGCTATCACTTCGCGGTTGCCGTTGCTTTGCATCGCAGAGACGATGCCAGCAGCCTCCATCTGCTCGACCAGACGCGCGGCGCGGTTATAACCGATACGCAAATGGCGCTGCACCTGCGAGATCGAAGCGCGACGCGATTTGAGCACGATCTCGACAGCCTGGTCGTACAGCGGATCGGCTTCCGCATCCATGCTCACCGCCCCGTCCCCGTTGCCTTCCGGCTCTTCCAGGGAATTGAGCACACCCTCGACATATTGGGGCATACCCTGCGCCTTCAAATATTCGGCAACCCGGTGCACCTCCTGATCGGAAACGAACGCGCCATGCACGCGTTGCGGAAAACCGGTGCCCGGAGGCAGATACAACATGTCGCCCTGCCCCAGCAGGGTTTCCGCACCCATCTGGTCTAGTATGGTGCGCGAATCGATCTTGCTCGAAACCTGGAACGCCACGCGCGTCGGGACGTTAGCCTTGATCAGCCCGGTGATCACATCCACCGAAGGGCGCTGCGTGGCCAGCACCAGATGGATACCGGAAGCCCGCGCCTTCTGCGCCAGGCGCGCGATCAGCTCCTCGACTTTCTTGCCCACCACCATCATCATGTCGGCAAGTTCGTCGATGAACACTACGATCATCGGCAACTCTTCGAGCGGCTCCGGGTTCTCCGGTGTCAGTGTGAATGGATTGGTGAGCGGCTGCCTGTCCTTCACGGCATCGCGCACACGCTGGTTATAACCGGCGATATTGCGCACGCCGAGCGTGGACATCAGCCGGTAACGCCGGTCCATTTCCTGCAAACACCAGTTGAGCGCCGATGCGGCCTGGCGCATGTCGGTGACGACCGGCGCCAACAGATGCGGGATGCCTTCGTACACCGACAACTCGAGCATCTTCGGATCGATCAGCAACAGGCGCACCTGTTGCGGCGTGCCCTTGTAGAGCAGGCTCAGTATCATCGCATTGATCGCAACCGATTTTCCCGAACCGGTCGTTCCCGCCACCAGCACATGCGGCATCTTGGCAAGATCGGCGACCACCGGTTTACCGGAAATGTCCTTGCCCATCGCGATGGTCAGCATGGAGCCCATATCAGCATAAACCTGCGAGCTGAGAATCTCGGACAGTCGCACCATTTGCCGTTTCGAATTGGGCAACTCCAGCGCCATATAGGCCCTGCCGGGTATCGTTTCCACCAGGCGTATGCTTACTACTGACAATGCGCGCGCCAGATCCTTCACCAGATTGGTGATCTGGCTGCCTTTCACGCCGACGGCCGGTTCGATCTCATAGCGGGTGATCACCGGCCCGGGATAAGCGGCCACCACTTTCACCTCCACGCCAAAATCTTTCAGCTTGCGCTCGATCAGTCGCGAAGTGAATTCCAGCGTATCGGCAGACACGACCTCGACATGCTGCGCCGCCTGATCCAGCAGATGCAGCGGTGGCAGCGTTGAGTCATGCATATCAGCGAACAACGATGTCTGTTTCTCCGCCTTGGCCCGGGCTGATTTGGCCACCTCGAACAGCGGCATTTCAATGTGTATCGGCAGATGCTCCTCGACGCGCCTTTTTTCTTCTTCAACGACGGCGACACGCTCGCTCATCGCCTGCGCGCCGATACGCCGGTCCTGGTGTGTCTGCCAGGCAAGGCGCGCCAACTGCCAGGAATCTTCCAGCAATGCCCCCAACCAGTCCACGAACCGCAGCCACGATAAACCGCTGAACAGACTGAAGCCGGCGGCGATCAGTGCCAGCAACAACAGCGTCGCACCGGTAAATCCAAACCATCCTGTCAGAGCGTTGCCTGAAATCGCACCGAGCATTCCGCCCGGGGCCAGCGGCAACGAGAATTTCAGCGTATGCATACGTATCGCTTCAAGAGCGCTGCTGGCAATCAGCATAACCGCGAAACCGGCTACCGAAACCCACAATGCACGCCTGCAGAAGATACTGTCGGGGCGCAACTGACGATATCCCGCCCAAACCCCCTGCAGCATGAACACCACCCACCACCAGGCAGAAAAGCCGAACAAGTAAAACAGCAGGTCGGCAAGATGCGCGCCCAGAACCCCGCCGGGGTTGCTGGTCAGCGCGCCGCTGACACTATGCGACCAGGCCGGATCGGCACGATCATAGCCAAATAACGCTACAGCGAAATATAGCGCGCAAGCGCTAAACAGCAGCCAGCGCGATTCGCGCAGCAACAACCACACTTTGCCGGCCGGGGAATACCCTCTCGCCTCAGCCATGACCAGCAACCGAATATAAATTTTTCAACAACACCGAAATAGCCTGTTCCATAAACATCTCCGCCCTTGAGGGCTGTCTTCTGTTAACCCGTCTGGCTCCCCAGTCTAATGCGGGACACATCTTTTCAATAGTCCAAGGGAAATTGAACAAGTTGCTCTATCCCATAATTGTTCATCATACCCCAGCAAGCAACAGCCGAATATCATCGGCGATCCATTCGGGACGCTGCGCAAGGGGGGTGCGCAAACGCACCCTGCCTACAGGGTCGATCAAATACGTACCGACGCTGTGATCCATGCTGTAGCCTGAAGTGGTCGGCTGCTTCTGATAAAACACAGAAAATGACTTGGCGGCCTGCGCCGTGGCTTCTGCATCACCGTACAGCCCGAGGAAGGACGGATGAAAAACAGACATATATTTCACCAGCATCTCCGGCTTGTCGCGCTCCGGATCGACCGTAACGAACAGCACCTGCACATTGTCCGCATCTTTGCCCAGCAAGGCCATCACCTGCGCCAGATCGGCCAGCGTGGTGGGACACACATCCGGGCAGTGGGTATAGCCGAAAAACAGTGCCACCACCTTGCCGCGGAAATCTGCCAGCGTGCGCGGCTTGCCGTTGTGATCCGTCAACTTGAAATTCGCTCCGGCCAAAGGCATGCTGACATCGCTGGCATGAAACGGCGATGGCAGCCTGGGTTCTTCACATGCAGTGAGAAAAGCAACCAGAAAAAACAGCATCAGATTACGCAATTTACCTCTCCCAAAAATCAACAGTTCCTTGCCAGCCCATGCGTGCGATACAACTTGTTTCGGTTCGGGTTCATATCGCTGGCGATGTGATGTCGGAAACAAAAATCGCCGTGCTGCCTATACAGAAACAGGCCAGCAGGATTTTTCGAGTGCAACGCAATATGCAACAAATTGCTGGTTTTCATACAGCCACATGACACGCCCCTGCCCAGCCATGTACATAAAAAGTGTAGCCGACCTTGATCAACCCATACACACCGAAGCCCATCACCACCAACCCCGCCGTCAGGCGCACGCGCGGCGACTGCACCCACTGGCGGCACCGCTCCCAGAACAAACCGATCGCCAGCAGATTCGGCAAGGTTCCCAGGCCAAATGCCGCCATGATCAGACCGCCCTGCGCAGTGCTGCCGCTCGCCAACGATGTAACCAGCACGCTATACACCAGTCCGCACGGCAGCCAGCCCCACAGCCCTCCCAGCGCCAAGGCGCGCGGCACGGTGTTCACCGGCAACAACTTCGTCGTGTACGGCTGCAAGCGTTTCCACAAACCGCTGCCCAGATTCTCCAAGCGGCGCACCGCACCCCACAATCCGGCAAGATACAAGCCCAACATCACCAGCATCAAACTCGACAAAGCAAACAGCAGATGCTGCACCGGCACCGCATCGCGCATAAGCAACCCGGCCTGCCCCACCGTTCCGACCAATGCGCCCGCCACAGTGTAGCTCGCGATGCGCCCGCTGCTGTAGGCGAGATGGAACGGCCAGCGGGCACGGTCTTTCGGCAACTGCGTGGTGAAGATGCCGACGATACTGCCGCACATGCCGAGGCAATGCACGCCGCCGAGCAGGCCCACAATAAACACTGCAACCAAACTGAATTCGCTCATCTCGACCTATTATGTATTACGTTGCTTCAACGTTTGATCCCTACAACAAACCCCTCCCAGCGTCCCTAGTCATAACCAGCCTGCGTGTGTTGTTGGGGCTTTAGCCCCTTGCAACCACGGCGTACCCCTTGCGGGTGTACTTGGCTTTCGTTAACCAATGACTTAGTTGGCGTTAACCAGCGGCTTATGTCACAGTCTCTTGGTGACTTAGCCGAATGGCTATGCAACGCGTTTGCCAACTTATAACCAGCCACTTGTCAAACGTCTTCCGGTTGCTTAGTGGAATGGCTATAACCAATGACTTACCCAGCGTCTTTTGCTGGGTTAGTCAGATGGCTAGCAGTCATATCAGTCGTTTCACCAGTAGTTCTATCAGGGGAAGAGTGGGCGCAGAGTATGAAAAGCACGAACCTGCCCCCTCCCTGATAAGGGAGGGCTGGGGTGGGTTTGCGTAGCTCATCCTTCGCAGGAAGAGGAATCACTCCGAATCCCGCCCCAACAACCCCAAATGCAAACACGCCGCCACTCCCTTCGCGTCCGGCGCTGCCAGATGCGGCACCACACCCAGCAAAGGCGCAGCGATGCGATCGCGCAAGGCCTCGATGTTCTCGTGCAATGCGTCCATGTCCGCATCCAGTACATTCGCCACCCAGCCCGCGCATTCTAGCTGGTAATCGGCAATTGCTCGCAGCGTCAGCAGTGCATGGTTAAGACAGCCCAGCCGCATACCCACTACCACGATCAACGGCAAATCAAGTTCCTGCGCCAGATCGGCGCTGTTCTGCTGGTCGCTCAGCGGCACCAGAAAACCGCCCACCCCTTCGACGATCACCACGTCCGCCTGCCCGGCCAGTTCGCGATACGCAGTGAGGATACGCGACAACTCGATGCGCACGCCGGAATGCCGTGCGGCGAGGTGTGGTGCGATGGCATGAGGAAAGCAATATGGATTCACCTGCCCGTAGGTAAGCGGCATTCCACTCGCCACGCGTAGCGCCTTGGCATCGCCGTTGTGCCCGCTCTCGTCGCAGCCCGCGCTAACCGGCTTGAAACCCGCCACGCGCTTGCCCTGCACGGCAAAGGATTGCAGCAGCGCGCAACTGATCAGCGTCTTGCCGACGCCAGTGTCGGTTCCGGTGATGAAGTAACTCATGGCATGTCTCTATTGCATCATAACTTGGGCATCACAACTTGAAAGGCGTCTGAATGATCGTCCTGCCGTCCGACGTTTTTTTAGACGGCACTTTCCATGCATGGCCATATATGACTTCGAAAGTCGCGGGCAGCTTGCCGTTGCGGCGAAGTATTTCATAGTTCTGCACGATGCGCGCCCACCTCAATTTGCCCATCATGCCCGGCGCGCGGCCTGCGGTGGCATTGTGCGCGCCGATGCAGCGCAGGTCCTGCATCACCGCTTTTGCGTCGTCGTAGGTGAGCGTGATGTATTCCATGTCCATCACCGGCTCGGCAAAACCCGCCGCCACCAGCATGTCGCCGATGTCGTGCATGTCGGCGAAGCGGTTGACATGGTTGTAGCCATCCACGCCGTTAAAGGCGGTGCGCAGTTCTTTCAGTGTGTCGGGGCCGAAGGTGGAGAACATCGCCAGGCCGTCCACTTTGATGACTCGATGCAATTCGACAAAGGTGGCGGGCAGGTCGTTACACCATTGCACCGTCAGGTTGGACCACACCATATCAACGCTCTGTGCAACCAGCGGCAGGACTTCCACATCCGCGCAAAGTTGCAGTTGTGTTGTGCCGCCGAACAATGTCTGCCACCAGCTCAAACGCCCGCGCGCGGAGTGCAACATGCCCAGGGCGATGTCCAGCGCGACCATCTGCGCCGCCGGATAGCGTTGCGCCAGCTGGCGCGTGCCCCAGCCCGTGCCGCTGCCTGCATCCAGGATGCGCTTCGGTTGCAGCTTGATATAGTCAAGCCGCTCCAGCATGCGCGAGCAGACCTCGCGCTGCAACACGGCGGATGCATCGTAGTGCGCCGCAGCCTTGTTGAAGGCGCGCCGGACTTCGCGTTTGTCAATTTCAAATTCGCTCATGCCTGTTTCCCGTTCAAAAATTCCATCACGTGGCCGAAAAATTCTTCGCGATGCGACATGAACGGTACATGTGCCGCGCCTTCGATCTCCACCACACGCGCATTCGGCAACGTCTGCGCCAGATAGTTCGAGGCTTCCGGCGGGCTAAGCTTATCGCGTTCCCCCGCGATGACCAAGGCGGGTTGTTTGATTGCCGGCAACACACTGCGCAGATCAGAATCGCGCAGTATCTCCAGCCCGCCGCGCAGTGCATCAAGATCCGGTTCGCCGCGACTGAATTGTCGCTCGCGCAAAGTTGCCAGCAACTCTCGCTCGCCTTCACTGCCCCGAACTTGCAGCCCAAGGAATCTGCGCAGCGTTGCGGTGTGATTCTTTTCCAGATCGGCGGCAAATTGCAGCAAGGTATCTTGCGGCATACCGAACGGCCAGTCGTCTCGTTCTGCAAAACAAGGCGTGCTCGTCACCAGAACCAGACGTTTAAGTTTCTCCGGCTCGCACATCGCCCAGTGCAACGCGATCTGCCCGCCCAGCGACCAGCCGCAAACAGTGATGGTTTGATCGAACCGCGCAGCAAGATGCCCGACCACGCTATCCAGTGTAAACGCAGCAATCGGTGCGCCAGCACCATGCCCCGGCAGATCGACACAATGCACCTGAAAGTGTTGCGCCAGTTGCGCAGCCGTGTCGCTCCAGATTCCGCCGTGCATGCCCCAGCCATGCAGCATGACCAGTGGTTCACCTTGTCCGATAACCTCAACGTGCAAGCTCATGCAGCGCTTCGATCAAACGTGTCACGTCGGCCGCGCGATGCGCGGCGGACAGAGTGATGCGCAGCCGGGCCGTCCCCTGCGGCACGGTGGGTGGGCGGATTGCCGCGACCCAGATGCCGCGCTCGCGCAGACTTTCACTCAGTTTCAGCGCCTGTTGGTTGTTGCCGATCAGCATCGGTTGTATCGCGGTAGTCGATGGCATCAATTTCCAAGTCAGGCCATGCAAACCGCTGCGCAGTTGCGCGATCAATCCTTGCAAGTGCGCGCGCAATCCCTCGCCCTGTTCTATCAACTGCAGACTCGCCAGTAACGCGCTGGCAAGCGCGGGCGGCGTGGCCGTGGTGTAGACATAGCTGCGCGCATGATTGATCAGCGTGTCGATGACCACCTGCTCCGCCGCGACAAAGGCGCCGGATACGCCGGCTGCCTTGCCCAGTGTCGCCATGTAGATGATGCGCGGTGAAGCGATGCAGGAATGCGACAGCGACCCGCGACCTCCATCGCCCAGCACACCGAAACCATGCGCATCATCGACCAGCAGCCAGGCATCGTGCTGTTCACATAGCGCCAGCAATTCCGGCAATGAGGCCAAGTCGCCGTCCATGCTGAAAACCGCATCGGTGATGACGAGTTTGCGCCCGCTGTTGGTTTTTTCCAGCATCTGCGCGAGCTGCGCCACGTCGTTGTGGCGATAACGCTGCACCTTTGCACGCGACAACTGCATCGCGTCGTTCAGCGAGGCGTGGTTGAGCTTGTCGGCGAGCACCGTGTCGCCCTTGCCGACCAGAGCCTGCACCGCGCCGAGGTTGGCCATGTAGCCGGTGGAGAACAGCAGCGCGGCGGGTTTGCCGACGAAGTCCGCCAGCGCGATCTCGAGCTCCTGATGTGCTTGTGTGTGGCCGCTCACCAGATGCGCCGCACCCGCACCGACGCCATACTGCTCCGCACCATGCTGCAGCGCAGCGATCAGTTGCGGGTGATTGGCCAGGCCGAGGTAGTCGTTGCTGCAGAAAGACAGACAAGATTTCCCCTCAACATTGACGTGCGGAGACTGCGGGCTTTGCAGCATGCGCCGCTGGCGCAGCAACCCCAGCGTCGCACGTCCCTCCAAATCCTGTTGCAGATCTGAGAATG
>Ga0326726_10002710_pt1 | contig 16228 bp, 16 predicted proteins | sample MHFenrmetagenome_2_FD_207603 | JGI IMG/M metagenome (GOLD analysis project Ga0326726, IMG submission 207603) | Lab enriched peat soil microbial communities from Michigan Hollow, Ithaca, NY, United States - MHF15MN | ecosystem: Environmental > Terrestrial > Soil > Wetlands > Peat | place: USA... | reverse complement strand
CTTGGCTTATCAAATAGAAAAAACAACTATCTTATTATATTATTAATACTTATATCATTTTTCAATGGATTTTGTTGAGTGGCCTTGATATTTGTCTGAGCGACTCTCCTTGAACTTACCCACGATATTCTGCGAAGAACCCTATAAAGCATGGCGGAGTGCTGATGTTGAGCAGGTAAGTACACATGAGACACTGACAAAAGTGGCCCGCCCCCTCTACAACTACCATCACCGCTTCCTGTGGCCTTCCAGCTCTATGCGTAACGCGGAGAGGGTGATATTGACATCGAGCAGGAAAAAAATGAGCGCACCAATCAGGCAGAGCATACTGAAAATGAAAATCGCTTCGACGAGCAGCGGAACATCGGCATGCAGGAGGCTCGTCATGAACAGCAGAATGATGAGCGATGCTGCGCCAAGGCAGGTTGTCGTGGCAAGAAGAATCGCGTTCCTGACATAGCGGGCACGCTTCCAGAGCACCACGATCTCCCGGTCGATTTTGGATTTTTCTGAACTGGAAAGCTCTTCATATTCATCAAGCAGCTCCCTTGCACGGTCGATCGTCCGGCCCAGGCGGTTCGTCATGGTCAGAAGCAGCAAGCCGATGCCTGAAATGAGAATGACCGGGCCGATGGCGGTCTGAAGAACGGGCACAAGCTCCCTGATAGTCGTGATCGTCATGAGTATTTCGATAGTTATGCAGACTCCGCCGGATGCAACTCGTTGGTCACGAGATCGAGCCGGTCGCCGGGTTGCGGAATGCGCGCATCGACGGCGATTTCGTTGTGCAGGAACCATTTGAACGACTCCTTCGCTGCATTCTCGCCATGCACGATCATCACTTGCGGCGAATCCTCGCGGCTTTTCAGCCAGCGCAACAGGTCGCTGCGGTCGCCGTGTGCCGACAGACCGCCGATGGTGTGCAGTTGCGCCCGAACGTTGTAGCGACGCCCGTGTATCCACACCTCCTTGCGCCCCTCGACCAGCTCCCGGCCAAGCGTCCCCTCGGCCTGAAAACCGCTGATGATGATATGGCACTCGGGCCGCCCGATATTGTGCTTCAGGTGATGAATGATGCGTCCGCCATTGCACATGCCGCTTCCGGCGATGATGATTGCTCCCTGCTTCATATCGTTGATTTTGATCGACTCCTCGACCCGGCCAGTAAGATGCAGATTGTCAAAGCGAGGCATCCGGCGCAGATTGCTGCGGAACAGTTTGGCCTCCTCGTCCCATAACTCCTCGTGATGCCAGTAGATGCGGCTCGCTTCTATCGCCATCGGGCTGTCGAGGAACACCTGCCACTTATCGAGACCCCACTCCTCGAAATGCTCGCCGAAGAGATAGAGCAGCTCCTGGCTGCGGCCGATGGAAAAAGCTGGAAAGAGGATGTTGCCACAGTCGCGGCATGAGGTTTCGATGATCTCGCCGATCTCGACCACGGTGCTGTCAAAATCCTTGTGCAACCGGTCGCCGTAAGTGCTCTCCACAAGCACCACGTCGGCGCTTCCGATGGCGTCGGGATCGTTCAGGATTGGCGAATTGTACTGGCCGAGATCGCCGCTGAAGACCAGCGTGCGGGTGATTTCGCCTTCCGTAATTTCCAGCTTGACGAAGGCCGAACCGAGGATATGCCCGGCGTCGTGCAGCGTGACGGCGATGCCGGGCAGAAACTCCAGCCGCTCTCCGTACTTCAGCCCCTTCATCTGCCGGACGCAGCGCATCGCCTCCTCGGCCGTGTAAAGCGGCTCGGCATCAGGTTCGCCGTGGCGCTGACGGTAGTGGGCGTCATGCTCGGCGAGCGTCGCCGAGTCCCGAAGAAGAATCTCGTACAGTTCGATAGTGCCGTGATGGGTGTGAATTTTCCCCCGGAAGCCGAGGTTTACCAGATGCGGCAGGCGGCCCGAATGGTCGATGTGGCCGTGGCTCAGCACCACGGCGTCGATCTCCGCAGGATCGAATGGAAACGGCTCGCGGTTCAGCGCCTCGACATCGCGACTGCCCTGCACCAGCCCGCAATCGAGCAGCACCGTAAACCCGTTCGCCCTGAGAATATGGCACGAACCCGTCACCCGCCGCGTCGCCCCGTAGAATTCGATTTCCATATCGCACACTCCCTGTTTTTCGTGAACCGGATCACCGGCAGACTGGATGCACCAAACACCTGTACGGAAAATTTAGGCGCTTCTGGATGAAAACCAAAAAAGCCTGACGCAACGGTGTTTATCGCGTCAGGCTTTTCAATCGTAAGCTGAGGAAAATCGCTCAGTCTTTCATGCGCTTTTTCTTCGAGGCGCTGAAGCCGGTGAAAAACGAGGAATCTGATTTCGACTTGCCGCCGGAGGGCTTGCCGAAGCTCTTCTTCCGGTCGCCGCCGAAACCGCGGTCGCCTCCACGATCACCTCCGCGCTCCCCGCGGTCGTTTCCGTAGCCGCGATTGCCACCGCGATCACCACCGAATCCACGGTCGTGCCGGTCGCCAAAACCGCCCTGACGCTCATCCATCTTCGAGACCCTGAGCTGGCGTCCGCAAACCCGGACCTTCTTCAGCTCCTGGAACACGTCGTTCGGCATTCCGGCTGGCAGCTCGACCGTGCTGTACTGGTCGTTGATGACGATCTTGCCAACCGCTTCGGGGTCGAGGCCGATCTCGTTGATGATCGCTCCGGCGATGTTGCCCGGCTTGACGTCATGCGCCTTGCCAACCTCGATGCGGTAGGTCTCCTTCTTCTCGTCGGAATAGAGGCCACCTTTGCTCTGCCTGCGCGGTTCACGCTCCTGACGGTTGTCGTTGCGGTCGCGGAAGGAGTCTCGTCGTGGCTCGCGTTCGTCCCGTCGAGCCGAATGTTCGCGCTCGGGCTTGGCGGAGAGCAGGAACGGCTCGTCGCCCTGCAAGAGCTTGGCCAGGGCGGCGGCAGCTTCCAGCTCGGATACGTCATGCTCCTGGCAGTACTGGCCGATCATGCTGATGTAAAATTCGAGGTCTTCAGCGCCGATGGTGTCGGTGATGCGCTGCTTGAACTTGGCGATGCGCTTGTCGTTGACCGTCTCGGTCGAGGGCAGCTCCATCAGCTCGATGCGCTTGCGGGTGGCTCGCTCGATAGCGAAGAGCAGGCCGCGCTCCCTCGGTGAGACGAACAGGATCGCCTCGCCGCTGCGACCGGCGCGTCCCGTGCGCCCGATGCGGTGCACGTAGGACTCGGTGTCGGTCGGAATGTCGTAGTTGATGACGTGGCTGATGCGCTCGACGTCGAGGCCGCGCGCGGCGACGTCGGTGGCGATGACGATGTTCAGCGAGCCATCCTTGAGCTGCTCGATGGTGCGTTCACGTTGCGTCTGCACCATGTCGCCATTCAGTGCGGCGGCGGAGTAACCGCGAGCCTGAAGCTTTTCGGCGAGGGCGACCGTCTCGGTCTTGGTGCGCACGAAGATGATCATGCCTTCGAACGGCTCGACTTCGAGGATGCGGGTCAGGGCGTCGAGCTTGTGGTGGCCGCCGACCATCCAGTAGCGCTGGCGGATGGTTTCAACGGTCGTCGTTTTGGTCTGAATGGTAACTTCCGCCGGAGCCTTCAGATACTTGCGGGCGATGCGCACGATCGGCGCCGGCATGGTGGCCGAGAAGAGCGCCACCTGGCGGTTATCGGGGGTCTGGTCGAGAATCCACTCCACGTCGTCGATAAAGCCCATGCGCAGCATCTCGTCAGCTTCGTCGAGCACGAGGCACTTCAGGCCGTCGAGATTCAGCGTCCCTTTGCGCATGTGATCCATCACGCGGCCCGGCGTGCCGACCACCACATGGACGCCGCGCTTGAGGTTGCGGATCTGCACGCCGTAATCCTGTCCGCCGTAGATCGGCAGCACATGAAAGTCCGGCATGAACTCGGCGTAGGTATGGAACGCCTCGGCCACCTGGATGGCCAGCTCGCGGGTCGGAGCGAGCACGAGCGCCTGCGGATCGGTAGCCGAAAGATCGATGTTGGACAGGATGGGAAGCGCGAAGGCCGCCGTCTTGCCGGTGCCGGTCTGCGCCTGGCCGAGCACGTCGCGGCCTTCGAGCAGCAGCGGAATGGTGCTGGCCTGAATGGGTGTAGGATTTTCATAGCCCACCGCTTCGAGGGCCTGAAGCAGGGGTTCCGCCAGCGCAAGGCTGCGGAAATTGACGGAATTGTCTTGCTGTTCGCTCATGGTTGGTTCGTTCATTGGCTCCTTCCGGGTCATTGATAAAAAAAGCGGCTGCCGTCAAAAGAAAATCGCGACAGGGAATCGGGGGCTGCAATCGATGGTCAATGCTGATCCCGATTGAAACGGGAGAAGAATCCTGCGTTCCGGAAAAGTTATGATAAATAACTTTCTTAAAACACGTTAAAGGATTTCTTCAGATTCCTGCCCGGTTGTGCCGGAGCCGGAATGACCTTGGACGCAAGCAACTGCAACCTCGAAAACTCGTTCAGATTTTACTTCCGGGACAAACCTCGGGAGTGGTCGCAATGCTGGAAAGAAGAGAAATGAAGAGGGGGCGTCTCACGTCAGTCTTGAGGCAGGCAAAAAGCCCGCCATCGATCCATCGCACAATCAGCGGAAAACTAGGCACTTAAGGCCAGACGGATTTCCAAAGCTCTTTCTTGGCATCATCACCACAATAAAAATCGAACCTTATTGTACGATATTATCCGGCAAAAGACGAATTTATTTTCAGAAATGATCGGCAGGTATTTCCATCAGGTCAGCACCGGATGGCTCTTCGACCTTGATAATACCGTTCAGAAGTCTATACGCGAGATAGCTGTGGTGCTGCGGTTCATTCAGGACAGCCGGATTCAGCAGAGCATAATTCAGCCCACCGGAATGCCGCACGGAAAAGGTCACCAGCCCAGGATGTCCCTCCCGGTGAATTCGACTCCCGACGCTCTGGGTGAAGCTGTAATCGCTCTTGTGGAGAAGCTTCGGGTAGCTTGTGACTGCCGGACGGAAATCGAGAATACCCGCCCGGCATGACACGGTAAAGAGCTGACGCCGACTGACAACTGCTTCGCTTTCGAGGCCGGCATCAGCAAGAAATCCGCGCAACCAGTGAAACGCCGTCTCATACACAGTGGTTTCGACCGCATCGCTGCCATACCAGACGCCGAACGAGCCATTTGAAAAACGGCTTGTCTGCCAGTTCCTGAAAGGCCATTCAATGGCTTTAAACCACTCAGCCTCCTCAAAAGCGCGATAGATTTCAGGCTGAAACGATGAGTAACCCATCGGATTCACATCGGAGGCCGCCGTTTGCGCCAGAGACCAGTCGGCCTGATTATCGCTCAGATCGTCGAAAGGATTCTCTTCCAAATCCGCCAATGAAACGATGTTGCGCAGCAGGGGCTGGTTAATGTCGAGTAAGTCTATTTCTGAAAACAGGTTATCCATAGTCAGGAAACGAGTGCCCGATCAAGGTAGGAACGAACCATTAACAACCCGGCAAACCCTTTCTCCCTGATGACTTCGACCGGCGTATGGTTATCGAAGGCCCTGTTTCTGAGAGAAACCCAGCGATAGACGAGATCACGGTTTTCCGGAAACAGCGCTCGCAAATTCCGGTGAATCGCCAGAAGGTGCCCGACCCGCTCGTACTGATCGCGACTCGTTCCGACAGGTTCGCCTTTACGATAGCGCATCAGCGCCGCTCTGTTGGAGGTCGCCAGACCAAGCAGGCTGGCCTGATCCTCGGTCGACAGATTCCAGTGATCGAAAAGGTTCATCACCATTTTCGCCAAAGCTCCACGATCCTGCGCTGTAATTTGCTGATCCACTGATGGCGCAGCCACATCCATTTCTAACGCCGTTCTCATCTTCTCGACTCCGTTATACAGTTATTGCGAAAACTTCTTATGGATAGCATAAGGAAAAAGCAATCATCAAAACAATTTTTGTTTTTATAGAAACAATTATTTGCGATAATTCATTCCGATATTAATGCTGTCTTATCGATTATCTGACCATCTCCGAGTCTGAATCGGCACAACTCATGATACTCCGCGCCGCCGGGTTTGAGGCGCGATTCGTAGAGGCAGAGCGTGTCGAGCGTTGCGGCCCATGCTACAGGTTCGCGCAGTTTGCGGGTTTCCATCGATTTGAGATCGTTCAAGTTGAAGCGGGCGATGGTCAGGTGCAGGAGGAATGATTTCCGGCTTTCGCCTGGCGCTCCGGTTTCGGCGAGCAGCTTTCCGGCGAACTCCGGCATCCCGGCAGGAGCCGCGCCTGTTGCCCAGATGAGCCTCGGGCGGCGCTTGTCGGGGCCGAATGAGACCTGCTCGAAGGTGACGTGGAACGGCGGCTGTCCGGCAGCGGCTTCGCTCAATGCGCGGCAGACCGCATCGACATCGAGGCACTGCCAGGGCGGCACCATCGTCAGATGCAGGTTTTCCGGCTTCACCCATCGCACCTTCAGCCCGGCGTGCGCCCGCCGGAACTCCATCGCCGCCCCGGCCAGCTCGCGGCCCGCTGGCAGACCGACAAAGACTCTCCTGCCTTCCATCAGATGTCCATTAGAAGAATAGCTTTCCACGAACCATCGGCCCACTTTTCGACCTTCGCGCCGTGATATGTTACGGCCTTGATTTCGTCCCTTGCGCCGGAGATCGCTCTGCCGAGAAACGAGCCTTCGACGAACTCATCGCCGATGGAGCGGATCGAAATTGCATTGTACGCCTCGCGGTGAATCTGCGACAGGGCAAGCGCTTCGTTGAGCAGATCGACCACCAGCGCTTCCCGATCCGAAGCTTCGATCCGGAACGGGCGCTCGACTCGTGTATCCGTCCACTCCGGCCCAACCCACTCCGTCATCCCGAATAACGCCTCGGCAAGCAGCTCCGGGAAGCTCTCGGCGGTCACCTCGAAGCAGAGGTCGGCAGTATGTTCGAGCAGGCGATGCGGCATTTTCAGTAATTTCCGTGATGTATCGTTCGACAGATGTTCATACAAAACAATGTACGCAACCCGCTCCGTTCAAGTCAGCACCCACGCCTTGTCACCATTTTTTCGTACCTTAAATCAGATTGCTCCTACTCATTCAACAAATCATGGCTTCCTTAGCTCTCGCCGCATACCGGTTACTCTCTCCGCTTCAACCGCATCTGCTCCGGCTGTTGTCGTCGCGCAAGCCGAGGCTGAAAACTTTCGTGGCAGCGCGCGCAAACCTGTTCGAGGAGCTTGAAAAGCGGCTGCACGCACTTCCGGAACCCTCATGCCGCCTGTGGATTCACGCCTCGTCGGTCGGCGAGTTCGAGCAGGCCCGCACGATCATCGCCGAACTCCGCGAGCGACTGCCGGAGATGGATGTCGTGGTGTCGTTCTTCTCCGACTCGGGCTACGAAACGCGCAAGCACTACCCCGACGCGGCGGTGGTCTTCTATCTGCCGCTCGACACGCCGGAGAACGCACGAAGGCTGGCGAGTCTCATCGGCGCGGACATCTTCATGCTGATGCGTTACGACTTCTGGCCGAACCATCTCGAAGCGATCAAAAAAAGCGGAGCGCGAATGATACTCGCCGCCGCCGCCTTGCCGCTTGGTTCGCCTTATCTCAAGCGCGGATTGAGAGGATTTTACCGCAACATTTTCAGGCTGTTCGACGAGATTTTCACCATCGACGAAAAAGATCGTGAAGTATTCCGCGACCAGTTTGGCTGCGCGAGCGTCCGGCAGGCGGGCGATCCGCGATTCGACCAGGTGCTCCAACGGCAGAAAAAGAGCGACGAGCGGGCGGCGCGGCTCAAGCCGCTGTTCCGCGACAGGATGGCGCTCGTCGGCGGAAGCGTCTGGGAGCCGGACGAGGCAATACTGATTACCGCGTGGCTCTCGCTCCGCGAAAAGCTGAGCCTCGTGCTCGTGCCGCACAAAGTGGATCGCCCGAACATCGAGCGCCTGCTGGGCGAGCTGAGTCAACAGGGCATCGAAGCCGCGACCATCTCCGAGCTCGACGAAAGCTTCGACCCGGCAACGCAGGTGCTCGTGGTCGATCAGGTCGGCTACCTCGCCGAACTTTACGCCATCGCCGCAATTGCGTATGTCGGCGGCGCCTTCGGCGTCAACGTACATAACACCATCGAGCCAGCCGCGCACGGCATTCCGGTGCTCTTCGGCCCGATTTACGGCAACTCGCCCGAAGCCACCGGCCTGATCGAAGCCGGAGCCGCCACGGTCGTCACCAGCGAACCGGAACTCCGCCAAGCGCTGACGGCGCTGGTCGAAGATGCCGAACATCTGAAGCGCACCGGTGAAAAGGCGGGCAACTACGTCCGCGCCCGTCTCGGAGCCACCGGAATCATCGCCAAAGCTATCGCGGAGTATTGCCGGGGGAAGTGAAGGGGCGAGGCCGAAATCAACGTTCATTCACTACAACCACTTGCACCTGATGCCGTAGAGGATTATGCGATAATTTTCGCTATATATCTCCCTCAAAACAAGATTCCATCAATGTATGATTATCAAGCACAAGACTACCATGTTTATTGCGATCCAGTATTTTTACTATGCGATAATCAAAACCAGGAAGAACATGAACGCCAACACTTGCAAGCTCTTTTATCTTTTCAACCATTAAGTCAGCCTCAGCCAACCCATTTAAATATTCAAGCGTTAACGGCTGTTGCTTTGTAGCAATAACCATCCATTCAACTGACTTCCATTTAACAATAGTACCGATTTTATGCTGCATTTTTATAATAAAAAAATAATTTAGAAGTTGTATTTTTTTTACTTTACCCCATAACCTTAACACAATAATACAATCATCAAAAAACTCCAAATAATACCAATCATTTCATGAATAACAAAAGGAAAAAGGTTATTAGGGAAAAGACAAAAAGCTTCCTTATCTCAGGCGTTATACACTCTAACAACAAGACAAACCCTGAAACAAAAAACGCTTTTTATAAATCTGCAACTTCAGCTCTTCTCAATACCCCTTTGTTAACCAGCGTCGATTCCACAAGAAGTGGGGATACATTGAAATAACTTGCTGCATCTTCAATTTTTTCATCGCTCAGATCACGGTCGATGAAGCCGATCAATTGCTCGGCAGGACATAAAAATGACTGCGCAAAAGCTCGCTGGTACTTTTGTCGCGCCGTTCTTGCCGTTGTCACAGGCAACACCCGATCAAAACCCGGAGAATACAGGTGATCGGCGACAACACGAAGCAGCGCAAATCGCCGGTTCGCCTCGAAAGGCGAGCCAAAAGCAGCATCAATATGATCGACATGACCATTACGGAAACCGATACTTATGGGCGCTTTCGTATCGGCTACTGTAAAAGCGTCACTTTTCATTGAAAATAAATCAATCAACTGACAGGTAGTTATAGGAGCCCGAGCAATCGACCAGTGTTGCTTGACGATACTCGCCGCCGCTTCAGCTCGCTGCCAGGGCAGCAATGATGGATCGATCTGGCCGGTTTGTTTTCTCAGAATATCAGTATCAGGAACGATCACAGAAGTTGCAGCGACAGAAGCATCTTTTGCTAACCACTGCATCAGAGGTCTAATTTCCTGTCCGGTAAATGCAATCAATTCATCGATTGCAGCACTTCCATACATATCAGAGTTGGCAATCATTTCCTGCACAAGCTCTTCAGGTGCAAAATCTGGATCATAGCCAAGCAATGCTTCTACTGTTCTCCAGCGTTTCATTTCGGGATACGTGAACTCCTGCATAATATCCTGACGCAGATCATGAAGAGAAGTAGAAGGGAAACCGGTTTCCTGTAATCTTCCGATCACGGCGTCAACAAAAGCGAAAACTTCGTTTGTAAACGCATCTACAGGAAACTGTGCATGAATTTCGTTGAGATATCTAACCATCTGCTTGCTACTACGAGGCGTAGGATGAGCCTGCACGGTTAACGCCAAACCGTCGCTGAGAAAACAGGCATCGGGCCATAAAAACCCCTGCCCTATTGTTCCCATGCAGTGGCTCATTTTCCAGTCAAGAGTATTTCTTTCAGGCTCCGCAACAAGACGCCACCAGTTCTGCAACAGCCAAACCGCCAGATCATAAGCCGATCCACGCATTGATGCCCGAACTGTTCTCGAATTGAGGTCTTCCACCTCGGTCAGAATCTGATCAGCGATAGAAACCGTCAGAGACGCGAACGTATATCGCTCGACTCCTTCAACTGATGGACGGTCAAGCCACTCGAAATCTATAGCGAACGGTCTATTCATCGGTTTCATTACATCGTTTAAGAACTGCCTGTGAAAATGAATCGGATTGTGGCATGGGATAGCCGTGATAAATACCGGAGGCTGCGTTTTCAAGTTGAGCTTCAACAGGTTTACCATCGGCTGTCACCGACCAGATATTCTGGGGAAATCCCTGACGCCAGCTTTCGCTTACCAAGCCTCGCCTGAGGCCATCCCGTAACAATCGCTCGGCTTCAGCTTTCCGAAACACACCGATTTCGTCACACAACGACTTGTCCGGACGAGGCTGAGCTGGTGGGGTCAACCCGAAATCTCCGGGATTTCGTTTGTGCTCAGGGTTGCCACCATAGCAAATACTATCCACGATCGCATCGAGAGCCTCCTGATCGACAGGCTCCATAAAGCGCCGCTTGTCGTTGAATGAGCGTCTTTTTCTCATTATTTCATTATCTGCTGGTGCAAAAAGCAAAAAGGATGCACAGTGTAAAACAAAAAGTATTCTCGCATGTAATATAACGAACAACCATCTAAATCGGCACTTCACCCACCCCCGCAGCACTTCCCAGCTGCCGGAGCCAATTCAACCCTCCGCATATTCCGCCCCCGATCCCAGAAAAATGCCCATAATCATCGAGACTGCCGCCAACGACAAAGAACTCTGCCGTGAAAACTTGATTTGCGTATATTCAGGGCATATCATGCAGCGAACCTAAACCTCGTCAATCATGTTCAGCAGAATCCAAAGCCTCTACCTGTTTCTTGCTGCGCTGCTCGCTTTCGGCAGCATGGCCTTTCCGTTCTGGACTTTCACGACCGACCACCTCATCCTCTTCGGCGACTTCAGGGATGTGCAGGGCGCGGGGTTGATCGTCACCGCCGGAAGCATCGCGGGCGGGATCTTTTCGCCGCTCACCGGCATCGTGGCGCTCGTGACCATCTTCATGTTCTCGAAGCGTAAACTCCAGCAGATGCTCATCACGCTCTGCTTCGTGCTGTTCGCGGCAGACTTGCTCGCCGGTCTGGCGGGCGGCCACTTCCTGAAGCAGTACCTCGAAGCGCACTCCACGTCGGTCAGCTTCGCGCCCGGCAGCGGCCTCTTCATGCTGCTGCCCGAACCGGTGCTTTTCTGGCTCGCCTCGCTTGGCGTGAAGAAGGACGAGAAGATCGCCACGGCGTACAAGAGGCTCTGAAGATGCGCACTGTTTTCTCGACCGGCGACATTCACGGCATCGGCCCGGAGATCATCCTGAAAAGCGTGCTCGCGCTGCATTCGGGCGAGGATTGCTACGTGGCCGCCGGATCGTTCAAGGTGCTTGAATTTTATCGCGACCTGCTCGGCCTGCCGGTTGAGCTGCGTCTTATCGACGCGCCGGATGCCATCGCGACGATCACGCCGGAACCGGGCGTGCTGCATGTGCTCAGCGTCGCCGAACCGGAGTCGATCCAGCCCGGTACGCTCTCGAAAAGCGCTGGCGAGATCGCCATGCGCTCGCTCGAAGCCGCAGCCACGCTCTGCCGCGATGGCATCTGCGACGCGCTCGTCACCGCGCCGATCCACAAGGAGGCGATTGCGCTCGCCGGATACCGCAACACCGGCCACACCGATTTTCTGGCCGACTTTTTCGGCGTCACGTCGCAGATCATGCTCTTCGTCGATCCTGTTTCGGGCCTCAAGGTCGCGCTCGCCACGATTCACGAACCGCTCTCGAAGGTGCCGGAGCTGGTGCGGGCGATGGATTTAGATGGATTCTTCACCTCGCTCTCGGGATCGATGCGGCGCGATTTCCGGCTCGATTCGCCAAAGATTGCCGTGCTTGGCCTCAATCCGCACGCCTCGGACGGCGGCGTCATGGGCGACGAGGAGGCCACGGTCATCCGCCCCAGCATTGAGCGGCTGTCGGCGTCGATGCAGATCGACGGCCCGTTTCCGGCGGACGGCTTTTTCGGCGCGAAACGCTACCGGAACTACGACCTCATCGTCGCCATGTATCACGACCAGGGCCTCTTGCCCTTCAAGGTGCTCGCCTTTGACACCGGAATCAACGTCACGCTCGGCCTGCCCATCGTCCGCACGTCGCCCGACCACGGCACTGGTTTCGACCAGGCGGGCAAAGGCACGGCCTCCGAACGCAGTTTTCTCGAAGCCGCGCGGCTCGCCGCAACCATCGCAAGGAACAGAACGCAAACAACTTAGATACCCATGATCGCCTTCGTCAACGCAGATATCGACCTCAACAAGAAACCGATTTTCAGGAACCTGAACTTCACCATCCAGCCGGGAGAGCTGGTCTATATCGTGGGCCGGAGCGGCAGCGGCAAGACCACGCTGCTCAAGTCGCTCTACATGGAGACGAGGCCGGTGAAGGGCGAGATCGTCGTCCACGGCTACAGCTCGCGGAAGATCAGAAAGGGCAAAATTGCCATGCTCCGCCGCAAGCTCGGCATCATCTTTCAGGACTTCCGGTTGCTCGAAGACCGCAACGTCTATGAAAATCTCGCCTTCGTGCTCACGGTGACGGGCACGAAACACAAGCTCATCAAGGAGAAGGTGATGACCGCCCTGAAGGAGGTCGGCCTCGAACACGCCGCCAAAGAGATGCCGCAGAACCTCTCCGGGGGCGAGCAGCAGCGCGTTGTGATCGCCCGCGCGCTCGTCGGTGAACCGGTGGCCATCATCGCCGACGAACCGACGGGCAACCTCGATCCCGACACCTCGATTGAAATTCTGGAGTACCTCAAGAAGATCAACGCCAAAGGGATCAGCGTCATCATCGGCACGCACGACTACGAGCTGGTGCGCCACCACCCCTCGCGCACGCTCCTCATCAGCGACATGAACCTCGTCGAATGCACCATCGAACCCGCCGCCACCGGCTGGCGTCCTGTGCCGAAAGCCGTGGCGCAACAGCCGTCTGTCGCTGAGGTGTCGTAAGATTCACCGCGTCGCGCTGAACTGCGCTCAACCAACGATATTGCCGCCGGGCGGGGGATTCAGCATCAAGAGCAGGAGATTATTCCGGTCTCTTCACGGCGCGGACGACCATGCTCGATGCCCGGCGCGGGTCGCGTCCAGTCGCGAGCGAGCATATGGCGCGAACTCCCGCTCGCGTCATAGCGCCGACGCCGAACGGGCGTCCGCTTATCGTCCTCTCAAGCTTTTCGCTGTACCACACGTTGTAGAGCGTGTCGGGAATCCATCTGCCGACGTCGAGAATCGAAAACCCGTGCTTCTCCAAAAGCTTGCCGAGGGTGTCTGGCGTGAAGTGGTAGAGGTGGCGCGGGGCGTCGAGCGCGATCCAGCTCAGGCCGTAGCGGCGGGCATCGTCGCTCTCAATGTTGGGCAGGGCGATGATGAGCTGGCCGCCGGGCTTCAGCAACTCGCGGGCGCGGTCGAGCGACTGGCCGATGCGGTGCAGGTGTTCGAGGGCGTGCCAGAAGACGATCCGGTCGAATCGGCGGTTGAAATCGCTGTCCTCCATTCCAGCTTCCGAAACAACGAGTCCGGCGCTTCTCGCGATGGAGGCCGCCTGACGATCCGTTTCCACGCCGAAAAGATTCGTCATCGGAACTCCGAAATCGCGGTGAATCTGCAACAGCAGTCGTCCCGTCGAGCAGCCGACTTCGAGGATGTGCGTCGATTCTACCGGTTTATCGATGCCCTTTATCACGATTTTTGCCTTTCCGCCGAGCAGAAGCGACGTGGCGGCGAGATAGGCGCGGTCGCGCAAGGTGCGGGCGTTGTCTCGATGCAGGAACGGGTCGTAAGCTTCGGCGGGGTAGTGCGTTGCCATTTCGTCCGCTTTGGGACGCGGGTTGAGCATGACGAGGCTGGAGGCCGTCGATTGTACGAGCTGCCACGATGGGCCGCGAAGGTTGAAGCGGTCAGGGGCTTGCATCAGCGGGATGAACTCCCTGCTTCCGGTGATTGGGCAGGGGACCCTTTCCATCTTTGCGGAACTACGGTTTTTCTTTTTGCTCGCTCTGAAGCTGCTGGATCGCTTCCCGGAGCTGGATGTAGGTTTTGCGCAGGTCGTTCGAGAGCACCTTGGTCTCGCCGAGCACCGGCATGAAGTTAGTGTCGCCCTCCCAGCGGGGCACGATGTGGAAGTGGATATGCTCGTCGATGCTGCCGCCCGCAACTCTGCCGAGGTTCGCGCCGAAGTTGAAGCCGTGCGGCTTGATGGTCATCTTCAGCGCCTCCATGCAGAGGTTGGACATTTTGAAAATCTCGACCATCGTCTTTTCGTCCAGATCGCCGAACTCGGGAGTCTGGAGGTAGGGGATGACCATGAGGTGGCCGCAGTTGTAGGGGTAGAGGTTCAGGATGGCGAAGCAATACTCGCCCCGGCAGAGCACGTAACGCTCCTCGTCCTGTTCGGGCGGAATGTCGGCGAACACGGACTTGCCCTCCTCAGGGACGATGGGCTTTTCCTCCTTGAAGGTCTGCATGTAGACGTCGCGCCACGGTGAGTACATTCTTTGCATAGGGAATTTCTGCTAATCTTTTGCGCTATCCGGTTGCTGCGTTTGCCCCGGCTTGCCGGGACCGTGCGATTATTAGAGTTTCCGGGAATGCCGTGGAGGCAGGAAAAAAGAGATGCTTCGAAAGACCGGAATGCCGGTCGTGTACCAAAGGTGGGACTCGAACCCACACGAGCTTGCGCCCACTGGATTTTGAGTCCAGCGCGTCTACCAGTTCCGCCACTTTGGCATGATCGAATGAACAGTGCGAGAGAAGGGACTCGAACCCTTACGCCTCACGGCACTAGTTCCTAAGACTAGCGTGTATACCAATTTCACCACTCTCGCTCTTCGGAGGGCTAATATACGTGGTTTTCCGACATTATAAAGATTTTGATCGAATTTTCCTGATTTTGTCCGAAAGGGGCGAAAAATCCTGCTGAACGGTCGAAATCGGGATCGACAGCGATGAGTCCTGGATGCGAGATGCCTACTGTTATCGCCGTGCAGGGTTGCCTTGCTTTACTATACATTCCGGTGAAGGAGATGGGGGAGGGGAATCCGGTGGATCAGGTATTGTCTGTAAGTCCGGCAGTTTGCCGGGAGGCGGACGGCAACCCGTCCGCCCCAAGCGATGGTGAGTTACCCCGAGGCAGTGCATAAGTCAAGCAAAACTCTACTATCTGTCTGTTAGCTGATCTGTTCCGTCACACAGACAACGTTACCCAGCGAAGGCTTCCAACCGTTTCAGTCAAATGGCCGATCCAACCAACTCCCGCCAAGTGTGAGAAAAAAACACTGACCCTTGGACTCTATGGCGCAGGCCATTTCAGACAGACAGGGCTCGGTTGTACAGGGATTGGGCACTTTTTGGCGATGTTCTGCATGGCCAGGTAGATCAAGTTTCATGATCGACTCGTCATTCGGGAATGATCCCTTGGCTTTCAGTACTTTGCATAACGATCGGTTCAGCGACTCGATGGCGTTGGTCGAGTAGATCACCTTCGGGATTTTCGCCGTGTAGTCGAAAAACGGGATGATGGGCTTCCAGTGACATTGCCAGAGCCGGCTGACCGCGGGGTGTTTGCCATCCCGCTTGTCGCCGAGCCGCTCTTGCCTCCGGTCATGCGGTCAACGAGCGGTTTTTCGGAGAGGTTGTTCATCATGTGGACTACGTGCCACGCGGTTTTGTAGCTGATGCCGACCGCTTTGGCCGCGCTGTTGATCGAGCCGAGCTCGTCGATCTTTTCGAGCAGCGCGATCCGGTCGCCGCCGAGGAAACGGTTCTGTGATTTCTGGAACCAGATCGAACCTTCGATGCCGATGGGGTCTTTTGTGGTGCTCACGGTGCGCTGAATAACCATACGGTATTATAGAGTCCCGAAAGCAAAAATCCCGGCGGGAACCAGCCGCCGGGAAGGTGTAACGGAGAAAGAACATGGAGAACAAATCGTCAGTAATGCACGGCAATCGATGCCACTACGGTGAAGGGCGCGCCGGGCTGGAAGGTGCTGTTCAGGGTTTTGTAGTCTGACGTACTGATCAGACTGACGTATTTTTTGTCGAACAGGTTCATGAAGG